>Ga0075418_10011097_pt1 | contig 10065 bp, 5 predicted proteins | sample SoiMetdeltSBSDD2_FD_81776 | JGI IMG/M metagenome (GOLD analysis project Ga0075418, IMG submission 81776) | Bulk soil microbial communities from a Populus tree surrounding site in Tennessee, USA - Soil MetaG P. deltoides SBSDD2 | ecosystem: Environmental > Terrestrial > Soil > Tree plantation...
ATCCAAATTAGGGTCATCGATCCGTGCATGATAATCTTCAATTGTTTCAAACACAACCGCACGGCCTTTATGTTTCATTAATGAAGGAGTTGCCGCGGATGGCTTCAATACGGCGCCATTCAATGCAAGATTACCTTTTACCACGACACATCCGGCTTCAGTTATCAATGGTTTATTATATGCAGCAATTACTTCCTCGTTGTAACATTCTGTATTGCCCTTAATATTCTCATGATGATTTTTTCCGGTAACGGTAATTACATTTTTACGTAAATGATCTTTTAGTTCATTTAATACAACCGGCAAGCCGCCTGCATAGTAAAAGTCTTCCATCAAATATTTTCCTGATGGCATGAGGTTTACCAGCAAGGGTATTCGACTCCCGATGCTATCAAAATCTTCTAACTCCAGTTTCACTCCGATCCTTCCCGCGATCGCTAAAAGATGTATAATAAAATTGGAGGATCCACCAACCGCTGCATTTACCATAATCGAATTTTCAAATGCTTCCCGTGTAAGCACTTTATCGATCGTTAAATTATCTTTTACCATTTGCACAATTCTTCTGCCGCTTAGCTGTGCCATTACTTTTTTTCTTGAATCAGCAGCTGGTATTGCAGCGGCGCCGCTTAATGTCAATCCCAATGATTCCACCATACATGCCATTGTACTTGCTGTTCCCATCGTCATACAATGACCAATACTGCGGCTCATACAACTTTCTGCAAACTCACAATCTTCCTGAGTCATCTTTCCTGTCTTCATATCTTCATCGAATTTCCAAACATGTGTACCTGATCCAATTGTTTGTCCCTTGTATCTTCCATTCAGCATCGGGCCTCCGGGAACAACAATTGTTGGCAAGCCCACACTTGCGGCACCCATCACAGTTGATGGAGTTGTTTTATCACAACCTGTCAGCAACACAACACCATCAATTGGATTACCGCGAATACTTTCTTCAGCATCCATACTTGCCAAGTTGCGAAACAGCATTGCTGTTGGCTTCAGCAATGTTTCGCCCAAACTCATTATCGGAAATTCAACAGGAAATCCGCCGGCTTCCAGCACACCACGTTTTACACTCTCAGCATGTTCACGAAAATGTGCGTTACAGGGTGTCAGTTCACTGAATGTATTGCAAATACCAATAACAGGCCTTCCGTCAAAATGATCTGGTGGCATTCCCTGGTTCTTCATCCAGCTACGATAGATAATCCCATCTTTATCTTTTTTGCCAAACCAACCCTGACTTCTTAGTTTATTATTTGCTTTCATTTATGTAAAAATAAATGTTCATTTAAATCTTTTCAGTTCAGTGTGTGAATTTGAGCGAATCACTAAAGTAATTCTTTTGCTTATTCAAATTCATGATCCTGTATGAATGAAGTATAAAAAATATTTCTGCTTACTGATTACTGATTATCGGTCCTGTTAAAAAAACCCTTGCAAAAGAACAAGGGTTAAACCTACTATTGCTGCTGCCTTCATGAGAAAAAATACTTATTTATCCCACCAAATTTTTGTATCCAATTTATCCGGTCCCTGTCTTGCAATTGCTGCATTAAAATTTGTTGTATTAACAGATTGCTCGGAGTTTGGATAAGTAAGTCTGCTGATAAAAGCAACTTCCTTTCCGGGATAAGGATTTGGTGCTAGTGCAGGAAATCCTGTACGCCTGTAATTTGCAAATGCTTCCGGTGCATTTAAAAATGAAGCGATCCAATATTGTGTGCCGATTTGTTCCAATGCCTTTGCAGGATCAAACGGATTATTGGTTAAATAAGTTGCAATGTCACCAGCAGCAATCGCAGAACCCGCATCATAACTCGCCATTTGTTGCATATGAAGTGTTACTCCGGCATCATAATAACCCTGCACTGTGCCTGTCGTTATCCATCCCCTTTGTCTTGCTTCTGCCAATAATAATTGAGTTTGTGCTGCAGTAACCAGGAAGCAGGGAGCAGTTTGTTTTACGATACGGGTACGATCCGCCTGGCTAAAATCATAAAAGCTTGCCCGGCCTACGGAAAGGGCATAGGCATTTGCTGTATTATTGTCAAATCCCAGGGGTAATCCAAACTGTTGTGAAGGAATTGTGGTGCGAGAGGCTGCAGTTTGTGTTCCTCCCGACGTAGCACCGACATAACGAACTGCGATGGCCGGCAAACGGGGATCATTTCTATTTTTAAGGGAATCAACAAAAGGTTTAGTAAGATAAAAATTGGCGGCCTCTGTAGAGTTGAGCGTTGCGCCGATCGGATTAGTATAATTTGCATCATGCCTGATAAATGCGTTATCAGCATTAGTAAGAATAACTCCACCCTGGAAAGCTGCCTGCACAGTTGACTGGGCTTTCGCAGCGTCTGCTTTGCTAAGCCGCATCCCGGCCCGCAACATTAGTGAATAAGCAAATTTTTTCCATTGAGCTACAACTCCGCCATATAAAATATCTCCCGTCTCAATTTTACCGGCAGCATTTAGTGCTGTTGCCGCCTCGCCTAACTCCTTAATGATATCTGTATAGATTTGTTGCTGCGGATCATAAACAGGAAAAAAGTTTTGATCGGTATATCCTTTGCCTCCTTCTGTATAAGGTATATCACCGTACTCATCAGTAAGAACCATATAGGCATATGCCTGGAAAATACGGGCCATTTGATACAAATTAGCTCTGCCCGCATTACTCTTGGTTTTAACAATAACATCGTTAGTATTTCTGATCACGTTACGATAATGGTTTTGCCACATCACTTGCGTGTTTCCCCTGTTGTCAGAATTAAAATTTGCTCCATTTAATACGCCGTTATTTGGAGAAATAATTTGTTGGACAACACCCATATCATATGAAAGGGATGAATTTCCGGGAAAGGAAGAATTAACGACGGCATTATTTAATTGGTAAAGCGGATCTATCGATGTTGGATTTACCTGGTTTGTGTTTAACTCATCAAAATCTTTATCACATGAAGTTGCAAACAGTACAATGGTCAATAACAAACTATATTTGATTATGTGTTTCATAATTTAATTACATTAAAATTTAACATTCAAATTAAAACCAATCCCTCTTGTAGTGGGAACTCCTGTTGATTCCAATCCTATCAGGTTATCAGAACTGTAGCCGAATGATTCCGGGTCAATATTGTCAACCCATTTTTTTATAATTAATACATTATTTGCTACCGCACTAAGCTTTAAACCTTTTATCGGCCAATTTGCAGGAACATATTTTGTAAAGTCGTAGCCAAGTGTAATTTGCCGCAGTTTCCAATACCCTCCATTATAAATAACATCTTCCATCATCCCTTGCGAACGCAGATATCCCCAATATGGATCAACGGGAAAAACTTTTACAGTATTTACGGCACCTGCAGCGTTTACTCCATTTCCTATTATGCCTCTTTCTCTTCCTTCTAAGGTTTTTTTATGCAAGCCATGCCTGATAGCATTGAAGTTTGTACCTGAGAGCATTTTATTTCCCAGTTTATAATCGATCAGGAAAGAAAGGTTGATCCCTTTGTAGGTAAAAGAATTTAGAAAACCTCCTACCCATTTTGGTAAAGCGCTTCCCCAAAGAATCATATCAGCACTTCTTAGCGCAACTCCATTGCCACCGAAAACTTTATTTCCTTTTGCATCTCTTAGAAAACCGTAAGCTGCAATTTGTCCTACTTCCTTTCCCACCACTTGTCTTAGCTCTCCCTGGTTGCCAAACACCTGCGTAGCAACTGTAATTCTTTCGCCGGGTTTGCTGGTAAGTAAGCTGAGTACTTTGGTTTTATTATAAGCATTATTGAAAGTAAAGTCCCATGTGAAATTCTTTGATTGGAATGGTATAAGATTGAGCAATACCTCAAGTCCAAGATTCTGGCTTTTGCCGCTGTTAATTCTTGTATCAACAAAGCCGGACCCATCAGATATCTGTGCCTGTACTATCTGGTCAGTAGTTATTTTTTTATATGCGGCCAAATCAATGTTCACTCTGTTCTTAAACAACTTTAGTTCAAGACCAATTTCGGTTTCTGAAACTGTCATCGGTTTAAGATTAGGGTTAGGCACAGTAGTACCCAATGGCCCGCCAAGTGGTTGTAATGCTCCTGATGGATTAGCCAGTAAATTTCCATTGATGCCATAAAACAATTGACCGGCATACGGCGGTACATCTGAGTCGCTTCCCACCTGGGCATACGCAAGCCTGAGTTTTCCGTAAGACAACCAGGGGAATTTTAACTGTTCTGAAAAAACATACCCAAGGGACACAGATGGATACAGGATGCTGCGATTTTCAGGAGACAAGGTAGAGAACCAATCGTTTCGCAATGTACCATTCAAATACAGGAAATTTTTATAAGATACTTCTGCAGAACCATACAAAGAATTTACACCTCTTTCTGAAAGATCATAGATTGGAGTTTTTATTCTTGCATTCTGAACAGTATACAGATCATACACAACAAAATCTTGTACCATTACGCTGTTATAATCCGACCGTCTCCTCATATGGTTACCGCCAAAAGTTAGGTTGGCTCCAATATCTCCGAACTGACGCGTTGCCGATGCCAGGAAATCCAAATTGGTTTCCCTGAAGCGGCGGACATCCTGGACGTATTGTCCATCAGCAAAACCGGAAGGTGCGGCAGCTCTGGAGGCATGCCCTGTTGGGTAATTGTTATAATCTTCATCACGTGACCAATAATCCTGACCAAAGCGTCCCTGGATGAAGAGCCATGAAAAGATGTCATATTTAGCAGAAATATTTCCAAAAATCCTATCCCTGCGAATGTTGTGAAATTGCTCCGCCAAAACCCAAAAAGGATTTGTGCGGTTCATAAACCTCGAATAAATAAATTCACTGGTCGGATACCCTCTTGTTGGATCATATTTATTTGCATCCAGTACATCAAGCGGCATAGAGTTAGCCAAATTATATAGAACTGTAGGAATAGAGTTATCCTGATTCGCAATATTGGGTGGATTCTTAATAATCTCATTTGCATAATTTATATTACCTGCAAAGCTTAGCTTTTCAGACAGATCATAAGAAAAACCCAAGTTGATTGTTTTCCGTTCGAATGTATTATTGGGTGTAATTCCTTTGCTATCCAAATCTCCCAAAGAAAGATTTAAACCTCCTTTCTCACCTCCTACGGCCAGCGAAATAGTATTCGTAATATTTTGACCGTGCCTGTAAAATTTTGTAAGAATGTCGCGCTGTGGCACGTAAGGAAGCGTCAGTCCATTAAACAAAACCTGCGTCATGCCAGGCTGAAATTTTTCACCAAAGGACCATTGGCCAGAGGTAGGTCTTGGAGCCGTTGGACGAAGATTGTTTTCACCCTGCCCGTACTCATATTGATAGTCCGTAAAGTCCAAAGGAGCTTCATCGGTATAATTAATATTATAAGTAACGCCTATGCCTTTTCCTTTGAGTCTTGATTTAGTAGTGATCATAATGACACCATCCTTTGCCCGGGCTCCATATAAAGCTGAAGCTGCTGCTCCTTTCAAAATGGAGATGCTTTCTATATCATCCGGATTTATGCTTTGAAGTCCATCACCACCGTCAGCGGTGTTTCCACCACCACCTCCTCCCAGCCTGTTGTTATATGAACCATCATTGTTAGAACCGGCGCCCACCGGGTTTGACCCAAAATTGGTATTATCAATAGGAACCCCATTGATTACAATAAGTGGATTATTTTGTCCTGAGATAGATGATTGACCCCTGATCCGGATTTTTGAAGTGCCATTTGGTCCTGTACCAAGTGCTGATATATTTAGACCAGCTACTTTACCCTGTAAGGCATTCATAACATTTGGAGTTCGGTTTACGTTAAGTTCAGCAGGGTTTACGTTTGTTGTGGAATAGCCAAGGCGTCTTGCCTGCTTATTAATACCCAATGCGGTAGTTACAATAACCTCTGACATGTTCTCGCTTTCCACAACCATTTTAACATCCACAACTGAACGGCCTTTAACTGCAACTTCTAAAGTTGCATGACCTACATAACTAAAAACAAGAGTTGCCGTTGAAGATGCCGGCAGAGAATATTTACCGGCCGCGTCTGTAGTTGTCCCGGCAGTTGTTCCTTTGACACTAACAGAAACTCCTTGTAAACCTTTACCCGCTTCATCAGATACAGTTCCAGAAACGGTTTGCGCCTGGATAGTTGTAAAAAAAGAAAAAGCCAATACTGACAGCATTAGTTTCATGAAGCCAGGATTGCACCTCGGCTTTACATATAGTTTCATATAGCAAGTTGTTTTGATTAACAATAGCAGTCTGGAAAAATGGATTCATCGAATAATCCGGAAACTAAGGTATCTGACTCCCTACTTAAAAACTTCCAAAAAAATACACTGATGAATTTTGTACAGGTTGAATTAGGATAAATTCCTTTCTTTATAGCAGCAAGAAGGATTGCTTAACATCACGGCTGCATGCACCAATTTGTATTTCAACAAGGGCTTTCCGGGGAATTACAATTATTCCCGCACATCATAGAGATTGGTGCAAAAAAAAACCAGGCAATTCATCTTCATTCATTTCCTCAATCTGTTTCTGCGTGCATTCGCATTTATTATATAAATGAGGGAAAATTTGAATGGAATGTTGCTGACGAATCCTATATCCTTTTTCCGGGAGATGTTTCACTGGTCATGCCAAATCAAAAATTTGGTAGTGAAAAAGGTGTATTGGAGATTGGCAGTATTTCATGGATACATATTAAAATCCAAAACCACGGTAATAATGAATTGCTATCCGGAAAGTGGAGCAGTCTTTCAGAAACGGAAAGTCAGGCCATCAGCAAAGTTCTTCTGATGAATAATATGCCTGTGCTTTCAAAATTACCTGAAGTGGGAAGAATACTCCGGTATATACATGATGAAATACTTAACCAGGAGATCGGCTACTCTACAAGAGTAAATCAACTTATTGACGAATTACTTATCATCATTACAAGACATCTTACAAAACAAAATAACCGGGCAAGAGATTTTCCAAAAGTCTTTATGCAATTAGAGCAAGCCTTGCGCCAAAATCTATCACATCAATGGACAGTGGAGGAAATGGCGGCTATCGCCGGCATGGGAGCTACTTTATTTAATGAGAAAGTAAAGAACTACACAGGGTTTACGCCGTTGAATTATTTGATAAACATCCGCATTTCGGAAGCGATAAAACAATTAAAAAAAGAAAATGTAAGTATAACCGATATCGCACTGGACGCCGGGTTTTATTCATCACAACATTTTTCAACAACATTTAAAAAACTCACTGGTTATACACCCAGTGAATTTAGAAAAAATAATTTTTCACAAGATTAATTGCCACAATATGAAATGTATAATTACCATCGAACTCGGCACCAATGCAGTAAGGGTCTTTGCATTTGACCTGGCAGGCAATGCCATTGGTTCGCAACGAGGCTATTATCCTACTTTCCACATCGAGCCGGATTACAGTGAACAGGATCCTGACCAGATGTTTATTACCATGTTGTATGCCTTAAAAAATTTACTAAATGAATATATTCATCCTAAGAAATATAAAGTCGCATCAATTTGTTTTAGTGCATCAATGCACAGTGTATTAGCAGTTGACAAAAATGGAAATCCCCTTGGTAATGCAATTACATGGTCCGATAACAGGGCAAAGAAAGAAGCCGATAAGTTAAAAGCTTCTGCACTTGGAAAAACTATTTATACAGCTACCGGAACACCATTGCATCCAATGTCTCCATTAATGAAAATAGCCTGGATAAAAAATAATGATAAAGAAAGATTCAGGCAAACCAGTAAGTTTTTGTCTATCAAAAGTTATATCATCAAACAACTCACTGATGAGTATATCATCGATTATAGTATTGCGTCTGCAACCGGCTTATTGAATATTCATAAAATAAATTGGGATGGGGATGCTTTAAAATTTGCAGGAATCACTTCTGCTATGTTGCCAGATCTTGTTCCTGTCTTTACGCCTTTGGGTAAATTAAAAAAAGCTTACCAGAGTTCACTTGGTCTTCCTGCTGATACAAAAATAATTGTAGGTTCAAGCGATGGCTGCATGGCCATCCTTGGTGATGGTGTTAAAGGCGAAGGCAGAGCAACAATAACTATTGAGGATAGTGGCGCTGTACGAGTGATGGGTGATAAAGTTTTGAAAGACGATAAACAGCGTTTTTTTAATTACCTGCTGACTGAAGATCGTTATGTTTCCGGCGGCCCAACTAATAATGGTGGAATCATTTTCGAATGGTTCACAAGACAGTTTGGTGATTTTAAAAACCCATTTGACATCGAATACAGCATGCAGGATCTGATAACAGAAGCATCAAAAGTTTCTGCAGGCTCTGAAGGTTTATTATTCCTTCCTTATTTATTGGGCGAAAGAGCACCCATATGGAATGCCAATGCAAAAGGAGTTTATTTCGGGTTGAATATAAAACATGAAAGAAAACATTTTATAAGAGCAACTATTGAAGGCATACTCTATGAGATATACAGCATTGGAAAAACATTGGAAGAACATCGGGGCATCAAGCGGCTTTCAATCAATGGAAGTTTTGCCAATATCCCTTTCTGCACACAGATGGTCGCTGATATTTTTAATAAGCCGGTACAGTTAAGGCAGAACTTTCATAGTGTTAGCTATGGTGCATTCCTTGTCGCTGCAACAGAAATGGGTATTTATAAAAATTTAGATGAAGCAGCAAAAACTGTTGTGCTGCCTGATGAATACCTGCCTGAAAAACAAAATCACAATGCTTATATGAAATACTTTAAAATTTTTGAGCGGTTAAGTATAAAACTGGCGCCGGAATTTGAGGCGATCGCTAACCTTCAATAAATAGTAAATCAATTTTCAAAAAATAAAATCAAGCTATATGAAAAAGAGCATGTTGCAAATGATCGTCCTGTTATATTTCTCATTAGCCATAACAGCACAGCAAGTAACACTTACTCCCGATCAGATAAAAGGATATACTCCCGATTGGAAGGGCGAACGTTTTCCTGATGGAAGGCCTAAAGTATCTGAGAGAATGTTGGAAAGGTTAAAAGCGGTACGCCTTGAAGAAGCATGGGGAGTTCTTCGTAACAAAGGTTATCAAAATCAATTTGAAGGTGATTGGATGGTATTGAATCCTGATTCAGTAATGACAGGAAGAGTAGTAACGGCACAATACATGCCCATGCGGCCTGATGTAGATAAGATCATAAAAGACATTGGTAAAACAGAAAAGCGTATCGGCGCCACCAATTCATGGCCAATTGATGTGTTGAAGAATGGAGACATCTATGTTGCTGATAGTTATGGAAAAATCGTCGATGGCACATTGATCGGGGATAATCTTGGCAATGCTATTTATGCTAAATCACTGCGTGGTGTTATTTTTTATGGCTCTGTAAGGGATGTTGAAGGGCTTGCTGAAATAAAAGGATTCAATGCATGGATGAAAGGTTATGATCCTTCTTATATACAACAAATGATGCTCGGCGGGATTAATATTCCTATTCGTGTTGGAAGAGCAACTGTATTACCAGGCGATGCTGTGCTTGCAAAAAAAGGCGGTGTTGTTTTTATTCCTGCACACCTTTTAGATACCGTTGTATTGAATGCTGAATTCATTGCATTAAGAGATCAATTCGGTCATCAGCGTTTGCGTGAAGGGAAATATACCCCCGGACAAATAGATACACAATGGACAGATGAAATCAAAAAAGACTTTTTGAAATGGCTTGATGAAAACCCCGGCAAACTTCCAATGACAAGACAGGAATTAGACAAGTTTATGAAAGACCGTTCATGGTAGCCGATTCTTTCAATAATCAATAATTATTAATTAGTAATTATTGATTATTGGGTTGCATAAATAATTCTATTAACATTTTAAAATTATACAACATGACACCTTCAGAAAAATATTTAAAAAAACTTGGTTTAAAAGATCAGGACAAAATTGAAGTAACTGATATAACCAATCAAAAAGAAGGAACTGAAAATAGCCGTCGTTCGTTTTTTAAAAAATCAGCGATGGGCGGTATTGCCATAGGCGGTGC
>Ga0075418_10011099_pt1 | contig 10064 bp, 9 predicted proteins | sample SoiMetdeltSBSDD2_FD_81776 | JGI IMG/M metagenome (GOLD analysis project Ga0075418, IMG submission 81776) | Bulk soil microbial communities from a Populus tree surrounding site in Tennessee, USA - Soil MetaG P. deltoides SBSDD2 | ecosystem: Environmental > Terrestrial > Soil > Tree plantation...
GCGGTCTACGCGCCGAGCGTGGCGGCGGCGAGCTACGCGCAGACGACGGCGCCGGCCGGCACGACGATGGTGACGGCGGGAGCGAATACCGGCGCGGCGGTGGTGGCGCTCGCCAATCGCGGCGTCGGTGACAACAACGGCATCATCCCCGCGGGTCTTGGTGACGTCAGCTTCAACGATCGTCCGATCGACCTCGCGCTCGTGGACGCCAGGGCGGCGGCGATCGCCGCGATGGGCGCGGATACGGCGGCGAACCGGGCCTGTCGCAATACCGTGGTCATTCTGATCACTGGCGGCAAAGACGATGGCAACGCCACCTACAATGCCGCGCACGACCCGGCGACGACCGCGGCCCAGTTCCTGACGGTCACCGGCGGCGGTGTGACCCGGCGGGTTCCTATTCACGTCATCGGCGTCAGGCCGGCAGTGGCAGATGAACCCGAGATGCAGAGCATCGCCTCGGCGAGCGGCGGGCGCTACACCAAGGCGACCAACGCCGCCGCGGTCGCCGCAGCGATCAACTACGCCGTGCAGAGTGGCTTCGCCCGTTCCGCAGATTTCGATCTGAGCCAGACAACGGAGTATCTGCCGGTCAGCCCGATTGTCGGCACCGTGAATCTCGAGAACGCGAGCGATTCGAACGGCAACAGCCTGCCCAACACCGCCATCGTGGCTTCGAGCGGCGTGGGCAGCACGGAGTTGCCGCAGCGCTCGAACGTGATGCTCACGGCGGGGTTCGCGATGCCGGGGTTCGACGGCCGGCTCCGCGCCTATCGCGCCTATAAGCCCGTCGCCGACTCGACCAAGCCCGCTGGCTGGAAGTTCATCAACGACGGCACCGCGCTCTGGCCCGATCTCGACGGGCGGCCGGCACTCAAAGGCCTGGCCCGCACACCCGCCGACCCGAACAGCCGGAACATTTACACTTTCATTCCGGGCGCCTCCGGGGGCGGATCGGTCGTGGCCTTTACGACGGCCAACACGGCGCTCCTGAGCCCGCACATGGGCGTTGGCATCAATACCCCGACGCTGATTTCCCTGGTTCGGGCGCAGCCGCTCGGCGCGATCATTGGATCGACGCCGGCACTGATGGATGTGCCATCGCTCGATCCACCGCCCGACACGGACTACGGGCGCAGCGACGGCACCGGCACCTTCGCCGGCAACTACAAGAACCGCCGAGCGCTGATTTTCGTCGGCGCCAACGACGGGATGATTCACGCGATCGACGCCCGCACCGGCTACGAGGTCTGGGCGTTCATCCCGTACAACCTGCTGCCGAAGCTTCGCGCACTGAGCGATGGCCAGCCGGTCGAGCAATTCGACTACTTCGTGGACAGCTCGCCGAAGCTCGCCGAGGTCAAGATCAGCGGGCAGTGGCGCAGCCTCATGCTGTTCGGCCAGGGGCAGGGTGGGACGTTCTACCAGGCGTTCGACGTCACGGAGGCGGGAATGGGCATCGCCCCCGACCAGGACGGGATGTCTGCGGTCACCTCGCTGCTGACCCAGTTCGATACCCCGAACGAATCGATCGTGTTCAAGTGGGCGTTCCCGAACTATTCGCACTTCGATCCGACCTACACCGCGACCTTTACCGTGACCGATGGCACCCCTGGAGGCCGGTTCAAGATCTTCGGCGATTTGTCTGCAGCAGCAACCTACGCGGAGAAGACCGTCGGGTTGAGCTGGTCGGATCCTGCGGTCGGTCCGCTCGACATCAATCGATCGATCAACGCGGTGATTGTCGGATCGGGATACTTCCCGGATATCGAAGCGTCGATCCCCAACCGGGGACCCTCGGGCCCCAAGGCCGGGAACGTCATGTACCTGATCAACGCCGACACTGGCGTGCTGATCGGCAATTCGTCGGGTGCGGCCTGCAGCGGGACCGGATGCATCAGCGTCGGCGAGATCGCCTCCAACGGCCGCAAGAACGCGCTCCAGGCCGATCCGACGGCCGCCGGCGACAACGGCAGCTTCATCGTCAACAAGGCCTTTCTGGGTGACATCGACGGCAGGTACTGGCGATTCAACTTCACCGATACCGGGGCCACGACCAAGACCCAGATGGTCGACACGACCCAGCCGATCTACAGCTCGTCGGCGCTGCTCTTCGTCGGCAGCACGGACGTCTACATGTTCTTCTCGACCGGCAGCGACCTCCTTCCGGTCACGACCCCGGGAGGCACCGGCACCTTCAAACTGTACGGTCTGAAGAACGGCGTGGGCACGGCGACCACGATGTTCACTCGCAGCCTGACACCCGTGACCAATTCAGGGGGGATCGCCACGGGCGAGCGGCCATCGACCGCACCATCGGTCGCGGGGGACATCGTGTTCTTCACGACGACCAACGAAGCAGCGTTGACACCCTGCAACGACTTCACGGCGAACCTGTACGCGGTCACGTACACGGGCAGCGCGGCCTACGATTCGAACTTCAACGGGAAGCTCGACAACAACGAGAACCCGATTGCCAGGACAATGGCGGGACGCGCGACCGCGCCGTTCATCGTCGATCAGCACCTGTATCTGAGCACGAGCGGGACCGGGGGCGCCGCGGTCGAGAAGTTCGGCGATCCCGAAGACTTCAACAACGGCGTCGGCCAGGTCGGCGTGCGCATTCTGTCGTGGCGGGAGATCCGGTAGTGGACAAGACGACTTCGTGTACCCGGTGTGGCACCAAGTTCGCGGTCAGCCGGGATCGTTGCCCGAAGTGCCGAACGCCGGTGCCGCAGGTCGATCCAGCCGCCGAGGCGGCGCGGAGCCGGCGGCTGCAGCAGATCTCCACAGCGATCATCGCGATCTTCCTCCTGATCGTCGGCGGCCTGTGGATGCTGCGCGAGCCGGAGCCCGACGAGTCGGCAATGGCGCGGTCCGCCGGTCGCGATCCTCTGGCGGAGCGTCGCCAGGCCATGGCGCGGCCCGCTGAACCCACGGACTCGGCGCCGACGCCTGACGCGGAGCGGCCGTTCCTCGAAGCCGCCGGGAGGGGATCGATCGCCTACAACGCCGGAGACTACGCAACCGCGCTCGCCCGGTACGAAGACGCCGTGAAGCAGAATCCGCAGGACGCGGAGTCGCTGAGCAATCTGGGCCAGGTCCTGGTGCGCATGCAGCGGACCGCCGAGGCGGTGCCCTACTTCGAGCGCGCGACGGCCCTGAACCCGCAGCGCTGGGCCTATCGCTTCAATCTGGCCCGCGCCCACGCCCTGCTGCAGCACTGGGACGACGCCATTGCCTCGTACCGCCAGGCACAGACGCTCTTCCCCGACGACTACGCGACGACGTTCAACCTCGCCCTCACGCTGCACAAGAAGGGAGACGACGCGGGAGCTGTCACGGAATACAAGAAGGCGATCGCGCTCAATCCCGGCGATGCCTCGTTCAGGATGGCCCTCGCCATCAGCTACGAGGCGCTGCAGCAGAAGCCAGAGGCCGCGGGCCAGTACGTCGAATACCTGCGCCTGTCGCCCCTGGCGGCGGACGCCGACAAGGTGCGCGCGAAGATCGCGCAATTGACGAGTGCACCTCCGCCGGCGCCATCACCGTCAGCGTCGTCGAGCGAGACGCGATAAGCCTGCGCGGTTCTTCCGCCTGAAGGCGGAAGCCACCAGACTTCTCGAGCATCACCATCACGCTGGTAGCTTCCGCCTCCAGGCGGAAGATCAGTACTGATACAAGCTCAGATACCAGGCGACCATCCGGTCCCCCAGTAGTGACGCGGCAAGTGCGCCGAGCGCGAGGAAGGTGCCGTAGGGCAGCGCGTATTTCATGCCGCCGCGGCGAATGGCGATCACCAGGATCCCGATCAGCGATCCCGTCACCGACGACAGCACGAGCGTGACGAGCACGAGCTTCCACCCGAGGAACGCGCCGACCATCGCGAGCATCTTCACGTCGCCGCCCCCCATGCCCTCCTGCCCCGAGTAGCGGTAGTAGGCCTCTCCGATCGCCCAGAGCACGCCGCCGCCGAGAATCACACCCAGAATCGCCTCGACGATGCCGGGCGGAACGATGAGGCTGAGGATCAGGCCGGTCGCAATCCCGGGCAGCGTGATCCTGTCAGGCAGCAGGTGGTGCTCGAGATCGATCGCAAAGAGCGCGATCAGCGTACAAGCGAACAGCAGCCGGACGGCCATGAGCACTGTCCAGTCGAACACCCACCAGTGCAGCAGGAACACCAGCATCGTGAGGATCTCCACGATCGGGTACCTGATGCTGATCGACGTTCCGCACTTCCGGCAGCGTCCCTTCAACAGCAGCCAGCTGAGGACCGGGATGTTGTCGAACCACCGGAGCCCGTAGCCGCAGTTCGGGCAGCGGGACGACGGGCGCACGACCGATGTGCGGAGTGGCAACCGATGAATGACGACGTTCAGGAAACTGCCGACCGACAGGCCCAGCCAGGCGAACGCGACGAGCGCGAGGGTGTCAACCGTCATTGCGGCGGTCCAGTCCGCGGCATCGGGAAGAGCGGTGAACGCGGCGATACAGTGAGGGCGCCGGTCGCTGGATCGATCTCGAACGGCACACCGGTCTCATCCTCTGGAATACGCGACACCACGCCACGCTGAATCAACCACTGCCACGAATACGGCGTTCCCGCCGGCGGCGGGTTCCGGACGATGACCGGACGGGCGCGATCGATGAGGTCGAGCGCGTCGAGCTGCAGCAACGCCCGGCGCGCCATCTGCCGAAGCCATTCCTCCGGTGAATTGAGGATCTGCTGGAGGATGAACCGCGCGGACTGACGATCCCCACCTTCGATCAGCATCGACGCCGCGACCGGCTCCAGCCAGCCTGGCGCGCCTGGCTGCTTCTGCGCCAGCCGGAACCACTCGGCGGCCGTCTTCGTGTCGTGAAGCTGCCAGTAATGGACGAACGCGATGTCGTGGTAGTAGCGCCAGTTGTCGGGCTGCGCCGCAATGCCCTTCTTCAGCAGCGCCACCGCCAGGTCGGGCCGCCCCGGCCCTCCCGGGTAGCCCTCGCTCAGGAAGATGGCACCGAACCGGTAAGCGATCGTGAAGTACGGATCCAGCGAGGTCGTGAGATCGAGCAGTGGATACAGCAGCCGGTACCGCTCCCGGCCGTCGCGTGAGAGCCGATCGCCTCCATAGTGCTGGAGCGCGCGGATCCAGTAGACGTCGGCCGCGAGCGCGTCGAACGACAGGGCGATCCGGCGGAGAACGGCCGGCGACCGGACGTACAGAAACGCCAGGTTCTGCGCCTCTTCGCGCGAGTACGCCCGATCGCGGACGACCTGCAGCGTGACGGCTGTCGCGAAGGCCGCGACGGCCACCGCGATTCCGGCCGCCCGGCCGCGCCAGGTCCTCACTTGAAATCCCGCCGCGCAAACACCAGGACCGAAACGACGAGCAGCGCGCTGATGTAGGCGAACCCATAGCCCGCAGTTGCGATCAGGTACCCCGCCGCGACTGGCAGCCCGTGCACGACTTCGGTCTTGATGTCGAAGGCGGAGAAATCGGGGACCGTGTGATACACGGCGCGCGCCACCCAGATCGCCGGGCGCGAGTCGACGATCTTGTCGAAGTTCTTCAGATCGGTGTTGAAGTGACCGACGATGAACAGTCCGAACGTGAGCGCGGCGGCCAAGAGCGGTGTCGAGAACGTCGAGAAGAACAGGGCGACCGCCGTCACGATCATGAGCTCGACGAAGATCAGGGCAATGGCCTCGAGCAGGCGCGGATCCACACCGGGTGCATCCCAGGCGGCCCGCGCAGCCGGCGTCTGGATGTAGGTGAGGCAGCCGAGCACGGCATAGAGCGCGACCGTCATCACCCCGACGTTCACCGCCAGCGTCAGCACCAGTCCCGCGTACTTGCCGACGACGAACTGCGGACGGCCGATCGGCTTGGAGAGGAGCGAATAGATGCTGCGGCGCTCCACTTCTTTCGACACCAGGCCGATGCCGATGAAAATCGCGATGAACAAGCCGAAAACCACGATCGCGGCAAGCCCGAGATCCTTGATGATCTTCACGTCCTGGCCGGCCGTCAGCTGACCGATCAGGAACGACGACGCAATCATGAGGACCGCGAAGAGCGCAAGGTTGTACGGGACGCGATCCCGTACTGATTCCTTGAAGACGTTGACCGCGATCCAGCTAATCGCCCGCATCGGCCTCTGCCTTCCGCGGTGCGCGCGCCCCTTCCCCAACCTCGGCGACCCGGCGGACGAAAAAGTCTTCGAGCGTGTCGCGGAGAGGGTTGAGCGACACGAGCTTGGCCCCGGTCGCGGTGAGATCTGCCAGGATCCGCTCGGGCGGCACCTCGAATGGCAGCTCGAGCGCATAGCGATGCGGTGAGATCTCGGTCGATTTCTGCAGTTGCGCTGCGACGCGGGCGAGCACTTCCGGCCGGAGATCGGCAATCACCAGCTCCCAGCCGCGAATCTCGAACGCCAGCATGTCGCTGAGCCGCCCGGTCGCCGCAAGCCGTCCGCCGGCCACAACCGCGACCCGGCTGCACAAAGCCTCGGCGTCCGCCAGGATGTGAGAGCTGAAGAACACGGTGCGCCCCTGATCGCGCAGTTCCAGGATCAGCGAACGGACCTCCCGGCGGCCAAGCGGATCGAGCCCGGACGTCGGCTCGTCGAGGAAGATCACCTCGGGGTCGTTCAACAGCGCCTGGGCGATGCCGACCCGCTGAATCATGCCTTTCGAATACTTGCGGAGCTGCTGCCGGCGCCGTTCCGCGCCGATGCCGACCCTGTCCAGCAGCCGGGCCGCGCGGGCGCGGACGTCAGCACGTGAATACCCGAACAAGTGCCCGAAGTAGTGCAGGAGCTCCTCGGCGGTCAGGTAGTCGTAGAAATACGGGTTTTCGGGCAGGTATCCGATACGCTGGCGGACCGCGACATCGCCCACCGGGCGTCCGAGGATCTCTGCCCGGCCGGAGGTTGGAAAAATCAGCTGCATCAGCAGCTTCAGCGTCGTCGTCTTTCCGGCGCCGTTCGGACCGAGGAAGCCGAAGATCTCTCCGGGCTGCACGTCGAGGGAGAGCCGATCCAGCGCGCGGTAGGGACGCTTCCGCCAGAAGCCGACCTGGTAGTCCTTGGTGAGATTCTCGATGCTGATCGCAGCGGACATCAGGAAGGTTCAGCCCCCTGAACCCTTTATTTCTTGAGCTCGTGCTCGATTGCCATGTCGAACATGAAGGCGGGCATTGCCCCCGCGATGACCCGGCCGTTGATGATGAACGTCGGCGTGGACTTGGCCCCGAGCAGCGCGCCCAGCCCGGCGTCGGTCTTCACGAGGGTCAGCGCCCGGGCATACTGGGCATCGAAGTCTTTGATGCCTCCGACCGACGCCGCGGCCTGCTTCACCGTCTCCGGAGTCAGCGTCGCCTGGTTGGCGAAAAACCATTCCTCGAGCTTATCGGACGTTCCCTTCATCTGCGCCATCACCACGGCGGCGGCGGCCTCGCAGGACGCCGGGTGGAGATCCCTCTCGACGGCGGCATTGCACTCACGCTCGAGGGGGAAGTGCTTGAGGACGAACTTGACCTGCTTCGAAGCCGCGTACTTGGCGAAGACCGGCTTGTATTCGTAGTAGGAATTCCGGCACGGTGGGCACTGATAGTCGTTGAACTTCACGACCAGGACCTTGGCCGTGCCCGGATCGAGCGGCACGTTGACCTTCGGCAACGCCTCGTACGACTTGATGAACTCGGCCTTCTGCTGCTCGGTGAGCTGCGGCGCCGCCGGCGCTGCCTGAACGGCGGGTCCCGCGGCATGCAGGCGCGGGACGGTCAGGGTCAACGCCGCGACCGCGGCCGCGCATGCGGCTACGGCGCTCAGCGTCAGCGACTGGCGCACGAATTCGATCGCCACACGCCCGGTCCGGGTCAAAAACATTGTCATAAGTAGATGATGTTACTTGATTTCCGCGCCGTGACCGGGCGGGCCGGTCTCCGGCATCTTGTTCTGGAAGGTCTCGAGATCACCGTAAATTACCCGGTCACCGTTGGTCCCGTAAAAGTGGGTGCCGCTGATGCCGGGGATCTCCGGATCGGCGGTGATCTGGTAGCCCGTGAGTGGCACCGAACCGGTGCAGCTCTGATCGCCCTCGGTCGCCGCAGTCCCGGTCATCTGAATGATGTAGCCCGACTTGGACAGTGGATCCGAGACCGCCAGATCGGCGCTGACGAAGCCGTGCTCGTCGCCTGGCGCCGGCGTGCCGAGCGCCACCAGCGTCGGCGCATAGCGCTGCTTGCCGCAGCTCTGCATGTAGAGGAATTGCGCCTGGTTGAGCGACCGCAGCGAGGAGACCGTCGAGGCCTCCGCGGCGCGAATCTTCGACTGACGGTAACCGACCATCGCCGCCCCGGCGAGAACCGCCACGATGGCGGCCACGACCAGCATTTCCAGCAGGGTGAACCCGTCCGAGTTCCGGAGAAGACGCACGTTCAAGAGTACCCCGTCCTGAGGTTAGGACGCAGGACCGGGACCGGCAGCCGAGCCTCACTGGAGGGCCGTCGCAGTGTGCGCAGCGATCGCCGCTTCCGTCGGTGGCGTGCCCCCGATGTCGACATAGATCGTCCCCTCGGCGGTACTGGCAAACGCGCGATGTCCGCTGACCCCGGCATCGAGCGGGACGGCGGTGCTGTAGAACCCGGTCCGGGTCGGCGTCGTGTTGCAGTCGGGCACTCCGGCCACCGAGCCGGCGCCGGCGGCGAGCGTCACCCGGTAGCCGCTCTTCACCGACGGATCGGCGGCCAGGTCATGTCCGAGAAACCCCTGCGTACTGCTCGGGCAGGGCGTCGCCAGCGTCGCCAGCAGCACGGCGTAGCCGCCGTTTCCGGCCGTCCCGACGTAGCTGGCCTGAGCGCTGTTCACCGCGCGCAACGTGGCAATCGCCGAGCTTTCATCCGCATTGATGCGCGCCCGCAGCAGGCTCGGGATGGCCACCGCCGCGATGATGCCGATGATCGCGATCACGACGAGCAGCTCAATCAGGGTGAATCCCGCGTCGCTCAGCGAATGGCGGCGTTCGGATCGTTCCGGCCGGGTCATCTCGTCCTCGAATCAGTCCACCGATGTTGACGACGTGGCGTGTACACAGGAAGGGGGATGCCCGCGAGCGCGAGCATCCCCCTCGGGTCTTACCGCGTATTCGATTGCTTACTTGAGCACGTTCGCGGCGACGAGATCGGCCGCAACCAGAGCCGCCTGCTGGTTCTTGAAGTAGATTGCGCCACCAGCGTTGGTGCCGAACGAGCGGCCGCCTGTCGAAGTCGAGAGTGGGTTGGCGGTCGCCAGGTAATCGGGATACACCGCCGCGGCTGCCGCGCCGCAGCTCGTTACACCGGTGATTGCCCCGCCGCTGAGTGCCATCGTCACGGTGTAGCCGCTCTTCACGTTGCTCGCCGCACCGAGGTCGGGCGAGATGAAACCCTGGGTGCCGCCCGTGCAGGCTTCCACGAGCACGTCCAGCGTTCCGGCGTACCCGCCGCTGTTAGCCGAGCTGAAGGCCGCCTGGGCGCTGTTGATGGCGCGAATGGAGCCGATAGCCGACGACTCGTTACCGGACATACGGGCGCGCAGCAGGCCCGGAACCGCGATCGCTGCGATGATGCCGATGATGGCAACGACGATCAGCAGTTCGATCAGCGTGAAACCCTTCTGGTTGCGAACGTTCATGACTGTGTGCTCCTCGAGAATCTTTAAGCCGTTGGACTGTCTCTTTTGAGTCGGACTCGAGCTGGCGCAGCCCAGCGGCCGACGCCAGAGGTGAAGCAACCGTGGTGCCACGGCTGAGGCCGACTCGAGACGCCGGCACAACTCCCTATTTCAGTAGTATTTGCGATGATTGCAGCGCCTGGCATTACATTCGCGCTACCTGCCAATTTTCGGCTCAGTGACAAATTCTGTCAAGCGCAGCTGCCGATTTTTGGCTGCTCTCCGCACGCTGCTGGTTGTGACGTTCGAGAGGCGGGAAAAGACGGGAGCAACTCTGGTGGCAGCCACGTCAACCTGGCTACTGGATGTTGTACTTCTTGAGCAGATACCTGAACTGCCTGAAGCTCAAACCGAGCAGCTCC
>Ga0075418_10011103_pt1 | contig 10062 bp, 4 predicted proteins | sample SoiMetdeltSBSDD2_FD_81776 | JGI IMG/M metagenome (GOLD analysis project Ga0075418, IMG submission 81776) | Bulk soil microbial communities from a Populus tree surrounding site in Tennessee, USA - Soil MetaG P. deltoides SBSDD2 | ecosystem: Environmental > Terrestrial > Soil > Tree plantation...
CCGACGAGCACATCGTTGCCGGCATTCCCTTCGATGTAGTCAATCCCTTCGCCGCCATTGACCGAGTCCTGGCCGTCGCCGCCGCGGAGCGTATCCCAGCTCCCCTGGCCGGCAATCTCGTCGTTCCCTTTGTCTCCGTTGATTTCGTCCATGCCATCGCCGCCGGCCAGTTGGTCATCGCCGTCGCCGCCGCTGATCTTGTCATTGCCGATGCTGCCGAAGCCCTTGTCGTTGCCGAGGCCTCCCTGGAGCGTGTCATTGCCGCCTTGGCCGTGCATCACGTCGTCGCCGCTGCCGCCAATGATCAAGTCGTTGCCCGGCTCGCCCGGATCGCGGACGCCGATGCCGTCACCACCCCCTTCGAGGAGGCCTCCTTCGCCGCCGATGATGATTATGGAAAAATCATCTCCAAACAGCGTGTCGTTGCCGGCTTCCCCTTCCAGCTTGTCGTTCTCGGTGCCGCCGTAGAGCTGGTCGTCGCCGCTGCCACCCTTGAGCTGGTCGTCTCCCTGATTGCCGTAGACCGTGTCGTTGCCACCGCGGCCGTAGAGCTTGTCATTGCCGGCGCCGCCTTTGAGCGTATCGTCGCCATCGGGGGGCGCGCCGCGAAGCAGAATTGTCGGATCGCCGGTCAGAGTATCGCCGCCGAGCCCGCCTTCCAGGGTGTCGTTGCCGTAGCCTCCTTGCAGCGTGTCGTTGCCGGCATCTCCCAGCAGCGTGTCGTTATCCAGGCCGCCGTCGAGCTTGTCGTCCCCTTCGCCGCCGGCCAGGTAGTCATTTCCCGCCAGTCCAGTGATCGTGTCGTTGCCACCCGCGCCGAGGATCAGGTTGACATTGGCATTCCCCTTGATAATGTCGGCGAAGTTACTGCCTATGACGTTGTCGATCCCCTGGTTCTCGATCTTCAGGACCAGATTGCCGGCATTCACCGTTTGGGCCGTGGTCTGGGCGAGGTTGATCGTCACCGGTCCGGCAAAGTCGCTCTGGCCGATCGCCAGCAACTCGGAGAAGATCAGCGTGTTGTTCTGCCCGGCCGTATCGGTGATCACGTCGCTCCCCTGGGCGGTGCCGCCGAAGAAGTACTTGTCGATGGTCGAGCCGCCAATCAGGTGGTCGTTGCCGGCGCCGCCGAAGTGACTGCTGACCGCCGCTCCGCCGATCGACGTGTCATTCCCCGCCCCGCCGTCCAGGTGAATGCCGTAGGCGAACGGATCGCCAACCACCGCCGAGCCGGCGGCATTCAGCGTGTCGTTCCCGCCCTGCCCGAAGGCGCGGAATTCCTCGGCCCCTCCAACCGTGATGTCGGCATCGCCGTCGCCGTTGACGTTGACCTTGGGCACTCCGGCTTGCACGCCGAAATCGATCGCGTCGCCGTCCGGTGTGCCGAGCAGGACAAACATGTCGTGATCGCCATTGCCGCCGTCAATCAGGATCTGGATCTCGTCCTGGTTCGGCTTGGTAAACAGCCCGTTGGTCTGATCGATGGTGATCGCGTCGTCGCCGTCCCCCGTTTGGATGCTGATGACGTCGGTTTTCTTGAGTGTGGCCCCCGTGGCGACGCCATCGAGCAGAATGTTCCCGTCCATGTCGGCACTGACGACGCAGGCGTCGGGATCGGAAGTCCCTTGCAGCGTCAGGAGCTGGCTTTGTGCATCGAAGCTGACGAGGCAGGCCGGAGTCCAGCGTTCCTCCAGCGGTTCAAACAGCCGACGGCGCTGGCCGAGCGGCTTGTTGCGAGTCTTGGACCGTTTTTTGGACAGTTTGCCGGACAATAAGTTACGCCAGTGCGAGAGCATGAAAGCACCCTTGTCGGTTCCAATGCCAGAAAGCGAGCCGACCAGTGCGGCTCTACAAGGCACTGATTGCGGCCTCCGCCGAATTGGGACGCTCTGATTCGGGGAATTCCGAGAATTGCCCGAATGCGAGCGGGGGATCATAATGACTGCCTGGTCGAACCGGCCGCTAAAGCACTGCTGTGGAAGAAGATAAGGCGTGAATCCACAAGCTTCGCCTTCGCTCGACCCCTCTGCTGGTGATGCCCGGTGGCTGGAGCAAGCTCGCCGCGGCAGTCCGGAGGCGCTGGGTCACGTGCTCGAGCTATGCCGCCGCTATCTCCTGCAAATTGCCAATTCGGAACTGGATTCCCACTTGCAAGCCAAGCTCGGCGCCTCCGACGTGGTGCAGGAGACGTTTCTTGAGGCGCAGCGGATCTTCGACCGCTTCGACGGGAACTCGCCCGACGAGCTGCGCGCCTGGCTGCGAGCCATCCTGCTCAACAAGATGTCAGACCAGGACCGCCACTATCGCGGCACTGCCAAGCGTGACTTGGGCAAGGAGATTACCATCGGCACATCGGGCGCGGGAATTGTCGAACCATTGGTTCCCACGCCGACGCCCAGCAATGTGATGATGCAACAGGAGCGGGCCGTGGCCTTGACGGCTGCCTTGGAGCGTCTCCCTGCGCACTATCGCCAGGTAATTGTCTGGCGGCAGATTGAGGACATGTCGTTTGAGGAGATGGCCTCCCGGCTGTCGCGGAGCGTCGATGCGGTTCGCAAATTATGGTGGCGGGCTATTCAGCACCTTCAAGAGGAATTGGGAAATTCGCTGTGAGCGCTGGCCAGGACGAACTCGGCGCGGCGGGCAATGGGGACGACCTGGCGGCGCAGTTGGCCCAATTCGATGACTCGCTCAAAGGAGGTTCTCCTCCCGCCATCTTCCACGAATTGCCCTCCGAAGTGCCGCCGGCCTCGCAAAGCCAATGGCAGCGGGCCCAGGCCTGCCTGCGGCTGCTCGAGGAAGCCTGGCCGCGCAGGCGAGCGGCAGCTCCGCAAAGTGTGCCTGCCGGCGGCGCAGCGGCGCAGACCTCCTCCGGCGGCAAGACGCTGGGCCGTTTTGAAATCCGCCGCGAGCTCGGGCGCGGCGGCTTTGGCGTCGTCCACCTGGCGTTCGATCCGCGGCTGGGGCGCGAAGTAGCGCTGAAAGTGCCGCACGCTCAAGTGTTCGCCGATCCGGAATTGCACGGCCGGTTTCAGCGGGAAGCGCGGGCCGCCGCCGGGCTCGATCACCCCAACATCGTCCCCGTTTACGAAGCGGGAGAAGTCGATTCGGTCGGCTACATCGCGCTGGCCTATTGCCCCGGCATCACGCTGCACGACTGGCTGCGGCGGAGGATCGATTCGATATCGGGGCCGGCGATCGCCGAATTCATGGCCACGCTGGCGGGGGCGATCCACCACGCGCACGAGCAGGGGGTCATTCATCGCGATCTCAAGCCAGCCAACGTGCTGCTCGGCGGCGACTGGGCCGATGCACCGGGTTACGCCCATCAGCCGCCGTCGCTGGCGGCCTTTGCTCCCAAAATCACTGACTTTGGCCTGGCCAAGCAGCTCGACAGCGAGATGACGCAAACCCACACCGGCACGATTGCCGGCACGCCGTGCTACATGGCCCCGGAGCAGACGGGGCGCCCAGGAAGCGAGATTGGGCCGGCTACCGACGTCTACTCGCTGGGAGCGCTCCTATACGAGCTGCTCACGGGGCGCGCGCCGTTTCAAGGGGAGACGGTGCTCGACACGCTCGATCAGGTGCGCAACATGGACCCAATTCCGCCGCGGCGGCTGCGGCCAGGGATTCCACGGGATCTGGAGATCATCTGTCTCAAGTGTCTCGAAAAGGACCCGGGCCGGCGGTACGCGTCGGCCAAATTGCTCGAGGAGGATTTCAGGCGCTATCTGGGCGGCCGCTCCATCGTAGCGCGGCCGACAGGGCCGATCAGTCAGATGGCCAAGTGGGCCAGACGTCGGCCGGCCGTTGCCGCACTCGTGGCTGTCAGCGGGCTGGCCGCGATCGTACTTATCGGCAGCGACATGTACATCCGCGCGAAAAACCGCGAGACGGAGCAGGCCCTCAAAGGGGAGATCGAGGCCCGCAGACAACTGACGAAGACTCTCGCCCGTGAAAGCCAGGCGCTCTACTTCCATCGCATCCGCCTGGCTCAGGCCACCCTGGCGGACGGAAACGTGCGCCAGGCGGAGCGATACCTGCAGACGGCAGCCTCGTCTGACTCCGACCTGATCGGCTGGGAATGGCATTATTTGAAGCACCTTTCTCGCAGCGAGCAGATCGAATTCCGGCACCCTCGCAGCGTACAAGACGTAGCGCTCACACACGACGGGTCCAGGGCCGCATCGATTTCCACCGATGGGCAGGGAATGGTTTGGAATACTTCGAGCGGTGAGGTCCAGTGGCGCTTCACCGGCACCGCCGCGACGGGTCCGCGCCATCGCCGCCTGGCGTTCAGCGGCGGCGGCCAATACCTTGCCTGCGGCAATCACGAAACCAACGTGGTCACGGTCTACGCTGCGGACGGCAAGGAGTTGTATCGAGTGCGGGGCTGCCAGAGTTCGTTTACGGCCAGCGATAGCGAACTGGCCACCATCGATATGCCGCCGGAACAGGTGCGGATCTACTCCGCAGCGTCGGGCGAGCAATTGCGTTCGTATTTGCTACAAACAGGAACGATGGCCGCGTTAGCAAGCGATGGGGCGTCGCTCACCGTGGCAATGACCGAGGGGGGCACGATCCGCGTGCGCCGCCTCCCGGGCGGAGAAGAATCGGTCATCGGCTCGATTTCTAATTCTCCGGCAGTCTTGGCGGTCAGCGGCGGGCACGTCGCCGCCGGCATGGCGGACGGCCACTTGCATGTTTGGGAGATTGAGGGGGGGACGCAGGTCTGTGACATTCGCGCGCACGTGGGAATGGTGGAAACCCTCAACTTCCATCCGCAAGGCAAGCAGATCGCTACGGCGGATACGCTGGGAACGATCAAGGTTTGGGACCTGCAAGGCCGCGAGCAGCGATCGTTTCCCGGCCATGGCTACGTAATCCGCCACCTGGCCTACAGCGGGGACGGTCGGAAGTTGGCTTCGGCCAGCGGCGATTCGACGGTCAGGATCTGGGACGCGACGCGCGACCCGCGGGCGATCGTGTTTCGCGAGCACCCTAGCTTCGCATTTGCAATCGCCTTCAGCCCTGACGGTCAGCAGCTGGCTTCCAGCGGAGCCGGCCAGTCCCTTCACCTCTGGAACTCTTCGACGGGCGAGGTGCTCCGCACGCTTACCGAGCGGGTAGAAAACATCAGGAAGCTGGCATACTCGGCCGACGGCCAGGAGCTGATCGGTACCAACGGACGAGGCCAGGTCAGCGTCTGGGACGTCGCCAGCGGCAAGCTGGTCCGCTCCTGGCCCGGTGAGCCGGGGGATAATTTGCTCTCGGTCGCTCTGGGGCCCAACGGCGTGCTCGCTGCGGCCGAGAGCGGCAATCGTGCCGCGGTCATCGTCCGCGACACGACGGACGGACATGTTATCGCCACGTTGCCGCAGTCCAGCCCGGCGAGCTGCGTCGAGTTTTCTCCGGACGGTTCCCGCCTGGCCGTTGCAGTGGCCGATCATTCCATCGGCCTGTGGGAAATCAAAACCGGGCGCCTGCTGCACACCTTGCGGGGACTCACAGAAAATATCCATTGCCTGGCGTTCTCTCACCAGGGAAAGCGGCTCGCGTCCGGCGGCCAGGATCGGCTGGTCCGCATCTGGGACCTCGATACGGGCCGGCAAATTCTTGCCATCGACAATCCGTGGGGTCGCAGCAACCTGTATGCGCTGGCGTTCAGCCCGGACGACAGGCGGCTGGCCGGCGGAAAGCTCGACGCTTCGGTCTTGCTGTGGGATGCCGCCACGGGGCAGGAAGTGATCGAGCTGCCATGCCAGGGGTTCGGCGTCACGTCGCTGGCGTTTGAGCCTGGCGGCCGGCGGCTGGCGGCCATCATCAACGACGGGACCGTGATGGTCTGGGACGCCGCGCCGCGGCGCTAATTTGCCGCTTGACAAATACTGTCCGTCCAGTACGATACGGCTAGTAATTACTGCCCGACCCGTAGGAGGACACCGTGACCGAGGCCCCCACCCTTCCCACCGAGCGCGAGCTGCAGGCCCTGAAAATCCTCTGGGACCGCGGCGAAGCGACCGTCCGCGATATTTGCGACCTGCTGGCCGAGCGCGGCGAGTCGCTGGCGTACACGACCATTCTCAGCCTGATGCAAACCATGGAGCAAAAAGGGCTGGTGGGGCACAAGTCCGCCGGCAAGACCTACTCCTATTTCGCCAAGGTCCGCCGCGACTCGACCTTCCGCTCGCTGGCCCGCGGCTTTCTCGACAGCGTCTTCGACGGGGCGATGGACGAGTACCTGCTCCACGCCCTGCAAACGCGAAAGCTGTCCGCCGATGAAATCGCCCGCCTGGAAAAGCTGATCGGCCAGGCCAAAGACCAGTCCCGCCGCAAAGGGCAAAAAGGAACATCGCCATGAACGAGCTGCTGGGCAACCTGTCGCTGTGGCTCCTGGACTACTTTGTCGTGGCGACGGCGCTTCTGGCCGCCGCAGGAGTCGCCCTGTGGCGAATCAAGCAGCCGGCCAACCGGATGGCCTTGGCCTGGGGGATGATGGCCGGCCTGACCGCGCTCCTGGTGGCGACGGCCGTCCCCGCCTGGCCGCGGTGGGGCGTGCGACAGTGGCTGTCAGCCGCGCCCGGCGACGACATCATCGCGATTGAAAAGCCGATCGTCACTTTCCGCGAAAAGACCATTCCGATTGCCGATGATGAGCAGTCACAGCCGAGCGAGGCATCGTCTGCTCCAGCCCTGCTGCCAACAGTGGCAGAGGCAGCCACCGATAGGCTCATCGAATGGCCCGCGGCACTCACCCTGGCGTGGCTCTGCTGTGCCGCCGCGGCAATCGGCTGGATCGCACTGGGGGCAGCGCAGGCCTGGAGGCTTGTGTGGTTCGCCAAACCCTCTCCGCTGTGGGCCCAGACCGAATTGGCCCGCCTGGTTGGCCGGCGAAGAAAGCCGCGGCTGAAGACCAGCTCGCGGATTGCCTCGGCCGTGGCGCTGGGGACGCTACGTCCCGCGATTATCTTGTCGGCAGATCACGTGTGCGAAGAAAATCGCAACGGCGTCCAGGCGGCGCTGGCCCACGAATGGGCGCACATCCGCCACGGCGACTTGTGGCTCCTGGCCTGGCAGCGGCTGCTCTTGCCGCTTTTGGCCGTGCATCCACTCTTCTGGCTGCTGCGGCGGCAGATTCGCGCCGATCAGGAGCTGCTCGCGGACCTGGCTGCCGCTGGCGAGAAGCGCGTCGAATATGCCGAGGCCCTGCTGGCCTGGGCGAAAGAGGCCGGCCCGCGCCCCAGCACCGGCCTGGCGGCACTGGCCATGTGGGAAAACCCTCAAACCGTTTCGCGGAGAATTCAGATGATCCTCGATCCCAAAAATCCGGTGGCTGGCAAGACTTCGCGGTGGAGGCGGTGGCTTATCGCGCTGTGCCTGATCGCAATTGCCTGCGGCCTGTCGTTGCTTTCGATTCGTTCCGGCCCGGCGGTGGCCCAGGAAGATGCGCCTCCCGCTGAAGAGGCCGCTGAAGGGCGGGACCGGCTCTTTCAACTCGGCTGGGTGCGCCAGCAGCCCGAAACGGCTCAAATTCAACAAGTGGAACTGGCCGTCACGATGGTCCACCTCGGCAAGGAAGGAGAGGAAACCACGAAGGATTCGCTTCGCGACATGGCCCGGCACTTCGGCGATCAAATCTCGTTCGACAGTGGCGTGTGCGTCGTCTCCCTGCCGCGGCGGCAAGTCGAGTCCGCGCTCAACAGACTTCGGGAAGTCGGTCAGGCGACTCTACTGGCTGAGCCGAAGCTGATGACCATCTCGGGACGGGATGCCGTATTTTCGGACGGAGGGGAGATGCCGCGAATCGAGGAGCAGGAATTTGCTGACGGCCGGCGGATCGAGAAGGTCGAGTACCAATCGCTGCGGTCGCTGCGCATTCGGCCGGAAGTGCGGCTCACGCGCACCTGGCCAGATAAAGATCCGCGCGGCGGGCAAGCGCCCGTCGTGCGACTGTCGGTCACTCGCGAAAGGACCGAGCCGATCGAAACTCAACCGTCGCCAAATGAAACCGATCAGACTCGCCCGAAGCTCATCACCCGCCAATTGACCTTCACGGCCGACGTGCCGATCGGGCGGACGCTGCTGCTGTGGGAGCTTAAGCCCGCCGCTGCCGACGAGGCCAACCTGGTGCTGATCACGCCGGAGGGAATCCACCGGGTGACTCGGGAAGTGTTCCCCAATCCGCAGCCGCGCACTTTAATCGAACGGCTTTCCGCTGTGGAACCGGCTGCCGCTCTGGAGTTCATCGACCCAAAGGCTGCGGAGCAGATTCAAGCCGCCACCGACAAGCTGCGTGCCGAGGCTGAGCGGAACGCGCAGCTCGCTGAGCAATTGAAGCGCGAGAACGCCCGCCTGCATAAACAGGTAGAGGAACTGATCGTGCAGCTCGCCTGGCTGCGCTCCGTCGCCAAGGAGGGTTCCAAGGACCAGGTGTCCGATGCCGAGTTTATCCGGCGGGTCTATCTCGACCTGATGGGGATCGTACCAAAGCCCGAGGACGTCAAGAAGTTTCTCGACAGCAGCGACGCCAAGAAGCGGGAAAAGCTGATCGACGAGCTGCTGAGCAATTCGAAGGTCTCCGATCATTGGAGCCGCCAATGGAAGGATCTGATTGCCCGTAGGGAATTGCCGCCGGCGGAGACAAGGACAGATAACTCCGCTCCGCCGTCCCCTCAGCGGTCGGTGACGGTCTTCCGCCTTCAGCACTTACCCAGCGACCGGGCTCTCGAGCTGGTCAAAGCGATTTTCCCGGACGACCGGGCGGACAGCGCTCGCCTGGTGGCCGACGCGAGAACCAACAGCATTCTGTTCCACGGTTCGCAACAGCAGGCCGCGGTCCTGGAAGCATTCCTCAAGGTCGTGGACCAGCCGGCGGCAAATTCGTCTGGTACAAGTCGCACCGCCACCGAAACGCCAGGCGATGAAACTCGCGCCCGACATGACCTGGCCACCGAGCGGCAGCTCTTGGAAATCGATCTCCAGGAAGCCGAGTCAACGCTTGAATTGGCAACTGCCGAGCTGGCGGACGCCAAGAAGCTTCCCAGCGCGGCGATGCCCGCGAATGAGCTAAGAAAGCTGGTGGCCAACGCTCGCCAGGCCGAGCTGCGCGTCAAGCGGATCAAGGTCATGCTCGATTCCGCCGTGGCCAAAGAAAAGGCCGCCGCCAGGTCGCCGCTCCAGTCGGGCCATGAGTCGATAGTGCCGCCCAAGAATTTCCCCGAGCGCGTCTGGCAACGGCTGGGCCTGAAGCTGGTCGCGGTCGATGACGCCGAATTCAAAAAATTGGGCACCCCCTTCAATGGTGGGCTACAGGTTGTCGAGGTCCGCGAAGGGAGCGCGGCAGACGAGCGGGGTATCGTGAAGGATGACATCCTCGTGGGGCTTGATCGCTGGGAGACGCGGACGCTGGATAACGTCGCTTTTGTGCTGGCCAATGCTGACGGCCATAGGGAGGGGGACATTTCGTTCTATATCCTCCGCAATGGCAAAACGCTCGTCGGGCGAATGCCGCTGGCCTTCAGCAACACGAGCCCCGCGCCTGCGACGAGCTTTCCCCCTGCCAGCGCTGACGAATCAACGAGCAAGTCCCGTCAGGTTGCCGAGGCGGACATGGCGCTCAAAATCCGGTTGGCCGAGATCGACCTTCGTGAAGCAAAGCTGAAGCTGGAAGCCGCGACCAAGGAGCATGCCCGGATTGCCGAGCTGGCCAGGCAGAAGAGTGTGTCGCAAGCGGAGGTGGACCGCATCGAGCTGGAGCGGCAACACGCGGAGTTGGCTCTCGAGCGGGCCCAAACAGTGCTGCAGTCGCTCCAAAAGCCGGCTGAACCCGGGAACTAATGGCGCGGGCGCGCATGATCGTTGTTGGGGATCTAAAGTCCCCGCACGCCGCGCCTCATTTCCACCTTCGTGTTTCGCCCCGGCAGATTTTTTCAGCTTTTCTTGAACTCGCGCCGGTATCTGTACTTATGGCGACATGGTGGTCTGGCGCGTAGGCGGCTGGTGACCAAAGGTGTCACTGGGGGAGCGTTTAATCATTGCGGATTGGCGTTTGCGGATTGC
>Ga0075418_10011104_pt1 | contig 10061 bp, 4 predicted proteins | sample SoiMetdeltSBSDD2_FD_81776 | JGI IMG/M metagenome (GOLD analysis project Ga0075418, IMG submission 81776) | Bulk soil microbial communities from a Populus tree surrounding site in Tennessee, USA - Soil MetaG P. deltoides SBSDD2 | ecosystem: Environmental > Terrestrial > Soil > Tree plantation...
AAATACCTCTTGAGCCCGCAGGACCTGGCGGCGTTCGATCTGATCCCGCAGCTGATCGACGCTGGCGTGTGCAGCTTCAAGATCGAGGGGCGCTTGAAGACGCCCGAATACGTCGCGAACATCGTCAAGCATTACCGGCGGGCGATCGACGAGGCGCTGGCCGGCCGCGCGGCCCGGTTCACGCCCCGCGACGTGGAAGAGATGGAGTTGTCGTTCAGCCGCGGGTTCTCGCCGGGGTGGCTGGGGGGCTGCGACCACAAGCTGCTGGTGCCGGCGATCAGCTCAGCCAAGCGGGGCGTGCTGCTGGGTCACGTGCGCGGCGTCCGAGGCGGCCGCGTGATAATCGAGTTGGCCGATCGCGCGGTGAAGCGCGGGGACGGCGTCTCGTTCGACTGCGGCAAGGCCGTGGACGACGAGCAGGGCGGGCGGGTGTTTGAGGTGTTTCAAGGCCGCCGCTCGCTGGCGGAACCGATTTCCAGCGGCGTCGTCGAGCTTTCGTTCGCTCACGGGGCGATCGATTTTTCCCAGATTCAGCCGGGAATGCGCGTCTGGAAGAACGACGACCCGGAATTGACCAGCCGCTTGCGGAAGTCGTTTACAGCGGCCGATCCGCAGCGGCGGACGGCGGTCGATTTGAGCGTCAGGGCCGCTGCTCTAAAGCCGCTGTCGATCGCTGCGATAACCGAAACAGGACACAGCGTTCAAGTCGCGGCACGCCAGCCGTGCGAGGAAGCCCGCAAGCATCCGCTGACAGAGCAAACGCTCCGCGAGCAGCTGGGCCGGCTGGGCGGGACGCCGTTTGTGCTGCGGGGGCTGGCGGCCCAGATCGACGGCAGCCCGATGGTTCCCTTCAGCGTCCTCGGCGAGCTGCGGCACGAGTTAGTGCGACGGCTGGAGGAGGTTTCCCAGGCGCCTCCCACACGGCGGATGGCGACCCAATCCATGTTGCCGGAACTTCGGCCGGCCGTGGTGGGAGCAGCCAGCCAGAGCCACCCAGATGCCCAGGGCCAATTACACGTGCTGTGCCGGTCGCTGCCGCAGCTGCGCGAGGTGCTCGAGTTCGGCGTGAAGAGTATCTATGCCGACTTCGCCGACATCCGCGAGTATCGCGAGGCGGTCGGCGCGGGCCGCGAGCAGGGGGCGCAGGTCTGGCTGGCGACGCCGCGGATCCAGAAGCCCGATGAGATGGGAATTTTTCACGCGCTGGCCAGGCACAAGTCAGCCGGCATCCTGGTTCGCAATCTCGCTGGCCTCCGGTTTTTCCGCGAGCAGGGAGTGCCCGCCATTGCCGATTTCTCGCTCAACGCGGCCAACGAACTAACGGCGCAGTACCTGCACGAGCAAGGGGCGGCGCGGATCGCGCCATCGTACGACCTCAATCGCGAGCAGCTGCTGGACCTGGTGGGCGCGGTCCCGCCGCAGTGGCTGGAGGTGGTGATCCACCAGCACATGCCGATGTTCCACATGGAGCACTGTGTGTTTTGCGCCGTGCTCTCGCCGGGCACGAACAAGCACAACTGCGGCCGGCCCTGCGACGTACATGAAGTCAAGCTTCGCGACCGCCTGGGGATGGAGCACCGGCTGACAGCCGACGTCGGTTGCCGCAACACGCTGTTCAACGCCGTGCCGCAGAGCGGGGCGGAAATCGTGCCGCAGCTCTGGGCTGCGGGCGTGAGGCATTTTCGCGTCGAACTGCTCGACGACAGCGGCTCGCCGCTGGTCGAGCTAATTGATCTGTACCGGCAATTGCTGTCAGGCGGCGTCACTGGCCGCGAAGTCTGGACGCGGCTCAAGGCCAGCAACCGCGTCGGCGTCACCCGCGGCACGCTCGAAGAGCGGCGAAATCCGCTGGCGATTCTGTAGGGATGCCCCCGTGGCCGAGTGTTGTCTTGTAGGGAATGCCCTCTGTGGCATTCCGGAACACCACAGAGGGCATTCCCTACAGCGCGGGCTTCCCTTCGCGCACGACCGGCCGTGACGCGTCGAAGAGCAGCCAGCAGAGCGAAACCATCGCCATCGCCCCAGCCGAGATAAAAAAGACGACCTGCCACTGGTCGCGGTCGGCTAAATAGCCGATCAGCCGGGCGAAGATGGCCGCACCCAAGTTGCCACACATGTTACCGACGCCCAGCACCGAGGCCACGTGCCGCCCGCCGATGTCCTGGTAGCTAGCCCACGACGCGCCCAGGCCGAAGTCGATGGTGAACGCGACCAGGATCATCACGCCGACGAACCACCACAGGCCGGCCAGCCGCGGCACCAGCAAATACAACCCGCAGACCGCGACGCCCGAAATCATTCCCGGCAGGCGGCGGCCCCAGGCCCGTCCGAAACGCCGGACGAAGACGTCGGTCGCCTTCCCGCCGGACATGCCGCCGGCGATCGCCGCCAGTTGCACGACCGCGGTGATCAGCGGGGCCACGATCTTCTCGTCGCCGATCTGGGCCTTCAGGTACGCGCCGTGGTTCTCGATCAAATACTGCGGCAGCCAAGTCGCCAGGAACACCCAGCCGATGTTCACGCAGAACTGGTTGACGCACATGATCCAGACTTCCTTGCTGGCCAGCATCTCGCCCACCGGCAGCCGGAACCGCTCGCCGGCCTGTCCGAACCAGGCGGTGAGCAGCCAGGTCGTCAAGACGCACAGGGCGAGCGTGCCGATGAGCCCGAGAAACTCGGGAACGGCCCGCACGACGAGCGATGCAGCCAGCTCGTTGTGCAATAAGCCCGCCAGAACTTTGACGCGCTCTGCGGAGACGGCCGGAAGATTGCCGATCACGACGATCCAGCCGATGTTGACGGCAAACAGCAACCCGCACACTGCGCCGATGCCGCTTGCTGCTGCTGTTTCTTGGCCCTGCTGCGGGGCGTCATCGGCAATCAGTTTGACTTCGGCGGCGTTGCACCACGGATGCTCGCTGGGTGAATTGCGGAAGAGTCTGACGAATGCCGCCGCCCACAGCAGACCGAGGACCCCATACATTCCCAGCACGACGCGCCAAGTTCCGGCGTCCCAGTTCAGCAGCCTGCCGACGAGGAGCATCAGCGGCTCGGTGATCATCAGGGCGACGAGCAGGCCGCACCGCCCGCCCATGGCGACGCTGCTGTTGGCCAGGCCGCGGCCGCTCAGCGGAATCCAGCGTTTGAGCAGCGCTGCCGCCGCCGGATACGCGCCGGCCTGGGCGATGCCGAGGATCAGCCGCAGCACCCAGATGCCCGCCAGACCCTTGGCGAAGCCCAGTCCGATGGTGGCCAGCGACCAGGCGACGACGTAGGCGGCGAGCGTCCAGCGTCCGCCTAAGGTGTCGGTCAACCAGCCGCTGGGAATCTGCATCAGGGCGTAGGCCAGGAAGAATGCGCCGATGGCCTGGCCGAATTGCTCCTTGGTGAGCGACAGCTCGCGGAGCATGGTCTCGGTCGCCGGGCTGATGGCAAAGCGGTCGAGGTAGAGCAGGACCGACATCGCCGCGCATAAGCCGACCACAACATAGCGAACGTTGGTCGGCGCGGGAGCGGTGGTGCTCGCAGACATAAGCCGCTGTATTGTGCCCAATAGCGGCCAAAACGCTAGCAGAATCCGCGGCGCGGCGAGCCCGCTAGCTGCGGCCGCTTTCTCTTGACGCCGCGCGGCGGGCGTGCTACTTACCCCGCGCGTGTAAATTCGCTCAAGTTTTCTACCCAAGTTGCCGAGAGGCCGTTCGGCCGTGAGACCTGGCGGCAGCCAATTCGCGATCGCGGTGGCGCTCTGGTGCGGCTGCGCGCCGGCTGCGGCGCAGACGATTCAGTTCCAGAAGGGCGCGGCCGACGCCGCGCCGCGGCTGGGGCCGAGCACCGTCTCGCCGCCCACGATCACCGTTCCCGGCGGGAGCAACGTAATCACTGCCCCGCCCGCGGGCGCCGCGACGCCCATCAACCCGTACACCGGCACGACCGCCGCGCCGTTCGATCCGTACTCGACCAGCGGCTCCTCGGCGTACCAGTTCTGGTCGAATACGCCGCCGTCGAACGGCAACGGAGTCTTTGCCCAGCCGCCGGCCTCGCCGTATGCCGCGACGACGCCGCTCGCGCAGCCGCCCGGCTCATTTCCGACCTACGGCCCGCCCGCCGCTCCGCCGGGCGGAGTCGCCAGCCCGCAGTACGTCTTTCCCAACGGGGTCGGGCCGCAGTGGGACCTCTCACAGTCGATCCGCTTCATCCAGGACCTGCGGCTGCGGCACACCTATGTCGGCGGCGGCGACGATCCGACCGACCTGGGGATCAACGACACGGAAACCGCCGTCACCTTCACGATCCCCAATTTCCTGACGACGGGGCAGCCGCTGTTCATCTCGCCGGCGTTCGCCCTGCACCTCTGGGACGGGCCGAGCTTCATGGCCGCCGACCTGCCGCCGACGGCGTACAGCGCGTATCTCGACGCCCAGTGGGCCAGCGACCCCAACCTGCAAATCGGAGCCGAGGTCGGTTTTCGCGTCGGCGTCTACACCGACTTCAACACGCTCAACGACGACAGCCTGCGCATCCAGGGCCTGGGGCTAGGCGTGCTCCGCCTGACGCCGACCTTGACCGCGAAGATCGGGGTGATGTACCTGGACCGCAACAAGATCAAAATTCTGCCGGCCGGCGGCCTCTTGTGGACGCCCACGCCGCAGGTCCGGTTCGACTTCTTCTTCCCGCAGCCGAAGCTCTCGGCGTACCTGACCACGGTCGGCAGGTTCGAGCTGTGGGGCTACGTGGCGGGGGAATACGGCGGCGGGGCCTGGACGATCGAGCGGGCCGACGGCACTTCCGACGCCGTCGATATCAACGACATTCGCATCTCCAGCGGCATCGAGTGGACGGGACCGCGCGGGCTGACCGGGTTTGTCGAGGCGGGCTTCGTGTTCCGGCGGCAAGTGATTTACGTCGTGACGCCGGCGGACTCGTTCAACCCGGACGACTCGTACATGATCCGGGCCGGGCTATCGTTCTAGGCAGCGCGTTCTAGGCAGCGGGAAGATTCGTGGAGCGGGCGATTTCATCTTCGAGTTACTGGTGCGCCGCAGTGGCCCTGCTGGCGCTCGTCGCGGCGGCCCGCGCCCAGGGCGATCCGCGGCTGCTGCCTGCGCCCGCCGTGCCCGTCGATCGGCTGCCTGCGCCGGGCGCTGCGCCGCCTGGTCCTCCGGCGGGCATCGACGGGCCGCTGACGACGTTGGAAGCGCTCCCCGCTCCCGGCGCCGGCCCCTGGGACGAGCAGCCGTTGCCGGAAAGCCCGGTGGAGGAGCTGCTGACCGACGAAGATCTCTATTACTTCCCGCCGCAGAAGATCAGCTCTCACAAAAACGGCTTCTTTCAGCTGTTCTCGCTCTCGGCCACCTGGTTCGGCAACGCCAACGACCCCGACGACCTGGGCGGCACCGAAATTGACACGTTTTTGACGGTCGCCCTGCCGGCCCCGATCGTGGAGTGGCCGCTCTTGATCACGCCGGGCTTCAACATGACGCTGATCGACGGCCCGACCGTGACCGACCTGCCGACGCGGCTGTATTTGACCTACGTGGACTTCATGTGGCTGCCCGTGGTCGTGAACCGCTGGAAGGCGCTGCTCTCGGTCGCGCCCAGCGTGTTCGGCGACTTCGACACGGGCGAATTCCGCCTGACGGGCAAGGCGCTGGCGATTTTCGACTGGATTCCCGGCCGCGTGCAGCTGATCGGGGGAGTGCTGTACCTCAATCGCGACAACGTGCGGATCCTGCCGGCGGGCGGGGTGATTTGGACGCCCGCCGACTGGACCCGCTTCGAGCTGCTGTTTCCCAAGCCAAAGCTCGCGGTGCGTACCGGCGTGGGCCCGGGATTCGAGGATTGGATATTCGGCACGGCCGAGTTCGGCGGCAACACGTGGCCTATCGTCCGCGACAGCGGACTGAAAGACAACGTCACCTACATCGACTACCGCTTGATCGCGGGCTTCGAACGCAAGCTGAACGGCGGCGCGGGCTATCGGCTGGAAGGCGGCTATGTGTTCGGCCGCAGCATCACGTTCACCAGCGGAAACGGCGACTTCGATCCGCAGAACACGTTTTTGATTCGCGGCGTGATCACCTACTAGGGGTCTGGCAAGAAATGAGCGAGGCCGCCGGCGGAAACCGCGGCGGCCCCCCTGGGAATTTCTGTAGGGAATGCCCTCTGTGGCATTCCCGGAACGCCACGGAGGGCGTTCCCTACACGGACCTCAGGAGCCGCCACGGGTTGGACGCCGCGGGCGGCCGCCGGTTCCGCCGTCCGGACTGCCCAGCGGATCGTAGCCGGCTTCACCGGGACCGTATTCGCTGCCGGGTTGACCGGTGGGCATGGGCGGCGGCTTGGGAATACCGAAGCGGCGAATCCCTTCGATATCGTCGGTCTCGTTCAGCACGCGGAGTCGGCCGGTGGCGTCAACGACCAGCATCTCGCACGGGGCTTGCAGCGAGTTCGGATTGGCCTTGTCGGTAGGCGGAATCATCTCGCCCCCCTGGATATCGGCGACAATCGCTCCCGTGGCAAAACCATATTTGGGCAGCTCGACGAACTGCTTGGTCACCGGGTGAATTACCTTGAGGACGACCACCTTGGGATCGAGAGCGGGGTCGGCCTTGGGATCGGGAACCAGGTTGAGCACCGCGCCGCGGGCGACGGTCTGATCCGAGCCGATGTCCACGACCTTTCTGTGGTCGAACTTGACGATCAGCGCCTCGGCCTTGGGCTGGTCGTCGGCCACCTCCGGCTTGCCCTTGACGAGCTCGCGCTTCCTGACTTCCGGCATGCTGACGGCAAAGAACCGGTCGGGCGGCGGCAGTTCAGTCGGGGCGCTGGGAGCGCTCCATTCGGTCATGATGATGCTCGCCTCAAAGGCCTTCCGCTTGCCCGCCTTGACTTCGTCGTCCACCTCCTTGATCCGCTTCTTTACCTTGTCGTCCAGCGAGGCGATGCTGGGCGCGATGAAGCCCATCGACGTCGCCGGGTGGTTCGGATCGTGCAGCCAGACGCGGACGCGATAGACGTACTTGCGCCGCGGCTGCACCTGGGTGTCGGTCATGCGGATCAGCTTGTACTTGGGGGGCGTCAGGCTCGGGCCGGCCTGACCGTAACCCCCCGAGTCGCCACCATATCCGCCATAGCCACCCATGCGGCCGTAACCGCCGCCGTAGCCGCTGCCGCCATAGGGGCTCATTCCGCCCATGCGGCCCATGCCCATGCCCGCTTCGCCGCCCATACGGCCATACCCGCCGCCGTAGCCGCCATCGGGCGAGCCGCGGCCGCCTGGGCCAGGCATTCCCGGCATTCCCGGCATTCCGGGCATACCGGCGCCTCCGGCACCGTTGGGATTGGCAAACAGGTCGCCGGATTCGTCAGCCGGCGGCGCCGCTCCTGGAGCGCCTGGACCGTATTCGCCCCCCATCTGCATCGCGGTGGCCAGCGGGACGTCGGGGTGGGTCAGCAGCGACCAGAGGTCGCGCTGCAATACTGGCGGTGCCGGATGTGTAAGCTTGGGGTCAACATAGTTGATGTCAACCACTTCGGGGACCGCGCCCGCCCAGTCCGGCTTCACTTCCGGCCGGTTCATGTCGGCCGGCCGGCCGTGCTGCTGGATCTGAACCTTCATCGGGTCGATGAGAACCGCCTTGGTCCAGTCGATCGCACCGCTCGGATCGGCGGTGACGTCGGCCCGTTGCACTTCGAATTTCAAGTACCAGGGAAAGTCCCGGCTGCTGTCGAAGTCGAGCGAATCGGCCAGCGCTTTTTCGAACCTTTCGGACTGCTTGAGAATGGGGACGACCGCCATGACCGTCATCGCATAAGTGGGCCTGGCGATGGTTGCTTCGGCCATTTGCAGCACGAATCCTTCGCTGACCGACTCCGGATAGATGATCTCGGGCGACATGCCGTTGCCGTAGCCGTAGCCTCCGGGGCCGCCTGGCTGGGGCATGTAATCTCCGCTGCCGAGCGTGGCGTCAGTCGGGTCGTAGCGGCTGTTGCGGCCCTTCTTCTTCTTAGCGCCGCCGGGTCCCGGCATGCCCGGGCCATAGCCGCCGTCGGGCGAGCCATACGCGGCCTCCCCGCCGGGGCCTGTTCCCTTTTTCGGCTTGGCCTTTTTGGGTTTCTGGACCACGGGCGGCTCCAAATCGGCCGCTGGCCGCTCGTACAGCGCATCCTCGTCGTTTTGCTTGGCGAAAACCGCCAGCGGGCCGATCCACCCGTAGGCGATCACGTGCTCAGGCGGCAAGAGCTCGGGGTCGAGCCGCGGGTTGTGCTTGGGAAAGCTGGGGCGATTGATCGAGACTGGCAGCGTATAGGCCAAGGCGTCGGTGGACTTCTGACCTACCTCGACCTGCTGCGCGATGTTCAGCGGCACCTGAGCTTCGCGCTCGGGCCCGACGACTTCGGTCCAGCGGTTGGCTGTGTCGATGAACGCCTGCAATTCGTCGCTCTTTTGGAGCAGGCCCTGCGGCGTTTTTGATTTGTCCAACCCTTCCAGCTTGAATCCTTGCCAGATCAAGAGGCCCATCACACAAACGACCAGCGCCAGCACCAGCTTTTCGACGTGGTGAAACAGAAATAGCTGCAGCTTGGCGGTGTCGAACTTCATTTTCGGCATCTTCATAACTTTCGCTCCTCGCTCGTTTCAGTCGGTCCCCTGCCATTGGCTGCTGACCGTCTGGCCTGCCCCAACTACTGCGTTACGGCGTGGCCGTCGTGCTGGTCGGCGTGACCGGAATCGGCGGCGGTGCGGCCACGGTCGCTCCCGGTGGGGCCTCCAGCCCCAACTGCGCTTTGTTGACGGGATTGTAGATGTACACGATCCCGTACAGCTCGACTTCAATCAAGTTTTGATCGACCATCGCGTCGCGCAGCGGGTCGCCGGGCGTGACCGACCCCCGCGCGCCGCCGCCGAAGCCTCCATCGCCGCCGCCATAGCCTCCGCCGAAACCGCCGCCAAACCCGCCAGTGGCGCCACCATACCCGCCCCCGGCGGTCCCGCCGCCAAACCCGCCACTGAAACCGCCCGGCGAGGGCATCATCGACCCGCGGCCTCCGTCGGGGGAGCCGCCTGGAAATCCTCCCGGGCCGGGACCGTATCCGGGCATCGCACCGCCATAGCCGCCGCCGTAGCCACCACCGCCCATCATGCCGGCCGCCGCCGCCTCGCGATTGATGCGGACCTGGCGAACCTCCACGGGCAGCTTGGAATTGCCGCATGCCGCCAGCAGCACGTTGAGCTTCCGCTGATCGGCGCGGACCCGAATCCGCACCGGCATCCGCTTGGCCACGGCTAATAGCGCTTCGGCCGGATCTCTCGAGGTCAAGGCAGCCCGCAGTCGCGAGGCAGGCAGGGTTTGATACTTCTCATCGACGTAGCGGCCCTCCGCCAGATCGCGCGACATCGCCTGCATCAGGCCGTCGCCACCGGGCATCCCCCCGGGCATCGCCGTGCCGCCGTCGGGCGAGCCGGTTGCGGCTGCCTCGCCGCCGGGGGAAGCGGGCGTTGCGCTGTCGGTCGGCGCCGTGCCTGCCGTGGCGTCCGGCGTCATACCAGGCGTCATGCCGGGCATCATCCCGGGCCCCATCTGGGCACCCAGCGGAGTGACCATTCCGGCCAGCCCCAGGGCACTGCGGCCAATCCGCACGAAGTGGATCTCCTTAACTACCGCTTCATGCCGCGCGGTTGCGCCTTCGTTGGTGGCGGCGATGATCTCCATGACGTTCTGCAGGACCCACAGGTCTTCCTGGGCATAAAGCACTTCCATGGTGGAGGGCTCGGCAGTGCGACCCAAGAACGAGAAATGGGTGGTCAGTAATTCCTGCTGGTTGGTGGGATCCCAGAGGACGATCGAATTGTCGACATACAGCGGCAGGCCATCCGGGCCGAGCGGAACCCCGCCGGGCACGCCGGGAGTCACTCCGCCGTCATAGCCTGGCGTCGTGGCGCCGGCGTTCTCCGCGATCGCGCCGGGGATCAGGGCCTGCCAGCGGCCGCCGATGACTTTGGCCAGGTCAGGCAAGTCGTCGCCCAGGTAGTTGCGGTAGAAGACGCGCTGCTTTTGATC
>Ga0075418_10011109_pt1 | contig 10059 bp, 5 predicted proteins | sample SoiMetdeltSBSDD2_FD_81776 | JGI IMG/M metagenome (GOLD analysis project Ga0075418, IMG submission 81776) | Bulk soil microbial communities from a Populus tree surrounding site in Tennessee, USA - Soil MetaG P. deltoides SBSDD2 | ecosystem: Environmental > Terrestrial > Soil > Tree plantation...
CCAGATAACCGCCGTAGCTGCCGCCAATGAGCCCAACGCGCTCTGGATCAAGGAAGTCGTAGCGCCGCAACGCTTCGTCCAGCATGGCCAGCACGTCCGCCGAGTCAGGCTCACCGGGGCAGCCAATGATGGCCCGCGCAAAGGCATCCTCCCGGCCACTGCTGCCACGCGGATTACAGAAGAGGACGGCATAGCCGGCGCCTGCGTGCACCTGGAACTCGTCAAAAAAAGTCCAGCCATACTGGACGAATGGTCCACCGTGGATGTTCACCAAGGTCGGGTAGCGCCGTCCCGATTCGAAACCGGCGGGACGCAGCACCCAGGCATCGATCTCACCGCCATCTGCGTGCACGGTGAAATGTTCTGGCTCTGGCAGCTCCACGCTGGCGCACCAGTCGGTGTTGAGCGCAGTCACCTGTCGCTCGCCCAGGGCCGTGCGCACGTATACCTCCGCGGGGCAATGCGGCTTGGCGGCGGTGAAAGCCACGGTCGCATTGGCGACGCTGTAGGACGTCACGCTGCGCTTGTCGTGCACCAGCGGCAGCACGGTTCCGTCCGCCACCTGTACCTGGATCACGCCCACGCTGCCCCGGTCCTGCACCCCCACAACGATGGCCGATCCATCCGCCTGCCAGATGGGTGCGGCGGTCTCGGTGATCGCCAGGTCGCGGTCAAGATGCGCGGTCAGACAGCGGGGCGATCCGCCGGCGGCCGGGACCAGCCACAGACGGCTGTTGCGAGGGGCGTCCTCGGCGTCCGCATAGCCGAGATAGGCGAGGCTGCGTCCGTCCGGCGCCCAGGCCGGCAGCGCGCAGACACCCCCGCCGGGCGTAACCTGTACCGGTTCGCCACCCTCGGCGTCCGCCACAAAAAGGTCCGCAGCGCGGTCGTAGTCGCGGTCGGCATGGCGGGCGGAGACAAAGGCCAGGCGGCGACTGTCGGGCGACCAGGCCGGCTGCGTGTCGTCCCAATCGCCCTGGGTGAGCTGGCGTGTCTCGCCACTGGCAGCGTCAATGACAAACAGGTGGCGGCGGCGGTCGTACGTAAAACCCTCACCGTTGTAGCGATATTTGAGCGTGGTGATGAGGCGTGCCGGGGGCGTTTTGGGCCTGTGGCTGTCCTGCATGCTTCCCTGCTCCTCGCCCCCTGTGCGTACCACGCTGACGAGTCGCGTACCATCGGGCGACCACTCTGGCGCGCCGGCCCCCTGGGGAATGGCGCTGAGCTTGCGGGCCTCACCGCCAGCGACGTCTATCACGTACACCTGCGCCTTGCCCCCGTCTCGGTCCGAGAGGAAGGCCAGGCGTGTGCCGTCGGGCGACCAGCGCGGGGCGCTGTCCTTGCCCCCGCCGCTCGTGAAACGCCTGGGTGGGGCGGAGCCGTCTGCGGGCACGACCCAGATGGCGGAGCGATAGTCGTCTACCTCCTCATCTAGGCGCGTGACGGTAAAGGCCAGCGTGCGCCCATCGGGCGCGAGGCGCGCGTCGGATACCCACTGAATGCGGAACAGGTCTGCGGGAGTCATACCACGGGTCATAGGGCCTCCTACGCCTGGGAGTGGATTATGCCACCTTGGCCAATGCCGCCTGTGCTCGGGGCAGCCAGAAGGTCATCTCCATGGCTCGCAAGAGCTCGATAGCCGTGGATAAGGCGGCTCGGGCCGGCTCGCGGTTACCAACCCGTTGGTACAAGACACCCAGGCCAAGGTGACAATGGGCCGCGAGCGGGCGCATACCCAGCTCCTCGGTCAAGGCGAGGGCCTGGCGGTAGTAGGCGGCGGCTTCGTCGATGTTCGGGGGAGTGCGATGCGCCGCAATCTCGCCGAGGAGGCGCAGAGCATACGCCTGGTGGCCGCGTCCCTGGCGCTCACGGGCGAGCCCTAGCGCCCGCTCGGCGAGGGCGTGCGCCTCTTCCAGGCGGCCAGCGAGCAGATACGCCGCCCCCAGGGAGAGACGACAGAGCGCCTCCCAGTATACGGTTTCTGTCGCAGCACACTGCTCTATCGCCCGCGTGAGCAGCGGCACGGCGTCGGCAATGTGCCCGGCCAGGGTGTACGCATCACCTAAGGGCCCAGCCATCCAGGGGAAAAAAAGCAGGAGGTCCGCGTCCTGACAGAGGCTCACGGCCCGTTCGAGCCGGGAGAGTGCCCTGGGCAGATCACCTTGGCGGAGGGCGAGCAGACCGAGGCCCCATGAAGCCACTATGAGGCTCGCGGGGTGAGCCACCACCTCGGCAATCCGCAGCCCTTCATCCCCGAGGGCACTGCCTTCCACGAACGTTCCCAGCTCGGCATGGCACCGGGCGAGGTTAGCACGGGAGGCCACGGCGGGCAGGATAGCATTGCCGAAGTGCTCGTAACGCCGTGCCCCATCGAGGTATGCCACGGTTTGCCTGTAGCAGTCGATTGCCCGACGATAGTCACCTTGGCCCTGGTAGACTAAGCCGAGGGAGCGGTTCGCCAGGGCGTGCAGGACGACCTCCCCGCTGACTGTGGCGAGCGCGAGGGCACGCTGGCCGGCAGTGATGGCCTGGTCATATGCGCCCATGTGGTAGAAATGGACTGACAAAAAGACAGAGATCTGCCCCAGCCGCCGCGAGTCATCGAGGGCCGCCGCGAGAGACTCGGCCTCACGCAGCAACGCTAGCATACGCTCTGAACGCCCTAAGTCGCGAGACGGAAGGAGCGCTGAGCGCAAGGCGAGCTGGAGGTCGATGGCCTCCTCATGCATGGTACGCTGTTCCGGCAGACGCGCGAGGGCACTGAGCGCCTGCTCGAAGTACCCCACCGCCTCGCTGTGGGCCGAGCGCGCCTGGGCTTTGTCCCCAGCCTGCCGGCAGTACGCCAAGGCCTTGTGCCACACCTCGCCCCGCAGGGCATGGTACGCCAGGCGTTCTACCTGCTCATCCAGCCGGTCACCCGCCAGGGCCTCCAGCGCCTCGACGATGCGCGCGTGCAGCGCGCGCTGCCGACCCTGTACCAGACTCCCATACGCTACCTCCTGCGTGAGGGCGTGCTTGAAGGTATAGGCGGGCTCGGGCAAGCACCACGTCTCGTAGAGGAACTCCGCCGCCTGAAGCTGAGCGAGGCCCCGATGCAGCCGCTCCTCGTCAAGCTCCGCCATGGCCTGCAACAGGGGCACAGGCACCTCTGTGCCAATGACTGCCGCCGTCTGGAGCAGGTGCTTGGCCTCTGCCGGCAGCCGGTCAATGCGCGCTGCCAGGACCGCCTGGACGGTGGCCGGCACCTGCGGGGTCTGGGACGGCGTGCCCAGGAGATAGGCCCCCGGCTCGCCCACGACACCCCCCGTCTCGATCAGGGTCTGTACACTCTCTTCCACAAAGAAGGGGTTGCCCTGCGTCCGCAGCAGCACGCGCTGCTTGAGAGGCGCCAGGCTGCTATCGTCGCCCAGGAGGGCATCCAAAAGCGCCCGGATATGCTCACGCGGCAACGGATCGAGCCGCAGCTGGGTGTAATAGGTCTTGTGCCCCCAGCCGTGTTGATATTCGGGGCGGTAGGTGACGAGCAGCAGGAGGTGCGCCGTGGGCAGGCTCTCGACCAGGCTATCGAGACAGGCCTGCGTCTCGGTGTCGATCCAGTGCAGGTTCTCCACGACCAGCAGCAAGGGCTGCGCCTGGCTCGCCCGCAGTATCAGGCGCTTGACTGCGTCCAGGAGGCGCTGGCGGCGCTGGGGTGGAGCGAGGGCCTGCCAGTGGGGGTCCTCAACTGGCACGTCCAGAAGCGTGAGAAATGCTGGCAGTGTCGGCTGGAGTGCTGCGTCGAGGGCTAGGAGGGTGGCCGTCACTTTGTCGCGAATGGTGGGTGCACGGTCGCGGTCGTCGAGCCGGAAATAGACTTTGAGCAGATCAATCATCGGCAGATAGGGGATGGCCTGGCCATAGGCCACGGCCTGCGTTTGCAGGTGTGTCCAGGGGGATGACAGATGTCGTGTGATACCTTCATAACACATGCACGCTCTCTCTCCTGTGACGCAAGTCGAGGGGGGGAACGACAGGTGCCGCGTGATACATTCATAACACAGCCGCGATTTGCCCATGCCAGGCTCGCCCATCAGCCCCACCACCTGCCCCTGCCCCTCCTCCACCAGGGTCATGAGCGTCTGCAGTGTCGCCAGTTCCTGGTCCCGGCCTACAAACCGACTCAGGGGCCGCTGTCGGTGCCGCTCCAGCCCAGCCCACTGCGGCTTAGGGCGCCCCACGGCGTAGACCCTGGCCAGCCGCGGGGGCTGTCCAGCAAGCGAGACCTCGCGTGCTTCCAGCTCGTACCATCCCTCGACCAGCGCGCCGAGTTCCAGGGACAGCACAATCTCCTCGGGGCTGGCCTGCCCCAACAGCCGCACCGGCCACGCCAGGGTTTCTCCCAGAGCCTGGAGTTGCGCCGTGGGATCGGGCGCCTGCACATCGACCAGCAGCGGTCCCCAATGCCCCACCAGGCGCATCTCAGGACGGGCCCCACCGTCGGGGGCCGCCACGACCCGCTGCCGGAGTGCCAGGGCCGCCTGCACCGCCCGCTGCGGCAACTGCTCCAGTGTTTGGGGCGTGCCAAAGGCCACCAGCAGCAGCGACGGCGAGCGTTGCAGGACGACCCCACCGAACGCCTGCACCTGCTCCACCATGGTGTGCTGCCACGCGGCAGTCACCCGCCAGGGCACATCGCCGAGGGCCTCGGGCGCTGTGGATCCCGGCCAGGTCAGCTCGATGGCCAGCACGGCGACCGGTTTGTGCTCCCACGTACCCTCACTGGCTGCCGTCCGTGTCGGCGGCTGGGCTGCCCACGGGGTATGGAGGAGGGAGGGTGCCAGGGGTGACGCCAGCGCCGGCGGTCCTGGCTCTGCATCCGGGCGTGTCGCCACGGCGGCGACAAACCGATAGCCCAGCCCATGCACCGTCTTAATGCACCGTTGCGCACGCCCGTTGTCCCCGAGAGCCCGGCGCGCCACAGTAATACAGCGCTCTAGCGCAGCATCGCTGACAAAACGCTGCGGCCAGAGGTGTGCGAAGAGCTCCTGACGGGGTACCACCCGGTCCGCGTGGGCCAGGAGATAGACAAGCACCTCAAAGACCTGGTGGTCGAGCGGGACCAGACTTCCTGCGCGACGCAGTTCGTAGCGGCGTGTATCCAGCGTATAGTCCTCGAAGACGTAGAGCATTGGCCCCTCCTCGGGTGCAGCACCGGTCGTGCTGGCGCCGCCCAGTCTGGCCGCTCCGGACAGGCAGTGCCTGGCATTACAGCCGCCGGTGCGCCTGGGGTTCTCCGAGGACATCACTGGCTGCCACGCGCCAGGTGGCCCATTCTACAACAAAATATCAGCATTTATCAGCAAAATATCAGCTTTCTGTCAGGTCTCTGCTCCGTTGGAGAGTGTATCTTCTTCGACAATCGTCTGGGCGCTGTGTAGACGTGCAGCAGAATGTCGCCCATGGAACCATAACGCCCCAAGACAATCTCCGGTACATCATGGAGGTCTGCGTGCGCTGAGCAGACAGACGCAAATGCATGGTGTAGACCACTGTGTTGCATGCTGATTGAGCACTCGTGATGAACCCTCAATGAAAGGAGCTTCGCATGGATCGCGAGGAGGTACTGCAACAGGCAGCTCAACTGGTCCCAGTGCTAACCCAGCGAGCATCTCAAGCCGATACACTACGGACTATACCTCTGGAGACAGTCGATGATCTGACTTCTGGAGACCTGCTTCGGCTCTCCATCCCTGAACGATTTGGTGGACTTGGGAGTGAGTTTGACGTTGTCCCGCACGTGGTGAGTGAACTCGGACGTGGATGTGGATCCACTGCCTGGTGTTATGCCGTCTGGGCCTCATGCAACCTTGTTGTGGGGACTTTTCCCATTGAGACCCAAGAAGAGTACTGGTCCACGGGTACCAATACTCTCTGTGCGGCTATTTGGAATCCGAGCCAATCAACAAGTTTGACCGCGACGAGCGGTGGGTATCGGCTCTCCGGTCGTTGGGACTTTGCGAGTGGCTGTGACGCGGCACGCTGGGTCCTCGTGATGGGTATGAGTCCAAGTGGTCCTCTGATGATGCTGGTGCCTCGGTCCGATTTCACGATCGTTGATACCTGGTTTGCTTCAGGACTCAAAGGGACGGGAAGCAAGGATATCGTCATCGAGGATGCCTTTATCCCGGAGCATCGGGCGCTCCCCATCCGCGCCATCCAGGAGGCCGAAGCCCCAGGCCGACTGCTAGATCATTCCGTCAACTACCAGATTCCCGCCTTCCTCCTCACCGGCTATACGTTGTCGGCCTCTATTATAGGGATGGCACGCGGCGCCGTTCATACGTTCCGGCAGATCATGACTGACCAGATCTCACCGATGCGTACGGGAGCGATGGCGCAGCTCGCTGGCGTGCAAATGCGCTTAGCTGAGGCACGTATGGAGGTTGAGGCAGCACAGTTGATGGTCCAACATGATCTCTATGATATCTTCAGTCGCGCCCGTCGCGGAGACGTCGCAACGGTGGAGCAACGGATGCATAGCCGGTGTTGTCAGGCCTATGTAGCGACCTTAGGTGTGCGGGCAGTGGATCGGCTCTTTGCTGCAGCTGGGGGGCGGGCACTCCAGGAATCGAGCACGCTGCAACGCTTCTATCGTGATGCGCATGCCGCATCGCATCATGCGGGATTATCATGGGATATCCTGTCTGAGCAGTACGGTCGAGTGTTACTCGGTCTTGACCCAACTTACATGCGATTCTAAGGAGACGAGCCTGCAGTCTGGACACATGTTCTACAGCGACGAGTCGCCAAGGCATACACCTCTATCGCGGCGGATCCCGTGGACCAATACTGGCGCCTTGCCTTTTACGTGGACACGACCCTGAAGGGTACCAAGCCGGCGGAGTTGCTGGTGGAGAAGCCCCAGACGTTCGAACTGGTGTTCAACCTGCAGACGGTGCAGCAGAGCGATCTGACCGTGGCGCCAGAGGTGCTGTCGCGGGCGGACAAAGTCATCAAATGACCAGGGGCAGAAAAGGGCAAGGGGTCAGGAACCGTTTCCCCAGGCCCCTGTGCCAGTACAGGGCCGCACATCGGCGTGCAGGCGACGGCTTCCAGCGTCCACTCCTGCGTCGCTCCCGCTTGCAGCCGCGCCTGACACCCGGCGTTCGGCGCCTGAAGGCGTGAGGGAAGGAAGTGATGCTTATGGGCATCCAGCCTGGAAGATGGCCAGGGGGAGTGACGAGCGAGTCGAACGGAAATCTCTTGCTCTCTTAGAGGCGTTACTCAATCAACACGCGTCTCGGGTTGAACAAGCCAAAGGAGGCAGCCATGATCACGGAAACGGCAATCCAGGAATGCAAAAATCGTGTGCGGGGCGAGGTGCTGTGCCCTACGGACGACGGCTATGAGGTTGCCCGAAAGGTCTTCAACGCCATGATTGACAAACGCCCGGCGCTGATCGCGCGCTGCGCCGGCGCGGCGGACGTGATCGAGTGCGTCCGATTCGCCCGCGAGCACGATCTGGTGGTCTCGGTGCGCGGCGGTGGCCATAGCGTTGCGGGGTGGGGCACTTGCGATGGTGGCTTGATGATCGACCTATCGCGTATGAAAGGCATCCGCGTCGATCCGGTGCGGCGCACCGTCCGGGCCGAAGCCGGGCTGACGCTAGGCGAATTCGACCACGAGACCCAGGCCTTTGGCCTGGCGACCACGCTGGGGGCATTCTCTACTACTGGCATAGCGGGGCTGACGCTGGGCGGGGGCCTGGGCTGGCTGATGGGCAAGTACGGCCTGGCCTGTGACAACCTGCTCTCGGTGGACGTGGTGATCGCCGAGGGGCGGCTGCTGACCGCCAGCGCCACGGAGAACGAAGACCTGTTCTGGGGAGTACGTGGCGGCAGCGGCAACTTTGGGATCGTCACCTCATTCGAGTACCGGCTCCATCCGGTCGGGCCGGTCGTGCTGGCCCGCGGCGTCTTCTATCCCGAGGCGAGCGCCAAGGCATTCCTGCGCTTTTATCGCGAGTTTACCAGCAGCTGTCCGGACGAACTGACCACGCAAGGCGGCATCTTGACGACCTTGGATGGCAACCGGACCGTGGCGATGGCCGGCTGCTACTGTGGGCCAATAGCTGATGGCGAGAAGGTCATGAAGCCCCTGCGGACGTTTGCCACGCCCCTGGCTGATCTCTTCGCCCCGATGCCGTATGTCGACCTGCAGCGCATGCTCGATACCTATTACCCGCCAGGACGACAGAACTACTGGAAGAGCAACTTCCTGCGCGCGTTGAGCGACGAGGCGATTGACGCGTTTGTCGAGTGCGCCGCCAGGCGGCCTTCGCCGCAGATGTTCAACACCTCCATCTGGCTTGAACACATGCATGGTGTCGCCGCCCGCGTGGGCGTAACCGAGACGGCGTTCCCGCATCGGCAGCACCCATATAACTTCTCGATTTTCTCCATCTGGCCCGATCCGACACACTCGGCGGAGATGATGGCTTGGACGCGTCAGTCATGGGATGCCCTGCGGCCGTTCATGGCCAGCGGTGCGTACGTGAACTACCTGGAGGAGGAAGGCGACCCGGCGGCACGCGCCGCATATGGGGTCAACTATGAACGCTTGGTGGCCCTGAAAACCAAGTACGACCCCACCAACTTCTTCCGGATCAACCACAATATCCGGCCGACGGGGTAGGAAGGCGGGCACAAGGAGCCGCAGAGGTGGCTCATGACGCACCTTGTAATGCTGCGGCGATCTCATGGGGCGAGAGAGCTGCGGGCTTTCCGCCTGGCAGGACGCACCAGCCGTCCCACACCGCACCAAGCGCTGCGCCTGACTGCCTACAGCCTCCGCTTCGGCTTCCCGCCGCGTCTGATGCTCGGCGTTACGCGCAAAGGTCGATTCCAAAGTAACACACTCACGAAATGGAGGGTTACCATGGCAGAGCTGCGAGTTACCACAACGCAAGGCGCGGACACCGTGCTCACGGACACCGCCATCGAGGCCTTCAGGACCCGTTTGCGTGGCGAGCTGCTGCGTCCCTGTGACTCCGGCTACGAGACCGCCCGCAAAGTCTGGAACGGCATGATCGACCGGCGCCCGGCGCTCATCGTGCGCTGCACCGGGGTAGCCGACGTCATCGCGGCCGTCCAGTTCGCCCGCACCCACGAGCTGCTCGTCGCTGTCCGCGGCGGCGGCCACAACGTCGCTGGCCATGCGGTCTGCGACGGTGGCCTGATGATCGACCTCTCCCGCATGAAGGGCTTGCGCGTCGATCCGGTGCACCGCACGGCCCACGCCCAGCCCGGCCTTACCCTGGGTGAGTTCGACCGCGAGACGCAGGCCTTCGGGCTCGCCACTCCGATGGGCTTCCTCTCCACGACGGGGATTGCTGGGCTTACCCTGGGCGGCGGCTATGGCTGGCTCGCCCGCGCCTATGGCCTGGCCTCCGATAACCTCCGCTCCGTCGATCTGGTCACGGCGGACGGCCAGTGCCTCACCGCCAGCGCCAGCGCGCACCCCGACCTGTTCTGGGGCGTACGGGGCGGCGGCGGGAACTTTGGCATCGTGACCTCCTTCGAGTACCAGCTCCATCCCGTGGGCCCAGTGCTGGGCGGGATGCGGATTTATCCCTTGGCGCAGGCGAAAGCGGTACTCCAGTTCCACCGCGAGTTCATCAGCACGGCTCCCGACGCGTATACCTGCTAGCCGGCGCTGGGGACCTCGCCAGCGGGGGAGCCGGTCGTCCTCCTCCGCGTCTGTTACCATGGACCGATTGAGGAAGGGGAACGGGTCCTGCGCCCCCTGCGCGCCTTCGGCGCCCCCCACGCGGACCTCATCACCCCCATGGCCTATACGGCGCTCCAGAGCATGTACGATGCCGGAGCTCCCTCTGGAGTCCACTACTATTGGAAATCCAACTTCCTCAAAGAGCTCAGTGATGATGCCATCGCCACCATGGTCGCCCACTGCGCGACCCGGCCGTCGCCGCGGTGCGGCATGGCGCTTGCCGAACTGGGAGGCGCGGTGAGCCGTGTGGCGCCGGACGAGACCGCGTTTAATCACCGCCACGTGCGCTAC
>Ga0075418_10011110_pt1 | contig 10059 bp, 4 predicted proteins | sample SoiMetdeltSBSDD2_FD_81776 | JGI IMG/M metagenome (GOLD analysis project Ga0075418, IMG submission 81776) | Bulk soil microbial communities from a Populus tree surrounding site in Tennessee, USA - Soil MetaG P. deltoides SBSDD2 | ecosystem: Environmental > Terrestrial > Soil > Tree plantation...
CGGCTCCAGGGCCAGACCGATAGAATGCTGGACGAAACCGGCCGCCGCCAGGCGGCGCAATTGGCCGAATCGTTGCGTGGCATCCGGCTCGATGCGGTGTATTCCAGCACGCTCGGGCGCAGCCGCGAAACCGCCGACATCGCGCGCGGCGGCGTGCCGCTCACGAGCATGGACGGCCTCCGCGAGCGCGCGATCGGCAAGTTCGAGGGCTTGCGGCTCGCCGGCGAAGACACGGCAAGCGTCTCCGAGTTCCGGCGCCGGAGCCAAGACCCAGAAGATTCCCTGGACGGCGGCGAATCCTCGACACAGTTCTACGTGCGCGTCCGCCAAGCGTTCGAGGCGATCCGCGATCGACACCCAGCGGGGACCATTCTCGTGGTCGGGCACGGCGGCACCAACCAGATGATCTTGCGCACGCTCTTCGACCTGGCTCCCGAGCAGGCGGAGTCGATCCGTCAGGCCAACGACGAGATCTACATGATCGAGATCGAAGCGGGAATGCCACCGCGACTGTGGAAGCGGATCGCGGCCGCCAACCTGAGCGATCTGTGAGCCCCGGTCCGCGCGTGGGAAGCGTTTGGAAAGCGAAGTGCGTGCGGGTTACCCTGGCGACCATGCGCCAGCGCACGGGGAATCCTCCATCGACAGCGGAACCCACCCGGGCTGCGAGGGTCCCGTCGCGTGCGGCTCTCACCTGGATGCTCGTGATCTGCATGGCTGTCGAGCCCATCCGCGTCCAAGCGGCGCAGAGTTGGCCGATCGTCTTTCATGAGATTCAAGCGACCGTGGAGCCGGCGACGAATCGTCTCGCCGTCATCGATCGCATCGAGCTTGCGACTCCCGAGGATCGTGCACAGGCGCTGCATGTCCTGTTGCACGCAGGCCTCGCCGTCACTTCGGTCGTGCTCGAGGGCACGGGAGCCGGTGCACGCTTGCGCTTCGAGACCGAGGACCGCTTCCAGCCGCGCCATTTCTGGGAGCGCCCGGATTACGAACGCATGCAGGACTACGCCATCGCGCGCGAAGTCACCGTGCAGGCTCCGGCCGGGGGCTGGCCCGATACGCCGCAACTCACGTTCGACTACGCGGGAGTGGTATACGACAGCCTGCGGCCGCCGAAGGTCGCGTACCAGCGCGGCTTCGACACGTCGACCGGTCTCGTCGATGCACGCGGTGCGTATCTCGAGGGCTCGACTTTCTGGATCCCGTGGAGCGGCGAGGGACTGTTTCGCTTCCGGCTGCGCGCGCGCGTGCCCGGCGGCTGGGAAAGCGTGAGTCAGGGCACCTGGGCCGAGAGGCGGACGCTCGCGGATGGCCAGGTCGAATCCCATTGGATCGTCGACGACCCCATGCCCGAGGCCTACCTCGTCGCCGGGCCTTACGTCGTGCGCCAGGCAGTCCACGACAGCGTCCAGATCTACACCTTCACCTACGTGAATACGCCCGAAGACCTCTGCCGCACTTACCTGGAGGCCACGGGGAAGTACCTCCAAATGTACGACGAGATGATCGGTCCGTATCCATTCGACAAATTCGCCATGGTGGAGAATTGGTGGCAGACGGGATACGGGATGCCGAGCTTCACATTGCTCGGGGATCAGGTCATCCGCTTGCCGTTCATCGTGCACACGAGCTTCGGACACGAGATCCTGCACAACTGGTGGGGCAATGGCGTCTACGTCGATGAAAAGCAGGGGAACTGGTCCGAGGGGCTGACGACCTACCTCGCGGACTACACCTACAAGGCGAACGAGAGCGCGGCCGCCGCCCGTGACGATCGCGCGAGCCAGCTGCAGGACTACCTCGACTACGCGACCGCCGGCGGACGCGACTTCGCGCTGCGGCGGTTCAGCGAGAGGTCGGACCCGGCGACGCAGGCCGTGGGTTACGGCAAGACCATGATGGTGTTTCACATGGCACGGCATCGCGTCGGGGATGCGGCGTTCTTCGCCGCACTGCGGCACTTCTACGGCGCGTATCGCTTTCGCCACGCCGGCTGGGACGAACTCGTGCGTAGCTTCGAGGTCGCAACTGGGAGTCCAGTGACTACTGGGACAGCCGCACCTCAGCCCGACTCGCACTCGGAGTCCAGTGATCGCAAGATCCCCGGAATCGCGGCATGGTTCTCACAATGGATCGACAGGCCCGGGGCACCGGTGCTCGCCATCGAACGTGTGCTGGACAAGGGGAAAATCGTCATCGAGCTGAGTCAGCAGGCGCCCGCATATGCGCTGACCGTGCCTGTCCACTACGAAGTGAAGGGGGACGTACGCAAGCGCGATGTCGATTTCGGCCCTGGTCCGGTACGTGTCGGTCTCGAGTCGGGCACACACTGGGTGGCCGTCGACCCGGACATGGAAGTCTTCCGCAAGCTGCATCGGAGCGAGGTGCCCCCGGCGCTGTCGCAGGTGCTGGGTGCCGATTCCACCGTGGTGGTGATCGGCGCACGTTGCGCACCCGATGTGGCGCAGGCGCTGCGCACGCTCGCTTCCAGTTGGAGCCACAACCGGAACCAGATCCTCGAGGATGAACGGAGCTGGAAGGGAGCAGCCGGCCGCAGCGTGTGGCTCTTCGGTCCCGGCGAGCGCGCCGATCGCTTGTTCGCAGAAACCAAATCGTTCGGTATTGCACCGCAGCGGCTGCACGAGGTGGCCCAAGCCCAAGGACATTCGCTTGTCGCGTGCTTTCGCGACCCGGAGAATGCGGAGATCGCATGGACGGTGGTGCTGCCGGCGGATGCGGCCGTCGTCCCGGCGCTCGGACGCAAGCTGCCGCACTATGGTCGCTACAGCTACCTCGTGTTCGCGGGCGAAACGAACGTCGACAAAGGCAAATGGCAAGTGACGACATCGCCCATGCGGATCGAGATCGAGGAGGGTTCACGATGAATCGATGGGGCTGGAGCTCTTCGTGTGCGCTGGTCGTGGTGATGATGGCCGCGCCCACGGCGCGAGGCCAGGAGGCCGTCGAGCGTTTGCAAAAGGACGTGCGTGCATTGTGCGCGGAGAAATTCGAAGGGCGTGGGGCCGGGAGCGCGGGCCTGGCCCTGGCAGCGAGCTGGATCGAAGCGCGCTTCCGCGAGCTCGGGTTGAAGGGCCAAGGCGAAGCGGGCTACCGGCAAGAGTGGCAGAGCAAGGATGGCAAGACGATGGTGAACCTGATTGCTGTCCTCGAGGGACAGGCGTCCGGCGCCCAATCGACGGCCGGCGAAGCGGCATCTCGACATGTCGTCCTCGGTGCGCACTACGACCACCTCGGGCGTGGCGAGCCGGGGAGCGCGAACGCGGGAGTGCTGCATCCTGGCGCCGACGACAATGCTTCAGGCGTGGCCGCACTCCTCGAGTGCGCGCGGCAGATGCAGTCCGCGGGCCCTCCTGCACGTGACGTCGTGTTCGTGGCCTTCGGTGGTGAGGAGACCGGCTTGCTCGGAAGCGCCTACTACGCCGAGCATCCCGCGCGGCCACTCGCCGAGTGCACGGCGATGTTGAACCTCGACACCGTGGGGCGACTGGCTGGCAACAAGCTCACGATCTTCGGCGCCGAAACAGCGCAGCAGCTGGCGGATGTTCTGCGCGGAGTCAACACCGGCTTCAGGTTCGATCTGCAGCTGCCCGAGAAGGATCCCGGCGGCAGCGATCAGACGAACTTCGTCCGCAAAGGCGTCCCCGCGATCCAGCTCTTCACCGGAGCTCGAGCCGATTATCATCGTCCGACGGACACACCCGAGAAAATCGACTACCAGGGTTTGGCGCGCATCACGGAATACACGCAAGAGCTGGTGCGTTACCTTGCCGATCGCGACGAGCCCCTTGGTTTCACCCCTCCAGGTGCAGCCAGTGCGGCGGCCCAGCCGGCCGCCGGAAGAGGCGGCTCCCGGCGGGTCAGCTTCGGCAGCATTCCCGATTTCAATCACAAGGGACCGGGTGTCCTGCTCTCCGGCGTCGTGCCGGGAAGTCCGGCGGAACAGGTTGGCATGCGGGCCGGCGACGTCATCGTCGAGTTCGCCGGTGTCGCGATCAAGGACCTGCAAGGATACAGCGACGTTTTGAAGACCCTCGCTCCCGGTGACGAAGCCGATGTCACCTACATGCGTGACGGTGCCCGGCACGCCGTCAAGGTCAAGGTCGTGGAACGAAAATGATGTGTGCAGTGCTTCGCGTGCAGGGTGGCCGCGACTCACTTGGCGACGACGGTGATGAGCGGGGTGGGGCCGAAGTAGCGTTGGGCGGCGCGGCGGACGTCCTCGGGCAGGACCGCCGACATTCCCTGTGATTCGTGAGTCGCGTAGTCGAGATCATCGTACTGAAAGAGATCGCGACAGAGCGAGAAAGCCTGGCCCATGCTGGTGATGCGGCGCATGCGGACGAGCGCCAGGTATTTGTTGACCGCGGTTTCGATCTCTTCCGCCGTGGCCTCGAAGGCAGCGGCATTGAGATAGTTGGACATCCCGGCTTCGGCTTCGGCGACGTTCTCCGGGCGTGTTCCCATGGATGCCACGATGCTGGCGCGGTCGGCGGCAATGTGCGTCGCGATGCCGAGCGAGTAGGCGAGGCCGCGTGTTTCGCGCAGATCCTGCTGCATGCGGCTGGATGCGAGATTCGTGGTCACGAGCAGAGCCGAGCGATCCGCCGGATCGACGTTCACGACCCGGCCCATACGCAGCGCGGACTGTTTGCCACCGCCTTCCAGCTCTTCCCGCGTGCTCGCCGTGGTGAGCGGCATGAGCGTCGCCTTGGTCGGCTCTGATCCTTCGCCCGAGGGCAGTTTGCCGAGTGTCGATTCGACATTCGGCATCAGTTCGTCACGTCCGACGTTGCCGACGATCGCGACCACGAGCTCTGAAGCCGCCAAGTAATTGCGCGCGAATTGCGCCAGACTCTCGGGCGTGATGCGCGCGAGGCTCTCGGCATTTCCTAAGACCTGCTTGGACTGGGCGTGACCCGGCTGCAGGAGTGCATCCAGTCGCGCTGCAGCTTTGGCGGCTGGCTGGCTGCTACTGCGCTGCAGCGCCGACAGCATTTCCTGGCGGCTCGATTCGAGCGCCTCGGGATCGTCGTGCGGGCCGGCGAGCATCCGCGCCAAGAGTTGCAACGCATCGCGGTAGTACTCGTCGAGACATTCGAAGCGGATGAAAGAAAACAGCGGTGTCGTGTAGTAGTCGTCGTAGGGGATGAATGGGCTGTCGGCTACCTTGAGCGTGGCACCGATGGCTGCGAGCGGCGGGGCGCCCTCGCTCTCGATCCGAGCGGCCATCGTGCGGTGCAAGAGGTCGGCGATTCCGGGCTGATCCGCCGGCTCGCGGGCGCTGCGATTCCGCACCAGAACGTGCACGGCGAACACACGCGTCGTCGGCGCCGCGGCGTGAATCAAGGTCAGGCCATTCGCGAGCGCGTGCAGCGAAGGCGGTTCGACGGTATCGAGCGCTCGGGGTCGCCGCGGCTCGGGAGACTGCTTCGCGGCGTTCTCGGGTGTGAGCGTCGTTGCTGTTGGGAAAGTGGCGAGTGCCACCGCCGCCGTCTCGAGACCAGGCCCCGCAGCCGAGATCTGCAACTCGGCACTCGCCAGTTTCTGGCCGAGAGCCTCGAGAGGTTTTCTCGCGGCGTCTTCGAGCCCCGACAGATACTCGGTGGTGAATCGGCTCGGCATGTGCCAAAGCCGATCGCCGTTGAAGATGGCGTAATAGTGCAGCTGCTCGAGTTGCGACAGCTCCTGCGTCAGCGTGGCGGTGCGTGCGGCGGTGAGCTCGGATGCGCTGACCGAACCCAGGCTGCGCCAGGCAGCGAGGAGGCGGTGAGCTGCTTCCTGCGTCGAAGCCCCCTCTTCCAGACGGACGCGCAAGGTCACCCAGCGACTGTCGGCGCGATATTGCACCGATCCCGATACGGGCTCGTGCGGCACCGCGGGGTCGGCCTTCAACGCGCGCTCGGCACGACACGTTTCGCCATCGGACAGGATCTGCATCAGGAGCGCGAGAAGAGCATCGTCCTTGGCAGAAGCCACCGGAACCCGAGCCGTCAATTGGACGACGGCTTTGGCTGCTTCGACAGAGCGAGTCACGAACTGTCCCGGAGCAGCGAGGGCCGGAGCCGGATTGCTTACGCCGACAGGTCGCACGGGAACCTCGCGAGCCTTCACGGGCAGGCGTTTCGACCCGAAGGCGTGCTCCAACAACTGCAAGGCAGCCTCGCTCTCGAACTCGCCCATGAGGACCACACGCATGTTCGCCGGCACGTAGTGCTGCTTGTAATAGGCAACGACGCTGTCGCGCGGCAGGCTGGCGATGGTTTCCGCCGTGCCGAGAACGGGTCGCGCGAACGGGCTGCTGGGTCCATACAGCATTTCCTCGAGGCTCCGCTCCAAGCCAGCATCGGGATCATCGAGGTCCTTGGAGAGCTCCTCGAGAACGATGCCACGCTCTTTCTCGAACTTCTCGGTCGGCAGCGTGGAGTCGAGGAGCATGGACGACTGGATGTCGATGGCTGCTGCAAGCCGCTCCTTGGGGACCACGATCATGAAGTGTGTGATTTCCTGACGGGTGGTGGCGTTGTTGTAGGCGCCGATGCGGTCAGCTGCCGCATACAGCTGTTCCTGTGTGCGCTGTGTCGTGCCGTTGAACAGCACGTGCTCCAAGAAATGGCTGCTGCCGGCGAAACGATCCGTTTCACGCACCGATCCTGCGCCCACGAAGACGTTGCAGGCCACCATGCCGCTGCCGGGGTGTGGAAAAAGCGCGATGCGCAGACCGTTTTCGAGCTGGATTTCCTCGGGAAGCATGGCGTCGGCAAGTGCGCTCGACACCGCGAGGGCGAACGCCACAAGCAGGGCCGCCGAACTTCGCATCGGCGGTAGCATACAGCGCATGGGGAAACCGTCCTGGGTGCGAGGGTGACGCAAAACCCAGGACAGTTTGCCCCACGCGGACAGAGGAATCAATGTCCGCTCTTCGAGTGAAGTGCCTCTACGGGACGCGATAGAGGTGCTTCACGTGCGACCAGCTGATCGATTCGACCGCCAGAGGCACTGGATCGAACGCTGCCACGAACCCCCATTCCAGCGGCAGCGAGTTGGGATTCTGCGGATCGTATGTGGGAGCGAACCAGACGCCCGACTGGCCGCCATCCACGGTGAAGAAATCGCAACCCTCGTCGGGAGGAGAGGCCTCCGCGGCGATCCCGGGGCCCTGCGTCGGTGCCGACAACTGGCCGCTCGCTGGAAACTGCAGCACCAGAACGAGGGCCGCATTGGCTCCCGGTTCGATCACCAGGTTCTCGCCGCGGAGGTCGACGAAGACTTGCGTTGTGTCGCCGGGCGATCGCACGTTGCGTGCAGCGAGATGTGCGATCTCGCCAGCGCTCGGGAAACGCAAGTTTCCGTTCTCGACGGGGATGAGGAGTGCCCCGGCACTGGGAAAAGTCGTGTCCTTGTCGTTGCTCAGGAATCCGAAGCCGCGCAGCTGCAGCGGGACGGCTGGATCCGGAAACAGATACTGCACCAGGAACTGAGAATTGCTCGAGGTGCAGTCGCCCGACTGCGACGGGCTGCTGGTCACGAAGCACCCCGGGTTGAGGAGCGCGAACTGAGTCCCATCGAAGCATTGCAATGTGCTGTCGCTGGCCGCAGCAGGAAAACGCAAGTCGATCCTCACGGCATCCTGCAGCTGGGCAGGACGCGCAGCGACGTCCGCCTCGACCTCGAGAGGTGTCATCGCGAGCGCCCAGATCATGGTGAACCAGAAGGGGAACCATGGAAGCCGAAGTCCGAATCGTTTGCACCCCCGCACCACCGCACCTCCCAGCCAGCGAGCGTCACCGGTCAGTCCGCTGCGATGCGGTGGGCCCGGTCGCTCCGTTCGCGACATCTATGTTCGATGTCCAATGGGATGCATCGATCGTTCCTCTCGAGGTCGATCGAGGGAGGCGAAGGGAGCTGCCTGTGCTCACGGGGTGACACGTGTTCGCAAGCGGCCGCATCGCGGCGCGCGAGGTCGCATTTTTCTCACGATCTCGACGCAGTGCGCCGCGTTGGAGCGGGGAGCAGCGGTGGCTCGACCCACGGTTGCCGCTGCATCCTGCAAGAGACTCCGAGCGAAGAAGTGCAAGATGTGGCATCGTGATCGAGATGTGTGGTCCGTTCCGTGGAGCAGTCTAGGCGCCTCACGCGCAGCATGCTCCAAGGTTCCGGACGCATTCACGCCGACACTTCGATCCTCTCGCTCGGCTGCGCTTGGGAGGTGCGGTGGACGCGCTCGGCGCGAGTCAGTCGCCGCTTGAAGCGGGCACCCAAATCGTCGAAGAAGGTGTACACCACGGGCACGACGATCAAGGTGAGCAAGCTGCTGGTGATCAGGCCGCCGATGACGGCGCGTGCCATGGGAGCGCGGAACTCTGCACCCGCACCGAGCGCGAGGGCGAGCGGCAGCATGCCGAAGATCATCGCCAAGGTGGTCATGACGATGGGGCGGAGCCGGATCTCACCGGCATCGATGAGCGCGGAACGGCGATCGTGCCCCAGCGCCCGCCGTTGATTGGCGAAGTCCACCAGCAGGATCGCGTTCTTGGTCACGAGGCCCATGAGGAGAATGAGCCCGATCATGCTCATGATGTTGAACGTGGTGCCGGTGGCGAGCAGGACCAGGATGACCCCGACCATGGAGAGCGGCAGCGACAGCATGATGGCGAGCGGCTGCAGGAAAGAACCGAACTGACTGGCCAGCACCAGATAGATGAAGACGATGGCCAAGGTCAGGCTCTCGAGGATGTACCCGACCGTCTCGCGGAAGTCCTGCGTCTCGCCCCCGAGACGCACGCTGTAGCCCGTGGGCATGGGCACGCGCGCCACCTGGCGCTCGATGTCGCCGCTCACTTCGGTGAGGGGGCGACCGTCGTAGTTGGCCGAAATCCAGACGACGCGCTTCAAGTCGCGGCGTTCGATCTTCTGCGGGCTCGTCGTGGTGGTGATCGATGCCAGGTGGCCGAGACGCACGATCTGCGGTGTGCCGGTGATCGGATCGCGTGCGCCAGCCGCGAGCGGCAGCCCGGCCAGCTGCTCGGAGGTGCTGCGGCTCGAGCGGGGCAGTTGGACGATGACGTCGTGCTGTTCGCCATTCGCGTCCTCCCAGGTGGAAGCTTTCTCGCCGGCGAGTGCCGGCCGCAACGTGCGCGCGATGGCGTCGATGCCGACGCCCAGATCGCTGGCGAGATCGCGCCGCACATCGATGCGGATCTCGGGGCGTTCTTCCTCGAGGCCGGATTCGGCCTCGATGGCGCCGGGCGTGCCGCGCACGATCTCGAGCACCGCGTTCGAGATGCGCCGGAGCTCGTCGATCTGGTCGCCCTTGACGTAGATCTGCAGCGGCTTCATCGGTCCGCCGAAGCCACCGGCTTCGAGGACGGAAATCGTCGCACCGGGGAGCACGCCGATCTCACGGCGAAAGACACGCGCCATCTCCTGTTGACGGCGCGCGCGCTCGTGCTTGGGCACCAACTTGACGTAGATCTCGGCTTCGTTCACTTGAGCGTTCCAGCCGCCGGCGATGGTCTCGTAGGTGTATTCGACCTCGGGATACTCGCGCAGCAGCGAAGAAATCTCGCGCAAGCGGTCGCGGGTGTAGTCCAGTGAGGAGCTCACCGGCGTCTTCACCATGACCGATAGCTGCTCGCTGTCGGATTCCGGCATGAAACTGCCGCCGACGAATGGAAAGAGCGCGAGCGCGGCGACGAAAGACCCGGCGGCGATGGCGAGAGTCGCCACGCGATGCGCCAGAGCCCAGCCGATCATGCGCCGGTAGCGCCTGCCGAGCCCCATGAACACGTGATTGAAACGTTCCAGAGCCCGGCCGAACGCGTTGCGTCCCACATGACCTTCGGCCACCGGGTCGTACCACACCGACGACAGCATCGGGTCGAGGGTGAAGGAGACGAAAAGGCTCACGGCCACGGCGAACGCCACTGTGACGGCGAATTCCTTGAAGAACTTGCCGACGATTCCGCCCATGAACGCCACCGGGACGAACACGCACAAGGTGGAGAGCGTGGTGGCGAGGACGGCGAGCCCGATCTC
>Ga0075418_10011112_pt1 | contig 10058 bp, 7 predicted proteins | sample SoiMetdeltSBSDD2_FD_81776 | JGI IMG/M metagenome (GOLD analysis project Ga0075418, IMG submission 81776) | Bulk soil microbial communities from a Populus tree surrounding site in Tennessee, USA - Soil MetaG P. deltoides SBSDD2 | ecosystem: Environmental > Terrestrial > Soil > Tree plantation...
CGACATTCGTCGACGGCGAAGCGTGACTACAAGAACCCGCTCTTCCCGATCAATCACACGCTGGCGATGATGCGCGACGGGATCTCGCGTCTCGTGCGCAGGACTTGGGCCGCGTCGAAGCTGCGCGCGAAGCTCGCGCGGCACGCCTGGATCTGGCTCGTGTGGCGTAACTACGTGCGCCCGATCACGAATCGATCAGCGCGCGTGACGCCGGCGATGGCCTTGAAGGTCGAGACGAAGCGCTGGAGGCCGAGCGAGATCTGCGCCTGGAGGGTCCTCGAAAGGCGCTGATTCCTGCACAGCGAAGGGGGCCAGTTTCCGCTGTATCTTGTCAGGACCGGCGGGGCATCCTGGCGGATCCTCGCGACCACACCATGAGACTCCGCGCGCTCCTCGCCCTGCTGTCGACCGTTTCCGCGGCGGCGGTGGTGATGGTCGTGTTCGTACTTCCGGATCCTCCCGAGGTTCGGAGGGGCGCCGGGCGGAATGCGGAGGCCCGGGGGGGCGACCGCTCTTGGACGGGAGGGGCCGATCGAAGTGTGGCTGCATCGCTGGGGGCATGGCCGGTGGCTCAGCTCGAGGTTCGCGTGCGCGAGCGGGACGGGCGTCCAGGTTCGGGGGTGGCGTTGCGGGTCGAGTCCGAGATCGGTCCGCATCTGGAGGGTTACGAGATCGGCGATCTGCGCCGGGTACGCGTCGAATCGACGAGCGATGCGGAGGGCACGGGTCGATTCGAGTCGCTGCCCGTGGGCGCCTACGCGATCACGGCTGAGGGTCCCGACGGGCGTCGCGGCCGTCGGGAATTCGTGCTGACGATCGACCGGAGGGAGGTCGAGCTCACGCTGCCCGAGACAGCCGTCCGGCGGGGGCTCTTCGTGCGGATCCTCGACGACGCGGGAGCTGCGATCCCTCGGACACGCGTCGACGTCCATGGAGGCGTGCTCGGTGCCGGAATCCCCGCGGTTTCCGAGGCGCCGGCGCTCACGGGGACGAGCGACGAAGCGGGGCTCGTCGCCTTCGAGGACGTGGAGTTCGGCGGAGGCGTGATCCTCGCGAGGCATCCCGACGGTCGCTCGGCTCTCGTCGCGATCGGAGCGAAGGATGTGGACCGCGCGATGGAAAGCGACGGGATCGTGGTCACGCTGGCAGAGCCCGGGATCCTGGAAGGCTCGCTGAACGGGGTCTCGGCCGACAGGCTTTCCGAAGCGCGCGTGATCGCCTTCGCGCTCGACAACACCGAACCCTATGCCACGACGCACGGAGCCGAGATCTCCACGCCCGTCGTCGGCGGCAAGTACCGATTCGACGCGCTGCCCGCGGGGACCTGGACGCTCTCCTTCTCCGATCCGGGCGGCGCACGGCTGGTGCTCCCGGCGCTGCAATCCGCCTCGACGCCGTTGCCGAACTCCGTCGACCCGATCGAAGTCGAGGTGGTGTCGGGCGGTTCGACCCTCCGCGACCTCGAGATCGCCGAAGGCGGAGCGATCGAAGGCATCGTGCGGACCGACGAGGGAGCCGCGGTCGTCGGGGCGCTCGTGCGAGACACCTATGCCCCGTCGACGCGGGATTTCCCCGACGGATTCGTCCTCGACGGCGCGCACGTGTGGCGCTTCGATGCGCAGCCGCGTTTCCCGGGCGATCACCCCGCGGCGCACTCCAGCATCCGGACCGACCCGAGCGGTCGCTACCGACTGCTCGGCCGCCTTCCCGGGCGGCACCGCCTCGAGGTGCTGGCCGCCGACCTCACCTACGACCGCCGCGAAGAGGTCGAGGTGGAGGACGGCCGGAACACGATCCTCGAGCACGTGCTCGAACCCGCCGGAACGATCCACGGCGTCGAGCCACGGTCGGGAACCCTCGGCCTGGCGCGGGAGGGTCGCGCGGAGGTGCTGATGCTGGCGATCCTCCCCGACGACGGCCGGTTCACGTTCGCCGGCCTCGCGGCGGGCCGGTACGTGCTCTCCCGGTTCGACTCGGTGCCCGATCCGTCCCGTGTCGCGCTCGCGACGGTCGACGTCGAGGCCGGGCGCACGACGTGGATCGATCTCTCGCGCATCGACCGTCCGGTTCGGTTCCTCGGGCGCGTGGTCGACGGCCGGGGCGCGGTCGCAGGCGCGCGCGTGCGGGTCTATCCCGAGCTCTTCACGACCGACACGGCCGGACGGTTCGAGATGCGGACCTCCTTCCCGCTCGGCGGTCCGATCTCCGTCCAAGTCCAGCGCGATGCCGTGGAGACGTGGTACTCCCTGCCCGGGATGCCGCCGGGCACGGTGACGTACGAGAAGGAGTTCGTCCTCGGCGACGAATCACTGCGCGTGCGCACGCTCGACGCCGGCGGATCCCCCGTTCCGTCGCGGCTCGAGATCGCGACGACTCGCCTGCGTCCCCCACTCGGGGAGATCGAGACCGTGCGATTCGATCCGCTGTTCGTCGACGAGAGCGGCGAGCGCACGGTCTCGGGGCTCCAGGCCGGCGAGTACCTGGTCCGCGCGCGCTTCGAGAACGGTTCGCAGGCGCAGAGCTCGGTCATCCTGCCCGACGCCGACGATCTCGAGCTCCGGATGCCTCCCTCGGGCGACCTCGAGGTTCAGGTGCGCGAAGCGGGAGGTGGTCCGGCGCTCAGCCGATGGGTCTCGGTCGAATCGTGGATCGACGAACCGGCCGCCCGCGGAGCCGACCCGGACGCCGAAGCGCGTTCCAACCGCGACTCCGTCCTGCGATGGGGCGAGACCGACGTCGACGGCCGCGCGAGCTTCCGCGGCCTCGGTTCCGGCGAGTTCCTCGTCCGAGTCCGCGCGTCCCGCGAGTCCTGGTCCGGTGTCGAGGGAACTCTGGCGGAGGAGCGGGTGACGGTCCGGGCGGGGGAGGAGAAGTCGGTCGAGATCGAGCTCCCCAGGCATTGAGGGGAATCTGGCCCCCTTCGCTGTGCCTGAAGGCGCACGTTTTCCACGAGAATCACAGGGCCATCGGCCCGTCGCGGGTCCCGCGTCTCGCCCGGGTGCCCGAAATCGTCGCAAGTCGGTTGCGACGCCGGGCTTCCCGCTTCCGTAGGAACAGCGAAGGTGGCCAGATCCTCAGCGGTGCTGACAGCGGGGACAGAGATGCGTCCCGCGCTGCCCGACCACGATGCGGACGATGGAACCTCCGCAGCGGAGGCACGGTTTTCCCGCGCGACCGTACACCTTGAACTCGTCTTGATAGCCGCCGGGGTTGCCCTCGGGGGTGCGGTAGAAGGTGTCGAAGCTCGAGCCCTCGCGACCGATGGCTTCCTGGAGCGTCGAGCGGATCTCGGCGCAGAGGCGGGCGCTGCGCGCGGGGCCGACGCGATCGGAGCGCGTGAGCGGGTGGAGTCCGGCGCGGAAGAGCGATTCGTCGGCGTAGATGTTGCCGACGCCGGCGAGGAAGGTCTGGTCGAGCAGCAGCGGCTTCAGCATCCGGCGGCGCGAGCGCAGGGAGTCGGCCAGGAATGCGGGCGTGAATCCGTCCGAGAGCGGCTCGGGGCCGAGAGAACCGAGCAGGAGCTGCGGCTCGGGCGTGAAGCGCAACCTCGCGAACTTCCGCACGTCGATGAAGTAGAAGCTCGTGTCGTCGTCGAGCTCGAGGCGGACCTTGAGGTACGGACCGGGATCCCAGCTCGTCGGCTCGACGTGGACGCGGCCGGTCATCCGCAGGTGTCCGACGAGCGCGCCGCGGGAACGCCCGCGAGACTCCAGATCGGCGACGAGATACTTGCCGCGGCGCCAGACCCGCGAGAGCCGCGCGCCGACGACGGCCCGCTCGAAAGCCGGCCGCGAGAGCCCGCCGAGCGTCCGCGTCCACCGCACCTCGCAACCCTCGATGCGCCGTCCCTCGAGCCGGGGGCGGATCAGGCGCGCGATCGTCTCGACCTCGGGGAGTTCGGGCATGGGACGCCGAAAGAGTGTGTCACACGGAGTCTGACCCCCTTCGCTGTTCCTGCGATCGCCTGCTTTGCCGGCGAATCGCCTGCTTTCCGGCCCGCCGGCCGCCCCCCGCCTCGGCTGGGGGCTCGAAATCGCCACAAGTCGTTCGCGCGTGCGGGGATCCATCCCGCGTCTGGACAGCGAAAGGGACCGGATTCCCGGGACCGTCAGCGCGGACGGGCCCACCATTCCCCGTTCTGCACGTCGGTTGCGTACTCGACCGCCACCCACAGCGACATCGAGTACGGGAAGAACCAGGCCGCGAAGGCGAGGTGGAGGGTGAGGCCGACGCTGAGAGCGACGGCGGGGGTCCAGGAGGTGCCGAAGAAGAGGCCGAGCGCGATCGCGGCGGCGACGAACTCGGTGGCGATCGCGGAGAGGTACATGGAGCCGATCATCGAGCCGGATTCGCGCCGGTAGATCAGGCCGCACACGCTGCAACGTTCGTGGAGGCGCGCCCAGCGGCGGAAGAGGTCGCCGGAGCCGCACTGGGGGCAATGACGCGCGAGGACGCGCCGGAAGAAGAGCGCGCGCTGTCGCAGCGCAGCGTTCATGACGCGGCTCCCGTTCGGACCGTGGGGGCGCCGGCGATCGAAGGGGTGCTTCGATCGGGCGGCGCCTCGGACTCGCGGAAGGAAGGCATGCGGTGCCGCGACAGCATCGCACGGGACGCGGCGGGTCGGAACCCGCCGCCCTCCCGCGCGTTCAGGCCCGTCGCGGCACCGCAACCCCCATCACGCTTTGGCCCAGGGAACGCTCAGGTGTCCGACGACGGCGATCCGCTCGTAGCCGACGAGGTACAGGTGCAGCCGGCCCGCGTCACCGGCCTCCTGCCACGCGAACACGCGATCGACCCCGGCTCTGTGGTTGTCGATGTTCTTGCCGTCCGGGCCGAGCAGGAACACCCAGTTCGGTCGGGCCTCGGCCGCCTCCTTGGTCCGGTCGTCGAGCGAGGCGTAGATGTCCGGCGTCCCGATGCCGAAGGTCAGGCGCAGGACGTCCTTGTCCGCGTCGGGGGCCGCCGTGCGTGCGGGGAGCGACGCGAGGTCGCGGTCCGCGACGATCAGCCGGTGGCCGTTGGCGAAACGGATCTCGATTTCGTCGACGGCGACGCCGCCGTTCACGGTCTTCACGCGACGCCGCACGGCATCCTTCGGGCTCGAGAGCCAGCTCAGGTCGAACGAGACGGGCTTCGCGCTGTCGTAGCGGCCGGGCTCGACGAACGATGCGGTCTGGATCGGCTGCTTCTTCGGGTCCGCGAAGTCGCGGTAGGTCGCGATCCCCTCGTTCAGGAGCAGCTTCTGCTTGCGCTTCTGCTCGCCGAAGCGGATCACGGGCTCGTCGAGGAGCACGTCGACGGCCAGGACGGCCTCCTTCCCGTCGCCCGTGCGCAGGAGGTCGAGCGGCGCCGCCATGCCGTCGATCTTCGGGTACTCGGCCATCACCTGGCTGCAGCCCGCGTAGGGCACGCCGTTCACCTTCTCGAACAGGGCCGAGTACGCGTCCGCCGGGAAGGGGAACCAGCCGTGGAACATCATGGCCGTGCCCTTCTCGGTCTTCGTGTCGAGCATGATCTCCCACAGGCCCTGCTTGAGGCAGTTGTTGGCGATCTTGAACTCGTCCGCGCCGGGGACGGCGCCGAAGCGCACCTCGTTGCGGTTGAACTCGCGCTGGAGCGCGGCGTAGGCGACGAGGTTCGGATCCTTGCCGACGTAGGCGGGCAGGTGCGGGACGAGGAGGCTCAAGTCCGCGCCGCGCAGCGCGACCGCGGTGTCGCCGGCGCCGAGCACGAGATCGAAGCGCCCGTCGTCCTTGAGCTGCAGGTCGGCGCTCTTGAGGTCCTGCCGCAGCGGCGGGGCCAGCGTGGACGGATTGCCCGGGTAGCCCGACGGCTCTTCGGGTTGGACGTCGACGATCCAGCGCTTGTCGGAGGGAAGCGCCGAGAAGCCGAGGAGGACGATCGCGGAGAAGTGGAGCATGGACGGATTCCTGGCAAGGGGGGGGAGGGAATCAATCGCGAGCCGAACCCGGGCTCGACGTTTTCACCTTGGATTCTAGCGACATCGCTCGATCGCGCGGCCGCGGCCCGATGAATCCGAAGAGTCGTATTCGCTCGACGCGCGCGTACGAATTACGCGGCTCGGCGCGCGCCGCGGAGACGCTTCACACCGCGTGGCTGACGCCGAGGAGCTCGAACAGGCGGTTCTTGGCGCGCCCGTACTCGAGGCTGCCGAAGTCGCGCGGGTGCGGGAGATCGACCTTGACGATCTCGCGGATCGTCCCCGGGCGCGCCGTCATCACGACGATGCGCTCGCCGAGCTGGAGCGCCTCGTCGACGTCGTGCGTGACGAAGAGGATCGTCAGCTTCTCCTCGCGCCAGATTTTAAGAATTTCCCGGCGCATCTGCAGCCGCGTCAGCGAGTCGAGGGCTCCCAGCGGCTCGTCCATGAAGACGATGTCGGGGGAGACCGCCAGAGCGCGCGCAACGGCCACGCGCTGTTGCATCCCGCCCGAGATCTCGGACGGGAAGCTGTCCTCGAAGCCCTTGAGGCCGACGAGATCGACGTAGTGCCGTGTGATGCGCTCGCGCTCTTCCTTCGGCCGCTTCGTCAGGCCGAGGGCGACGTTGTCCCACACGGAGGCCCACGGGAAGATCCCGTACTCCTGGAGGACGAACACGCGGCGCGGATGCGGGCCGGTCACCACTTGCCCGTCGATCTGGACGTAGCCGGAGGTCGGCTCCAGGAACCCGCCGATGATGTTCAGGAGCGTCGACTTGCCGCACCCCGACGGTCCGAGCAGGCACACGAACTCGCCGGTCTCGACGGCGAGATCGACCCCGACGACGGCCTCGAGGGTCTCGCCCTTGCGGGGGAACACGCGGCTCACGCCGTGGACGACGACCTTCGTGGTGGCCGGCGAGGGCCCGGGGGCGATCCGGTTCGCAGCCGGATCGACTCGATCGTGGGCGTTTCTCACAGCCTCGAGAACCCCCAGCGCACCTGGTCGAGGTGCTCGAGGCGGCGCATCGCGAAGTCGAGCGCGACGCCGATCAGTCCGATCGTGACCATCGCGCCGGCGACGCGCGCGTAGTTGCTGGCGTTCCGCGAGTCCATGATCTGGTAGCCGAGTCCGGAGTCGACCGCGATCATCTCGGCCGCCACGATCACCATCCACGCGATCCCGAGCGCCATCCGGAGGCTCGTGACGATCTGCGGCAGGCAGGCCGGGAACACGACGCGCCGGAAGAGCTCGAAGCCCTCGATCCCGTAGTTGTTCGCCGTGCGCACGTAGACGCCGGGGATGGCGCGCACGGCCGTCAGCGTCCCGGTGACGATCGGGAAGAAGGACGAGAGGCCGATCAGGAAGATCGCGGCCGAGTCCTTGATCCCGAACCACAGGACGGCGAACGGGATCCATGCGATCGGGGAGATCGGCCGGAGGAACTGGAAGAGGGGGTTGAGCGCCTGGAAGGAGCGCATGTACCAGCCGGCCCACAGACCCAGGGGGATGCCGATGATGGCCGCGATTCCGAAGCCGACCGCCACGCGGTAGACGCTCATGATGGAGAAGCTGAGGAGCGTCCCGTCGCGGATCGGCTGCACGTTGTCGACGAGGGTCTGCCAGGGCGTCGGGAACAGCTCGATCCGCCGCACCGTGCCGTCCGACAGCGGGAGCTCGTAGCTCATCGCATCGCAGCTGTACTGCCAAGCGCAGATGAAGATCACCGCGACCGACAGCGGCAGCAGCACTGCGGCGATCGGGTCTCGCAGCTTCCGCGCGAGGAGGATCGTCGCCAGCGCGGCGGCGGTGACGGCGAACGGCCAGGTGCTCACTGCTTGGCGGCCACCTTGTCGACATCAGGCAGCCTGTCGAACGTGAGCGGGAGCGTCTCGAGGTCCGGAGCGAAGCTCGTGTCGGTGTACTCCTCGAACTGCATCCGCTTCGGGATGACGTTGAAGTCGGCGAAGAGAGCCATCATCTCGTCGAAGCGGTCCTTCGGCGGCTTGAGGTCGGTGTAGCTGACGCGCTTCACGTCCTTGGTGAGCACGAACTGCAGCAGCTCCGGCTTCTGGTTGTAGAACATCTTCCCCGCGACGACGGACGCGTCCTTGCGGTGCTGGGCGCCCTGGTCGAGGTCGCTGTCGAGCCACTTGCCCGAGGTCGCGATGCCGCGCACCAGCTCCTCGACCATGGGACGCTGCTGGTCGATCACTTCCTGGCGCACGACCAGCCCGCACGAGATGAAGTTCGGCCAGAGGTCGCCGCACTGGTACAGGACGCGGCCGAAACCCTCCATCTCGGCCTTGGCGGCGTGCGGCTCGCCGATGATGTAGGCGTCGATCGCCTTCGCGGCCAGGGCGCTCGGATGCTCCGGCGGCGGCAGCTCCTTCAGGACGATGTCGCCTTCCTTCATCCCGAGATCCCTCATCTTCTTGAGCATCAGGATGTTCTGGTTCGAGAAGCGGCCCGGGATCGCGACGGTCTTGCCGCGCAGGCCCTCGAAGTCGTGGATGTCGCTGTCCGTCCTCACCATGATCGCGCTGCCGTCGCGGTGGCCGAGGTAGACGATCTTCACGGGCACGCCGTCGGCCGCGAGCTTCATCGCGAGCGGCATGTTCATGAACGTCGCGTCGATCTTGCGCGCCAGGAGCGCCTCCTTCATCGAAGGGAAGTCCGTGAACTTCTGCGCTTCGAAGACCGAGCCCGCCTCGCTGTGCTGCGTGACCCAGCTCGTCACGGGGCAGGTCAGGTGGCACGTGACCGGGAGGAACCCGACCGTGAAGTGCTGCCGCTCCACGCCCGAGGCGGGCGTCGCGGCGGCCGGCACGCCGGCGATGTACTCCTTCTTCTTCCCGACGTAGCGGTTCAGGACGAAGAGGCCGACGAGGACGACGACAGCGCCGATGAGAAGCTTCAGCTTCATGATGGTGGGGGGATCCGTCGACCGGATCGTTCGGGAGACCGGGGGTGGTGAGCGCGGGCGAAAAGCCGCTCCGCGCAGCGCCGAACACGAGGTGACCCGATCGATTCTCCCCCATCGGGAGAACCCGCGCCACTCGGTTGCGGGATCGGAAGTCGGCGAGACGCCCGTAGGGATTACGACTGACGGAGTCGGATTCTCTATGCGCTCTGGGCTCGCGCTCGATCCGCGCGCCCCGCGAGGGATACACTCGCCGCCGTGAGCCCGGACCGACCCTCGGAGCACGCGACCGCGCCTCGGCCGAGACTCCCCGAGCCTCCGGCCGCGCGGAAGAAATCCGCCCGCGTCATCCTGTTCCCCCACTCGCGCCTCGTCGGCTTCTTCGTCGCGATCGTGCTCCTCGGCGTCCTCACGGGGATCCTGCGCCTGCGCTCCCTGGGCGAGCATCCGACCGCGCGCGACGTCGAGTGGATCCTCGCCTCGACCGTGGTCCTCACGACCCTCGTCGCGTTCACCGGCGTCTTCATCCACCGCCTGCGCCTGCAGCCGATGCTCTGGCGTGACACCGAGCGCTACCTCTTCGTGATCCGGCGCGAGTCCGAGAAGTACCGCGCGCTCATGGAGGGCGCCGCGGACATCCTCCTGATCGTCGATCCCAAGAACGGCAGCGTGCGCGAATGGAACCTGCGCGCGCGCGAGGAGCTCGGGCTGCCCGCGATGCCCGAAGGGCCCCTCGACGTCGCGTCGATCGTCCTCGCGGAGGACCTCCCGCGCTTCCGCAAGGCCCTCGAGGACGCGGCGGCCGGCCAGGGGCCGGGCGCGCCGCTGGCCGAGATCCACCTGCGCGGGAACGGCGGCCGCACGCTCGTCGCCGACGGGCGCGTCGCCGCGATCGCGCTCGACGACGAGCACATCGTCCAGGTCGCGCTGCGCGACCTCACGCGGGAGAAGGAGATGGAACGCCAGCTCCGGATCCACGAGCGCCTCTCCTCCGTCGGCCTGCTGACCGCGGGCGTCGCGCACGAGATCAACAACCCGCTCGAGGGCATCGGCAACTACCTGATGCTGTTCGAGCGCGAGGACGCCGACCCGGAGGCGAGGAAGCGGCACCTCGAGCAGGTCCGCCACGGTTTCGGGCGCATCCGCGAGATCGTCCGGGACCTCCTGCGCTTCGCGCGGCCCGCGAGCGGGCA
>Ga0075418_10011113_pt1 | contig 10058 bp, 5 predicted proteins | sample SoiMetdeltSBSDD2_FD_81776 | JGI IMG/M metagenome (GOLD analysis project Ga0075418, IMG submission 81776) | Bulk soil microbial communities from a Populus tree surrounding site in Tennessee, USA - Soil MetaG P. deltoides SBSDD2 | ecosystem: Environmental > Terrestrial > Soil > Tree plantation...
CCCGGTGGCCGGGCACCCGGCCGCCGCCATCTGATCGAGCATCCACGCCGACGCGCGGGCGAACCAACCGGGCCTGGACCACACCGGACGCAACGGTTCCCACCCGTCGACCCGCTCCCGGGTCCAGGACGAAACGGCGGCCCGCGCGTCGGCAGGCTCGAGACGAGCGATCGTCTCAGCGTCCAGATCTCGCCAAGCCCACCCGGCCGGCGCGGCGGCGGCCGCGACAGCGTCGAACTCCAGGACCAGCGCGATCTCCACCCCGTCGGCCTGCGCGGTGGACATGCTGAGTCGCAACGGAACCGACGTTTCAGGATCGACAGCATCGACCGACGCCATGATCTCGGCGAGCGGCGGCTCCGGACCGGTACGCAGCGTCGGCAGCCTCCAAACCGACGACGACGGCCCGCTGTCGCCCACCAGTACCGCCAATCGGGTCGGATGCGGCACCAGCAGGCTCACCTGCCATCCGTGCTCCTCGCCTGCCTCCGTCATGTCATGAGCCTCCCACCGTCGACCGCGCTGCGGGTCTCCCCACCGCTGAGGTGGTGCTGACCCCACCCCTGACCGCCGTGCAGCTGCCGGGACAGCCCCCGGCCGGCCGGTCGGCGCACAGCGTGCGCCGTGTGGACCACTCCATGGGATGCGGCCGCCCAAATTCTTACCTTCAAAGCGTCCGGTTCCACCAGGGAGCTCGACACCACACACAGAGACGAGGAAAAGGCCAGAACAATGTCACGAGTTCTTTACCGAATCGGTCACTCAGCAGCCCGCCACCCTTGGCGCGTGCTGGCGTCCTGGGTACTCCTCGCCGTCGTCGCCGTCTTTCTGAACAGCGCCGTCGGCGGTACGCCCGACGAGACCTTCCGACTTCCGGGGGCGGAGTCGCAACGTGCGGCGGACGCCATCCAAGACCGGTTCCCGCAGCAGACGCTCTATTCCTCCAACGTCATCTTCCACTCCGACGAAGGCGTGACCGAGCCGGAGCAGAAGCAGGCCATCGAGCAGGCCGTCACCAACCTGGAAGACGGACCGCACGTGGTCGACGTATCCAGCCCATACGACCCACGAGGGCCAACCGTCAGCGAGGACGGCACCACGGCATTCGCGACCGTCGGCTTCTCCGAGGAGAAGGCCGAGCCGAACGACCTCGCCGCCGCTGAGAAGGCCGTCCAGCCTGCTCGCGACGCCGGTGTCCAGGTGGAGTACGACGGGCAGCTCGGTTACGCCAACGTCGACGACGGCGGCTCGAACTCCGAGATGATCGGCATCGTCGTTGCCATCGTGGTGCTCGCCGTCGCGTTCGGTTCGCTGGTCGCCATGAGCCTGCCGATCGTCGTCGCCCTGCTGGGCATCCTGATCGGCAGCAGTGCCATCGGTGTCCTGTCCGGGTACGCCCCGGTGCCCGAGATCGCCACCATCGTCGGCATGATGATGGGGCTGGGCGTCGGTATCGACTACGCGCTGTTCATCCTCGCTCGGCACCGCCAGAACCTGGACTCGGGTACGCCCGTTCCAGAGGCTGTCGGCCGCGCCAACGCCACGGCCGGACTGTCGGTGCTGTTCGCCGGCTTCACCGTGATGGTGGCCATCGCCGGACTGCAGGTCTCCAACATCCCGATGATGACCATGATGGGCTGGTCCGCCGCGATCATGGTGGCGGTCTCGATGATCGCCGCGATCACGCTGCTGCCGGCGCTTCTCGGGCTGGTCGGGCAGAAGGTCAACCGTGCGCGGATCCCGTTCATCAAGCCCAAGCCGTCGTATGACAGGCGGTCGCTGTCGGCCCGCTGGACCGCACGCGTGGTCGCCAAGCCGGTTCGCTACGGACTGGTCGCGACGATCGTGCTAGGTGTGCTGGCGCTGCCGGTCCTCGGCATGCGGCTCGGCTTCGCCGACGCCGGCAACGATGCTCCGGACACGACGACCCGCCAGGCGTACGACCTGATGGCCGACGCCTACGGCGACGGCACGAACGGCCCGCTCTCGGTAGTGCTGGAGGGCGACGGTGACACGAACGTCTCCCCTGCGATCCCCGGTGTGACCCGGGCACTGGAGAACACCTCCGGTGTCGCCTCGGTCGGGGAAGCGACCCTGAACGACGCGAAGGACCTGGCGATCATCGAGGTCGTGCCGACCACGGCCCCGCAGGACGCGAAGACATCGGAGCTGCTGTCGACCATCCGCGAGGACACGCTGCCCGGAGCACTCGACTCCGCCGACGTGACCGCATCGGTGACCGGTCAGACCGCACTGACCGACGACGTTTCGAGCCGGCTGCAGGCGCGGATGCCATGGTTCCTCGGCGCGGTGATCGGACTGTCGTTCGTGATCCTGACGATCGTGTTCCGCTCCGTACTGGTGCCGCTGAAGGCCGCTGCGCTCAACGTGCTCGGCGTAGGAGCCGCGTACGGCGTCGTGGTCGCGATCTTCCAGTGGGGCTGGGGAGCAAGCCTAATCGGCGTGCACGAGACGTCGCCGATCATGCCCTTGGCACCGATGTTGATGTTCGCCATCTTGTTCGGGCTGTCCATGGACTACGAGGTGTTCCTCATCAGCCGGATCCGTGAGCTCTACCTGAAGCACCACGACCCCAAGCGGGCCACGGTCGAGGGTGTCGGCTCCACCGCCCGGGTGATCACCAGCGCCGGCCTCATCATGATCAGCGTCTTCGCGGCGTTCATCCTGATGCCCGACCCGGTCGCCAAGCTGTTCGGCGTCGGCCTCGCGGTCGCCGTCCTGCTGGACGTCACCCTGGTCCGCATGGTGCTGGTTCCGGCCGCGATGAGCCTGCTCGGACACCGCGCCTGGTGGCTCCCGAGCTGGCTTGACCGCCGGCTGCCGGCCATCCACCTGGAGGGCGACGAGGACGAGGGCGACGAGATCGCACCCGCGCCCGAGAAGGAGCACGAGAAGGAGCTGGTGCCCGCCTGACCTGAGGATCCGACCCGGGAACCCGGGTGGACTGGAACGATTCCAGTCCACCCGGGTTCGTCGTGTCTCCCGCCGGAAGACTCCCGGTATAGGCGTTCTACGCCCGTTGCGAGGTCTCGCACACCGATGCCAGACTGACCCTCGGTTCTCGGGCCGTTTGCCTGGAGGTGGCGAAGATGCGCGGGTGGCTCGTTGGATCAGTGGTTGCTGCGGTTGTGGCAGGCGTATGCGTGGGACTAGCGCCCACGACGGCGAAACCCGAGGCACCAGCCCGAGATCCCAATCAACTGGATGCCTATACGGCGACCGTTACTCCGTCCCAGCTGCCGGCCATCGCGCAGCAGGGCTTCGACATCAGTGGCCAGCGACAGGTCAAGGGCGGGGTTCAGCTCGACCTCGTGGCGGACCAGGCGCAGGCCGACAAACTCAGGAGCCAGGGCATCGACCTCAAGCTCACCCGGGTCAAGGGCGGCCAGACCGTCCGCCAGTTCGCGGCCGCACAGGCCGCCAACGGCTTCAGCGTCTGGCGTTCGTACGACGAGCCCGGCGGCATCCGCGACCAGCTCTACGCGGCGGCGCGCAAGAACCCCCAGTTGGTCAAGCTCGAGGTGCTCGGTCACACCGGTCAGGGTCGCGAGATCATCGCGGTCAAGCTGACCCAGGGCGCTCAGGAGCAACCGGACGGCAAGCGGCCGGCGGTCCTCTTCAGCGCCACCCAGCACGCTCGTGAGTGGATCTCGACCGAGGTCGACCGGCGGCTGATGAACTACTACATCGATCAGTGGCGGGCTAACAACCGCGAGGTCCGCAAGCTGCTGCAGACGACCGAGCTCTGGTTCATGCCAGTCGCCAACCCGGACGGCTACCAGTACACGTTCGATCACGAGCGACTGTGGCGGAAGAACCTCCGCGACAACAATGGCGACGGCATCACCCAGGTCGGCGACGGCGTCGACCCGAACCGCAACTTCCCCGCGCACTGGGGCTTTGACGAGGAGGGCTCGTCGTCGATCCAGTCCAGCGACACCTACCGCGGTCCTGCCCCCATGTCGGAGCCGGAGACGAAGGCGATGGTGGGGCTGCTCGATCGGATCAAGTTCAAGTTCCAGGTCAACTACCACTCCAACGGTCAGTGGCTGCTCTACCCGGAGGGCTGGCAGACCAGTACTCCGAGTGCGGACGACCCGATCTACTACGCGATGTCCGGCAACCTGGACGATCCGGCGATCGAGGGGTTCCACCCCGGCCTGAGCTCTGACGTGCTCTACGTGACCAACGGCGAGACGACGGACTACGCGCACTCCAAGGACGGCACGTTGGCATGGACACCTGAGCTGTCCGCGGGCTGCACCGGCTGCGGGTTCGTCTTCCCCGACGACGAAGCGTTGGTGCAGGCGGAGTTCGAGCGCAATCTGCCGTTCGCAAAGTCGGTGGCGAACTCAGCGACAGATCCCGATGACCCGAAGACGGTGACCGGGATTCAGACCAAGCCCTTCTACATCGACAGCGAGGATCCGTACAAGCGCAGCAACCCGGGCGTCCAGCTGAGCTTCACCAAGTCGTACGGCGACCCGCAGACGGTCGCCGTGATCGCCAAGCGGAGCCTCGGCCCCGTGACGGTGCGCTACAGCATCAACGGCGGGCCGACGCAGTCGGCACCCACGTCCGAGTGGCAGGGCGGCGAGCGGTACGACCCGGCGTCGGTCTACTACCACCAGATGCGCGGCGTGGTGACCGGAACCGATCCGGGCGACTCGGTCCGGGTCTGGTTCACCGGCGGTGGCCAGCAAAGTGACTCGTTCACCTACGAGGCCGTCTCCGAGACCGGCAACCGCGTGCTCGTCGTCGCTGCCGAGGACTACACCGGCGCCTCGCCAGTGCAGGACACGAACGGCCCGCACTACGCCGACACGTACGTGGACGCCCTAGCCGCCAACGGCGAGGACGCTGATGTCTACGACGTCGACGCCGCTGGGCGGCTGGCTCCCGACGCGCTCGGCGTGCTCAGCCATTACGACGCGGTGATCTGGGAGACCGGCAACGACCTGGTGACCCGCACGGCCGGCCGAGCCGGCGGCAATGCGGACCTGCTGGCGCTCGACGAGATCCTTCAGTTCCGCTCATACATGAACGAGGGCGGCAAGGTGCTCTTCGCGGGCGACTCCGCAGGCCAGCAGTACGCCCAGGCCGCCGTAGGCAACCAGCTCTACGACCCGAAGGGCGAGGTCGCCTGCAACCCGGCGCCCGACGGAATCGACCCGCGGCGCTGCCTGCCGTTGTGGGGCTCGTTCGGCGGTGGTGACCAAGTACAGGACGTGATGCAGTACTACCTGGGCGCGTACGTCGAGCTGGCCAACGACGGTCACGCCGGAGGCGCAGCGTTCGACTCGAAGGGCGTCGCCGATCCGTTCACGGGTCTCTCGTGGGGGCTCGACGATCCGGTCTTCGCGGGCAACAACTTCCGGCGGTCGTCGTTCCTCGCGACCAGCGGGGTCCTGCCGACCGACCAGTTCAAGCAGTTCGAGAGCTCGGCGGTCGCACGCTATGACAAGCCGGGCAGCCCGTTCGACCCGCACACCGGAACGCAATACGTGTACTCGCAGATCGCGGACGTCTCCTACAAGCGGCTCACCCGCGAGATCGCAGTGCCGGACGCTGGTGGGTCGATGACGTTCTGGACGTCGTACGACACCGAGGAGAACTGGGACCACCTCTTCGTGGAGGCGCGTTCTCCGGGCGGTGACGACTGGACGACGCTGCCGGACGCGAACGGGCACACGACGACGGCGACCGGCCAGAGCTGCCCCGCGGGCTGGGTCACGCTGCATCCGCAGCTTGCGCATTACCAGACCTGGAACGGCGTCAACGCGTGCACCGGGACCGGCACCACCGGCGCATGGAACGCCGCGAGCGGCAACTCGGCGGGTTGGCAGCAGTGGAGTATCGACCTCTCGGCCTACGCCGGTCAGAACGTCGAGATCTCCATCGCCTACACCAGCGACTGGGCGTCGCAGGGTATCGGTGTCTTCCTGGACGACGTCACGCTCCCGGACGGCACCAGCACCTCGTTCGAGAACGGTCTGGACGGCTGGTCGATCACCGGTCCGCCGCCAGGTAGCGCGCCGAACGCGAACAACTTCGAGCTCACCGACGCGTCCGGCTTCCCGGTCGGCAACACGATCGCCACGCCGCACTCGCTGCTGATGGGCTTCGGACTGGAGGGAGTCTCGACGCCGGCCGAGCGCAACGAGGTGATGAGCAGGGCGCTCGACCACCTGCTGAGTTAGGAGTCAGATCCGAACGCGGCGCTGAGGCCGGGTGGACCACGGTTCACCCGGCCTCAGGGCCGCCGCGACTCCCGGATTAAGGGACCCTAAACTCCTTCCCGGCGCCGAATACGAGCCGCCCGTGGCGGCCGCGATCGGCAGCCACAGGTGCGGGGCAGGTAAGGCCGGAGGGCAGGATGGACGTCCGCTTCTCGGCGCGGATCAGACACTGGTGGTCGGCGCGTGGCGGTGAACCATCCCCAAGGACCATCGGACACGTCTGGACGCCGGAGGATCGCCAGCGACAGCTGCGGTTCCTGGAGTGGCTGTGTGAGCAGATCGCGGATCTGTTCCGCGCCAACGGCGACTGGGACGCCGCCGGACTGTTTCGCGCCCGCGCCGCGATGGCGACCCGCCTGCTCACCGGCGGCTACACCCAGGTCGAGCTGAACGCCCTCGGGCAAGGCTTCCCCTACGGCGCCGACTGGCTCCGCCCCACCCGTCCCGAGTACAACCGTCCTCGAGCGCCGTGGCAGGACGAGCTCGCCGACTGCATGATCAGGCCACAGCGGTCGCGCTGGACCTCGCATCGATCGCCACGTTGGCCGAGTGACCACGCCCCGCCGGTCACGCAGTGGCGTGACTCGAGACACTAGAGGCGTCCCGGCGTACGCCACATCAGGGCAGCCCTGCTGCAGCCGGTGCTGACAGCGTCTGGAGGCTTCGCTGCGGCCCGTGCTCCCATTACGTGGCCCACCGTCCGTACGACGGTGCCGTTCGCGCTGCGCGGCTGGAGCCAGTCGAGGAACGCAGTAAACCTTCCCCTTCGCAACGAGTTGTCAGCCGTACAGAGGTTGTCGCAGATGCCATGGAAGTTGAGGATCACCCAGCCTCCCCCATGGTTCTCGGCATCGGTCACGTAGCGCTTCAGCTGCGCGAGCGTGGTGTCGACGGCTGCGGGCTCCGGTGTACTCAACGCGAAAGCGTCCGCCGGTGGCATCGACTCCGCATAGGGGCAACTGCGACAGATCCCATCGCTGTAGATGTTGCCGGCGCTACGGCCGCTCACGTAGCCGCAGCTGCGCACCATCCGCTCCGCTGCCGCGTTGGCCGCGGCCTCCGGATAGGCGAACGAGGCAACCGGTGAGAAGCCCCGGTCGAGGAGGATCTGTCGATCCCAGCACACTTCGTGTCGCCTGATCATGGGACCGATCTCGGTGAGATTCGCGTGATGCAGCGTGTGTCCGCCGATCTCATTGCCCGCCGCAGCCAGGGCGTGGATCTGCGGCCACGGCATGTAGTACGTCGAGCTGCCGACCATGGCGGAGTTGATGTAGAAGGTGCCAGCCATCCCATGCGAGGCGAGCATCGGCAGCGTCGAGAAGTGCGACGCATGACCGTCATCAAAGGTCAGACTCACCACGGTTCTGGTCGCCGCCGCGGCCGGCTGACTGACCTGTTGGCCGGGCATGAACACGAACGGGACAGCAAGCGTCAGAAGAACCGACGTACGCCGAAATGTGGACAGGCGCATGACACTCACCCCACTGAGCCCTTGCACCAGTTTAGGCGGGTCAAAGGCGTCGGACATGGGTCGAATCAACCATCCGGCTAGGTCGATAGTCCCAACGCGAGGCAGCCACGTCGCCTAGGGCCAGACCAGGTGTCTTCCTAGCCGAGGGTGACGAACCGGGGCCACAACGCGCTCCAGGTGGTGCGCGGAACGCAGTACCACAAGGGGGTGCCGTCCTCGTCGTTGTCGATGCCGAACGGCTGCCCGAGGTGTCCGATCCTTTCCAGCCGCGAACATGAGTCGGCGAGCAAGGACCGGTCGATGCCGAGGGTGAGGACCGGAGTGCTGTCGGGTGGATGTCCCCAGTACGCGAAGCCGTTGTGGCCGCTGTACGCGCGAGGCAGCCCGAGGTCCGGGCCGTACCGATCGATCGCCCCGGCCTCGCCATAGTTACCGGCCAGGATCGCGGTGCCGGGCGGAAGCCGGTGGTAGACGTCGGCGATCGTCCGCACGTGCTGGGGCCAGCCGACCGTCTCGCCGAGGTCGTAGTTGATGTCCACGGCGGGACCAGCGGAGCGGACCGGCAGCACCGGCAGGGCGAACAAGAGCGCCGGCAGTGACAGGACCAGCAGCGCAGGGATGATCCAGCGCCGGCGGACCCTGTCGAGCAACGGCTGCGAGCCCGCGGCGAACAGCAGGGGAAAGAGGCCAGCAAGGTAGTACGGCTTGCCGCCCGCGATGAGGAACACCACGACCAGGACGCCGAACGTCGCTGCCAGGCACCGCAGTGTCACGTCTCGCCACAGCCGCACCAGGCCGAACAGCCAGACCGGCAGCAGCCAGGGGCCGGCCTGGAGTATGAGCAGCGGGAGGAACGCCGGCCGGGACGCCGACGATCCGCTACCGCCCGACGAGATGTTGGAGGCGATGTCGAGTTGCGGCCAGCTGTGGTCGCCCTGCCAGATCAGGTAGGGCACCGCGAAAAGGGAAGCGATTCCGGCAGCGATCCAGGGCCACGGCGAGGCAAGCAGTGACCTCGGCCCCACGAGGAGAACGGCGATGGCGAAGCCCACCAGCAGGAAGCCCACGAGCACGTTGGCCTGCAGGGTCACTCCCGCCACCAAACCGCCCACCAGCCAAAGTCGGCGGTCGCCGCCCTGGAGCAGACGCAGGAACAAGTACGTCAGCACCGTCCACCCGAGCAGGTCGAGAGTCGCCGTACTGAGCAGATGGCCCATGCCGAGGACGTATCCGCACAGCGCGGTCGAGGCGGCTGCCAGCGCCTGGCCGCCCGTGCTCGCCCCAAGCCGACGCGCCATCACCCCGGCCAGCACGACCACCGCCATCGCGATCAGCAGCGACGGCGTCCGCAGGACGACCAGCGAGTCCGGCGCGATCTCGCTGGCCAGTCGGGCAACGGCGGGCACCAACGGAGGTTGGTCGGGATAGCCCCAGGCGAGGTGGTAGCCGGCCTGGATGAAGTAGAGCTCGTCGCGGTGGTAGCCGTAGCGACCCGCCACTGCGAGCAAGAGCACACCCAGTGCTGCCGCGATCAGCAGCTCGGGCCGCCGGATGGTCACGCGCCCACACTAGGCTCGCGGCGCCGCAGGATCCGGCAGCATCCCGCCCGGATCAGCCGGACCGCGTCGGCGGCGGACGGCGCCGTGCGCCGTCGTTGACATCAGACGTTGCGCCCATTCCCTCCCGAGGGCCACAATGCGGCCACGGACGGACGCGACGCGATGCGCACCGGAGACGGGCGTCGAGTGCGGGTCTCGGACGGGGAGGCTGCGATGCCAGGCGAGATCATCGGCCGGCGCGAGGAGTTGCTGGCGATCGAGGCGATGCTCGACGCCCTCCCGGCCGGCGGTCAGGCATTGCTCCTCGAGGGCGACGCGGGCATCGGCAAGTCTGCGCTCTGGCAGGAGGGGCTTCGCCTCGCACGTAACCGCGGCGTCCACCGTTTGACCGCGCGAGCGGCCCGGGCCGAGACGCAGATCGCGTTCGCGACCGTCGGCGATCTGTTCGCACCGGTGTTGGAGGCGACCCTGCCAGAGTTGGCGCCGGTGCAACGCAGCGCACTCGAGGTCGCCTTACTCTTGCGGGAGTCTGACGGGCAGCCGCCGGACACCCGCCTGCTCGGCCTGGCGCTGCTCTCCGTCGTACGAGCGCTCGCTCAGGAAGCGCCGGTGCTCTTCGCGCTCGATGACGTGCAGTGGGTCGATGCGAGCTCCGCCGAGGTGCTGAGGTACACGCTCAGGCGGCTGGAGGGCGAACCCGTCGGGGTTCTCGCGACGGCTCGCGGACGGCCCATCGATGCGCCACTCGAGCTCGATCGGGCCTTC
>Ga0075418_10011116_pt1 | contig 10057 bp, 5 predicted proteins | sample SoiMetdeltSBSDD2_FD_81776 | JGI IMG/M metagenome (GOLD analysis project Ga0075418, IMG submission 81776) | Bulk soil microbial communities from a Populus tree surrounding site in Tennessee, USA - Soil MetaG P. deltoides SBSDD2 | ecosystem: Environmental > Terrestrial > Soil > Tree plantation...
CACGCCGAAGTCGGCCCCGACGGGAACATCCGCCCGGGCCGTGCAGCCGGCCGCATCGGCGAGCAGCTCGTGCAGCGGCCTTCCGGCCCGCTGCGACTGGAGGGTCCACCAGGCGGTGTCGAGCGCCGCCTTGGCAAACTGGTTGCCCTTGAAGTGCGTCAGCCGCTGCTGCAGCTGCTCGCCGCTGGCGATCTGCTGCCCCACGAGGGCCGGGGCGAGCCATTGTTTGGCCACGGCAAACACGCCGCCGGCCCATTCAGGGCTGTAGCACGGGGCGGCCAGGGACGACGTTTCACCCCAGCCGACGCACGAGCCGCTGGCCATCCGGCAGAGGACGCTCTCGATCGCCGCGTCCTCGCCGTAAGCCGTCCGCCACGGATAGATCAGCGGCATCGCCACATGAAACAGGTCAATCCGGTCGATCTGCATGACTTCGCTCCCCCGCGTTTCCCGAAATGTACAAACTTCGGCGGCAAAAATGGCAGGCTGTAGCGCGAGAATCCCTTCTAATGACGCAAAGGATGGAAGGGGCGAAAGCCACAAAGTCGAGCAGAGCTGAAAGAAATGCCTTGCTTTGCGCCTTTGCTCCTTGGCGTCTTTGCGTTAAATCGAATCGCGCTCATCCCCAGGCAAGTCAGCCAGCATGCACGATCTGGTCGAGTTGCGAACCGAGCGGCTCCTCCTGCGGCGCTGGCGCGCGGCCGATCGCGAGCCGTTTGCGGCCCTGAACGCCGATCCGCGGGTGATGGAGCATTTTCCTGCGCTGCTTTCGCGCGAGCAAAGCGACGAGCGAGTCGAGCGGATCGAAGCCCATTTCCAGCAGCACGGCTACTGCCAGTGGGCCGTGGAGATTCCCGGCGTGACGCCCTTTGCGGGCTTCATCGGACTTTCCGTTCCACAGTTCGAGGCGCACTTCACGCCCTGCGTCGAAATCGGCTGGCGGCTGGCTGCCGACTGCTGGGGCCGCGGCTACGCGACGGAAGGCGCGCGGGCGGCGCTGCCCTTTGGCTTCGAGAAGCTCGCGCTGGCCGAGATTGTTTCCTTTACGGTGCCCGCCAACGTCCGCTCGCGGCGGGTGATGGAGAAGCTCGGCATGACGCACGATCCCGCCGACGACTTCGAACATCCGCTCTTGCCCGCGGGTCATCCGCTCCGCCGCCACGTGCTGTATCGGCTCCGCAAGAACTCCGCCGGCTGAAGCAGAGGCAAATGTACTGGCGCTCGCTAATTCGGTTTCGCCTGCTCACGCTGCTGCTGTTGGTCGCAGTGCTCGGCGCTCTGCTCGTCGCCAACACGCGGCAGCACTCCCACCGTACGCTGGGCCACGTCTCCGGCGACGCTCCGCCGATCTTTCCCGGTCTATGGATTTTTGGCCACGACTACGGCTGGCCATTCCCCTACAAGACCGAATCGTTCAAAACCGACGACATCCGAATCGATGTCTTCGACCGGTTTCACTGGCTCGGCCTCGTCGGCGACAGCCTCTTTGGCCTTGCCCTGCTGCTTGCTGCCGGTGCCCTCAGCGAGCTCTCCCTTTGGGCGCTGCGGCGAATTACCGGTTTCCGCCGCAAATTGAAGAGAAATTAACGGCGGCGGCACCTGGCCGGGCGAGCGACAGTTTGTCGCGGGCGTCGATTGGCGGAGCCGTCAGTCTACTCACGACGACCAACTCTGGCGAGGGCATGCGAAATGCAGATGGCCCCCGTCACGTTGCGGTGCGCCTCGTCGCCGCCAATCGTTTCACTAGCGGAAAAACTCATCATGGATGGGCTCAATCGCAGTCCTGGTGGCAAATCCCGTCGCCGGCCTTTGCTAGTCGAGTCGCTAGAGGCGCGAGTGCTGCTGGCGACGTTGCCGAGTGGGTTTGTGGAGTCGCCCGTGGCAGCAGGCATTTCCGGGGCTACGGCGATGGAACTGGCGCCCAACGGCGACTTGTGGGTCCTGGAGCAAACCGGCGCGGTCAAGCGCTTTCGCCCCGGCAGTACGACGGCCGACATCGTGGGCAGCGTCAGCGGGCTGGGGCTCAATTCGAGCGGAGAGCGGGGACTCTTGGGGATCGCCTTCGATCCGCAGTATGCGACCAACAAGCAGGTTTTCCTGTACTACACCACTACGTCGCCGTTCTTGCACAACCGCATCAGCGCGTTCACGGTCGTCGATACGAGTGCGGCGGACTATTTCTTTGCCGGCACGAGCACGACGCCGGCCGACGACGGCAGCACGGGCGTGCCGACGCAGACGGTGATTTTTGACCTGGACCCGCTCAGCGGCGCGACCAACCACAACGGCGGCGCGATTCACTTCGGGCCCGACGGCAAGCTGTATGCGGCCGTCGGCGACAACGCCAATGGAAGTAACGCCCAGACACTGGCCAACCTGCACGGCAAGATGCTGCGGATCAACAAGGACGGCACGATCCCCAGCGACAACCCGTTCTTCAGCTCGGCCACGGGCGACGAGCGGGCGATCTGGGCGTTGGGATTGCGGAACCCGTTTACGTTCACGTTCCAGCCCGGCACCGGGCGGATGTTCATCAACGACGTCGGCGAGGTCAGCTGGGAGGAGATCAACGACGGCATCGCCGGCTCGAACTATGGCTGGCCGCAGAACGAGGGCAATCCGACGGTGGCGCCGCCCGGCCCGGGAACGCATCGCGGGCCGATCTATGCCTACTCGCACGGCGGCGGCACGTTTCAGGGTTTCGCAATCACCGGCGGCGCTTTTTACAACCCGACGACGCCGCAATTTCCGGCCGAATTTGCCGGCGACTATTTCTTCGCGGACTTCGTCAACGACTGGATTAATGTCCGCGACGCGGGCGGCACAGTGACTCGGTTCGCCTCCGGCGCACAAGGGCCGGTCGATCTGCGCGTGGCCGGCGACGGCAGCCTCTACTACCTGGCTCGCGACGGCGGGCAGGCGTTCCGCGTGACCTTCCCGCAAGCACCGGCCGGCAATCCCAGCGCGCTCTACCGCTTCAACGAGACCAGCGGTACGGTCGCGGCGGACGCGTCGGGCAACGGGCAGAGCGCTCAGTATGTCAACGGGCCGGCGCTCGGGCAGCCGGGCGTCGTCGCTGGCGGGACGGCTGTGAGCCTGAACGGAGTCAATCAATACATCGCCGTGCCCGATGCGCCACTGGGCGCCTACGGCAGCCCGCTCAGCTTCGAGACCTGGTTCAACGCTCCCGCCGGCGCAGGCGGCACGATCCTGGGCCAGACGGCCGCCGGCGGCGTGCCCGGCGGATCGATCCCGCCCGGCTACGTGCCCGTCGTGCATCTGGGCACCGACGGCCGGCTGCGGTCGAGCCTGTTCTGGCATGGTTCGGCCGGCGCTCGGTTGGCCTCGCCGGCGGGCCAGTCTTACAACGACGGCAACTGGCACCACGTGGCGGTGACCTACGTCGCTGGCGTCGAGACGCTGTACATCGACGGCGCGCAGGTCGCGCAGCAGACGATCAGCCAGGCCGGCTACGCAACCGACTACGATTACTTCATCGGCGTGGGCCAGACGAGCCTCTGGGAAGCGGGCAATGGCGGCTGGCACTTCTTCCGCGGCCGGCTGGACGAAGCGGTCTTCTTTCAGCGGGCGCTGACGCCGACGGAAGTCGCCCAGCATTTCGCCCAGGGCAATCCACCGCCGGTCAACAGCGCTCCGATCGCCACCTACCGCTTCGACGAGGCGAGCGGGATCACGGCGATCGACGCCAGCGGCAACGGCAACAGCGGCATGTACGTCAACGGGCCGGCGCTGGGCCAGCCCGGCGCTCTGCCGGCCGGCACGGCGGTGAGTCTCAACGGGACCAATCAGTACGTCGCTCTGCCGGATGCGCCCTTCGGCACGTACGGCGGGCCGCTGAGCTTCGAAACGTGGTTCAACGCCCCGGCCGGCGCGAGCGGCACAATCCTGAGCCAGCTGGGGGGCGGCACCACGGTCGGCGGCGCGGCCACCCGCGGGTATGTGCCGGTCGTGCACCTCGGCGTCGATGGCCGGCTCCGCTCGAGCCTGTTCTGGCACGGCAGCGCGACCCAGCGCCTGACCTCACCCGTGGGCGCCGTATTCAACGACGGCAACTGGCATCACGTCGCCGTGACCTATGCTGCGGGCGTCGAAACGCTGTACATCGACGGCGTGCAGGTCGGCCAGCAGACCATCAACCAGGTGGCCTATGCGGCCGACTACGACTATTACCTGGGCGTCGGATTCACCGACCTGTGGGCCGCCGGCAATGGCGGCTGGCACTACTTCCGCGGGCGGCTCGATGAAGCGTCGCTCTATCAGCGGGCCCTGACGGCCAGCGAGGTGGCCCAGCACTTCGCGGCGCGGGCGTAGGTTACGGAACAGCCGCCCGCCGCGGCTCGGAACTGGCGGCGGCGGTCGGAGCACCGCGCAAGATGACCGCGGCCTTGAGGAGCGCTTCGTACTTGGCGACCATATCAGGCCCGGAGAGCTTGGGCGACAGGGTCAGCGTCGATTTGAGCATCTGCTCGGCCTGGAGCGCCTTTTCCTTGTTGTTCGTGGCGCGGGCCTGGCGCACGAGGCAGCGGGCGGCGTTGTAAAGCACTTCATAGTATTCGGGCAGGCGCGTCTTCGCTCGGCCAAGCTGCACCCGCAGCTGCGTCCAGTGGGCGATGCACTCGTCGTACATGGCCGGCTTGGCTGCGGCCAGGCTCTCCAGGATGTAGCCCTTTTCCAGCTGAGGTTCGAGGGCAGTCGGATGGGCTTTGATCAGGGCATCGACTTGCTTGTTGGCTTCGACGAGCTTGCCTTCGCTGCGCAACAGGCCGATGATCCGCGAGCGAATCCGCGTGGTGGCCGCGCCGGCGGTGGCCTTGGCCGATTCGTCCTTGTCGATCGTGTCGAGCAGTCGCTGATAGACGGTGCGGGCCTGCTCGTTCTTCCCGAGCAGCACGGACGTGTCGCCGACGTAGATCAGCTGCGGCACGGAGAGCAGGTTGCGGCCGTAGATGGCGTCGATCTGCTTCCCGAGGCTGTCTCGCAGTGCGGCGACGTGCGGATCGGCGGGCGGCGCGGATGGTGGCGGATTGCCGATAGCGGGAGGAGGCGCGGTGTTCATAGGCGTCCCACTGACGCCCGTCTCCGACTCGGCCTCCAGCTTCCGCAGCTCGATGGCGAACAGCTTCGACAAATCGACGAGCAGGCTGTTGGGCTGCGCGGAGTCGCCGCTGATGCTTGCGAACGCCGTGGCGGCTTCGCCGGCCTGCGCGGCATCGCCGACGGCCAGCAGCGCACGCACCGCCCCGACGTAGGCCCGCTGGGTCTTCTGGTCGATTGCTCCGGGCGGCTTCTCGGCCAGGGCCTTCATCAGCGGGGCGAACAGCTCGGCGGAGTCTTTGAATTGCTGGCCCTCGAGCATGATCTCGGCCAGTAGCAGCTGCGTATCGAAGAGCGGCTCCGGCATGGGCTCGGTGCCGGCCTGCCACGCGGCCCGTTGCCGCTGCACGCTAGTTTGCAGCGCGGAGACGGCCTCGGCCCGGTGCTTCTTGCCTTCTTCGGCCCGCGCCGGATCTTCGGATTTTTTGATGTCGACGTACTGCCGCCAGCGAATCTGCCCCAGAATCTGCAGCGCCGTGGGATATCGCTTCGACTGCGGCGTCACCGCCGCCACTTGCTGCTCGACGCCGGCAAAGTCGCCCTGGATCAGGCGGGCCTGGGCCAGAGCCATCCGGGCGTCGTCGCCGACGGGATTGTCCGGCCAGCGGGAGATGGCATAGGTGGCCACTTTTTCCAGCCGCGCCAAAGCCGCCGCCTTCCCGTCCGCGACAACCGTCGAATACACCTGCAGCGCGGCGGCCACAGCGACTGCCGAGGTGCTCTCGGCAATCGGCTGATCTGAATTGTCGCGGACGATCTCGCCGGCCAGCGCCAGGCACTGGTCCATTTCGCCCGCGGAATAGTGCTTCAGCACGCGCTGGTACAGCACTTGAGCGAGCTTACCCTTCACAGCCGTGACTTGCTTGTTGTCGCGGGCGGTCGTGGCCTGCGTGATCGCTTCGCGGTACATGGTCTCGGCCGAGGACCAGTTGCCGCTGGCGGCCGCCTCGTCGCCGACGGCGATCCGCTCGGCCAGCGTCATGTTGGCGGAAGCGGTCGTATTCTCGACGATGCCCCGCCGCATCATCGTCGCTTCGTGGCGGTACTCCGAATCGACCTTGCCGATCGCCGTCAGGGCGGCAATCGCATCGCGGGTGAGCTTCTGCTTCTCGGTCGCCGTGCGGGCCGATTCGACCAGCTTGAGCCGGGCCCGAGTCGTTTCCAGGTGCATGCCCTGGTAGGGGCCCGTGCTCTGCCAGCGCTTATTCGTCAGCAACCACTCTTCGCCCTCGGCCAGCACCTTTTTCGGCTCGGCGGTCTTGGCGATCAGCTTCAGGCGAAACAGGGCCGCTTGGCCGAAGAGCGGAGCGAGATCCAGATCGGCGTCCTTGCCTTCCGGCGCGAGGACGAGGACCTCGTCGTAGACGTCGAGGGCCGTCGTCGTATTGCCTTGCTCTTCGTAGACTAGGCCGTGCCACAAGTGGGCCAGCGACCCCAGCGGCTTGCCCCGGTATTCCTGAAACAGCTTGTCGAGGGCGTCGCCGGCCTCCTTGAGCATTTGGACGCGTTCTTTGTCTTTGGCGTTTTCGATCGCCTGTGCGGCGAACAGAACGCACTGGGCCCCGTAGAACCGGGCCTCAAGCCACGCCCAATCGAGAAGCTCGCGCGGATTGTTGCGGCCGCGCACCGGGCGGTCGGCGGGCAGCGCATCGAGCCGGGCCTTGAGGGTCTTCTCGGCATCGGCAAACAGCTTGCGGGCTTCGGTGAGCGTCGTGCGGGCCGCGGTGCGATGCTCTTTCTGCTCGTCGGCGCTGCGGGCGGCCCGCATTTGCGCCAGGCTTATCTGGCCGCGGAACAGGGCGGCTTTGCCCTCGTCCAGGAGCGTCGAAGCCGCCTCCGCGTGGTCTGGATGATCCTTGAAGAATTGCTCGGAGAGCTTCTTCGCCTCGGCCAGCCGACTCTCGTACTGCGGCCCGCGCTGCGAGGCGTCATAGGCCTCCGCGGCGGAGAGTTTCAGCGACTTGCTGCGCTCCAGGACGAGGTCGCGCTTGAGGTCCGCGGGCAAGTCCGGCTGGTCGGCGATCTGGTCAAGGTACGCCAGGGCCTGCTCACCATAGCCCTTCAGCTGCAAGGCCCGGAGGAATTCGAGATACGGCTCGCCAGCCCGCCCGCCGCGCGCAATCAACAAGCCGCAAGCCAGAACAACCAGCCACGATCTTTGGACCAAAACGGAATTCATCATCCGGCTGGGCTACTGGGCCTTGTTAAGGTCCTTCTTGACGTCGTCGATCTTGTAGAGCGGCAGATAGCGGTAATAGACCTCGAGCGTCAGACAGCTCAAGCTGGTGACCATCAGGCGGCCGCCCTGGTTGCCCCACGGATCGGGCTCGGGCTTGTCCGGGTCCCAACTGCCGGCCTGGCACCCGGACTTCTCTTGCGTGTCGATCAAGATCCGCCGCATAGTGCGGTTCCAGTCGTCCCATTGCGCTCCGGGCACGTTGTGCATCACCTGCGTCGCGTAGTACCAGTAATAGGTGTTCCGCTGATTGACCGACGGCTTGCGCTTCGAGAGGTATTCCACGCCGCCGATGATGACCGGATCGTCGCGGCGAGCGCCGAGGTATTGCGAGGTGAGCAGGCCGACCGACGTCATCGTGAACGTCGGGCCGCCGCCGGGCGTGTAGCTGAATTCACTCTTGTACTGGCCAAGCGAGACCTTGCTCAGGTATTGCTTCGCGCCTTGCAGGGAGGCGGGATTGACGTTGAGCCCGGCCATCTGGCCGCTCTTGAGGGCCATCACCTGCCAGCCGTAGACCGACGTATCGGACTGCTCGGTGCCGTGCTGATAGCGCCAGGCGCCGTCGCGGTTCTGGCCCGACTGGATGAAGTCGATGGCGGCCTGGGCGGCGTAGCCGATCCGCGAATCCTGGGTCATGCCATAGGCTTCGCAGAGAGCGATGGTCGCCAGGCCGTGGGCGTACATCTGCGAGCCGTTGACCGAAAGGTCGCCGGTCTTCTTCTGATTCTTGATGAGGAAGTTGATGCCCGCCAGGATGTTCTTTTGATACGGGCCCTTGCTCTCGTGCGTTTGCCCCGCGGCCAGGAACGGCAGCAGGCCGAGGCCCGTCCCCGCGCCGTCGGAATTCGCTCCACCTGGGCCGGAGCAAAAACCGCTGCGGCACATGGGCGTGTGATTGAGACTCCATTTGCCGTCAGGGCTCTGGTGCCGGGCGATCCAATTCAAGGCCGCCGCGACCGCCCGCTCCGACTGCTTCGTGCCGCCGGTTCCCAGCATCGCTTCACGCATGCCCGTGCCGCGGCTGCCGAATCCCGTGCCTGCGCCGCCGGTGCCCATGTTCTTGCCGAAGCCCGCGCCGGCATCGACGCCGCCGCCGCCCTTGACGATCGGACCCAGGCCGGATGCGGCGACGTTGAACCCGCCCAGCCCGCCGAAGTTCGAGTCGCCGCCGACGATGCCGCCGCCCGCTTCGGTGAAGATCGGCGAGTTGTCGTTGAACTGGGCCTCGACCGAGGGGGCCTCGGTCATTGTCAGCGTCTCGGTAGTCAGCTCGGTAGGGTCAGTTGGCGTGTAGCCGACTTCGAAGTGGGTGATTTCCGGCTCGAGCGATTGCGGCTCTTCGATCACCTCGAACACGGGGGCCGCGCCGATCGTGGCCGCGACGTGAATCGTGCCGAGCACCAGTGCCAGGATGATGAACAGCGTCATGTGGATGGCCATACTCGCCAGCCAGGACTGCGTGGCGATGCCGACCATCAGGTCCTTCATCCAGCCTTCCGAGCCGGACGCGACTTCTTCAGGGTGCTCGGCTGCGCTTGCTTGGCTGGCCTGCTCGGCGGGAGCAGCGGCGGGCGCTGGCTTGTTCGTCTTGATCATGGAAGCAGCTCCTGGGCTGTCAGATTCTAATTGTTTTGGTAGTCGGCGTTGCGAATGCCGCGAGCGGCGGCCTCATTCTCCTCTTCGACCGAATCCAGCCAGTCGCGCACAGCGCCGGCCTTGTGCGGTGGAATCTTGCCGTCGTCGGCAAACTCCGCCTTGATCGGGCGGCTGCGGCGATAGAGCCACAAAGCCAGCCGGCCGATGCAGAACACCGCCACGGTGCCGACCACCCACCACACCCAGGGCGAGTTTTTGGCCTTCCAGAGAAACTCCCAGTCCGACTGGGCGGCGGCGACCTGGGCTGGACGCCATTGGAGCCGGCCGATCAATAGCGGCGCGGGCAGCGGCTTATCCGTGGGGCCGGCCCCGGCGTGCTGATAGCCCTGGACCTTCAGGAAATAGCCGACGAAGGTCGCCCGCTCGTGGATCCTGGCCCCCTCGGGCATGCCCGGCGGCAGCTCGTCGGTCAGCAGCATATAGAACCAGGCCTGCGATTGATCGGTCGTCCCGAGAATCTCATAGACTTTTTCGACGCCGGCCGAGTTCTCCGCCGCCGGGTACGACAGAATCCGCCGAACCGTCAGGTCCAGCCGAAACAGCTTCCCGCGCTGCGCGTCGCGCGTGTTGCGGTCGATAAACTGGTTGAAGAGCACGTTCTTGTCGGCCCGCTGCTCGAGCTGGGCCAGCGGCTGGTTCTTGGACCAGCGGAAGAGCCGCCAATATGCCGGCATCTCCTCGCGGCCCATGTCGAGCGTGAAGTCGCTCAGCGCCTGGAATTGCTCTTGTGCGGTGGCTCGTTCATCGGGGTCCAGATCGGTTCCGTCCACTACCTGCTCTGGCGCGGCTGCAGCGGCTGCGGGACTTACCGCAGCAGGCGGCTTGGAATCAGCTTCCTTGGTTGCAGTTCCTTTCGCCGCAGTTACTTCAGCCGCCGTTTCCCCCGTCAACCAGACCCAGGTGCCAGGATCGGCCGCGCGCGCGATCAGCATCGCCAGCACCGCCAGCATCGCGAGCATGCTGATCAGGCGCAGCGCTCCCGCGGGCCTGGCCGCGGCCGCACGCACTCGGTCGATCGTTCGAATCGCCCCGCTCCTTTCGCTCGGG
>Ga0075418_10011120_pt1 | contig 10056 bp, 9 predicted proteins | sample SoiMetdeltSBSDD2_FD_81776 | JGI IMG/M metagenome (GOLD analysis project Ga0075418, IMG submission 81776) | Bulk soil microbial communities from a Populus tree surrounding site in Tennessee, USA - Soil MetaG P. deltoides SBSDD2 | ecosystem: Environmental > Terrestrial > Soil > Tree plantation...
CCCAAAAGTCATATTTCGCGAAGGTGGCCCTCGCCCAGCCTCGGATCCCTGGGGTACAAATGCCAGCCGTATTCCGTCATCTCCAACCGAGGAGGCCGTATGCGTCACTGGAGTAAGGTTGTCGCCGCCCTCGCCGTCGCCGGTTGCAGTGGGTCAGCTCCAAATGCCGATCGAATTACGGGTCAACATCAAGACACACCAATTCTCGCCAGCAGCGTCGCCAGTGAAGCAGCTCCACCCATCGTATTCAACACTCAGTTACGCTCCGAGATCGAAGTGCCGGCGTGCGCGAGCGAATCGCAAGGTCTTGCGCAGATCCAGATTCTGCAGGACGGCACCATCCAATCGCTCGTGATCCTCAACAACAAGGGAGACGAAAGCGTCCGGTTCGGGCATATCCACCACTTGATCCCCCCCGCGCAAACGGGTCCAATCATCTGGTGGCTCTCGAGCCCAGTCGGAACAGATTTGAATCTCATCGATCGCCACATCGATGTTCGCCAAGTCGGAATCTTCGTCGGCAATACGCATTTCGCGACTGCTGCAGCGGGACTCGCCGAGCTGCTCGCGAATCCGGGCGACTTCTACGTGAACTTCCACTCGGATCGCTGCCCTGGTGGGTTCGCGCGCGGCTTTCTGCCGTAAGCGCTGACGATCTCGCTGCAATCGGGAGGGGCTGCAATCGGCCCCTCTATCCTCCGGACCGGCTGGCGGAGTCTCGCAGCTGAAGCGCACGCCGCTCCGATACGTCGATCCGGTCGTTGCGCATGCGCCCAAGGTTGTCAGCACCAGCAAGCAGACGAGTCTCATCATATCGATACTCGATTCCTTCCTTCTTCCTTCGCTCGATACAACGCCTTATCGGCTGCCTGAATCACCTGATCCGGCGACGCATTCCGGTGATTGCGCTCGGCCACCCCGATACTCACCGTGATCGTAATAGGCTCCTTGGTCTTGCGAGCCTTGTCGACCTTCGTCTTGTTCCGCGGCCGGAACCGGCGCCGCATGGTAAAACGACTCGTTTCAACGTTCGCCCGCAGTTCTTCAAGAAGAGGAAGACACTCTTCGGTTCCCTTCCCGGGAAATACCAGCGCGAACTCCTCACCGCCATAGCGATATGCCGTTCCGCCGCCCACCGCCTGCGCGAGCCGGGCGGCGACAAGCCGGAGCACGTGATCGCCGGCATCGTGCCCATACGTATCGTTGAAGCGCTTGAAGTGATCGACGTCCACCATGGCCACGCTGAACTCCCCGCTCAGTCTGAGGAGTGCCTCGTTCAACGCGCGCCGCCCGGGCAGCTCCGTCAGACCGTCGCGATACGCCATCAAATACGACGCCTCGATGACGGCAATGACGAGGATCAGGCCGGCCGTCGAGAGCCAAACCTCCTGGCCGGGACCAGCCGCGGGCCACGACAATGCGGCGAACACGGCGGCAAGTGCATAGGCGTAGCCGCGTACGGGCGACTGCGGTTCGCGCATCCACGCCATGACGAGCAGGACGCCGACTGCGAGAAACGCGAGGAGCGTCGGTTGCTCGAGCGGAGTCCATGCGAACAATCGCTCGGGCAGAATGCGTGTCGTCAGAAAGCGAAGCGTCTGGCTTGGGAACTGCCGCGCGAGAAAACCGACGCTCACCACCTGAACCGCGAGCATGACCCAGCGCATCAGCCCGGCGGCCGTCAGAGTGCCGCGTTCCGGGAGCAGTGCGACGAGTGCGAGGTTGATCGGCAGCAAGAACGTCAGGGCATGGAAGTACAGACGGTCGCGGGGCGTCGCGAGCTGGAGGGGTGGGGTATGGAGCAGCGCATATTCAGTGAGCGCGATCAGTGCGATGGCAAAGACCAGGCGGGACCGATTGAAACGCCAGCCGAGCAGCAGGGCGGCGGCGAGCACGGTGAACGGGTAGACGGTGGCGAGACCGGTGACAGTGGAGCGCAGGGCGGGCAAGGTGAGGAGCAGCGCCGCGCCAATGAGAATGAGCGTTTCGGGGACGAGCAGCGAGATTATGCGTTTCACCGGGCAGTAACGGTACGACAGCCGGTTGGAAGGTCAAGCTTGAGCGTGTGGAGGTTGACCACTCCGGAGTTGGCTGGCGATATTCACGCGCCTCTTGTTTGTGGCGGTATCGTCTAGGGGACTAGGACGGAGCCCTCTCAAGGCTCAAACACGGGTTCGAATCCCGTTACCGCTATGTGTCCCCCGCCTCCATCGTCTAACGGCTAGGACACCACTCTTTCAAGGTGGGAACAGGGGTTCGATTCCCCTTGGAGGCACTACTCTTCGGTCGACGAGCCTGCCTGGTATTCCCGCTGTACGACGGCGTCTCCGCCGGCGTTTTTCGCCGCATACAGAGCTAGATCGGCCGCCGTCATGAGCTGGGCGCTGGAGGCCTCCGGCAGGCCGCGCGGAAGCTCCACCAGGCCACCGCTGATGGTCACCGGCGTCGAGTCAGCCTGCGCGAGGGCGCGGCGAATTCGGGTCGCGACAATGATGGCGGCGACCGCGTCAGTATCGGGGAGGATGATCGCGAACTCATCCCCGCCGATCCGGGCCGCGATGTCGGTCCCGCGCAAGCTCGTTTGAATCGCGGTGGCGACGCGGCTCAATGCCCGGTCGCCCGCCTGGTGGCCCCACCGGTCGTTGATCGGTTTCAGACGGTCCACGTCGATGAGCAGCAGGGAGAGGGACACGTCATACCGGGTGCAGCGGGCGACTTCCCGCTTCAGCATCGCCTCGAAGTGATAGCGGTTGAACAGGCCCGTGAGCGGATCGGTGATCGAGCGGTGCTCGAGCAACGTGAGGGCTTCATGCTCGACGATCGTCGGGGCTTTGAGCTCGCCGCTGATGTTAAGCAGGTAGTCCACGGCCGCGACGACGGAGCCGACGTTGCGGCCCAGCCGCGAGCCGAGCTGGCGGCGGTGCGCTTCAATGGCCGCGGCGCGAACGGCCGCCTCCCGCTCTGTAAAGTGCGCGTGCGGGAAGACGCGCTGCAGCGTCTGGGCCGGTCGTTGGCCGCGGGAGGGCATCGTTACCACCCGATCGCGAAGTTGGAGAGTTGGAGCCCGGTCCCGTGCCGGATCATGGAGCCTCCAACAAGGCATCCAGCTTATCTGTTTCCGCGCGCGCCGAGAGGCGTTGGAAGATCGCGCGGGCTCGCTGGGCGGCCTCTTTTCCCGACGTTACGTCACCGCTCGTTATCAACAGCCGCGCGAAATCGCGCTCCGCACTGGCGAGAAGCATCGGGCGTCCGTGCTGCGTGGCGCGGTCGATCACGTCGCGCAGCATGGTTACCGCATCCTGAGTCGCGCCGGAGAGCGCGACGGCGCCGGCCAGGATGCGCAGATCTTCCGCTTCGCGTACCGGATCCTTGAGCTCGCGGTGGACGGCCAGCGCGCGCTCGACCTGTTGTTTGGCGAGCTCGCTCTCACCACGGGCTACGTGGATCTCCGCCACGCCGGCGGTGGCCTGTGCGGCCAGCTGCCGGTCGCCCAGCCGCTCCGCATCGCGCACCGCCTGGCTGGCGACTTCGATGGCGCGGGCCAACTCGCCCTGCTCCCGGAAGACGATCCCGAGGTTGTGGCGCGATTCCGCGATGCCGCGCTGGAAGCGCGCCTGCTCGTAGGCGGCGATCGCGCGGGTGTAGGCAATCACGGCGCGCTTGTAGTCGCCTTGCATGGTCGCGATGATGCCGAGGTTGTTGGCACAACGGCCCACGGTCGCCATGTCGTTGTCGTCCGTGGCCTCTTCCTGTGCGCGCGAGAAGAAGTAGGTGGCTTCATCGATACCACCACGCTCGAGGGCGATCGCGCCGCAAACGTTCAACGCGCGCACTTCCATCATCCGGTCTTTCAGCGCCCGGGCCCGCAGCTGCGCAACCATGGCCCATTGCTGGCCCACCTCGAGACGGCCGAGGCGGCTGTGCGCGATCCCGCAGAGCAGGGTAAGCATCGCGGACTCTTCGAGCTCGTCCTTGGAGCGCTGCTCGAGGTAGGTGAGCAGCTCGGCGTAGCGGCCCGCGTCGGCGTACCCCTGCGCCACGTGAATCGGGGCGAGCGGACCGCGCAGCTCGGCCGCGAACTCCGGGGTCCATCCCTGGTTCGCCAGCTTGCGGATTTCGCCCTCGGCGCCGATGCGGGCAAACACCCCACGCGCCGCCTGAGCGGCCGTGGCGGCCTCGTCCAGCCGGCCCGAGCGCCGCAGCACCAGCGCGAGATCGCGGGTCGCTTCGCCCACGAGCACCATGCGGCCATGCAGCTCGGCGCGACCGATCACCTCCCGCAACGACCGCTCGGCGCGGTTCAGCTGATTCTCGAGCACCGACACCTGCGCCAGCACGCGCAGATCTTCGGCCGTGCTGACCGGGTCAGGGAGGCGGCTGCGGATCTCGCGAATGCGTTCGAGGTCGTGCCGGGCCAGCTCGGGTTCCTTGCGGGCGACACGGATTTCCGCCCGGCCGCGCAACGCCATCGCGAACAGCGTTTCGTCACCCGTGCTCTCGGCAATCCCGATCGCGTGATCGGCCTCGCTCAGCGCGCGATCGAACGCGTCCCGTTCGCGGTAGGCGGTCGCCAAGTTGTGATGACACTCGGCCACGCCCGCCGGCAGTCCGGCGCGGTGGAATGCGGCGGCCGCGACTTCCCAGGACGCGATTGCTTCGGCAAAGCGACCGTACAGGTAGCTGATGTTGCCCAGGTTGTTGGAGGCGCGGCCGGTTGTGGCGTGATCGCCATCCCGGCTGGCGGCCATGAGCGCCTGGGTGCAGAAATCGGCGGCTTCCGCGAGGTCGCCGCTCACGAGGGCAATGGCGCCGCGGGCGCTCAGGGCGTGACGCTCGACTGCATGCTCGCCCTGCTGGCGAGCCTGCGCACGCGCGAGCTCGAGCCACTCGAGACCCTGGGGGTGCCGTCCGAGCCGCGCGAGTGCGATTCCATACACCAGCGCGAGCGTGGGGGACCCCACGAGCTCGCTGCGCGCGCGGGTGCCAAGGAAGTCGACGACCGCGGCGTGTTGGCCTGCGGCGGCGAGTGCCTGTGCCTTGGAGACGACGGTCTGAGCCTCGAGCGCTTGCTCGAACGACCGATCGTTGGGCAGAGGGAGGCTCATGCGACTACCAGCTCACCGCCAGTTCCCGCAACGCCGCGATCGCGTACTCGCAGAAGTGCGGTAGGGCGTACTTGAACGACTTGTCGGCCATATTCTGCGATGCCGAGAGGTTCGTCCACGCATCGTCGTCACCTTCCCGATACCAGAGGCCGAGGAGTTGCTGTTCGATTCGGGCATCTGTGGAGTCGACGACGGCGTCGCCATTCATATCGCCGGCGGCCCCGCCGTACCAGATCTTGAGCTCGGAGTGATCGCCGAATTGCAAGCCGGAGGGCTCGAATTTGACGCCGATCATGGTCGTATCGACCGTGACCGTAATGAGGACGGAATCGCCCCTGGCGATGGCCCCCACGCCGGGAGCGAACTCAGGATCGGACGTCGTTAGACGGAGGAATGGATGGGTCGAATCGTCGACGCTGCTTTGGTAGTTGATTTGAATGGAGCGGGCTTCGCCGCGGACTGCCCAGAACGTGGCTTGGTACCGATCGAGACTGATGGGAGGTGATTTCTTTGCTCCCCGGCCGTTACCGCGTTGATGTTCGGAGGGCGTCGCGGAGAACTGCGGGGCGACGTTCCCGGCCCACTGCAGGAACAGCGGCGTCTCGGACGCTCGCACCGTGTTCAGTGCCGTGGGTTGGTCCGCGCAGCGCACGAACATGAGCGCGAGCGGGAGAACGAGAAGGGAACGACGAACGAACATTGGGGCTCTCCGCGGCTCCGGGTCCTGGGGCGCTCTTGACGGCGCTGGTCATACGCGGCAGTTTTTGGGCGGAATCCGCCCTATTGCCGCCTGAATACGTCACCGAAAGTAGGGATATTTTGGCACCTGTCAAGACCGAAACTGGCCCGAAAAGGGTACCGCTTGCCGAGCGCCTTGCCATCCTTCTCGACGTCTTCAGCCCGTGGGAAGAGATCTCATTGAGTTATCGGCAGTTCGCTGCCGCCCTGGGTGGAACCGTAACCGAATCAGCAATAAAGAAGTGGCCACACCGGAAGAAATTCCCGGCCGACGTCGCGCGACTCATCGTGGCGAAGGCCAAGGAGCTGGGTATCCCCGATGTCACGCTCGAATGGGTACTTTGGGGCGAGGGGGCTGGTCCCACAAAAGGAACCAAAAAGGTCCCGCTACGTCCCTCTGGGTCACCGGATGAGTCGCAGGCGCAGTACCGACAGATTGTCGCCAATATCGCGCGGGCGCTCGAGGTCGACCTCGGCCACAACGACTTCGGGCAGTGGTCGTCGGTGGAGGTGCAGCGCACGCTCGTTTGGTCGCTGAAGGATTTAGCCCGGCGGCTGTGGGTCCTGCGCTTTCCGATGACCGAAACGTTCAAACTGACGGACGATTGGGGTACCCGGATCGGCCTGCCGAGTCGTTCCCTTGCCTCAGCCCCCGGGCCTGATGATTTTTCCGCCGCGCCCGTGCGGGCCGATAGCTCAACTGGCAGAGCAACTGACTCTTAATCAGTAGGTTCTCGGTTCGATTCCGAGTCGGCCCATTCGCAACGCTTCAGCGTTGCGCTAGCGTTGCGCGAGGCTTATCCCCAGCTGCAGGAAACTGACCGTGCCGCTGCTCGAGGCCTGGCCCCCGTTGAACGTCACATCCCCGCCGGCTCCGATTGAATAATGGAAGAAGGGTCCCAGGAGCCAACTGCGGCCGACTGGCCATTCGAGACCGGCGCCCAGCTGCGGACCGACGCCTGACGTTGTGACGACGTCCGTGCCATCGCTGGCGCGGTGCATGTTCAGTGCGGCGCCTCCTCGCAGATGAAGCCGCGGAAAACGACCCAGGCTTGGGTACCAATACGCCACGGCGCCAATCGACATCAACGTCTGCGTGATGCCCGCATCGCGCTCACGCCAGGCCGCGAGCTCGCCGGCTACGCGCAGCGTCCTGCTCGTGCGCCCTCCGAGCGCGACGTGCGCCGACAGGCCCGTCGCGCGCGCGCCGGCGCAGATCCCGCACGTGATCCGCGTCCATCCGGGCGCGACGCCCACGGCGTACCAAAAGCCGGTTCCTCTCGAGCTCGAGGTCGAGCTCCGCTGCGCGACCGCGTTGCTCGCGGCCGCCAGCAGACCCGCCACCAGGAAGACGATGAGCCTGACCATGACGCCACTATAACTCACTCGCGGTGGCCCATTTCGGGGTGACAGGGGTCACGCATGATCAATGACCAATGATCAATGACCAATGATCAATGATCATTAATGATTGTGGGCATGAAACGCGCGCTTGTTCTTCCAGTGGCTGTGCTGCTTGCCTGTCACGACGGTCCGTCGGCGCCCGACTACGGTCCCGCCACAGGCAATGCCGTGGCTTTCGGTATCTGGACGCCGGGCCCGAACGACGACTGCACCGCCGCTCAGCACGACGCCTATTCGGTCGTCGGCCCCGATCGCAAGCGCTATCCGACGTGGCATCCGCCAATCGATCCGGCGACTGGCTGCTCGTTCGGCCACGACCATGGCCGCGATCCACGCGGCTCCGCGTTATATCGCGAAGTCGGCGACATCCCGTTCGCCTACGCCAACGAACAGCAAGCGATCTACGATCCCACGATGATCCGGCATGAAGACCACTTCGGCCACAAGGTAGAGTGGCAGAACGACATGCCGATGCACTTCGGCAGTGAGGCCGCGGATGCGCTATTCGACGTGCGCTGCGACGTGCTGACCAAGCTGCATCAAGGCACACATTCGAAAGACGCGTTCACGAACAACCTGCACGAGCTGGTCTATCACATTCGTTGCACCGATGGCACCGAGCTGCATATCACGATCCTCACCGCGATCGGGACGCCAGGACAGTTCGAGCGCAGCTGTGATCGCGCCACCGTGGTCGTCGGTCCCGCGACGCCGCCCAATTCACCCGACGGCGGCGGCGTGCGGATCATTCCGGATCGGTTCTGCGTGGATCGGGACATTCTCGTTCCAGACGGGCAGGTCTCCAATTTCGGGGCGCTCCACGAGAGCTGGGAGACCTCGAACTCAATCCGGCGTGAAGACGGCCATACACTGGCCCACTTCAATCCCTACTTCCAGGTGTCGCGCCCCAGCCGCTTCTTCGATCCGGCGCTCCCGAATACGGTCGGCCGGCCCATCGATGTGTGCTACGAGGTCACGCCTACGGGCGAACAGGCGCGGGGGACTGGCTCGTGCAGCGTGTCAACGGCGAACGGCACGATCACGGGCCTGACGTTCGACGACCCGCGCTCGGTGTTTGACGGCGTCCGTCGCAGCGTCGATATCAACTCGAACTTCATCAGCAACGAGCACGGCCCCGAAGTCTGGTACACCACCCCCCTCGGCCGCAGCGGCCGGACGACGCCGTTCCCCGGGTCGATTCGTCAGTTCATCGCGCGAATCAATAATGACCGTGGTGGGCTGGATCTGGCGGGACCGGGGATTGGCGGGGAACGCGACTACGGCGGACCGCGGGTGCACGCACCGAACTAGGCTCTATCCTTTCCTCGCTACCGTCCCAATCGCGTTAATCAGATCACCCAGCTCGTAGGGCTTCATCACCGACGGCTGCCCGCAGTTCTCCAGAAACGACCGTGTTTCCCCGCGCGCCTGGTCGCCCGTGACGAAGACGAATCTCCGGGCGACGAGGGGCCGGCTGTTGACCAGCTGCTCGTACATCGCACGCCCGCCGAGGCGGGGCATCTGCAGGTCCGAGACGATCGCGTCGAAGGTGCCGTCGCGCTCGCCGAGCCGCTCCATGGCCTCGAGGCCATTCTCGACGGCGACAACCTGATGGCCCTCGCGCTCGAGCAACAGAACCATCGCCTGACGGTTGACGGCGTCATCGTCGACGACGAGGATGCGCATCCGCGGCAGGTTCTCCGCTGGGGTCGCGAGCGGTGCGTGTGCGCCCAGGACGCTTCGGGGCAGCGTGGCAACGACTTCGGCTCCGGTGCCGCCCCCCCGCGGGCGCAGCCGCAGACTGCCGCCCGCCGACTGCGCGAGCGCCCGGGCGAGCGCGAATTCCACTTCGCCTCCGCCACCCGACTGCGTGAAGCGGAATGGCGACACGAGGCGCTGTTCGGCTTCCACCGCGAGCGGCGTCCCGGAATCCCACAGGGAAACGACGACCGACGGGCCAGTCGCCACGGCGTCGATGCGTAGCTCGCGCGGCGGCTGCGACGCCCGCAGGCGGCGCAATGAGAAGTCGAGCAGCTTCGTCAGCATTTCCGTGAGCTGTGCCATCGGGCACGCGACGAGCGGGAGATCGGCTGGGACGGATCGAATGATTTTTACACCCAGCTCGCGCAACGGCGACTCGCGCTCGGCCAGCACGCCGTTGATGACCATGGCGGCTTCGCACGGTTCGGCCGCGCCGGCGGGATGCGCCGCGAGCTCCAGAAAATGGCTGGTGATTTCGGCGGCGCGCCGCACTTCCCCGTGGAGCAGAACCAGCGCCCGCGCGCGCTCGGGGTCGAGCGGACTGCCGTGGAGCAGATCGGCGAGAGCGCCGATCGCCGCCAGCCTATTGTTCAACGCGTTGAGCACGTTCGCGGAGCCTTCATCGAGGACGATATGGCGAACGGGTGAAGCGCTAGGGGGTTTGGAGCTTGGCGGAGGTTGTGACGGAGGCGCAGGACGTGGTGCTGGGGCCGCTGGGCGGCGACCTCCCAGCATGTACCCGATCAGTGCGCCCACGGCCGCACCAAAAGCGAAGGCGACCCATAGCTCCATGTCCCAATACTACAGGGCCCTGGCCGCCCCTGCTGGCGATCTAGATCACGGCCGTGAGTACACGAGCACCCGCGCCAGCACTTGCACTCTCCACCGAATCGCGTCGGTCGCGGGCGCAAGCCTGTACATCATCGGTCTACCTTCCTATTTTTCCTCGCCCGCCCTGGTGGTGGAACTGGTAGACACGCTGTCTTGAGGGGGCAGTGCCGCGAGGCGTCTCGGTTCGAATCCGAGCCAGGGCATCCGCAGGTCCTCA
>Ga0075418_10011124_pt1 | contig 10054 bp, 8 predicted proteins | sample SoiMetdeltSBSDD2_FD_81776 | JGI IMG/M metagenome (GOLD analysis project Ga0075418, IMG submission 81776) | Bulk soil microbial communities from a Populus tree surrounding site in Tennessee, USA - Soil MetaG P. deltoides SBSDD2 | ecosystem: Environmental > Terrestrial > Soil > Tree plantation...
CCCTCCGCGCCGGCAACGGCCAGCTTGATCCAGCTCGTGCCCTGGTCGTCGGAACGGTAGACACCGTAGCCTCCAAGAGGCTCGGGCGCGGTCAGCGTCGCCTCGGACGCCGACACGGTCACGCCGCTCGAGAGCGTGACGAAGAGCCGCTTGGTCGCGCCGGACGTGGTCGGATCCAGCACGATGTCGTTGATCGAGCCGTGACGAAAGTCGAAGAGCGGTGCGCCCGTGCGCTGGACCCAGGAGACGGTCCTTCGGCTGTCGTGGCTGATCGTTCCGATCAGCAAGCCGGCGCCGTAATAGGTGTCGCGCCGGATCGCGTTCTCGCCGGTGCCAGCATAGAGCGTCGTACAACAACCCTCCGGCGATCGACGAACCTGCAGCGTGTTGTAGGGGAGTCCCGCGACCAGACTGATCGCGTCCGCGCGACCATCGCCGGTGACGTCGGCAAAGAAGGTGGGCGGGCCAGGGTCGAATCCAAACGGCACGGGAGTCCAGTTCTCGCTGGCGAAGAAGGCGGATCCATCGGATCTCCGGACCTGCAGCGTGTTGTAGGGCACCCCCGCGACCAGGCTGATCGCGTCGGCCCGGCCATCGCAGGTGACGTCGGCGAAGAAGGTCGGCTGGCTGGTGTCGAATCCGAACGGCGTGGGAGTCCAGGTCTCGGCGGCGAGGAAGGCCGATCCATCGGATCTTCGAACCTGGATCGTGCTGTCGGGGAGTCCCGAGACCAGACTGATCGCGTCGGCCCGACTATCACCGGTGACATCGGCGAAGAAGGTCGGCTGGCTCGTGTCGAATCCGAACGGCACGGGCGTCCAGTTCTCGCTGTCCAGGAAAGCCGATCCATCGGATCGTCGAACCTGCACCGTGTTGTAGGGCAATCCCGCGACGAGGCTGATCGCGTCGGCGCGGCCATCACCGGTGACGTCGGCGAAGAAGGTCGGTTGGCTCGTGTCGAATCCGAACGGCGTGGGAGTCCAGGTCTCGGCGGTGAGGAAGGCCGATCCATCGGATCTTCGAACCTGGATCGTGCTGTAGGGGAGTCCCGCGACCAGGCTGATTGCGTCGGCGCGGCCATCACCGGTGACGTCGGCGAAGAAGGTCGGTTGGCCAACATCGAATCCGGACGTGCCAGGGGTCCATTCCTCAGCGGGACCAAGGCCCGGTTGTCCGGTTGCGCAGCCGTCCAGGGCGAGCGCTCCGATGGCCAGCGCGTCCTCCTGGTCCGATACGGGCTTCCAGTTTCGCCCACCGTCTCTCGAATGCCATACGCCGCCCGCGGCCGTCCCCAGCCAGATGTCGTCCGGGTCGGACGGATTGACGGCGATGGCCGAGGCGCGCCCGCTCACGCCCCCGGCGAAGAAACCATCGATCGGAGCCGGCCCGATCGGGAACCACGTGGTCCCCTGGATCTCACCTAGGGCTGCCTCTTGGGGCCAGAACCCCGCGCAAAGGATCACGAGGACGAGCTGGACCAGTCTCAGCCGAGACATTTCCTTGTCCGTGACCACTCTGCTCACCGATCACGGTCACGACGTCCTTTCGACATCCGGGAGGCTACTCTCTCGCGGGAAGAGCGGTCAAGATCGAGACGGGCGACGCCAGCGTCCGGAGTGGACAGCTGCGGAGGGCGGGAGTAAGAGGACCGGGCATGGCGGCCATCAAGTGGCTTTGGGCCCTTCGTCTCGCGGCCCTCGGCTGGCTATTCCTCGCGTACCAGGGAGTGCTCAGCGTCCAGGAGGTCGTCGGTTGGGGCTGGTATGGCGAAGACGACCCGACGTCGCGGGTCGTGCTCGCGCTGTTCCCACTCCCGCTCGCGTGGATGGCCGTCCTCGTTCTGAGTCTCCGCACGGACCGATTTCGGCGTCTCGCTGCTGCGCTCGCCTTGGGCCTTTCGTTTGGCGGGATTCCGCTGGGTGCGCTCTGGTTGCTGCAACTGCTTCTGGTCGGCCCGAGAGCAGGCGACGTTCCCAACGCGATGGCGGGATTCACGATCTACTCGGTGGTGCCGCAGGTGTTGGCCGTCGCCGCATCGACCCGAATCAGGGCCGTTGTCCGGAGGAAACTCCAGTACTGGCCCTGAAACTCTCGAATCGAGCACGGGCTGCTGCCGCGTTCCGCGGGGCGCCCCGATGCGGCCGGCTCAACGAGGACGTACTCGAAACGGTCGGGGATCGTGGCGACGTCGGGATGCAGCTTGTAGGAGAGCGGCTTTCACGCGCGTCAATCAACCATTGACACGATTGGGCCGCGGGCCGAAGAATGGCGTTCCCTCCAATACCAAGGAGCATGAGATGGGAGAGCCAGTCGTGCGCGTCAAGTCCTGGCTCCTGCTCACCGTCGTTGGCGTCGTCGTGGCCCTGGCGAGCCAGGGCTTCTTGCTGTGGACACACACTGTTAGATGGCAGCTGAACGCCGTTGCGCCGATTGGGCGAGTGCTGCTGACCGAAGCGCTGTTCGGCCTCGTGACGCTGGTGGGTGTGCTCGTCGCGGTCTATGGAGTGTTCGTGGGCGCAACCGATCAGATGTTGAAGCAGGCCACGCACTCGATCGCGGACCTGAAGCTCGAAGTGGCTGCACTTCGCAGCGATCTCGCGAGCTACTCTTCGGCGGTTACAAGCCGGCTGGCGGGAGTTCTGGCGGCGCCCGACAGCAGTCTCTCGCCGCCGAGCTAGGGGTCCATCCGCGCGAAGGCGCCCCGGCATGGGCGCCTTCGCGACGGCCCCTTGCGGGGGCCGCGACTTTCGCTGCTAATGGCTCGCCGCGCGCGATCGTGGTGGGCGCGTCCTGACGATCGGCTGACCTACGATTCGCGGTGCAGCAGGCCGCCGACCTGGCCGGGTGGGACCGGCCGTCCGAACAGGTAGCCCTGGATCTCGTCGCACTCCTGCGAGGACAGGAACGCGAGCTGCTCCTCGGTCTCGACGCCCTCGGCGATGACCCTCATCTGCAGGCTGTGGGCCATCCCGATGATGGCTCGCGCGATCGCCGCGTCGTTGGGATCCGTCGTGATGTCGCGAACGAAGGACTGGTCGATCTTGAGCGTGTCGACCGGGAACGTCTTGAGGTAGCTGAGCGACGAGTAGCCCGTCCCGAAGTCGTCGATCGCCAGCGTGACGCCCATCGCGCTCAAGTCCCTCAGGATGCCGGCGGCGACGTCGGCGTTCTGGATCATGCTCTCGGTGATCTCGAGTTCGAGGGTGCGCGGATCGATGCGCGTCTCCTCGATCACGCGGCCGACCGTACCGATCAAGCTGGGGTCGTTGAGCTGGCGACCCGACAGGTTGACGGACAGGCGCGGGATGTCGATGCCCGCTCGCCGCCAGCCCTCCTTTTCGTCGCAGGCCGTGCGCAGCACCCATTCGCCCACGGGGACGATCAGACCGGTGTCCTCGAGCGTCGGAATGAACTCCCCGGGGCCGACCAGGCCCCGCTCGGGGTTCTGCCAGCGGATCAGCGCCTCGACGCCCGTCGTGCGGCCGCTCACCAGATCGATGAGCGGCTGGTAGTAGAGCACGAACTCACGGCGCTCGATCGCCAGGCGCAGGCCCTGTTCCAGGCGAAGCCGCTTCGCCGCCTTCTCGTTCATCGCTCCCGTGTAGAAGCGATAGTCGTTGCGGCCCTCGTTGCTGGCGCTGAACGTGGCCGCCTCCGCGCAGCGCAGGATCGTCTCGGCGTCCTCTCCGTCATGGGGGTAGACGCTGATCCCGATGTTGGCTCCGAGGCTCACGGGCTGACCCTCGAGCGTGTAGGGCTCGGTGAAGGACTTGAGCACCTTGCGTGCGAGGGGCGAGACGTGATCGACGGCGGCGACGTCGACCAGCAGCAGGCCGAACTCCTTGCTCCCCAGGCGCGCGACGGTATCGCCGTCGCGCACGCAGCCGGCGAGCCGGCGGCCGACGGCCTGAAGCAGCAGGTCGGCGACGGGCTGCGTCAGCGCATCGCTGACGAGCTTGAAGCGGTCGAGATCGCAGAGCATCACTGAGACGAGCACGCGCTTCCAGTTGGCTCGCCTCAGGGCCTGGTTCAGGCGATCCACGAAGAGCGTCCGGTTGGGCAGGCCCGTGAGCAGGTCGTGCTGCAACAGATAGCTGAGGCGCTCCTCCTGGCGGCGGCGCATCAGCTCTCCGGCTGCGCGCAGCTGGACGAGCCCGAAGAAGCGATCCCAGGACGGGTCGATGTGCAGCGGCTTGTCGCTGAGCATTCCGAAATGGCCCAGTGCTTCGTTGGCACGATCGAAGAGCGGCTCTCCGAAGTAGCCCTGCATGCCGTGACGGTGCAGCCAGACATCACGGGGGAAGAGGGACTGGACCTGGGTGGGGTAATAAGCGCGGCCACGGCCCACCACCGTCTCGCACGGCGTGCCAGCCAGGTCGTACTCGATTCCCTCGACGAAGCTCCCGTCGTTCCAGGCGGCGATGAGTCGCACGCGATCGGGTTTCTCGATGAGACGCTCCGAGACGAAGGTGCGGCGCACGTCGAAGGACTCGCCCAGCACGCGCACCAGCATCCGGAAGAACTCGGGCCCGGTGAGAAGGCAGGCTTCCTGGACCAGACGCGCGTAGTGGCTCTCGTCGAGCGGCGCGCCGACGGCACGGGGCTCACGCGGCTGTTCCCAGGCGCGGACGATCGCCTCCGCGAGGCCGGAGAACGTGCTCGAGAGCGTCAGGAACGCTCCGCTCATGCCCGCTCGCAGGCCCTCCTCGATCTTCTCCGCATCCGGGGACGCCACGAGCTGGATCACGGGGCACAACGGGCGCACGTCATGCACTGCGTGCAAGACCGCCAAGCCGTTCGTCCACGTCAGACGGTCCCGGGTCAGAACGAGGTCGACGTCGCCGAAGCGCAGCTCGTGAGCGAGCATCGCGCCTTCGGTCACCGAGACGACACTCACGTCGGGAAGCTCGGTGGATACGACCTCGACGACCCGGCGGAGGTCTTCCGGCTCGTCGTGCACGAGCAGAACACGCCTTGCCTCGGCCATCAGCGTGAAGGTTGTTTCAAACCAGTGACTTTAGAGCGAGCTTGAGGATCTTGGCACTAAACGTTCTGAAAAACAAGAGAAAGTGATTCAACCGTTCCCTGTGCTGGTCGAGGAGTACCAGGCCCGACATTTGCTCTCAAAGTCTGCGTTCGACGTCGGTTGTCGCAGGTCTCCGTTACGTCCCTGTCGAGTTCGTACCTCGGCTTCACCTGCGGTCACGTTTTCATGGGGGTGTCATGAACATGCAGCGACTCTTGCGGCTGCTTCCGGCAGCATCGGTGTTCCTTCTCGCGGCCTTGCCCAGTCCAGCCGCACCGGAACCCACTTTCGACCCCGACGCGTTCGTGGACGAGATCGACAACCAGTTCTTCCCCCTGCGACCGGGGACGACCTTTTTCTACGAAGGCTCGAAGGAGGGGGTCAGCACTCGCAACGTCACCGAGGTGACGAGCCAGAGGAAGCGCATCCTGGGCGTGCGGACCACGGTCGTTCACGATCGCGCGTTCGAGGACGCCGTGCTGGTCGAGGACACGTTCGACTGGTATGCGCAGGACGAGGAGGGCAACGTCTGGTACTTCGGCGAGGACACGAAGGAGCTGGACGAGAACGGCAACGTCATCAGCACCGAGGGATCCTGGGAGGCAGGCGTCGACGGCGCCGAGCCAGGCATCATCATGAAAGCGGACCCCAAGAAGGGCGACGGTTACCGCCAGGAGTTCGCTCGCGATGTCGCGGAGGACTTCGCCAAGGTCGTGAGCCTCGACGAAACGACCTGCGTGGTCTACGGCTGCTTCTCCGGCGTGCTCTTGACCAAGGAGACCACGCGCCTCGAGCCGGGGCTCGCCGAGAACAAGTACTACGCGTCGGGAGTTGGCTTCATCCTCGGCGTCATGACCAAGGGCGGCGATGAGCGCACGGAGCTCGTGAGCATCACGACCCCCGACTGAGGCGCCCGCGAGGACGCCGCTCGTCCTCAATCCGAGGACCTGTGGCAGGCGGCGGTGAGCAACTCGGGATGGCCGGCGTCCGGACGCCGTGGCGTGGAATCGGTCATCGGCGTAACGGGGTAGTGTGTGTTCCGACACCAGTAACCAGCTGTGGCTCAATCAGTTAAGGGCGTGCCGCGTGCCCGAAGCTGGCGTGGCACGCCCAATGCTCCTGCTGCGTCCCAACGTCGCCTGGGGGGCGCAGATGATCTCGATATTCCTGGGTCTTGCGCTGGCAGCTGTGGTTGGCTGCGTCTTGGTTCTCGCACTGGCGATCAGGCGTGAGCGGGCGTCGAACCGGGAGGCGAAGAAGAGATCCGACTCCCTCCAGAGGGGGCTGGGGGGCCTGCGCCGCACCTCCGCCCAGCTGGAGGCGCAGCTCGCAGTCGATCAGAGTTTCGTGACGGACTTCCTGCGCGAGCTCCCGCACGTTGCGCGCGAGCTGCACAGCGGTGTCACCGAGCGGGGCATTCCGGGCATCCTGCTCAATATCTTGATGCGCGCCCTGGCGCCCGAGCAGGCCGTCGTCCTGATCCGCCGCAAGCCGAGGCTCGGGGATGTGGCCCAGGCCAACCGGCTGGTCGTCGCCGCCTCGTCCCACAAGGACCTCGTGCGCCTCGGCACCGAACTGGAATTCGGAAGCGGCGAGCTGGGCTGGGTCGCCGAGGTGCAGCGGGTGATGACGCGTCAGGACTTCGAGTCGCTGACCCTCATGAGCCGGCGCAGGCTCGAGGGGGAGAGCTTGCCCGGACTGGTGGTCGATGTTGCGGCGCCGATGCTCTTCGGCGACGAGACCCTGGGCGTGATCGCCATCTCACGGCCACGCCACGCGTCCTCCCACGCCAAGGACGCTCTCCGCGTGGTGGCCCAGATCGGAGGGCTCGCCCTGCGCAACGCCGCGGCATACAGCGAGGTCAAGCTCACCGCCGACATGGACGGGCTCACGCTCGTCTACAACAAGCGCTACATGACGACAGCGCTCGGCGATGCTGTCTACCGCAGCCAGCAGCGCGTCTCGACCGTTTCCGCCTTCCTCTTCGACATCGACAACTTCAAGCACTACAACGACACGAACGGCCACGATGCGGGCGACCAGCTGCTGAAGCTGCTCGCGCGGCTGGTCAGGGAGAACACCAGGAGCGAGAACATCTTTGGACGCTTCGGGGGCGAGGAGTTCCTCGTCGTGCTGCCCGACACCACATCCGCCCAGGCGCTGCAGGCGGCTGAGGCGATCCGTGCGGTGATCGCGTCGTACCCGTTCCCGCATGCCGAAAAGCAGCCTCTCGGCTGCATCAGCATCAGCGGCGGGGTGGCCGAGTGCCCCACGGACGCCTTGGACAGCGCCAGCCTGCTCCGGGCAGCCGACCGCGCTCTGTACGCAGCCAAGCGCCAGGGCAGGAACCGGGTCCTGGCGATCGCGCCGCAGTTCATGGCCGCCGGGGCGGAGCAAGGGGAGGCCGGCCCGGATCCGCTCGCCACGGCGGCGGAGGCGCCGAAGGGCCGCCCGGGACCGACGGTCTGGGCGTCTTAGAGCGATGCTTCCCATGGCCAGCGCTCCCGAGTCAGCACCTGTGTCGATGGGCCTCGCGACACTCGGACGCTACGAGCTCCTCGAGGAGATCGGCGCCGGAATGATGGGGGTCGTCTACCGCGGCCGGGACCCCCTGCTGAACCGAATGGTGGCGCTGAAGACCGTCCGCACGAGGCACTCGATGTCCGCTCAGGAGCGCGTGAGCTTCGAGCAACGCTTCCTGGTCGAGGCTCGAGCTGCCGCGGCGCTGTCGCACCCGGGGGTGGTGACGGTCCATGACTGCGGCAAGGATCCCGCCACCGGTACGCTGTTCATCGCCTTCGAGTACCTCGAAGGCGTCAGCCTCGAAGAAACCGTATCCATGGGTCGGCCCATGGCGTGGCGCGCGGCGCTCGCCCTCGCGCTCCGCCTCGCGGACGCGCTCGAGCACGCGCATCGCCGTGGGATCATCCATCGCGACATCAAGCCCGCGAACATCATGGTGCTCCCTTCGGGCGAGCCGAAGATCATGGACTTCGGCATCGCGAAGCTTTCCACCTCGGTGCTCACGCTCGCTGGAGACATTCTCGGCACGCCCTCCTACATGTCGCCGGAGCAGGCCGTCGGAGAGTCGGTGGACGGCCGAAGCGACCTTTTTTCGCTCGGCGTCGTGCTCTATGCCTTGCTGACGGGGAAGCGGGCCTTCGATGGTGCCAGCCTCCCTGCGATCGTCAGCCATGTCGTCCACACCCAGCCGAGCCAGCCGTCCGACGTCGTCCCTGAAGTCCCCGCCGCAATCGATGATCTGGTGGCCAAGGCGCTCGCCAAGTGTCCCGAGCAGCGTTTCCAGGAGGCCAGGGATTTCGCGGATGCCATCCGGGCGCTGCTTGCCTCGAGTGGAGCATCCGCGAGTGGCGCATCGCCAACCGCACCGCGGCACCAGCCGCGTCTCGGAGCGGCGCCCCTTCTCGGACTGCTGGCAGCGGTCGCGCTCTGCGCCCCACTCGTTGCGCTGCGTGGTGGATCGCCCCCCAAGGTTGCCACAGCGCGCGTGCTCCCCAGCCCGGCCGCGACCGTAACTGCGGTTGCGCCCAGTTCGACGCCCAGCCCGACGCCCCGGCCGGCTCCGGTGCCGGCCCCAGGACGCCTGGAGATCGCCTTCGAGCACTCGCTGAAGAACGGCACGCTGAACGTCTTCGTGGACGACAAGAGCGTTTTCACGCAAGCGCTCGACAAGCAGCGAGGCAAGACGCTGCTGCTCACGCACACGACCCAGGGACGCCCTCTGAGCGTTCCGCCCGGATCCCACTCGGTGCGTGTCCAGGTGCAGGCTGGAAAGGAGGCCTGGTCCGGACGCCTCGCCGGCACGTTCCGAAGCGACGACACGCTCCGACTGAAGGCCAAGCTCGGCGGTCTCTTCGGTAAGAAGCTCTCCCTCGATTGGCAGCGCTAGGACCGCTGCGGGCGGAGGCGCTCGTCCCGCCCCTCCCCCCCCGGGTGCGGTCCGTCATCCCTGCCCCCTCCTTGACTCAGCCGGCCGCATGTCGTATCAAAGCCACGAACAAGTCAAGGATGGAGTAGCGGCCGTGGCCCGCGTGCCCCGTGGGGGCACACTTCGGAGGGCGGGCAGCCCTTCTCAGGTTCTTCCAGGGGCACGAGAAGGGCGGAGTTCATGATCCTCAACGAACAGGGCAACTTCCTGCAAGGACTGAACGATCGAAGACCTCGGCCGGTGACGACCCATCCTTCGAGCCATCCGAGGTCGCGGACGATCGTGATTCGTCAAGCGAGCACCTGGCAGGCCATGGCGTTCCTGTTCCTCTGCCTCTCGCTCATCGCAGCGGTGTTGATAGGGCAGCACGCGCTACGCGCGCTCGACGCGCAGGGTCGCGAGAGCGCGGCCGCCATGGCGCGGGTGGATCGGAAGATGCAGCAGCTCGAGGCCGGGATGTCCTTCGACTCCCGTCGGCGTCAGCTGCTCCTCGGCATGCGCGACCGAATCCTGAAGACCAATCCTCGGGTCAGCCTCGGCGATGCGTACTACTACGCGCGGCTCGCGCTGGAGGCGTGCGAGAAGTACCCGACGGTCGACCCGCTGCTGCTCCTCGCCATCGGCATCGTCGAGAGCGGCTACGAAACGATGGCGAGGAGCCCTGCGGACGCCCGCGGCCTCTATCAGATCTGGCCGTCCACGGGTCGTCTTCTGTCTCGCGCGCTCGGTTGGAACTACGACGACACGACGCTCTTCGATCCAGCCAAGAACACCGAGGCCGCCGTCTTGTACCTGGACATGCTCTTCTCGGCCTACACGGATCCGCAACTGGTCCTGGCCGAATACAACGGCGGACCCCTGAACGCCGGCTTCTTCCGGGCGGGTACGGCTCAGCTCGCAGCCGAGACGCGGAACTACGTTCCGCGCGTGATCGCACTCCACGGCCATCTCAAGGAGCAGTTCGACCGCGGGATGGAAGTCCAGCCCGATGCTGCGTATCGGGACGGGCAGCGACCTGGCAAGAGCCTGACCGGAGCGCCGGGCGCGGCGGCACGGGCGGACCGGCAGATTCCATAGCC
>Ga0075418_10011125_pt1 | contig 10054 bp, 8 predicted proteins | sample SoiMetdeltSBSDD2_FD_81776 | JGI IMG/M metagenome (GOLD analysis project Ga0075418, IMG submission 81776) | Bulk soil microbial communities from a Populus tree surrounding site in Tennessee, USA - Soil MetaG P. deltoides SBSDD2 | ecosystem: Environmental > Terrestrial > Soil > Tree plantation...
CACGATGGCTTCCGCCGATGGGCGCCGTCGCGGCGGGCCTCGTATTCGCCTGGCACCCGGTGCATGTCGAGGCCGTCGCGAGCCTCGTCGGGCGGGCGGAGCTTCTCGTGGCTGTCGGCATCTTTGGGGGCGTGCTCGCGGTACGTCGCGGTTGGTGGATCGCAGCCGTGGTCTGTGCTGTGCTGGCGATGCTCAGCAAGGAGCACGGTGTCATTGCTGGTGTCGTCATACTGCTCGATAAGTGGCTCCGACCTGGCTCAAAGTCCCCCCTCTCCCAACGGAAGAGGGGGCCAGGGGGTGAGGAGAAGTGGCCAGGGGGTGAGGTAACCCTGTGGATCGCCCTCGGGGTGGTGACGCTGGGTTTTCTCGCCGCCTGGCTCACCATTGGGTGGGTCGGAGAGAACGACGCCGCGGCGGTTTTTTATGGAAGGAGCACGTGGGAACGACTGGCGATTGCATTGCCCGCGGTGCTGCAGGCGGCGGTCCTACTGGTCTGGCCCGCGTCACTCTCCGTCGATTATAGCCCGCAGGTGATTCCGGCGCGCACCGGCGTTTCGCTTGCTGCCCTGCTCGGCTTCTGTATCGTCGTCCTCGTTCCGGCTCTCGTACTGTGGTGCCGGCGGCGCGCTCCCGCGATCTCGTTCGCAGCGGGTCTCGCCCTGCTCTCGTATCTGCCGACGTCAAATCTCGTCTTCCCGTCAGGCGTGGCGCTGGCGGAGCGCAATCTCTATCTCGCGATCGCACTTCCGGCGGTCCTCGTGGGCTGGGGCGCGGCCTGGTTCGCTGTTCAGCGCGGCGCGCGCCCGGCCGCGCTCGCGACGGCGATTCTCGTCGTTGCTGCCGGCGCGCGCTCGCTCGCACGGCTTCCCGTATGGCAAGACAACCGCTCGCAATTGCTGACGCTGCTTATCGATCATCCCGAATCGTATCGAGCACACGCCTCCGCCGCCGCGGTGCTCGCCGGACTCCGTGACACCGCCGGAGCTCGGCGCGAATACCGCACGGCGGACTCGCTCTTTTCAGGCGATCCCTATCTCGACGGTGCGCACGCGATTTTTCTGATCGGCATCGGGGACACGGCGGCTGCCCTGCCGTTGATCGCGCGACGTGAGAGCACGAAGGTGGGTGTGCGGATGACGCGTAGGGCGCGGTTTCTGCTTGCGCGCGCACGCCATCAGCCTGGATTGGCGCGTGCCATCGCGGACTCAGCAATGGAGTTTCCAGGGGAAGACTCCTGGTACCGGCAATACTTGCAGTAGGTGGCCGGGGCCTTGCAAAAAGCGTGAGTTTCAGTGCTTTTTGGGCGGTCGGCAATCATTGACCTGACGACGTAAGTCATTGCAGCAATGCAATATGCGGGCATGCTATCCACCAAAGGCATGAATCGTGCTTAATCCCGGTGTGGAACACAAGGATGTGCCCTGTTTCGGATCTTTTCAGGAGGTAGTCGAGATGAACCGCAAGGGTTTTACACTGATTGAACTTCTGATCGTGGTCGTGATCATCGGCATTTTGGCCGCGATCGCGATTCCGAAGTTCGCCAACACGAAGGAGAAGGCTTATCTCGCGTCGATGAAGTCGGACCTGCGGAACCTCGTGACGGCTGAAGAGGCGTATTTTGCCGACTCGGTGAAGTACACGAGCAACCTGGGTACGGCGTACGCGACGACCAGCGGCGTGGTTGGCCCCACCATCACGGTGACGGCTGACGGGTTCAACGCTACGGTGTCCCACACCACGACCACGAAGACCTGCGCGATTTACGTCGGGTCGACTCCGCTGGCGCCTGCCAACAAGGAAGGCGAGCCGAAGTGCCAATAAGGCCTCTGGCCTGAGGCATGAAAGAGCGGCGGGGAGCGATCCCCGCCGTTTTTTTTTGTAACCAAACTCCCCATCAAGGAAATCCCCGGGTTTCGCGCCCGCGTAAATGGTGACCTGCGGCACAGAGTGGGGCGCGACTCAAGGCGGATCGTTGAGGCGTGCCCGCCCGCGTTGTTCCCCTGAGGGAGGGAGGTCGTCCGGATGAATCGTAAGGGCTTTACACTGATTGAACTTCTGATCGTGGTCGTGATCATCGGCATTTTGGCCGCGATCGCGATTCCGAAGTTCGCGAACACGAAGGAGAAGGCGTATCTCGCATCGATGAAGTCGGATTTGCGTAACTTGATCACCGCCGAAGAGGCGTATTTTGCCGACTCGATCAAGTACACGAGCAACCTCGGCACACAGTACAACACGACCAGCGGCGTGGTTGGCCCCACCATCGCGGTGACGGCTGACGGGTTCACCGCTACGGTGTCCCACACCACGACCACGAAGACCTGCGCGATTTTCGTCGGGTCGACTCCGCTGGCGCCTGCCATCAAGGAAGGCGAGCCGAAGTGCCAATGAGGCGTTTGGCCTGAGGCATGAAAGAGCGGCGGGGAGCGATCCCCGCCGCTCTTTTTTCTGGTCAATCAAGCCCGCTTGAACCTCCCGCCAACGTGATAGTGCATATTGTTGCACCGTGGCAGCGCCTCAGACCGTCTCTGCTCCTCCCCCCTCCCCACAGGGGGGCCGCCCCAAGCCGGCGCTCCGCGTCGAGCTGCTGTTCTACCTGACATTTCTTGTCGCTTTCGCGCTCCTGGTCGGCGTCGCGACCTCGCTGCTGACGCTGGCCATGGCCCCCGAGAGTGGTGTCATTCTCGTCATCATCCTCATCGCTGTCGAGGTCGCGATATTCGTCCTCTACGGCCGGTGGCTGGTCAGCCGCCTGGTCCTGAGGCCGCTGGACCGCGTGATGCAGGCGGCGGATGCGGTGGCAGATGGCGACTTGGGAGCCCGCGCCCCCGGTGCCGATACCCGGGACTTTGCGACCCTTGCCGAACGTCTGAATCGAATGACCGAACGCCTGCTCGATGCGCAGAGCCAGCTCGTGCGCAGTGAAAAACTGGCGAGCATCGGCCGGCTGGCAGCCGGCGTCGCCCACGAGGTGGGCAACCCGCTGGGTGCGATCGGCACCTACGTCGAGGTGCTGCGCCGCCGAGGCGCCGATCAGCAAGTCACCGAAGGGATGGCTCAGGAGCTCGAGCGGCTGGATCGGATCGTTCGCAGCCTCCTCGACTACGCACGGCCCCAGGAAGACCCCCTCGTTCCCGTCGACCCATCTCGCATCGTTCGGGGAGCGTTTGAGCTGCTGCGTGCGCAGGGGGCGTTTCGCGCCGTGAACGCAAACACCGACATTTTCCCGCACGTCCCCGAGATCGCCGGGCGCGCACACGTGCTCCAGCAGTCCCTGGTGAACCTGCTGCTCAACGCCGTCGACGCCACGCCACCTGGCGGGACGATCGTGATTGGGGTACGCCGCTGGGCGTACGAGCCGGGGCGATCGCCGCCGAAACGCGACAGCGATCCCGGTTTCGCAGTGTTCCCGCGGGCGGCCGAGCGCCGGCCCGCTCGAATGGAGTTTGCGGCGGGGCAACCGGGAGCGCTGGTCTTCGTCGCTGATTCGGGCCCGGGCATCGCACCGGGGGATCGGGAGAAGGTCTTCGAGCCCTTCTATACGACGAAGGATCCGGGCCGTGGCACGGGTCTTGGGCTGGCGATCGTCGCGCGGACGGTTCACGAGATGGGCGGCGTCGTGTGGGTCGACGTCGCGCGAGAGGGGGGAGCAGCGTTCAAGCTCTTCTTCCCGGTCGCTGTCCCATCGTCCCTCTCCCATCGGGAGATGGGGCCCGGGGGTGAGGACTGAAGCGAGTCCTGGTTGTCGACGACGAACCGGGCCTGCGCCAGAGCCTGGGTCTCCTGCTCACCGATGCCGGCTATGCGGTGAGCGCCGAGCAGAACGGCCGCCGCGCGCTCGAGCGAGCGACGGCCGAGCCATTCGATCTGGTGCTGTGTGACGTCCGTATGCCCGAGATGGATGGTCTCACCTTCCTCCGTCACTACCGTGAGCGCGGCGGCAGCGCGCTGGTCATCGTCATGAGCGCCTATGGCGGCGAGGACGCGGCCATCGCGGCGATGAAGGAAGGCGCCTACGATTACTTGCCCAAGCCGTTCCGTCCCGACGAGGTTGTCCTCACGCTGCGCAAAGCGGAAGAACGCGAGCGGCTCCGCGAGGAAGTCGCCGGGCTCCGAGCGCAACTCGCGACAGGACCCGCCGAGCGCGGTCTCGTCGCCGAGAGCGGCGCCATGCGCCAGGCGCTGGCCTTGGTCGCGCGCGTGGCGGAGCACAATACGACGGTGCTGATCACCGGCGAGAGCGGCACCGGCAAAGAGGTCATCGCCCGTGCGATTCATCGGGCCAGCCCACGCGCAAGCAAGGCCTTCGTCGGCATCAACTGCGCCGCCATTCCCGAAGCACTACTCGAGTCCGAGCTGTTCGGTCACGTTCGCGGCGCGTTTACGGGAGCGACAGCCGACAAGACGGGGCTGTTCGAAGCGGCAAACGGTGGAACGCTGCTGCTCGATGAGATCGGGGAGCTCCCCGTTGGGTTGCAGGCGAAGCTCCTCCGCGTCCTGCAGGAGGGCGAGATCCGGCGGGTCGGCGATCAGAGAACGCGGCAGGTGGATGTCCGCGTGCTCGCTGCCACCGCTCGCGACCTGGAGGCCGAAACGCGCGCCGGGCGTTTCCGGGAGGATTTGTTTTATCGCCTCAACGTCGTGGCAATCGAGCTGCCGCCGCTCAGGAAGCGCCGTGAGGACATCGCGCCGCTGGCGCGCCTCTTCGCGGCGCAGCTGGCCAAGCGCTTCGCGCACCCGCTGTCGATTGGCGATGCGGCGCTGACATGGCTCGAAGACCAAGAATGGCCCGGCAACGTGCGCGAGCTGGAGAACGCGATCGAGCGCGCCGCGGTGCTCTCGAACAAGCAAGCGCTCGAGCCGAACGACTTCGGCGAAGCACCCCGCACCATGCCCCACGCACCACTCGGCACCCTCGCCGATGCCGTCGGTGCCGCTGAGCGTCAGGCGATCGCCGAGGCCCTTGAGCGGTGCGACGGCAATCGGCGCCAAGCCGCCAAGAGCCTCGGCGTGAGCCTCAGAACGCTGTTTTATAAGATCGACCGCTATGGGATCACCTAATGCAAGATCTTGCGCGTATGAAGCGTTCTGCACGCCTTCGCGTTGTCCCTTCTTAGTGTAAGTCTTTGTATCTCATGTACTTATGTTCAGGCACAGATCCTGTAATAGCAGCCCGGCCAATGGGGGATTTCATGCGCCGCAACGGCTTCAGCATGGTGGAACTGCTCTTCGTGATAATCCTGGTCGGCTTGATTGCCTCGATCGGGTTTCCCCGGCTGCGTCGGGGGCTCGAGAAGCAGAACGTGCGCAGCTCCAAGGCTCTGATCGCCACCTTGGCGGCGACGGCGCGCGGGACGGCCATTCAACGAGGCTGCGCGGCGACGCTCAACATTACCGGCGACAGCCTCTGGGTGACGGCGTGCGGCGTGAATCCGCCGGCCGCGTCGGTCCAGGTGGGGACGAAGAAACTCGTTGGAAGTGCCTACAGCGTCCAGCTCAGCTCGAGCAGCGGCTCGATCGTGTACGATCCGCGCGGCATCGCGACGGTCTTCCAACCTACCACGATTCGAGTCATCGGCCCGCATTATCAAGACTCGGTAGTGATCAACGAGCTCGGGAGAGTGAAGCGCCAATGAAGATCATCAAGGATCGCAAGGGTTTCACGATCATCGAGATCATCATCGCGATCATCGTGCTGACCGTCGGCGTGCTCGGGATGGTGACGACGGCGGCGCTGGTGACGCGCATGATCGCGCGCGGGCAGCGCTCCGCGGCGGCGACTGCCTTCGCGCAGCGACGGCTCGAGCGGATGCACGTCACGGCGTGCACGGTGGCACTGCGCGTCAACGGTACCGACACACTGTACCGCGGCTCGACGTGGGCCTCGATCAACCGGTGGACGTACACGGACCTCGGCAACCTGAACTACCGGCTGAAGATCGTGAGCACCTACAGAACAACGCAGAATCGCGTTCGCAGCGATTCGACGGAGACGACGATCACATGCAACAACTTCCTATGATCCGCGCGCGCCGCGGTTTCACGATCGTCGAGCTGATCGTGGCCCTCGTGCTCCTGGGCCTGGTGAGCACTGCGTTGTACCGCGTGCTGGTGAACAATCAGCGGCTGTATATGGCGCAGACACAGCGCATCGATCTGGCGCAGAACATCCGCGCCGCGGGGTCGATTCTGCCGGCGGAGTTTCGCGAGCTCGACGCGTTCGATGGCGACATCATCTCGATGACGCCGACACGGCTCGAGCTGCGCGTCATGCGCTGGCTGAGCTTCATCTGCGTTCCGCCGGCACTGGGCGGCGCCGGCTTGAATGGGCTCCAAATGACGATCCGCGGCGGCACGCCGGGACAGCCGATGTTCTTCGGCGCGCGCGAGCCGAATATCAATGTCGATACGATGCTGATCTACTATGACGGCGATCCGACCACGCGCCAGGATGATTTCTGGTCGCGCGGCACGTTCAACGCTATTCCGAATGCGCCGGCGACCTGCCCGGACCCCAACCCGCCCGGCCCGCAGCCCGCGGTGCGCGTGAACTTCTCGCTGAACCTGCTCGGTCTCGGCCCGAACGTGGCGAACGCGATCCCCGTCGGCGCGCCGGTGCGTGGCTACGAGCATGTGGTCTATCAGCTCCATCAGCCGGCCGGCGACACCTCGTGGTATGTCGGCTTCCAGGGGGCGGTCGGGACGATTCAGCCGCTGATCGGGCCCGTGCTCACGAACGGTCTCACGTTCCAGTACTTCGACGCCGCCGGCAACGTGACGGCCAATCGCTTCAACGTGGCGCGAATCGACGTCACCGTCCGTGGCCGCACCACCGCTGCCGTCCGCAGTGGCGGCCAGGCGCCCCGGGCGACGGTCGTCGACAGCGTCGTCACCAGTGTGGCATTACGGAATAACCGGCGGTTCTAAGGCCGACCGGAACCCTATGACGGAGAGTAGCATGAACCGGATCTTGCGAGACGAGCGCGGGATGGCGCTCGCAGTAGCGATCTTCGCCCTAGTCGTCGTTGGGGCCATGATTGCCGGAGCGTTCTTCGCCGGCACGCAGGAGCAGCGGGTCGGTGAGAACCAGCGGCGACTGCAAGCGTCGTTCGGCGTCGCGGAAGCGGGTGCCCAGGAGCGCGTGCTCAGCTGGGATCCCGGCAGCATGAACAAGCGGAACCAGTATCCACGGGACTCCGTGGTCATCGGGCCGAACGCCGCGCCCAATGGGACCGGCTCGTATGGCGGTTACAGCTACAAGGTCGGTCCGAACATCTTTCTCATCGATGTGACCGGCCGCGATGGAGCCAGCGCCGCCGGGGCGATTGCCGGTGGCGGCGGCGCCCGCCAGCGCATCGGGATGATCACCCGCATCGCGCCGGTCGACTTCGGCATCAAGGCGTCGCTCACCACGCAAGGATCAGTGGCGGTGAGTGGTAATGCCAACGTGAACGGCGCCGATCAGATTCCGACCGGGTGGATGAGCTGCGACCCGCCGGGACCCCCCCAAGCGGGCGTGCGCGACGCCGGCGGCACGGTCACAACGCAGGGTACGTCGACCGTGACGGGGAATCCCCCAGTTCTCAACGATCCGACGGTCAACAACAATACGTTTACGGTCTTTGGGGGCGCGACCTACGCCCAGCTGGCGGCGCGCGCTACGATCACGTTGCCCAGTGGTACCTACACCCAAGTCTCGCCAGCGGTAACCAACGGCGTGTGCGACAGGACCGTGCTGACAAACTGGGGTGACGCGCACAATCCAAACCTGCCCTGCGGCACGTATTTCCCGATTATTCACCTCACGGGGAACACGCAGATCAACGGCGTGCAGGGGCAGGGCATTCTGTTGGTGGACGGGAACTTGACGATCCAGGGTTCATTCGACTTTTTCGGCATCACGATCATTCAGGGGGACTTGATTACCGCGGGTGGTGGTACTTCTGATGCGCACTTCTGGGGCGGCGTTATGGCCAGGAACGCCGACTTGTCGACACAAACGATTGGCGGCCACGCCACCCTGAACTACTCGAGCTGCGCCATTCTCTCGGCGCTGCAAGCGACAAGTCAGATCTCGATGATGCGGTCGCGGGGCTGGGTCCAGCTGTACTAGTTGATCGCAGTGTCGTAATACCTCAAGGCGCCCTGAGGAAAACGCAACGTGAGCCGGTCGCTTGGACCGGACCGGCTCATGTAGCGCCCTGAGGGAGCCACAATGAAAGCGATTCTGAGAGACGAGCGCGGCATGGCGCTCGCGATCGCGATCTTTGTCTTGGTGGTTGTGGGAGCGATGATCGCCGGAGCCTTTTTCGCCGGCACGCAGGAGCAGCGAGTTGGAGAGAACCAGCGCCGCGTCCAGGCGGCGTTCGGTGTCGCAGAAGCAGGCGCCCAGGAGCGAGTCCTGTCCTGGGACCCCACCATCATGAATAGGCGGCCGCAGTGGCCACGGGATTCCGTCGTCATCGGTCCAAACCCCGCCCCCAGCGGCACGGGTAGCTACGGGGGCTACAGTTACAAGGTGGGTCCTAATCTCTGGCTCTTGGACGTCACGGGGCTGGATCGCGCCAGCGCCAGCGGCCCGATTGCCGGCGGCGGCGGCGCGAGGCAGCGCGTCGGCATCATCGCCCGCATAGCCCCGGTCGATTTCGGCATCAAGGCGTCACTAACGACACAGGGCTCGGTGGCGATGTCGGGAAACGCCACGGTAGACGGTATCGACCAGGTCCCACCAGGATGGGCGAGCTGCGATCCCCCGGGTCCTCCACAGGCGGGCATTAGCGACCAGGGCGGCAACGTGACCGAAACGGGCAACGCCAACGTGGCCGGCAACCCGCCCGTCCTCAATGACCCGACGATCAACAACAACACCTTTACGGTCTTTGGCGGCGCGACCTATGAGCAGCTGGCGGCCCGTGCCAATATCACGCTTGCCGGCGGCACCTACTCGACCGCCCCTGCCGTGAGCGGCGGCACCTGCGACAGGAACGTGCTGACGAACTGGGGCGACGGAATGAACCCCGGCCAGCCCTGTCAGGACTATTTCCCCATCATTCACGTCGCGGGCTCGCTGACGCTCAACGGTACCCAGGGGCAAGGTATCTTGTTGGTAGATGGCGACTTGAACGTTCAAGGGTCGTATCAGTTTTTCGGAATCACAATCATTCAAGGTGACCTGAAGACCGCCGGAGGTGGCACCGAAGAAGCACACTTCTGGGGGGGCGTGATGGCCAAGAACGCGGATTTGTCCTCGCAGAGCATCAGCGGTAAGGCAACACTCAACTTCTCTAGCTGCACGATCTTAGCCGCGCTGCAAGCGACCAGTCAGATCTCAATGATGCGTCAGCGGGGGTGGGTTGCACTCTTCTAAAACACGGCCTAAGTAAATGCGGGGACGACACTTGTTGCTTCGGGCTAAAGTCGATTCGAGGATTGACAGGATAAGGGGCAGGGCCTATTGTAGTTTGCCCTCGCCCCCTTCTTGTCTCTAAGAAAAGGCGCTAATGGCCCTTTTTGGCTTTTTGGGTGGTAAAAAAACCTCGGTCGGTCTCGACATCGGCTCAGGGATCATCAAGCTCGTCGTCGTAGATCACGGCGGCAGCGAGCCGGAGCTGACCAAGGTCGCCACCACCGAGGTCGCCGCCGACGCGATTGTCGAGGGTGAAGTCATGGATCCCGGACTCGTTGCCGAGGCCATTCGGGGTTTGTTCGAGGCGGCCGGGGTCAAGCGCAAGTCCGTTGTCACAGCCGTCGGCGGCCGCGACGTGATCGTTAAGAAAATCCAGATGGATCGGATGAAGGAAGCGGACGCCCGCGAGGTGATCCGCTGGGAAGCCGAGCAGCACGTGCCGTTCGACATGGCCAACGTGGAGCTCGATTTCCAGATCCTCGATCCCGACGCCGAAGGGCTGCAGATGAACGTGCTGCTCGTCGCCGCCAAGCGGGAGCTGGTCGAGAGTCGCGTCGCGCTCCTCGGCGAAGCCGGTCTCGATCCCTCGATCATCGACGTCGATGCGTTCGCAATCCACAACGCGTTCGAGCTGAATCACCCCGACGC
>Ga0075418_10011126_pt1 | contig 10054 bp, 11 predicted proteins | sample SoiMetdeltSBSDD2_FD_81776 | JGI IMG/M metagenome (GOLD analysis project Ga0075418, IMG submission 81776) | Bulk soil microbial communities from a Populus tree surrounding site in Tennessee, USA - Soil MetaG P. deltoides SBSDD2 | ecosystem: Environmental > Terrestrial > Soil > Tree plantation...
CACGGCGACAAGCGCCGCCGCTCGGAGTGGACCGATCCGATCGACTGCTGCGTCGGCATGGTCGGCTTCATCGCCGATGGCCCCGACGAGGTGCGGCGGGCGGCGCGCGAGAACATCCGGCGCGACGTCGATCAGGTCAAGATCATGGCCTCGGGCGGGGCCATGTCCCCCTCGGACGAGCTCGACACGACGCAGTTCACGGTGGCCGAGATGCGGGCCGCCGTCGAGGAGGCGCAGGCGGTCGGCAAGTACGTGCTGTCCCACGCGTACTCCGACTCCGCTGTGCGCCGGGCCATCGAGGCCGGAGTGCGCTCCATCGAGCACGGCAACCTCATCCGCGAGGCGGCGGCGAAGGCCATCAAGGACGCGGACGCGTTCCTGGTGCCGACGATGGTGACCTACGAGGCCATCTACCGCGAGGGCAAGCGCTACGGGATCGGCGATCATCAGATCGCCAAGATCGACATGGCGCGTCAGCAGTCGCTCCAGGGGCTCACCTACGCCTACAAGGCCGGCTGCAAGATCGGCTCGGGCTCGGACCTGCTGGGCGACATGGCCACGCAGCGCGCGGTCGAGTTCGAGCTCAAGGGCCAGGTCATGAAGCCGATGGAGGTGCTGCTCTCCGCCACGAAGGTGAACGCCGACCTCTTCAAGATGGCCGACAAGATCGGCACGGTGGAGCCGAACAAGTACGCCGACCTGATCGTGGTGCGCGGCAATCCCCTCAAGAACCTGCGCGCCTTCCAGGTGCAGGACAATCTCCGCGTGATCATGAAGGGCGGGCGGCTCTACAAGCGCATGGCATGATGGTCCGGTGAGCGCGCTCGACCTTCGACTCGCCCCGATGGCCGGCGTCACCAACGCGCCGTTCCGGCTCGTCTGCCGCGAGGCGGGGGCGGGCCCGCTCACCAGCGAGGAGATCGACGCCCGCGCCCTCGTCATGGGCAACGGCAAGACGGCCACGCTCGCACGCTATCTGCCCGAGGAGCGGCCGCTCGCCATGCAGGTGCTCGGCAGCGATCCGGAGGTGCTGGCGGAAGCGGCGCGGCGGCTCGAGGCCGCCGGCGCCGACGGCATCGACCTCAACATGGGCTGCCCGGTCGCCAAGATCGTCGCCAAGGGAGAGGGCTCGGCCCTCATGCGAGACCCGCTCGGCGCCGCCGTCCTGTTCCGGACGCTCCGCAAGGCGGTGGAGCGCGCGCTGACGATCAAGATCCGCGGGGGCTGGGACGAGCGCACGCTGAACGCCGTGGAGATCGCCCGCCTGGCCGAGGCCGAGGGCGTCGACGGCATCACCGTTCATCCGCGCACGCGCTCGCAGCAGTTCACCGGGCGCGCGCCGTGGGAGATCATCGCCGAGGTCGTGGCCTCGGTGCGGGTGCCCGTCACCGGCAACGGCGACGTTCGCTCCGTGGCCGACGCGCGGGCGATGGTGGCGGCCACCGGCTGTGCGGCCGTGATGATCGGGCGCGGCGCGCTCGGGAAGCCGTGGGTGTTCAGCGGCCGCGAGCCGAGCCGCGACGAGCGGGCGGCCATCATCCGGCGTCACGGCGCGCTCATCGAAGCCCACCTGCCGGAACGGCTGGCGCTGATCCAGCTCAAGAAGCATCTGGCCTGGTACTCGGAAGGCCTGCCCGGCGCCGCGCGCACGCGACCGGCGCTCTTCGCCGCCTCCACGCCGGGAGCGGTCGCCGAGATCTTCTGGACACTCTGGTGACGGGCCAGCGCTGGTTCGAAGACTTCGCCGTCGGCGAGCGCTTCGAGAGCCCGTCGAAGACTCTCACCGACGCCCACTTCATGTTCTTCGCGGGCATGACCGGCGACGCGCACCCTCTGCACTACGACGACGAGTACGCGAAGAAGACGCGCTTCGGGCGCCGCCTCGCCCACGGCCTCTTGCTCGCATCGCTCACGGCGGTGGGCGCCTCCACGCTGGCCCCCATCATCGAGGCCTCGATCGTCGCCTTCGTGGAGCAGACCACGCGGTTCAAGGGTCCCGCGTTCATCGGCGACACCCTCAAGCCGCGCCATGAGGTGGTCGCGCTCGAGCGCAAGCGCTCGGCCGGTCTGCTCACGCTGCGTGTGACGCTGACCAACCAGCACGAGGACGTCGTGCTCGAAGGCGAGCACCGCTACCTGATCGCGTACCATCCCGCCGCGTAGCGCCGCCGATGCGCGCCATCCCCGCCGCTCTGGCGCTGCTCGCGCTCACGACGTCGGCGGCGGCCCAGCCGCCGCTCGAGACGGCACGGACGGCCTTCGGACGATTCCACGAGGACCTCTCGCACCTCGAGCACGCGCGCGACGTGCTCCAGTCGGCGACCGAGCGCGAGCCGACCGCGGACGACCTGACCGCGCTGGCCCGTGCCTGGTTCCTCCTGGGTGAGTTCCAGGCGCGCACCGACCGCGAGAAGATCGACGATTACGAGCGCGGGCGCGAGGCCGGACGACGCGCGGTGGCGGCGGCGCCGCGCAGCGACGAGGCGCACGTCTGGTACGCGCTCAACACCGCGCGACTGGCCGGCACCCGTGGCCTCGTGCGCGCCGCCTCGCTGCTGTCGACGATCCGCGAGGAGGCGGCCACGATCCTGGCGCTGAATCCCGGATCGGTGGAGGGCAACACGCTGGCCGGAGGTCTGGCGGCGGAGCTCCCCAAGATGCTCGGCGGCGACCGCACGCGGGCGGAGGCGTATTTCAAGCGGGCCCTCGAATCCGACCCGAGGCGGACGGGGCCGCGGGTGGAGCTCGCGCGGCTGTACATCGCGACGCGCCGCTACGCCGACGCTGAGCGCGAGCTGCGGCGCGTGCTGGACGAGCCCGCGCCGAGCGACCTGCCCTACTGGACGCTGGCGGACGCGCCCAACGCCCGTAACCTCCTCGCGTCCATCGCCGCCCAGACGCAACCGCGCGAGTCGCCCTGAGCCACGCTCACGTCTGGCCGCCCCAGTCCGGACGCGCCGCCTCGCGCCAGCGGCGGCGGATGGCCTCGAACTGCGGCGCCGGAAGCGGGCCGCCGGCCAGCAGCGCGGCGTTGGCTTGCCAGCGCTCGGGCTTCGAGGTCCCCACGATGGCCGTGTGGACGCCCGGGACGGTCAGCGTGAACCGCAGAGCCGTGGCGATGGACTCCGGCAGCGGCAAGCGAAGGAAGTCGTAGTCGAGCTGGCGCAGGCGCCGCCAGTACTCGTGGTGATATCCGCTGCTCGGCTTGCGGCCGGTGCGCCAGGCGGCGTTGGCGAGCGGACGCTTGGCGATCACGCCGAGGTGGCGCCGACGCGCGGCCGGCAGCACGACGTCGAGCGCCTCCTGGTCCGCCACGCTGACGGAAATCTGTAGCGTGTCGAAGCGGCCGGTCTCGACGGCGTAGCGGGCGGCGGAGCCGTCCCCGCTGTAGCCGATGTACCGGGTCATGCCGCGCTCGCGCGCCGTCTCCAGGGCGGCGATGGCGTCGCCGGCGCGAAGCTCGGCCTCGGAGCAGGAGTGGAGCTGGACGAGGTCCACGGCCTCGGTCCGCAGACGCGCCAGGCTCCGCTCGATGGATTTCAATAGTGAGGCGGGCCGCCAGTCGCCGGTGCCGAAGCCGCGCGGGTGACCGCACTTGGTGAAGACGAAGACGTCACGGCGCCGCGCGCCCAGCGCGCCGCCGATCAGCGCCTCGCTGTCGGCGTAGCACTCGGCCGTGTCGACGACGTTGAGGCCTGCGTCCAGCGCCCCGTTCAGCAGGCGGGTGACGGTCGCCTGGGTGGCGTCCTCGTAGCCGATCTCGCTGCCGCCGAACCCGAGCGGGCTGACGTCCATGTCGGTGCGGCCGAGCCGACGCCGCTCCATCACGCGTTCGCGTGAGATGGGCCGCGCGCGGGGCAGCGCGTCAGTCCGAGCGGCCGCGCGCGGCGATGTCCCACACGGCCTCGACCTTCCCGCCCCGCACGCACCACACGCGGTCGTAGAGATTGAAGGTGGGATCGCAGTGCGGCGGAAAGAACTCGATGCGCTCGCCGAGCCGCACCGGTCGCTGGCGATCCAGCACGGTGAGCCGGCCGTGCTCGTCGCCCGCGAACCCATACTCGATGCCGGGGCGCTCGACGGGCTCGGGAGCAAACGGCTTGTCGGTGGAAAACGCCTTGAGACCGGCGTCGACCATCGCGCGATCGCCCGTCGGCACGCTCACCACGGTGGCGATCACGGTGAGGGCCATCTCGAACTCCGTCATGGCCTCTCCGCGCCGGCCGCCGATGCGGCGGTAGTCGACGTCCATCACGCAGTACGAGCCGCTTTGCAGCTCGGTGAGCCCCTCCAGCTCCACGTCGATGTCGTGGGTACCGGTGGAGCCGCCGGCCACGATCTCCACCGGCAGCCCGATCACCTCGAAGCGGCGGCGCGTCTCCATGAGCGGCGCCATCGCCTCGTGCGAGGCACGGCGCCGCGCCTCCCAGCCGACGACGTGCGCACAGTGGCCGGCATAGCCCTGAAGGCCGCGCAGCCGCAGCGACGACTTCGAGGCCACCAGCCGTCCGAGGGACACAGCGGCATCGCCGGGCTGGGCGCCGGTCCGCCGGCCCCCCACGTCGATGTCGATGAGGACGTCGAGCGTGACACGGTCGTCGGCGGCCGCGCGCGCCAGCGTCTCCACGTTCTGGGGGTTGTCCACGACGACCATCGTGTCGGGCGCCTCGGCCACCAGGCGCGTGAGCCGCCGGATGGCGCTCGGGGCGACCACCTCGGTGGTGATGAGCAGGCCGCGGACGCCGGCGCGGGCCATCACCTCGGCCTCGCCCAGCTTCGCGCAGGCGACGCCCAGCGCGCCGGCCGCCACCTGTCGCCGGGCGATCTCGGGACACCGATGCGTCTTGGCGTGCGGGCGCAGTGACTTGCCGGCCGCGCGCACGTGCGCGGCCATGCGCGCGATGTTGCGCTCGAAACGATCGAGGTCCAGCAGGAGGGCGGGGGTGGGAATCTCGTCGCGCGTCATCGAGGTCGGAGCCTAGCACAGGAGGGCCGGGCCCCGACGCAGCGCGCGTGGCGAGACACTCAGCGTGCGCGGAGGGCGCCGTTCAACCGCTGCGACTGGATCCCGCTCTTCACGTCGTAGTCGAGGTCGGGACGCCGGGGCGCCGGCCGGGTCAGGGCACGGGCGTTGGCGCCCTCCCGCTGTCGCTCCAGCTGGGCCTCCACCGCCTCGGCATCCTGCTCCACGATTTCCGGCGGCGTGGCCGGCCGCACGACGGGGCGGCGCTGCCGCGTCTTCATCTCCAGCTGCGTGTCGGTGTTCGGGCTCGCGCCCTGCGCCAGCCCGGGCACCGGCGTCAGCGCCACCAGCGTCACCACCAGGGCGATCCGCAACATGAGCATCACCCCTTCATCCTACACGTCCCGGGAAGCGCTACACGTCTCAGGCAGCGGCATGTCGGTCGGGCCTCTGCACGGTGTGCCGCCGAGCGCTACGGACCGAGGCTGACCTCGTCGCTCAGCTCGTCGACGTCGTCGGGCCGCCGCGGGAACTCGCGGGCCAGCACGGCGCCGACATCCGCCACGGCTTCGACCACGGCGGCCCGCGGTGCCCCCGCGCGAAGACGCGCCACCATGCGGTCGCGGATGGCCGCCCAGTAATCGTCGCCCACGCGCGCGTGGATGCCTTCGTCGCCCACGATCGCCAGGGCGTGTGCCTCCAGGGCGAGGTAGATGAGGACGCCGGCACGCTGGGCCGTCTCATGCATCCGGAGGGCGACGAATACCTCGCGCGCCCGCGTCATCGCGTCGCGGGCGCCCTTCGCGGCGCCGTGAGCGAAGTGGCGCTCGACGTGGACGCGGATCTCGGCGGCGGTGCTCCGCTCGGCCGCGCCGACCGCTTCGACGATCGCGTCGAGGTCGGCGCGGCTGAACACGCGATCTGCCCACCGCGGGTGGCGCGGCATCACCAGTTGCCGCTGGCGCCGCCGCCGCCGAAGCTTCCACCGCCGCCGGAGAAGCCGCCTCCGCCACCGCCGCCACCGCCGCCCGACCATCCTCCCCCACCGCCGTAGTAGATCGGCGGATGCGAGCGCCAGCCGCGCCCGCCGGCCGTGTAGGCCTGGCGCGACGCGTTCCGCATGGCGCTGAGGATGGCCACCCCGAACACGCCGAAGATGAGGAACAGCAGGAGCACGGTCCCGAACGGCAACGGCTGACCGCGCTTCTGCTGCGGAGCGGCGGTCTTCGTCCCGGTCTCGCCGGCGATGCGCGCGTAGATGGCGTCGGTGGCCGCCTCGATCCCGGCCGCGTAGCGCTGCTCGCGGAAGCGCGGGGCCAGCGTCTCGCGGATGAGCGCTCCGGCGATCGCGTCCGGGATCACCGGCTCGAGGCCGTAGCCGACCTCCAGGCGGATCTTGCGATCGTCCACGAAGACGAGCATGACGACACCGTTGTCGAGCGACTTCTGGCCGATCCGCCAGCGCTGGGCGAGACGGATCGAATAGTCCTCGAGGCTCTCGCCCTCCAGCGAGCGAAAGATGGCCACGACCACCTGAGCGCCCGTGGCGCGCTCGTGCTCGGCCAGCCGGGACTCCAGTCGCTCGCGCTCGTCGGGCCGCAGGAGGCCGGCGTAGTCGTTGACACGGCCGGTCGGCGCCGCCGGAATGGCCAGCGCGAGGGCGAGGACAACCGCGAGCAGCAGGCTAGAACTTCACTTTGGGCGGCGTGGCGCTGTCGGGGGTGGCCTCGAAGAACGCCTTGGGCCTGAAGCCGGCGATCCCGGCCACGAGGCTGCCGGGGAAGAGACGGAGGCGCGTGTTGTACTCGCGCACGGCCTCGTTGAATCGCTGGCGCTCCACGGTGATGCGGTTCTCGGTGCCCTCGAGCTGCGTCTGGAGGGCGAGGAAGTTCTGGTTGGACTTGAGCTCCGGATAGCGCTCCACGGTGACGAGGAGCCGGCTCAGCGCGCCGGAGAGCTGGTTCTGGGCGGCCTGGAACTTCTGCATCGCCTGGGGGTCGTTCAGCGCCTCCGGGGTGAGCCGGACGCCGCTGGCGCTGGCCCGCGCCTGCGTCACCTCGTTCAGGACCGTGCGCTCCTGGGCGGCGAAGCCCTTCACCGTCTCGACGAGATTCGGGATGAGGTCGGCGCGCCGCTGATAGACGTTCTGGACCTGCGCCCACTTCTCGTTGACGTTCTGCTCGAGCGAGACGAGCTGGTTGTTGATGCCGATGCCCCAGACCACGAGGCCGACCACGACCACCACCACCACGACGAGGCCGATCACGAGCGCGCGCACGAACGCGATTATACCCGTATTGACCGGCGACGCGGGCGGCGCATAGACTCCCGCGCGTGACGGATTCGCTCCCGATCTATCGGATCAAGGCGCGCAACACGTCCTCGACGGGCGAGAACGCCATCCACGACGACGAGACGGCGCGCCGCTACGGGTTTCAGGGCGGCCTGGTGCCCGGGGTGATGGTCTACGCCTACATGACCCAGCCGCTCGCCGCGGCCTTCGGGGCCGCGTGGCTGACGCGCGGCACCGCCAGCGTGCGCTTCGTGAAGCCCGTCCTCGACGGCGAGGAGCTGGTGGTCAGCGGCCGGGTGACCGCGCGGGACGGGCGCGGCACGGCGGTCACGCTGACCGCCGGCACCGCCACCACACCGGAATGCGCAACCCTGACGGCCACCGTCCCCGCCGGCCAGCCGACACCGGTGAACGTCGCCCTCTACCCGGCGGGCGCTCTACCGGACCCGCGGCCGGCGGCCACCCGTGAGCACCTGATGTCGCTCGAGCGGCTCGGCACGCCGGAGGCGCACTACGACGCGGCGAGGGCCTCCGACTATCTCGCCAAGGTGGACGACGCGCTGGCGCTCTATCGCGGCGCCACCGCCAGCCTCCACCCCGGCTTCCTGCTCGAGCAGGCGAACCGCGCGCTCGATCGAAACGTGAAGATGGGCCCCTGGATCCACGTCGGCAGCGTGGTGCGGCACCTCGCGGCTGCGCGCGTGGGCGACCACGTCGCCACCCGGGGAAAGGTGCGCTCGATCTTCGAGAAGAAAGGCCGCGAGTTCGTCGAGCTCGACCTCGTCGTGATGGCCGGCGCGCCGGCGCGACCGATCGCCCACGTCCTGCACACCGCCATCTATCGCCTGCCGCCCGCCTGACGTCGCCGCGCGCGTCCGGGACGTTGCTTCGCCTTCCCGCGCGTGTTAGAACCGGGCATTCCGAGGAGGCCCTGATGGATCTGAATCTGTCGGCCGAGGATCGCGCGTTCCGGGACCAGACGCGCACGTGGTTCCAGCGCAACGTCCCCCACAGCGAGCTCAAGACCCTGGAAGAGCGCCGCGCCTGGCACCGCACGATGTTCGACGCCGGCTACGTCGGCATGGGCTGGCCCAAGGAGTACGGCGGACAGGCCGCCTCTCCCATGAAGATGGCCATCGTCGCCGACGAGATGGCGCGCGCCAACGCCCCCGCGCCGATCAACGGACTCGGCATCGGCTTCATCGGGCCCACCATCATCGTCCACGGCACCGACTGGCAGAAGCAGAGATACCTGCGAAAGATACTGTCGGCTGAGGAGATCTGGTGTCAGCTCTATTCGGAGCCGAATTCCGGTTCGGATTTGGCCAGCCTGCGCACGCGGGCGGAGGACCAGGGCGAATATTTTCGCGTGAACGGCCAGAAGATCTGGACGAGCGGCGGTCACATCTCCGACTGGGGCATCCTGCTCGCGCGCACCGATCCCGGGGTGGCCAAGCACAAGGGAATCTCGTGCTTCCTGCTGAACATGCGGCAGCCCGGCGTGGAGGTGCGCCCGCTGAAGCAGATCACGGGCAGCGCGGAGTTCAACGAGGTCTTCATGACCAACGCGCGGGCGGAACGAGCCGACCTGCTCGGCCGTCTCGGCCAGGGCTGGGAGATCGCGCAGACGACGCTCGGCTTCGAGCGCGGCGGCAACTCGATCGCGCGGGTCACCCGCTACGCCTCCGCCTTCGACCGGCTCGTGGAGGCCGCGCGGAAGCTCAAGCGCGGCGGCAAGCCGCTGCTCGAGGACGCCGTCGTGCGGGCCAAGCTGGGCAAGATCTACGCGGAGATCGAGGTGCAGCGCTATGCCTCTCTACGCGTGCTGTCGGCGCTGCAGAAGGGCGACTCACCGGGCGCCGCCTCCTCCATCACCAAGCTCTCCTACAGCGAGTTCGAGAAGCGCTACTACGAGCTCTGCCTCGAGATCCTCGGCTCCTACGGCCAGGTCACCGACGGCGGGCTCGAGGAATCGAGCCTCGACGTGGACTCGTCCTCCGGCGTGCGCTCCAGCTGGGCCTACGCGTTCCTGTGGGCACGGGCGGGCACGATCTACTCCGGCTCGTCGGAGATCCAGAAGAACGTCATCGGCGAGCGCGTGCTCGGTCTCCCCAAGGAGATCCGCGCCGACCGCGTGAAGTCGTAGGAGGCGAGCGTGGACTTCTCGTTCAGCTCCGATCAGCAGCTCCTGAAGAACTCCGCGCGCGCCTTCCTCGACGAGCACGTGAAGCCCGTGCACGTCCGCGCCCTCTGGGACGACCCGCGCGGCGAGAGCGAGGCGCTCTGGAAGGAGATGGCGCAGCTCGGCTGGCTCGGCCTCGCCCTGCCGGAGGACGCCGGCGGCAGCGCGCTGGGCCTCGTGGAGACGTCGATCCTCCAGGAAGAGCTCGGTCGCGCCGCCTGCCCGTCCCCGTACCTGCCGACGGTGCTGGCGGCCACCGCCATCGCCCGCTTCGGCAGCGCGGCGCAGAAGAGCCGCTGGCTGCCGGCGGTCGCGGGCGGCAGCGCGCGCGCCACTCTTGCGCTCCTCGAGCGCGAGCTCGACTGGAGCCCGACCTCGGTCCAGACCCGCGCCGAGGAGCGCGGCGGCAAGGTGACGCTCACCGGCGTGAAGCAGTTCGTGCCGTGGGCCCACGTGGCCGACGTCATACTGATTCCCGCGCGCGTCGGCTCGTCGGTCGCGGTCTACGCGGTGGACTCCTCGGCCCCCGGCGTCAAGATCACGCCCCTGACCAGCATGGATCCGGGCATGCGCGTGTGCACGGTGACGCTGGACGGCGCCAGCGTGGCCGCCGAGG
>Ga0075418_10011128_pt1 | contig 10051 bp, 7 predicted proteins | sample SoiMetdeltSBSDD2_FD_81776 | JGI IMG/M metagenome (GOLD analysis project Ga0075418, IMG submission 81776) | Bulk soil microbial communities from a Populus tree surrounding site in Tennessee, USA - Soil MetaG P. deltoides SBSDD2 | ecosystem: Environmental > Terrestrial > Soil > Tree plantation...
CTAATGCATAAAGATTTTCAAGATTGCTGTAATCAGTTTCTTCTTTCAAGCCGGTTTTTAAAAGTGATTCAATCTCTTTCTGGACAAATTTCTGAGCATCATCTTTATTGACGAGCATTTGCAATCGTACCAGGTTATAGAGATACTTTCCTTTCTGGTCGGGGTACAATTCAACTTCTTTTTGCACTGCAGCTAACGCTTTTTCATTATTTGCGTCCCCGCCAACTTGCCGGATGCTGTACTGGTAAAAGCTGCTCAGGTTGTAAAAACTTCCTTCGCGGGGTTTATCATTCTGATATAACTGGATATAGTAGCCCTCGTTAAAATTGTTGTCAAATTTTTTGTCTATGCTAAATCCAAAATACAGGAAGGCCGCCGCGGTATCAGTCTTAATGGTACCGGTAAAACTCCTTCCTTTTCTTTGCATCACAATATCGTCGGCTCTCATCAGTCCCATGCCGTTTTGATAAACCACGCCTTCAACCGGTTTGATATTGTTGGCAAGATCACCAGCGGGTTCATACGTAATAGTGATCTCGTCACCAGGTTTTGGCTTTTCAGGAGAATAAGTAAAGTTTTTTTGAGCTTGGTTTGCTACTGCAATCAATAATAGTGCAGGGATAAGGAGTTGCTTAATAGTCATGGCGTTTTATTTCAGGAAAGGTATGACAAATTGAAAATCCAAAAAAATAAGCCCCGGCAGGCCGGGGCTCATTAAATCTGTTTTAAACTCAAATGGACAGGCTCTTCATAAAAGTGGCGTTTGCCTGTGCTGCCTGCATGGGTGTGGTGCCTTCCCATTTTTCCTGCTCAATAATATAATATTGCATCCCCTGCTTTTTTGCAGTCTTTAAGATCTTCGTATAGTCTATGCTGCCGGTGCCTACCACCACGCTGGCATCTTTGTCTGTTGCACCAGCATCTTTCTTACGGTCTTTTACATGGCACAACCGGAAACGCTTTGGATACTTATTTAACCAAGTTTCAATATCCTGTCCACCTGCAACTACCCAATACATGTCAAGTTCAAAATCCACCAGCTTCGGATCGGTATTCTTCATCATTACATCCTGACCCATTTCGCCATTCATGTTTACAAATGAATAATCATGATTATGGTACGCAAAGCGTATCCCGTTCTTTTTACATATTTCGCCTTTCTGATTGAACTCTTCTGCGAATTTTTTAAACGCATCAATATCTTTTTGTGGCCCTTTCCATGGGCATATCAGGTATTTCATCCCAATAGCAGCCGCATCGGCAGCCTTTTTTTCAAAATCTTTGCTGATATCGCAATGGCTCGCGATGATCTTCATGCCCAGCTCATTCATATAAGTCTTAAATTCGGTGTTAGTCATTCCCCAAAACATTCCCTTGCTTCCTTCAAAACTTTCTATTTGTTTATATCCATAAGAAGCCAGCTGTTTTAAAGTTCCTTTGGCATCTTTTCCCATGTCATCACGAACGCTCCAGAGCTGAATACCAAAGTCCTTGAGAGTTTTTTCGCCGGGTACGATAGAAGCCAAACCGGTTTTTGATGCAAGACCTGCCAAAGCCAGTCCGCCACTTATTTTTAAAAATTCATTTCTTTTCATTTCGATATTTTAGTTAACAGTTAAACAAATAATTTGTCACCTTTTTTATAAGGTACAGCGCCATCGTATTTACCGGGCACTTGTTTATAATTGAAGTTTTGCTCTAATCCGGGTTTTGAAGTAAAATATCCAAGCAACGTAAGCTGTTTCATCATCTGGAAATAATGATTTGGATCTTCCTGGTTCTTATTTTTCATGTATTCCCTGGCTTCTTTGTCCAGTGAGATGAGCAATTCCTTGCGATGAGTTGCATCAGCCTTCATAAAACTGTGTCCATGCATTTTATTACAGGCGTCATCCAGCTTTTTCATGCCTTCCTTAAAAGTTTTTTGATCAGCCTCCCCGTAACAATCATTTACCATTACGGTCATGAATTTACCAACTTCGGCTTCTTTGGCGCCGGCCGTTGTTGTTTTTGGAATAATGGTTTCAGCCACTTCATCGAGAAAGGCAATATTGTCAGTTGAAAAAGCAGCTCCTGTAGCAGCAGCATCAGGATTACTGCATCCTGTAAGAAAAAATTCACCACCGATAACGACGCCACCAGTTGCAGCGGCTACCATTTTTAATAATTCGCGTCTGTTCATAAGCTTCTTTTTAAATAATTAATAATTATTAATTAATAATTATTGATTACTACAAGTTCCCTTTTTTTAATTCTCTCACTGCATAATCTGCCGCTCTTGCTGTCAACGCCATATAAGTTACCGATGGGTTTTGACAGGCAGATGAGGTCATACAAGCTCCATCCGTATTAAAAACATTTTTTACTTCATGCAGCTGATTCCATTTATTCAATACAGATGTCTTTGGATCATTTCCCATTCTCGCTGTTCCCATTTCATGTATACATAAGCCAGGATAGGCTTTTTCGTCATTGAAGGTGTAGATGTTTTTCAGCCCGCCGGATTCCAGCATTTCAGCAGCACTGTTCATCATATCTTTTCGCATGGCAATTTCATTTTCCTTCCACTCACAATCAATTTCCAATTGCGGCAAACCCCATTTATCTTTTTCAGTTGCGCTTAATGTCACACGGTTATCAGGATGTGGTAATTGCTCTCCCCAGCTTCCCAGCCAAAAACCCCATTCACCGGGACCGTTCATTTTTTCCTTTAGATCGGTTCCTATGCCCTCAACATTCCAATTGACCGATCTTGATGCGCCGCCCTGGTAGCCGAAACCGCGCAGATAATCAGAGCGATTAGTTTTTTTATCAATATTCCTGAACCGGGCAACATAGATCCCGTTTGGCCTGCGGCCAAATATCACTTTATCGCTGAGACCATCATAAGCGCCACCGGCGCCCACATGATAATGATGATCCATAAGATTGCGTCCCAATTGATCGCTTGCATTACCCATGCCATTTGGAAACACATCAGATTTTGAATTCAATAAGATGGCAGTAGATCCGAGTGTGGAAGCATTTAAAAAAATGATCTTTGCATAATACTCGATCACTTCTTTTGTAAGCTCATCAATAATTCGAACACCTTTGGCCTTTCGTTTTTCTTTATCATAGATTATCTCCATTCCGATGGAGTGCGGTCGCACTTTTAGGTTGCCAGTAGCTGCAGCAGCAGGCAGCGTGGCCGAGTTACTGCTGAAATAACCACTGAAAGGACAACCGCGGTCACAAAGATTCCGGTATTGACAGGGACCACGACCATTCCATCCCTTGGTAAGATTTGCGACACGGCCAATGATCATTCTTCTTCCGTCGGAAAATTTTTGTTTGATGCTGTCCGAAACATGTTGTTCCAAAGCATTCAATTGCATGGGTGGCAAAAAATCTCCATCAGGTAATTGTGGCAACCCTTCGATACTTCCGCTAATACCTACAAAGCGTTCAACATAACTATACCATGGGTCGATATCTTTGTAACGAATAGGCCAATCAACGCCATGACCATCTTTGGCATTGGCTTCAAAATCCAGGTCGCTCCAGCGATAACATTGCCGGCCCCACATGAGGCTCCTGCCACCAACATGATAGCCCCGTATCCAATCATAAGGTTTTTTCTGAACGTAAGGGTGTTCTTTATCGTTTACAAAAAAATGACTGTTTGATTCATTGCAAAATCCGCGAACCTGGATATGCTGATCGTCCTTCATTTTTTTTGTCATGCGGTTGCGATGCAATAATTGCCAGGGAGCAAGATTAGCAGTAGGATAGTCTTTTATATGTTCAACATTCCGGCCTCTTTCAAGAACAATGGTTTTTAACCCGGCTTTGCAAAGTTCCATTGCAGCCCAGCCGCCGGATATGCCGGAGCCAACTACAATTGCATCGTATGTATTAGTGTCTGCCATAAAAGAATAATTAATAATTATTAATTAATAATTATTAATTGAGTTATAAGTTTCCTTTCTTGAACTCGTCAGCCGCATAATTGGCCGCTCTTGCAGTGATTGCCATAAATGTCAGCGATGGATTTTGTGTCCCTGTCGAAGTCATACATGCACCGTCGGTAACAAATACATTTGGTACATTATGAAACTGGTTCCATTTATTAAGCATCGAGGTTTTTGGATCACTGCCCATTCTCACACCACCCATTTCATGAATATCCAAACCCGGTGCCTGCTTGCTATCGTTAGGATAAATGTTTTTGCAACCGGCTTTTGTAAGCATCTCCGCACCTTGTTCAAGAAAATCTTTCAGCATCAATTCATCATTCTCATCATAATCGACTGATGTAACTAATTGCGGAATGCCCCAATCATCTTTTTTATCAGGGCTTAATTTAAGATGGCTTGTTTCTTTTGGAATGGTTTCTCCCTGCATCATCATAAAGACTCCCCAGCCTCCGGGTTCCATCATTGATTCTTTTAATTCAGCGCCAATACTGCCATTGCCACCACTGCGACCCCGGTACGCTGTGAATGCAACAAGATAACCACGTTTGAAAGGCATTTCCTGTTTACGGACGTTTCTGAATGATGGCATAATGATCATCGTGGGTCTGCGTCCATAAGTAACATAGTCAGTAAATCCGTCATAGCTGGCATTGATGCTACCGCGATAATTATGAAAGCAAATATATTTTCCTAAAAGCCCGTTATCGTTGCCAAGTCCATTGGGGAAACGTTCAGATCTTGAGTTGAGCAGGATAAGATTCGTATTTAAACAAGCGGCATTTACAAAAATTATTCTTGCAGCATATTCGGTTGCCTGTTTTGTTTTTGCATCAATAACTTTTACACCCGTTGCTTTTTTCTGTTTATCGTCGTAGATAATTGAATGAACGACTGAATCAGTTTTTAATGTAAGGTTGCCTGTTTTCTGGGCCCAGGGAATTGTTGATGCATTGCTGCTGAAATATCCACCGAACGGGCAACCACGTTCACACAAGCTTCTTGCCTGGCATTGTTGCCTTCCCTGCTGAATATGTATTTCCTGCGGTTGAGTAAGATGAGCACAACGGCCAATGATCGCAGGTCTGTCAGCATAATTAGCTTTGATCTGGGCAACGAGATGTTTTTCCAGCACATTCATTTCCCATGGAGGTAAGAATTCTCCATCGGGTAAATTTTCCAAACCATCTTTATTACCACTGATACCAGCAAATTTCTCAACATGACTATACCATGGCGCCATATCATCATAACCGATCGGCCATGGGGTAGCATAGCCATCTCTTGCAGGTCCTTCAAATTCAAACTTGCTCCAACGCTGTACCTGTCTTGCCCACAGCAATGATTTGCCACCAACCTGGTAAGCTCTTATCCAATCAAATGGTTTTTCCTGTATGTAAGGATGTTCTTTATCCTTTACAAAGAAATGTTCTGTTTCCTCACCAAATGCATAGCATCTGGCAACAACGGGGTTTTCCTTTAAAACAGATGGGGGCATGCTGCCACGATGAGCAAATTGCCAGGGATCTTTTGTCGCGGTAGGGTAATCTTTTAAATGCACCACGTCACGGCCACGTTCCAGCAATAAAACTTTTAACCCTTTATCGCAAAGCTCTTTTGCAGCCCATCCACCGGAGATGCCGGAGCCAATGACGATCGCATCAAATTGATTATTCATAATGATAGTAATTAATAATCAGCAATTAATAATTATTAATTATTGATTATTAGCTCAAGCCGGTTTGAACTTTATCAACCCCTTTTCTAAAAGGAACATCACCCTGGTATTTACCAGGCACGGGTTGATAATTTGTGGCTCCTTTTCTTCCGGCTTCGGAAGTAAAGTAACCCAGGATGGTGAGTTGCTTAAATGCCTGGAAATAATGATTCGGGTCTTCTTTCGTTTTATTTTTTTGGTAATCCTTTCGTTCAGTATCAACGGCCACCAATAATTCCTTGCGTTGTTCAGGTGTTGCCTTCATAAATCCATGCTTATGCATCTTATCACAAGCATCATTCAATTTCTTCATTCCTTCATGGAAAGCTTTCTGGTCTTTCTCTTCATAACAATCGGTGACCATGACGGTCATGAACTGCCCAACCTTCGCGTCTTTAGCGCCAGGAGTTGCAGTTTTTGGAAAAATTGTTTCTGCTACTTCATCAAGAAAGGCAATATCCGATTCCGTGAATGTTGCCGATTCACCAACACCGGCATCGGGGTTTTTACAACCTGCCAGAAAAAACTCACCACCTATAACAACACCACCTGTTGCGGCGGCTACCATTTTTAAAAGTTCGCGTCTGTTCATATGTTTCTTTTTAGATAATTAACCTGTCTGCCGGAAGGCAGGTAATTATTAATTAGTAACTACTGATTTTTTAATATTCATTTTTTTCAATTCATCGACAGCAAATGCAGCCGCTCTTGCTGTCATTGCCATATAAGTCAGTGATGGATTTACACAGGATGCGCTTGTCATACAGGCCCCATCAGTTACAAATACATTCTTGCAATCCCATACCTGGTTATTGCCATTCAATACTGAAGTCTTTGGATCACGACCCATTCGCGCTGTTCCCATTTCATGAATACCCATGCCTGGCGCATTATCACCATCATAGTCCCGTACATTCTTTACTCCTGCTATTTCCAGCATTTCCTTCATGTCGGCCTTCATATCAACCCGCATTTTTTTCTCATTCTCTTTAAACTCTACATCAAAGTCAAGCACCGGTAAGCCCCATTTGTCTTTCACATTCTTATTTAAAGTGATCTTGTTCTCATGATAGGGAAGTGTTTCGCCAAATGCTGTGGCACCGATCCTCCATCCGCCAGGTTCACTCAACGAATCCTTTAATTCAGCTCCAATGCTTAGCTCTGCAACTTCACGCCCCCAGCCGTTCCTGCTGGCCCCACCCTGGTAGCCAAAGCCACGCAGATAATCTCTTTTTTCTCCACCAATATTTCTGAACCGGGGAATATAAAATCCGGTAGGACGATGACCAAAATAATACTTATCATCGTATCCTTCCACTTCGCCACTGGCGCCGCAACGGAAATGATGATCCATTACATTATGTCCTAATTCACCACTGCTGCTTCCCAAACCTCCCGGCCAAATATCGGTTGCCGAATTCATCAGTATCCAGGTTGAATTCAGCGCAGATGCACAGAGGAAAACGATATCGGCGAAATATTCTTTGGCCTGGTTGGTTTCCGCATCGATCACTCTTACGCCTTTTGCTGTTTTTGTGTCTTTATCATAAATGATCTCTTTCACAATCGAATTGACGCCAACAGTAAGCTTGCCAGTTGCCATGGCTGCAGGCAGAGTTGACGATTGGGTACTGAAATATGCGCCGAATGGACAGCCGTTCCAGCACATATCACGATATTGGCAATTTGTTCTTTGCGGGCTGTGACCCAATGGACCTGTAACATGCGCGGTACGACCAATGATGAGTGTACGCTTATTATTGTAATGTGATTTGATCTTTGCCGCTACGTCTTTTTCCACAACATTCAATTCCATGGCAGGTAAGAAATGACTATCGGGTAATTGCGGAAGATTTTCATAAGAGCCTTGTATACCTGCAAATTTTTCAACATGCGTATACCAGGGTTCAAGATCTTTGTAACCGATCGGCCAGGGAATAGCAATACCGTCTTTTTCATTAGCTGTAAAATCAATTTCGCTCCAGCGATAACTCTGACGGCCCCACATCAGTGAACGACCGCCCAGATGATAACCGCGAAACCAATCAAAGCGTTTTGTTTCAGTATACGGACAATCTTTATCATTCGCCCAATAATGAAGATTTCTTTCATTCAATGGATAATCGCGCTTCAAAAAAGGATAATCTTTGACCATTTGTTGAGTTCTGCCCCCACGATGAGGATATTCCCATACGGGTCTGTTACTTTTTTCGTAATCTTTTCCGTGCTCAATATTGAAACCACGTTCGAGCATGATCACCCTTAATCCTCTTTCGGTAAGTTCCTTAGCTGCCCAGCCACCGCTAATACCTGAGCCAACTACGATCGCATCAAATGTGTTGTTGTCTGCCATGATACAAGTTTATCGTTTATAGTTTATAGTTTTCCTGTTTGAGTACTTCAGCACACTTTGTGCAATAATCAATAATTATTAATTAATAATTATTGATTATTGGCAGCCACTAGACGTCGCACCTTCTCACCGCATCTTTCAATGCTACGAGTTTTTCTTCATTTGTTTTTCCCGTTGGAATAAATTCCTGTGCCACGTATCCTTTGAACCCGGTCTTTATAATGGCATCCATAATAGCGGGATAATATAATTCCTGGCTTTCATTTATTTCATGTCTGCCGGGAACGCCCGCCGTATGATAGTGCCCTATATATTGCGCATTATCACGGATCGTTCTTATCACATCTCCTTCATCTATCTGCATGTGGTAAATATCGTAGAGCAATTTAAAATTGGGTGACCCGATCTTCTTAACCAGTTCAACTCCCCAGGGAGTTTTATCACACATATAATCCTTGTGATCCACTTTACTATTCAATAATTCCATATGGATGATCACATTATTCTTTTCCGCTAATCCGATGATTTGTTTCAAACCTTCAGCGCAGTTATTCATACCCGTTTCATCATCCATACCTTTCCTGTTTCCGCTAAAGCAAATAAGATTTGTGTAGCCAGCTTCCTTTACCAGAGGTATGGTTTCGCTAAAATCTTTTATTAGCTGCGGATGGAAAGTTTTGTTGTTCCAGCCTTCAGTAAGACTTACTTTACCGGCTATATAGCACATGGAGCTATGAAGACCATATTTTTTTAAGGTGGGCCAATCTTTAGGAGCGATGAGATCGATAGCGCCAAAACCTATTTTTTTTACTGCTGCGCAAAGTTCATCAAGTGAAATAAAGTTGTAGGTCCACTGGCAAACGGAATGATTGATATTGCCTTTCAATTTTAATTTTTTAGAAGTGATTTCTTCAGCGCCAAAATTTACCAGGGGAGCGGCAGCTACGGCTGCAGTTCCGGCAACTATTTTTTTCAGCACATCACGCCGGTTTGTGTTTTTCATATTTACAAGCGGTTTCTAAAGTTACAATAGTCTATGTATCAAACTTCAGGTGCAGTGTCATTTTCTGGTAAACCAGCAACTCTGATCTGTCGTTTTTCTTTAAAGAATATGATGAAATATATAAGTACCCCCAATGCAATATAAGCCGGAACAAACCAAATGCTTTTCCAATCGTGACCATCCGCAATGCCATAACTATTAACAACTCTACCGGAGACCAACGTTCCTATGAACATGCCAAGTCCATAAGTAGCGAAAGTGAATAATCCCTGTGCAGCATTCTTTATCTTTTCTCCGGCTTTTTTTTCGGTGTACATATAACCGGTAACAAAAAAGAAATCGTAGCAAATGCCATGCAAAATAATTCCGGCATAAAGCATCCATGTATTGTCACCTGTATTGCCGTATGCAAAACATATATATCGAAGTATCCAGGCAGTCATGCCCATCAATAACATATTTTTTACTCCGATGCGGTTAAAAAGAAATGGAATTGCCAGAATAAATACTGCCTCAGAAACTTGTCCGAATGTCATTTTTCCGGCCGCATTCTCCATCCCCAATTCATTTAAAAATGGATTTGCCCACCCATAGTAGAACGACAATGGAATACAAACCAAAATTGCTGCTATAAAGAATATGAGATATGGCCTGCTTTTAAATAATACAAATGCCTGTGAACCCACTGCACTTGATACCGATCCTGCCGATTTTCCTTTTGGAGGTGTATTTGGCAAAGCAAAGCTCAATAAGCCAAGTGCAACCGAAACGCCAGCGGCGATCAGAAACGTGTAAATTGTTGGTTCAATCTTTAAAAACCCGATTATCAAACCTGCAACGATCCATCCTAAGGTGCCAAACACTCTTATCCATGGAAATTGCTTTCCGGGATCTGTCATTTGGAAAAACGCAATACTGTTTGATAACGCAATTGTCGGCATGTATAGCAGCGAATAAAATAAAATGATCCAATAAAAAGCAGAGCTATTGTTGACTTTTGTTGCCAGGAATAATAAAACAGC
>Ga0075418_10011129_pt1 | contig 10051 bp, 9 predicted proteins | sample SoiMetdeltSBSDD2_FD_81776 | JGI IMG/M metagenome (GOLD analysis project Ga0075418, IMG submission 81776) | Bulk soil microbial communities from a Populus tree surrounding site in Tennessee, USA - Soil MetaG P. deltoides SBSDD2 | ecosystem: Environmental > Terrestrial > Soil > Tree plantation...
CGGACGTCGAACGAACAACGGCCGTGCCGCGGCTCTTCTTCGGTGTCGCGCTCGTCCTGCTCGCGAGCGGCCCGATCATCGAAGCCCTGCGGCGGGGCCCTTCGCGGCGGCTTGGCGCGGCGGCTCTCGCGCTCGTGCTCGCCGCCGGCTCGGTTGGCGCGACGATCGCCTTCTTCGGTGGCCAATTCCTGGCAACCACGGTCGAGTCGGGGCTGCGGCCGACCGTTGAGCTCATCCCCGGTACCGAGCCGGTGATGGAGCTCCATCGCCTGGCCATCGATGGCTCCGTCGACGAGGTGATCACGACCGGACCCGATCTTCGTGAGCCGGGGCTGTCGCGCGACGGCAGCAGCGTGGCAAGCGTCTGGTGGGACCAGCAGCCCGGCGATTCACGAGTCACCGCGGAGCTCGTGGTCATGCACGCGGATGGCACCGGTCGCCGCGTCCTGACCACTGACAACGAGTGGAAGGGCACCCCGTCCTGGTCGTTGGACGGTTCGAAGATCCTCTACACGGCGACGGCTTTCGGCGGGCAGCCCAGCCCTGGGCAGGAGTCGTTCGGGCCGCAGCAGGCCCCGGATCCCGCCGGCCAGGGTGGTCCGCTGATCTTCAGCGGCGAGGGCGGCGATTGGGACATCGTGGTTGTGGACGTCGCGACCGGCACCACGACGACGCTCGTGACCGGGCCGAGCCAGGAAGGCCGGCCGGCCTGGTCCGCGGACGGCAAGTGGATCGCGTACTACTCGACGAAGGCTGGGTCGTTCGACCTCTGGCTGCTCGATGTCGCGACGAACGAGAGCCGACGGTTGACGGACGACCCGGCCGACGACTGGGGCGCATCGTTTTCGCCCAAGGCGACGAGGCTCCTGTTCGCGTCAAATCGTGACGGCGACTACCGGATCTACTCGCTTGGCATCGAAACAGGCGAGATCAAGCGACTCACGGACGGTCCAAACTCCGACTGGCTGCCGTCGTACTCGCCCGATGGCAGGTGGATCGTGTTCACGAGCGATCGCACCGGGAAGACCGAGCTCTGGCGGATGCGGCCTGATGGCTCGGAGCTGGCGCGCATGACGAACACCACGGATCGCTTCCCGGAGATGACGCCTGCCGGCTGGACGCCGGATTCGAGCGCGATCCTGTACACGAGCCGCGAGCTGTTCCTCGACGAAGGCCCCGAACCAGACGAGCGACTCGCCATCGCCAGCTTCGCGCTCGAAGGCGCGATCGTCGGCGTCGTCGTCGGCCTGCTGTTCGCAGCCGGCGGGACGTTCCCGCTCGGTGTGACGTTGGCGATGCTGATGGCCGTCGGACTGGCGCCGGCGTCGACCCTGCAGCCGCGCTGGCTCATCGCTGCACTCGTTGGCGGGCTGGCCGTGGAAGTCGCGGTCTGGCTGACCCGCCGACGAAACGCGACGACCGTGCGCACCGCCGCATTGGCGGCGGTGGGCGCCGCGGCATGGGCAGCGACGTACTTCATCGTTGCCGACCAGACGGGCGAGCTCCGCTGGGAGTTCAACCTGCTTGCGACGAGTGTCGCGTTGGCGGGGCTCGCGGCCTTTGCGGTGGCCGCGGCGATCGCGAGCGGCCGGGCGAGGATGGCCCGGCCGGAGTAGCGCCCCGCCGCAACACCGCGCGCGAGCCGCCGGTGATCGGGCCGTGGCACGATAGCGCGGTGACCAGTCCCGCGGCCCGCGCTCGCGTCCGCCTCGACGACCTCCTTGTCGAGCGCGGCCACGCCGACTCACGGGCCCGAGCGGGAGCGCTGGTGCTCGCGGGCCAGGTTCGAGTCGGCGAGGGCGACGCGGCTCGCGCGGATCGGAAGGCGGGCGACCTCGTGGATGCCGCGGTCCAGATTGCGGTCGCGGAGCCATCGCTGTATGTCAGCCGCGGCGGATTGAAGCTCGCGCCCGTGCTCGATGCCTTTGGGGTGACCCCGAGCGGGCATATCTGTCTCGACGTCGGTGCGTCGACGGGCGGCTTCACGGACGTCCTCCTCGAGCGCGGCGCATTGCGCGTCTATGCCCTCGATATCGGCCGCGGCCAGCTCGCCGAGCGACTTCGTCGTGACGAGCGAGTCGTCTCGCTCGAACGGACGAACGCCCGAACCCTTCGACCGGGCAGCCTGCCGGAGCCGATCGAGCTCGCGACGATCGACGTCGCGTTCGTGTCGCTCTCGGTCATCCTCGGGCCGGTGTCGAGCGTCCTCCGTCCAGACGGTGCAGAGGTCATCGCGCTCGTCAAGCCGCAGTTCGAGGCCCCGCGGGACGCCGTCGTCGGTGGCGTGGTCCGCGACTCGATGGTCCATCGGTCGACGCTCGGACGGATCGCCGGCGCGGCGCGGTCGGCCGGGTATGTCGTCCGCGACGCCTGTCCGTCGCCGCTCGTCGGGCCGGAAGGCAATCGCGAGTTCTTCCTCCTGCTCGCGTGGGGAGCGGAGGCGGCCGCCGAACCCGCGGACCTCGAGGCTCGCCTCGATCGTGCGACGGAGCCAGCCTGATGGCGACGGCCGCGAAGCGCATCGGGTTTGCCTACAACCCCACCGCTGAAGCCGCGGTGGACCTCCGCGAGCGCGCCGAGGGCTGGTGCGCGATGCGCGGCATCGACCACTGGGCGCTGACCGCCGCCGATCTCGAGGGTCTGCGAGGAGAGCTGCCGTCGACGGACGCCCTCGTCGTGCTCGGCGGCGACGGGACGTTCCTGCGCGCGGTTCGAGGCGCGGTCGAAACGGGCACGCCGCTGCTCGGCGTGAACGTCGGCAAGGTCGGCTTCCTCTCGATGGTCGAGAGCGACGGTCTCGACCGCGTGCTGGGCCAGCTCGCGGCCGGCGAATACGAGATCGAGGAACGCATGGGCCTCGAGGGCCGGATCCTGCGCGGCGGGCGTGGCGCCTCTGCGGCGGAGCGCTACGTCGCGCTCAATGACGTGGTCGTCGCGCGCGGGTCGCTCGCTCGGGTCTGCCGCCTCGACGTCTCGATCGACGACAGCCACCTCGCGACGTTCATCGCCGACGGCCTCGTCGTCGCCAGCCCGACCGGCTCGACCGGCTACTCGTTCTCGGCCGGCGGCCCGATCGTCGCTCCGGCGACCCGGAACCTCATCGTCACGCCGATCGCCGGCTATCTCTCGGCGATCCGGAGCATCGTCGTTGAGCCGACAAGGGTCGTCCGCTGCCGCGTCCAGGATGCCTACGAGGCGCTCGTTTCGATCGACGGGCGCGAGGACATCCCGATCGCGGTTGGCGACGTCGTCGAAGTCCGAGCGATCGAGGCGCCGATCCGCTTCGTCCAGCCGAACGGCGCGGTTCCCTTCTGGGACCTCGTCCGCCACAAGGTCGAGCTGCTGCCGTCGTGACTGAATCGGGAGTCCTCGGCGACGCCGCCCCGGTTGCCGTCGGGCCCGGAATCGGCGGTTCGGGGACGCCGCCGGGTCGGCTTCTCGAGCTCAAGGTCACGGGCCTCGCGCTGATCGAGCGGCTGCGGGTACCGCTCGGTCCGGGCCTGAATGTCCTGACCGGCGAGACCGGGGCCGGGAAGAGCCTCCTCATCGATGCCCTTGGTCTCGTTCTCGGCGCGCGGGCGGACACCTCGCTCGTCCGGCACGGCGAGGACGCGGCGCGGGTGGAGGCGCTGTTCGACCGGCTACCCGAGCCGCTGATCGTCGTCCGCGAGGTTTCCGCCGGCGGGCGATCGACCGCACGGTTGGATGACGACGCCGTGACCGCCGCTCGGCTGGCGGAGAGCGTCGGCTCGCTCGTCGAGATCCACGGCCAGCACGACCAGCAGCGGCTCCTCGACGAGCGCTGGCAGCGAGATCTCCTGGATGCCGCCGGAGGTCACGACGAGCTGCGGACCGCGATGGCAACCGCGGTCGACCGCTGGCGGGCCAATCGCGCGGCGCTGGCCGAGCTGACGATCGAGCCGCGCGAGCTCACTCGGCGGATCGAGATCCTGGAGCACGAGGCGGCCGAGATCGCCGCGGCGCGGCTGCGGCCCGGCGAGGCAGCCGAGATCCAGGCCAGGTTGGCGGCCGCGCGGCATGGCGAGGCCTTTGCCCGCGGCGCAACGGAGATCGGCGCATCGCTCGGCGGCGAGCGCGGTGCCCGGGACTCGGTCGCGGCCGCGCTGTCGGCGGCGCAGGCGATCGCGCGATTCGACGAGCGGTTCGAAGCGCTGGCGGCCCGCCTCGGAGGCTTGGACGCGGAGCTCGCGGACGTCGCCTCCGAGGTCCGTGCGCTGACCGAGACCGTCGACCACGACCCGGCGACGATCCTGTCGCTCGAGGAGCGGCTCTCGACGATCTTTGGGCTCGAACGTCGCTATGGCGAGGACGAGGCCGCGGTCATCGCGCACGGCGAGCAGGCGGCAACCGAGCTGGAACGCCTCAACGACCTGGACGGGGAGCGCGCCCGCCGTGCGGCCGAGGATGCCCGCCTGCTCGAGGATGTCGCGGCGGCGGCCGTCGAGCTGGGCCTCCGCCGGGCCGCGACGGCGGCAACGCTCGGCCAGGCGGTGGACGAGGCGCTCGTCGCGCTGGGCTTCCGCAGCGGCGCGTTCGAGATCGGTCTGGGTCGACGACCGGCGGAGGCCGACGAGCCGGCGATCGAGCTCGACGGCGACGCGGTGACGTTCGACGCCTCGGGCGCGGACGAGGTCGTCTTTCGGTTCGCCCCGAACGCCGGCGAGCCGGCACGGCCACTCGCGCGGATTGCCTCGGGTGGAGAGCTCTCGCGCGTCGCGCTGGCGATCCGGCAGGTCCTCGCGACCGTCGATCGCACGCCAACGCTCGTGTTCGACGAGGTCGATGCCGGCGTCGGCGGTCGGACGGCGGACCCGATCGGGCGCAGCCTGTGGAGCCTCGCCCGCAACCACCAGGTGCTCGTCGTCACGCATCTGCCGCAGATCGCCGCCCACGCCGACGCCCACCTCCGGATCTCCAAACGGGAGCGGGACGGTCGGACGGTCACGGAGGTCGAAACGCTCGACCACGAGGGCCGGATCGTCGAGCTCGCCGCGATGCTCGGCGGGGTGGGGGAGGCCGGCGAGGCGGGCCCCGGCGGCTCAGCGACGCTCGCGTCCGCCCGTGAGCTCCTCGACCGAGCCGACGCCTGGCGCGGGCGGAGAGTCGCGCCCGGCTGATGGGCAGCCCGGCCATCGAACCGGCGATCGACGACTACCTGACGTTCCTGCGCGTCGAACGCGGCGTGGCCGTCGCGACGATCCGCGCGTATCGCAGCGATCTGTCGGACTTCGCGGCCGCTCGCGGCACCGGGCACGACTGGGCGCGAGGTCCCGAGGCGGCCGTTCGATACCTCGCCGCGCGGACTCGGCGCGGCCGCCCGCACGATCCGGGCCTCGCCCCGACGAGCCTCCGGCGCCGCGCCGCCTCGATCCGCGGCTTCTACCGCTTCGCGTTCGGCGAGGGGCTCATCGGCGTGGACGTTGCCGCGCAGCTCGACCTGCCGCGCCAGCCCCGGATCCTGCCCGAGACGCTCACGGTCGAGGAGACGGAGCGACTCCTCGAAGCGGCCGGCGGCGACGATCCCGAAGAGCCGCAGCACGACCGGCGGCTCCGCGACCGGGCCCTCCTCGAGCTCCTCTACGCCGCTGGTCTCCGCGTCTCCGAGGCGCTCGGGCTCGATGCCGACGATCTGTCGCTCGACGCCGGGACCGCGCGGGTGATCGGCAAGGGCGACCGCGAGCGAATCGTGCCCGTTGGCGAGATCGCGCTCGACCGGCTGCGGCGCTGGATCGACGGACCCCGGGTGGCGCTCCTGGCCCAGGGCACGCATCGCGGCCGCGGCGGTCCGGTGTTCGTCGGCGAGCGCGGCGGCCGCCTCAACCGCGCGGCGGCATGGTCGTCGGTCAAGGCGGCCGCCGTCGCGGCCGGACTCAGCGACCGGATCAGCCCGCACACGCTGCGGCACTCCTTCGCCACGCATCTCCTCGAGGGCGGCGCGGACCTGCGGATCGTCCAGGAGTTGCTCGGGCATGCGAGTATCTCGACGACGCAGCTTTACACGCACCTCACCGGCGAGCGGATCCGGGAGGTCTACGCGCGGGCCCATCCCCGGGCCTGAGAGGGAGGCACACACGTGGCTCGTTACGCCGACACCCTGCTCGCCGACGGCGAACGCATCGCCCTTCGTCGTCGCCAGCACCTGCTCGCGACGGTCGTCGACGGGCGGGCGGGCTGGGGGCTCGTCGTCCTCGCGATCGCGCTGATCGGGGTCCGGGCGGCCTGGCTGACCGGCACCGGCTTCTTCGAGCAGGTTGTGGGCTGGGGCGCCCTGATCGCGCTCGTTGTCGGGCTCGTCATCCTCGGGAAGGTCTACTGGAGCTGGTACGCGCAGGACTACATCGTCACGAATCGCCGCGTCCTCAAGGTCGAGGGCATCATCAACAAGCGTTCGGCCGATTCCTCGCTCGAAAAGATCAACGACGCCGTGCTCGAGCAGAACCTGTTCGGCCGGATTTTCGGCTACGGCGACCTCGACATCCTGACGGCCGCCGACGTCGCGATCGATCGGTACCGAATGCTCGCGGGCGCTCCGAACTTCAAGAAGGCGATGCTCGACCAGAAGCACGCCCTGGAGCTCGAGGTCGGGCGCTCGATGGCGCCCGCGATGCGCGCCCCAGGCCCGATGGCCGCACCAGCCGCGGCCGCGATGTCCGCCGATGACGTGACCGCCGCCCTCGGTAACCTCGCCGATCTGCGCGACCGTGGCGCGATCAGCGCCGAGGACTACGAGGCGAAGAAGACGGAGCTCCTCGGCCGCCTCTAGGGTCCGCACCGCTACCATCCCGGCAATGCCCTTCTTCGACAGCCCCGAGGCGGCGATCGAGACCTTCGTCCTCCTCGCGATCTTCCTGCTCGTCGCGTTCCCGGTCCACGAGTTCGCGCACGCACTAGCTGCCTACCGGCTCGGTGACGGCACTGCGCGGATGTTCGGCCGGCTGACGCTCGATCCCGTCGCCCACTTCGATCCGTTCGGTGGCCTGCTGATGGCGGCCACGCTGATCACGTCGGGTGGTTCGTCGGGTTTCGGCTGGGCCAAGCCGACGCCGTACCTGGCCCAGAATCTGCGCGGTGGCGTCCGCGGCGAGGCGATCGTCGCGGCAGCTGGTCCAATCTCGAACCTCATCCTGGCCGCGATCGGCGCGATCCCGCTGCGGATCATCCTCGCGGCCGATCTCGACGTCCCGGGGATCGTGTTCAAGATCCTCCTGACGTTCATCTACATCAACATCCTGCTCATGGTCTTCAACCTGATCCCGATCCCGCCGCTCGACGGCTCGAAGGTCCTGTACGCGTTCCTGCCGCCGCGAACCGCCTACCAGGTCCGGCCCATCCTCGATCGATACGGCTTCTTCATCCTCCTCGCCGCGATCTTCCTGCCGATCCCGCCGGTCAACCAGCCGGCGCTGTCGATCGTCATCGACGTCGTCGGGCTGCCGATCTTCCGGCTCCTGACGGGCATCGGCCTCTGAGCATGGCCGGCGCTGGGCTCCGCTGGTGGGCGGGCAAGATCCGCCAGGCGTGGTCCCACGTGCGGGCTCATGTCCGGCCCGACGAGCGCGCCGCGCTCGTCAGCTGGACGACGCCGGCACAGCGAGCGCTGTTCGATGCGATGCATGTCGCCGACCGGCGCCACGGGCTCGATGTCGTCACCCGCCTCCGACGTGCCGGCGTCGAAGACACGGATGCGCTCCTCGCCGGCCTGCTCCACGACGCCGGCAAAGGCGACGCCGGCCTGGCGGTTCGTGTCGCGTTCTCGCTCGGCCAGGCCTACGGCCACTGGATCTGGCGGCTCGCGAGGTTCGTCCCGGGCTTCCGGACGACGCTGGGGCGGCTGATCGAGCACGCCGACGGTTCGGCGCGGCTCGCGGCCGCGGCCGGCTGCTCGCTTCGAACCGTCGAGCTCATCCGCTGGCAAGAGACGCCGCGCGACGTGGAATTCGGCGAGACGCTGCGCCTCGCGGACGAGGCGAGCTGACGTGCCGCCACTCGTCGCGGTGGGGCCGGGGCGGCCCGAAGATGTCCCTCCGGCGGCGCGCGCCGCGGTTGGCCCGTCGGTCGTCATCGAGGCCGCGGCTCACCCCGAATCTGGGACACGCGTCGAGCTCGAGGACTGGTCCGGGCCGATCGGCCTCCTGCTGAGCCTGATCGAGGCTCGCCGGCTCGATGTCCTGACCGTGCCCCTCGGCAGCCTCGCCGAGGCGTACCTGGAGGCACTGGCGACGATCGAGGCGGATCGTCTCGGTCACATCAGCTCGTTCGTGGCTGTCGCCGGGCAGCTCATCCTCATCAAGAGCCGGGCGATGCTGCCGCGCCAGCCGGAGGGCGGTGACGCGGCCGCGACGGACACGGACGAGGTGGACCCGGAAACGCGCCTCCGCGAGCGCCTCCTGCTCTACCGCGCCTATCGCGACGCCGGAATGCGTCTGGCCGATCGCGCCATCGGGCTGTTCCGTCGTGAGCCGAGTGCCGCGCTCGCGTCCGGGCTCGCCGGAGCGGTGACGGGGACGCCCGCGCCGCCGCTCGACCCGGCGATCCTGCCGAAGGCCCTGGCGGAGCTCGTCCGCGTGATCGCACCGCCGCCCCCGCCACCGGAAACGGTCCGGCGAGTCGTCACCCTGGCGGAACGGGCACGGATCATCCGCGCCGCTCTCCGCGACGTGCCGCAGCTCGTGCTCCAGGACCTGCTGGCGAAGGTCCGAGATCGGGTGGTCGTCGCGGTGACGTTCCTCGCGCTTCTCGAGCTCATGAAGCGCCGCGAGGTCGTCGTCGAGCAGGCGGAGCCGTTCGGGCCGATCATCGCCCGCCGGATGACGCCGGCCGAGCGTGCCGCTGCCGGCCTCCCGACCGAAGCCGACGAGCTCCCGTTCGATGAATCGCTGGCCTCCTTCGCATGACCGCCGAGCTCGACCCCGCCACGGACCCCGCGCTCGACCCCGCGCTCGCGAACGGCCACGAGACCGCCGGCGCCGAGGACGTCTCGCCGGCCCCGATCGAGCTCACCGAGTCCGGGCTCGAAGCGCTGCTCTTCGTCGCCGAGCGGCCGCTGTCGCGGCGTGAGATCGCGTCGCTGGCCGGAACGGACGCTGCCACGGTCGACGCCCGGCTCGGTGATCTGGAGGTCAGCCTCCGTGGCCGCGGCCTGAGGCTCATCGTGTCCGGCGATCGCGTGGAGCTCGTGACTGCGCCCGAGGCTGGGCCGCTCGTCGCGCGCTACGTCGGCGCGGACGCCGTCCGCCTCTCGCCGGCGGCGCTGGAGACCCTCGCGATCGTCGCCTACCGCCAGCCCGTGACGAAGTCGGCAGTCGAGCGGATCCGCGGCGTCGATTCGGACTACACGATGCGCGGTCTCGTTCACCGACGGCTCGTCGTGGAGCTCGGCCGGGCGGACGCCCCCGGCCGGCCGATCCTGTACGGCACCGGCTTCGAGTTCCTCGAGCGATTCGGCGTCGCCAGCCTTGATGACCTGCCGGCGCTCGAAGCCGAGGTCGCCGGCGCCCTGGTGGACCCAGCGGCGGCAGACGCCGCGCCCGGCGAGGTCGAAGCGGCCGAATCGGTCGACTGATGCCGGCCGAGCGGCTGCAGAAGGTCCTCGCCAACGCCGGGGTCGCGTCGCGCCGCGCGAGCGAGCGCCTGATCGTCGAAGGCCGCGTTCGCGTTGACGGCCGCGTTGCGGCGATCGGTGCAAGTGCGGACCCGGCCGTCTCGCGGATCGAGGTCGACGGCCGCCCGATCAGCTCGGCGGGCGCGCCGACGCACCTTGCGCTCCACAAACCGGCCGGCGTGACCTCGACGGTCCGCGACCGGCACGCGGCGACGACCGTGCTCGACCTCGTCCCGACCGCGCTGCGGCCGGACGCCTCAAGGCTGTACCCGGTCGGGCGGCTCGATCTCGACAGCGAGGGCCTGCTCCTGCTGACGAACGACGGGGACTGGGCCGAGCACGTGCTCCATCCCCGCTACGGCGTCCAGCGGGAGTACGCCCTGGGCCTCGCCGGGCCCCTGGAGCCCGACCAGGAGCAGGCGCTCCGCC
>Ga0075418_10011130_pt1 | contig 10051 bp, 7 predicted proteins | sample SoiMetdeltSBSDD2_FD_81776 | JGI IMG/M metagenome (GOLD analysis project Ga0075418, IMG submission 81776) | Bulk soil microbial communities from a Populus tree surrounding site in Tennessee, USA - Soil MetaG P. deltoides SBSDD2 | ecosystem: Environmental > Terrestrial > Soil > Tree plantation...
AGATCCGCACCCACCAGGGCGCCGTGGTCGGGGTCACCCTGGACAACGGCGACGAGTACGACGCCAAGATGGTGGTGTCGAACGCCTCCGCCATCACCACCTACACCAAGATGCTCGACCCGTCCGTCGTCCCCGACTCCGTCCTGCGCGACCTGCGCGGCCGGCCGCTGGGCATCTCCGGCACGATCGTCTACCTCGGTGTCGATGCCCCCGGCAAGGAGCTGGGCTTCATGTCGGAGACCAACTTCATCACCCGCGACCTCTCGGAGAAGACGGTCCGGGAGAGCATGTTCTCCCTCGATCCGACGCCCTTCGTCGTCGCAACCTGCTACGACGTCGACCCCCGCGGGCCCATCGGGTTCGCGCCGCCAAAAGCCTCCCTCTTGGCGCTCTGCTCGATCCAGTACGGCGAGGTGTGGGACAAGATCGCCCCGGAGGACTACGCCAAGACCAAGTTCGAGATGGCGCAATCCATGCTCGACCTGACGAAGGTGATCGCCCCGGGCCTGCAGGACGCCATCGAAGAGGTCGAGGTGGCCACCCCGCACACCCTCAAGCGCTACCTCGGCCACCCCGGCGGCGCCATCTACGGCTTCGACCAGGACATCACCGACAGCTGGCTCTTCCGCGACGCTGATCTCAAGCCCAACGTACCCGGCCTGTTCCTCCTCAGCGGGTGGACCACCGCGGGCGGGTACAACTCGACGATCGTGACCGCGGCGCGCTTCTCCCAGCGACTCTTGCAGCTCTAGACCCCAGCCGACCGAGGAGATCCGATGCCCGCCCACCCGCTCGCCCTGCTCTTCGACCAAGTGGACGACGTCACCAACGAGATCGCCCGCCGAGAGGCCGAGGGTACGGCGCACCGCGCCACCGTGGACGACGAGATCGCGGTGTACCACCCGAAGCAGCTCGACCTCGTCGTGGACGACGTCATCACCGAGACCGCGACGGCGAAGACCTTCCGGTTGCGCCGGGCCGACGGCGAGCTGGTCCCGCCGTTCCAGGCCGGCCAGTACATCAGCCTACGGGTGCAGGTCGGCGGCGTGCACACCAGCCGGGCGTTCTCGGTGTCCTCCAGCCCGACCGTGCGCCACTACTACGACCTGACGATCAGGCGGGTCCCTGGCGGCCGGATCAGCAACCACCTGCTCGATGAGGTCGCTCCCGGCGACCGCCTGGCCAGCGGCGGCCCCATCGGCGGATTCCACCACGACCCGCTCTTCCATGGCGACGAGCTGGTCTTCCTGGCGGGCGGCTCGGGTGTCGCGCCCTTCATGAGCATGATCCGCGAGATCGTCGACCGCGGCCTGCCGCGCACGGTGCACCTGGTCTACGGGTCGCGCCGCACCGACGACATCATCTTCCGGGCCGAGCTCGACGAGATCGCCCGCACCCAACCGGCGATCACGGTGGACCACGTGATCTCCGAGCCGGACGCGGACTGGACGGGACCGAAGGGGTTCCTGTCGGCGAAGGTCATCAGTTCCCTCACGGGCCCGCTCCGGGGCCGGATGACCTACGTCTGCGGGCCGCCCGCCATGTACGCCTACCAGCTCCAGCAGTTGGCGAAGATGAAGCACCCGCGCCGCCGGGTGCGGCTGGAGGCCAACGGGATCGCCCTGCCGCCCGGCAAGGCCCCCGACTGGCCGGACGACGTGGACCCGACCGCGGAGGTGACCGTCGCGGTCCGCGGCCGCGGCGAGTTCCGTACCCCGCGCAACCGCCCCCTGCTCGACGCCTTGGAGGACAACGGCTTCCAGCCGCCGGAGGCGTCCTGCCGGTCGGGTGAATGCAGCCTGTGCCGGGTCCGGGTGGTGAGTGGTTCCGTCTTCAACGCCGCCGAGGCCCGCATCCGGATGTCGGACCACGACTTCGGGTTCACCCACTCCTGCGCGGCGTTCCCGGTCACCGACGTCGAACTGGATTATTAGTTCCTCAGTTGTGATAGGTTGATCCTTGCGTCCATTGTGGATGCTGGCCATCCGCTGATGCGACCCCGAGGTGAGGCAGTCCCGCCGGAGCGCAAACCGGCGGGACTTCCAGGTAGGTGGGGAATCGGTTAGTGTAATTTCTTCACTCCCACTGGGCCTACTGGATGTTTGGAGGAACGGGTGAGGGAGTCGACATCGCCGCCGCTCTACACAGTGCCGGAGAAGGGCGGGCTCGCTGACCTCATCGCGCGCAACGCCGCCGAGGCGCCGCAGGCGCCGGCATTCCACCGCAAGGTCGACGGCCGGTGGGAGCCGGTCAGCGCTGCGGACTTCTTCGCTGAGGTCACCGACGTGGCGCGCGGGCTGATCGCCACGGGTGTCGAGCACGGGGACCGCGTGGCCCTGCTTTCCGCCACCCGCTACGAATGGTCGCTGGTGGACTTCGCCGTCTGGGCGATCGGCGCGGTGCCGGTCCCCATCTATCCGTCGTCCTCGGCCGAGCAGATCGAGTGGATCCTCAGCGACTCGGGTGCGGTGTCGGCCGTGGTGGAGACCGCGACGAACGAGGACGTGGTCCAGGGACTGCGGGGCAGGCTGCCCGCCCTGCGGCGCGTCTGGCGGCTCGACGGCGGCGCGGTGGAGGACCTGCGGCTCGCGGGTGCCGCGGTCGAACCCGCCGCGGTTGAGGAGCGCCGGACGGCCGTGCGACCGGAGGACACAGCCACGATCATCTACACGTCCGGTACCACCGGGAGGCCCAAGGGCTGCGTCCTCAGCCATGCCAACCTGCTTGCCGAGGCGGGCAACGCCGTCGCCCTGCTGCAGACCATGTTCGGGCCTGTGGACGGCATCCCGGCATCGACATTGCTCTTCCTGCCGCTGGCCCACGTCTTCGGCAGGATGGTGCAGGTCGGTGCCATGGTGGCGCGGAATCCGTTGGCGCACTGCTCCGATGTCAAGCAGGTGCCCGCGGAGCTGGCCAGCTACCGGCCGACGTTCCTGCTCTCGGTTCCGTACGTGCTGGAGAAGGCGTACAACACCGGCCGCCGCAAGGCGCACGAAGCTGGCAAGGGCAAGGTGTTCGACGCCGCGGCGGCGACCGCCATCGCCTACTCGGCAGCGCGGAAACCCGGTCTTGGCCTGCGCCTGCGACACGCACTGTTCGACCGATTGGTGTACGGCAAGTTCCGCGCCGCCTTCGGCGGGAACCTGCGTTTCGCCATCTCCGGAGGGGCGGCCCTGGGCGAGCGCCTCACGCACTTCTACCGCGGCTGCGGCATCACGGTCTTCGAGGGCTACGGACTCACCGAGACCAGCGGTGCGGTCACGGTCAACTCGCTGGAGTCCTTCCGGCCGGGAACCGTGGGCGCGGTCCTGCCGAGCGTACGGGTCAGGATCGCCGACGACGGCGAGGTGCAGTGCACCGGCGCCTCGGTGTTCGCGGGCTACTGGAACAATGAGAAGGCGAACGCCGAGGCGTTTACCGAGGACGGTTGGTTCCGGACCGGTGATATCGGGGCGTTCGACGACCACGGCCACCTGCGTATCACCGGCCGGATCAAGGAGCTCCTGGTGACCAGTGGCGGCAAGAACGTGGCGCCCGCGGTGATTGAGGACCGCATCGCCGCGTCCCCGCTGGTCGCCCAAGCGCTCGTGGTGGGCGATGGGCAGAAATACATCGCCGCGCTCATCACCGTCGACGCGGAGTACCTGGAGCACTGGAAGGCGGGCGCGGGCAAGCCCGCCAACGCCACGCTCTCAGAACTCATCGACGATCCCGACCTCCTGGCGGAGCTGCAACGCGCCGTGGACGAGGGCAACGCGGCGGTGTCCTCGGCCGAGGCGGTACGCCGGTTCCGCGTCCTCCCCCGCGAGTTCACCGTCGAGTCGGGCCACCTGACGCCGTCGCTGAAACTGCGCCGCTCCGTGATCATGGCGGACTTCGCCGACGAGGTGGCCAAGCTGTACGTCTAGCCGGCCGTCGCCCATTGCCCAGAACCCAGAAGGTTCACGTCCGACCAGAGAGCAAGTGCTGCTTCACTCCCGGCCACTCGGCCCGCAGCACGCTGTAGAAGATCGCGTCCCGGCGTCGGCCGCCCGGCATGTAGTTGAAGCTGCGCAGTGTGCCTTCCTCGATCGCGCCGATGTTGCGCAGGCCCTTGCGGGCCTGTTCGTTGAGGATGTCGGTCTTGAACTCGACACGTTCGGCGCGGAGTCGGTCGAAGGCGTGCTCCAGGAGGAGGTACTTGGCCCAGCGGTTGACGTCCTTGCCGCGGAAGTCGCGGCCCAGCCAGGACCAGCCGATCTCCAGGCGGGCGTCGGCCTCGGCCAGGTTGCCGTAGCTCATGCTGCCGGCGACGCGACCGGTGGTCTTGTCGGTGACGACGAACACCACCCGGCGGCCGGCGGCCCGGTCGGCGAGGCAGGTGTCGAAGAACACCTTGAAGTCGGCTTCGTTCTCCACGGCCGTCACGAAGTACCGCCAGATGTGTGGGTCCATGGCGACCGCCCGAATTCCCTCACGGTCCGCCTCAGTGACCGGATGGAGCTCGACGTACTCGTTCTCAAGGACTGTTGACGCTTGCTCGGCCCAGGTCATGATTCAGTTTTCCACCGGACCCGCGTGCCGGGCGAGCGCGGTCGTGACGTCGCGCAGAGTCCGCATGCCGGCGAGGTCGTGCTCGGTGAAGTTGCCGAGGTCGACCTTGGTTGTCTCGCACAACTCGGTCAGAAACAGCACCTTGTTGAGAGAGGTCAGCGCGTAGTGGCCGACCATGTCGGCGTCGAGGTCGAGTGCCGCCGGCTCGATGTCGTGGGTCAGGACGGCGGAGAAGTGTTCGCGGGCGGTGGCCTCCAGCTCAGGGAGCATGGATTCCCTCCTCGGGGTTGTGGACTGCTGCGTGGTGGGCGGCGAGGATCTGCCGCCGTTTGGGCTTGTACTGCGAGGTGAGCAGGCCGTTGTCGATGCTGAACGGCTCGTCGGCGAGGATCATCCGGCTGATCCGCTCGTCGTTGGTGAGCGCGGCGTTGGTCAGGGCGAGCCGGGCGGTGAGCGCCTCCCGGTCGGCGGGGACGCGGGCCGGGGAAACTACGGCGACCAACTCGGTCTGACCGGGGCAGAACAGCACGCACTCGGCGATTGCCGGGTCGGCCTTCATACGCTCCTCGATCGGCCGAACGATGATCTTCTTCCCGTTGTCCAGGACGATCACGTCGTCGGCCCGTCCCCGTATGAAGAGGAAGCCGTCCTCGTCCAGATGCCCGAGGTCACCGGTGCGGACCGTGCCGTCTGGTGCGAAGACCCGCTCGGAACTGCCGGGTTCGGCGTAGGTGTAGTGGGTGTTGACGGGGTGTTCGCTTCGGACGTGGACGACACCATCCTCGTCGATCAGCACCTCCTTCCCCCGCAGCACCTGACCCACGCTGCCCTCGCGGTGGGCCTTGGGGTGGTTCTTGGTGACGATGCAGGTCTCGTTGAGCCCGTACCCCTCATAGATGGGGAGACCGGCCTCGTCGAAGAAGCGCAGGGTGCTCGGGGCCGCCGGCGCGGAACCGGTCCACAGATAGCGGATGCGCTCGCCGAACACCGCCTGTGCGGCCGTCTGCAGGGACGGGGAGCGACGCCGCTTGGCCTCGATCTGGCGTTTGGCGGCTTCGTAGAAGGCGGGCACCCCCATCACCACGGTGGGCCTGGCTCGGCGCAGCGCCGCGAAGGCGGCCTCGTAGGTGGTGACTGTGACGTCGTGGCCGTGCAGCAGCGACGAGTAGATCCAGTAGCGCTGCTGGAGCAGGGAGAGCGGCAGGAACACGAACAGGTCGTCGCCCGGCCGGTGTTCGAAGATCTCCTGCACAGCCCGCAGCGAGATGTCGATGCTGCCCGCGGTGGCGCCGAGCCCCTTGGGCTCGCCGGTGCTGCCGGACGTGAACTTGATCGTGGTGACGTCCTTCGGCCCCCACGTCACCGGCGGCAGGGCGGGCTCGTCCAGGTCGGTTCGCTCGGCGGCCGCCGCCACGTCGCTCGCCCCTACGGTGCCGGGCGCGTCGGCGGGCCGGTCGGTGAACAGGAGTGTCAGGCCGTAGCGGGTCAGCAGGTCGCCGTTGGGCGTGAACTTGCCCGGCTCGAGCCCGGCCGTCTCCACCTTCAGCCGAAGGGCCGCCAGGTCGAGCAGCACCCACTCCAGCCCGTTGGCCAGATGGATGCCGATGCGGTCGCCGGGGCCGACACCGCGGCCGAGCAGCCACCGCGCCACTCGGCCGGAGCGCCGGTACAGGTCGGCGAGGTCGAGCGCCTGGGTACCCCGCAGATCGGCGAAGGTGATGCGGCCGGCGGTCGGCTCGGTGGAGACGAGACGGCCGAGGGTCTCCTGCGTCATCGGTCGGACTCCTGGTGATCGTTCTTGAAGGCGGCGGGCTTGAAGAACGTCGCGGTGGCGAGGCAGATGTCGCTGCCGGGCGAGATGAGTTCCACCGTGCGCGGCCAAACGGTTGGCTCCGGCAGACCGAGCGCGGCGGCCAGCCGGCCCGCGAAGCGCGGCATCAGCGGCGTTGCGGCGTGGGCGAGGAGGCGGGCGGCGGCCAGTTCCAGGGCGATCGCGGTTCGCGCCTCGCTCAGCCAGTGGGCGCTCCGCGCGGTGAGGGCCTCCCGGCCGGCGAAGCGCAGCGTGTCCTTGACCAGTCCGTCGAGTTCCGCGGCGCCCCGGTTCAGGCTGAAGCCGTTGGGGCGCAGGCTGCCGGTGACCGCGTCGAGCCGGCCGCCGAGCCGGGCCAGGAACGCCGAGTGTTCCGGTGTCCAGGTGCCCGCGTCGGGAGCCTTGCCGTCGTAGTGCTTGGCGATCCGGGCGCCGAGGTCGTTCAGCCACCGCTGCCAGGTTCCGATCAGCGTGTCGTTCAGCGCCGCCTGGAAATCCGCGCGTCGGAAGTTGGTGCGCTCGACCTCGGGCCTGGTGCGGCTGAGGAAGTAGCGGACGGCGTCGACGGTGTCCTCGTTGAGGATCTCCTTGCCCCAGATGGCGTGCCGCCGGCTGGTCGAGAACTTCTCACCGTCCAGAAGGTAGAACTCGTTGACGTGGTAGTCGATGTCCGGCTGCCAGTCGGGGTGGGCCAGTCGGTACAGGACCGGGTAGAGCACCGAGTGGTAGAAGCTGTTGTCGTAGCCGAAGAAGTGGACGATCTTCCAGTCCTGCTCTGGTGCGGCGGCCTTCCAGCCGCGGTCCAGGCGCGTACCCAGCGACTCGATGCCGTGCAGAAAGCCGTACGACATCTCGGGCCAGACCCAGATGACCTGTTCGTTGACGTCCTTCTCCGCCGGGGGAACGCCCCAGTCGGCGGGGTGGGACAGGGGGATGTCGAGGGCGGGGCGGGCGAAGACGCGGTCGCCGAGTTCCCTCAGCCGGGCCGGGACGCGGCCGAGGCTGTGGTGGGTGGAGATCTCCCCGCGGAACTCGTGCAGCGGCAGCGACCAGCGGGCCAGTGGGGCGCGCCGCGGCTGCGCGTCGGAGGCGTTGGACCTCGGCTCCGTCAGATCCACCACGGTGTTGGGCTCGCCGCACTCCTCGCAGATGTTGCCGCCGGTGCTCCCGCCACAGCCGGGGCAGCCGCCCCTGACGTCCACCTCGTACAGGTACCGGCCGCTCTCGCCGTCGAAGAGGGCGTCCCGTTCGGTGACCGCGGCCCGGCCGGAGGCGACCACCCGGGAAAAGTAGTCCTGCAGGCCCGGCCGATAGCCGGGCGCGGTGTCGGTGACCGTGTACTGGTCGAGGACGATGTCCATCAGCGCCAGCGTCTGCACGATCTCGGCGCTGTAGTGCGCGGCGGTCTCCGCGGGCTCACGGCCCTCGCGGTGGGCGGCGCTCACCACGTAGCTCTGGTAGTCGTCGCTGCCCGTCAGGTGCCACGCATTGGTGCCGTTCAACCGCTGGAACCGGACGTACGCGTCGGCGCCCAGGTACGGGCCGGACAGATGCCCGAGGTGGAGGTCACCGTTGGGCGTCGGCGGGGTGGAGAAGACGAACACCGGACGCTCGCCGAAGGCCAACCGCTCGTCCTCGCCGGCCGACTTCAGGGCGCGTACCGGGTCGCGCCAGTACTGGGTGAGGAAGACCAGGTCGCTGTCGCCGGTGTTCTCCAGCACATGAGCCTCGAACGGCTCGATGAGGACCACCGTGCCCGGCCGGACCGGATGGCGGCGACCGTCCACATCGAACTCGCCTTCGCCGGCGACGATGACGAAGAACTCGGTTTCGTCGTGCTGATGGCTGGTGGTTGCACCGCCCGGCGCGACCCGCCCCCAGCCGGCGCCCGTCCCGATGCCCTCGACGCTGCTCATGCCGATGCCGAAGGCCGGCTCCAGGGCGCGCGGCTCGTACGTATTGATGATCATTTCGTTTCCTTCCGGTCCTCGAGGGACAGGGTCTGGGTGGGCAGCAGGCGGACGGCCTCCCGGGCGACGGCCGGGGCCAGCCGGTACCCGGAGCCGTTCGCCGCGCCCGCGAAGACCAGCCGGCCGTCGTCGGTGAGCGCCCGGACCAGCGGGGCCTGGTCCGGTGCGTACGCGTCGCAGAACACGCGGCCCGAGACGCAGCGGTCGGCCAACCGGGGTGCGTAGCGCTCCAGCAGCTCGCGGGCCTCCGCCAGGTGCACCGGGGTCACGCCCGGCTCGACGGTGTCGGGGTCCACGTCCCATTCGGTGCAGGTGTAGCTGAACAGCCAGTGACCGCGGTGTCGGTACGGCAGCAGGAAGGCGTCCTCCTCCTGGAAGACGATCGCGCCGTCCTTCTCCGTCGGCGGCTCCTCGATGTGCAGGGCCACGATCTTCTTCACCCGTGCCCCGAGGGGCCCCACCAGGTGCCGCCATGCCTTAGCGGAAAGCCAGGGGCCCGGCGCGAGCACCACCCGCTCGGCGGTGAGGGTGGCCCCGGTTCCCAGCGACAACCGGACACCGTCGGAGTCCGAGCTCATGCCCGTCACCGCGACGCCCTCGAGGAACTCGACTCTCGGCCGCAGCTCGGCGGCGAGAGCCTGGGTGAGCGCGGGGACATCGGCGTACTGACAACCATCTCCCTTCCAGGCGACCATGCCGTCCGGCAGGTTGACATCGTTCGGGATCTCGGTGACGCGTCGTAGGTTCGCCTCCGGTAGGTAGACCGTGCGCAGGGTCGCCTCGGTCCTCTCCGGCGCGACGACGGTCATGCCGAGCGGGTGGATCGGCAACTCGGGTCGCGAGGCGGCGAGTTCGACGTAGTACCGCTGGCTCTCGACCGCGAGGGCCCGCACGGCAGGGTTCGTGGCGCGAGGGAAGTGCAGGCCCGCCGATCGGCGGCTCGCCCCGCTGGCGATCAGGTCGCGGTCGATCACCGTCACCGAGGCACCGGGGTCGGCGGCCAGGATCTCCCGCGCGACGAGGCAGCCGAGGATCCCGGCGCCGACCACGACGGTGCCGCGGATGCCCTCCGCCGTCATGGGGTCTTCCCCACGGGTGGCTTGCTCGACCATTCGATGAACGAGGGGAGCTGCTCGTTGCTCGACACCTTGCCGAGCCGGTCGGCGATGCGCTGGCTGCGCCAGGCGTTCAGGCTCAGGTTCGGGTCGGCCAGGCCGCGCTGGCCGCGGGCGGCGTTCTGCACGAACACCCGCCGGTCCTCTGGTCCGTCCCAGTGCACGGCGTAGTCCTCGTCGATGCGGAACTCGTCGCCGTCCCGCTCCAGGCGGTGGGCGATCGGGTCAAGGAAGTCCTTCCGGGTCGGCCGGAAGCCCGTCGCCCAGATCACGACGTCCGCCTCGACCACCTCGGTTGATTCGGGGTGGTCGTTGTGCCGGGACGTCACCTGCCAGCTTCCGTAGAGCCCGTTGCGGACTTCGGTGACCTCACGGTTGGGGTAGAGACCCACGAGGTCGACGTTGTCATCCACGAATCGATGCATATAGACGTGCTGGTAGATCTCCTTCAGCGTTCTCTCCGAGATGCCGTCGCTGGTGAGGATGTTCTGCCGGTTGAAGGCGTGGCGTGCCTCCCGGGTGAGGGTGAAGAAGTAGTCCGCGTACGACGGCATGTAGTAATCGTTGGTGAACGACGAGTCGTCGATCGGGAAGTAGTTGCCCCGCCGGGACAGCCACGTTAC
>Ga0075418_10011134_pt1 | contig 10050 bp, 7 predicted proteins | sample SoiMetdeltSBSDD2_FD_81776 | JGI IMG/M metagenome (GOLD analysis project Ga0075418, IMG submission 81776) | Bulk soil microbial communities from a Populus tree surrounding site in Tennessee, USA - Soil MetaG P. deltoides SBSDD2 | ecosystem: Environmental > Terrestrial > Soil > Tree plantation...
CATAGAAATTTGTGAATCGCAAACCCTCCTTGGCCAACCGGTCGATGTTCGGCGTTTGAATTCGCTGTTGGCCGTAGCAGCCCAAATCGCCGTAACCGAGATCGTCCGCGAGGATGAAGATGACGTTGGGTGGCTGCGGCTCACTGGCTGCGGCAGCATTCAGTCCGGCGTCAAACAGGGCGGCAAGAATTGTCAAGATTGCGCAAGTCATGCGAGCCAAATGCGCGATCGTCATGGCGGGCTCCTGGGATGGATTGCCGGCGAAGTTGGCGGCGCGGGATCATTATGACCTGCCCTGACGGACACGGCATCCAGCAGACGCTGTGCCAGCCCAAAAGGGCGTTACAATTTCAACATGGGCGAGTGCAAACTGCCGATCGTCGTCGGATTCGTGATTGTCGCCGGTTGCGGCCAGGGAGGAGACGCCATGAGTACGGGTCAAGCTAACGTGGCGAAGCTGACTGTTAATTCAGTAGCGTTCAAAGAAGGGGATGCGGTCCCCAAGCAGCATTCAGGCGAAGGCGCCGATCAGTCGCCACCGCTGGCCTGGTCGGGCGCGCCGGCCGCGACCAAGGAGTTTGCAATCATCGTTCACGATCCCGATGCACCCGTCGGAACCTGGTACCACTGGGTGCTCTACAACATTCCCGCCGACGTGACGAGCCTGCCGGCGGACTTGCCCAAGACCGCCGTTCTACAGACCCCGGTGAAGGGGCGGCAGGGGCTCAATTCCTGGTCGAGCGGGAACGTTGGCTATCGCGGACCAATGCCGCCGCCAGGGCACGGCCGGCATCGGTACATTTATACCGTTTATGCCGTTGATTCGCACATCGAACTGGCGCCGAACCTGGCGACGGCGGCCGCACTGGAGAAAAAGCTCGCGGGGCACGTGGTTGCCAAGGGGGAGCTGACCGGCGTCTACGAGCGGAAGTAGCGGGCAGGCGACAGGAGACAGAAAGGGAGCGCGAATTATGATGGAAAGGGGCCACAAGTCGATGTAGCGCCCGCCACTTCATCGTTGAGACACACTGGGAGTTTGCACCATGAGGAACAATTTGCGCGAGTGCCGCCGGCTCTTTTTCCTGGCGGCGATCGTTGCGGTCGTCCTGATCGGCGGCGAAACGCTGGCTGCCGATTTGAGCGGCGCGTGGTCGGGGCAGTGGGACAGCGTGACCACCGGCCACACCGGACCGCTGCGGGCGACGTTTTGCCGAATCAGTGACAGCCAGTATCAGGTCGAATTCCGCGGCCGGTTTTTCAAAGTGCTTCCGTTTCACTACTCCGTCGTGCTGAACGCGGTCGAGGAAGGGGATACGGTCCGGCTGTCGGGCGACTCGTATTTAGGGCGGATGTTCGGCTGGTTCCATTATGAAGCGGTCGCCTCTGGGGGTTGCTTCACGGCCAGCTACAGCTCGTGCAAAGATTCGGGCGAATTCCGGCTGACGCGATGCTGCGGCGGCGGGAAATAATCGGCTAGCGCGACGCGACCTACCCTGGCGGGAGTGAGCTGGACGAATCGTCCGGCGGCTGACCAGCGTCGGATGCCGCTGGCTCGACTGCCGGCGGTTCTGAAAATGAGTCATCCGTTTTCGAAAGCGGCTCGGCGTTGGCAGTCACGGTGGGCGGCTCATCATTGATCTTCGGGACGATGGGCGGAACGGTGCGGTGGCCTGATTCCTCCAGCAGCAGCATTGCGATCGGCTGCCCGCCATCCGTTTTCGACTGGCAGGCGCACTGCCTGAACGTCACGGCACCGTCCGTGCGCTCGCGGCGGCGGCACTGTGGGCATTCCCAGAGCCGCCGCAGATCGTATTTCAGCCGTTCGTAGGGGCCTTTCATGAGAATCCTCGTAGCGGAGGTTGTGAGACTTCCGAAGTCTCACGACTTCGGCTACTTCCGCTTGGGTTCCGGCTTGAGCGGTGCCAGCGCCTTGTCCGAAATGTCCTTGCGGCACCAGGCGCCCGGCCAGCGAATGCACTTGACGGCGGTGTAAGCCTGGAACTTGGCGGTGGCAATGTTGTTCCCTAGTGCAGTGACCGCCAGCACGCGGCCGCCGCTGGTGACGATCTGGCCGTCCACGATTTTCGTACCGCTATGGAAGACCTTCACGTCGGGAAGCTGAGCGGCATCTTCCAGGCCGCTAATGACCTTGCCAGTTTCGTAGTTTCCAGGATAGCCCTCGGATGCCATGACCACGCATACGCTGGGTCGGGAATCCCACGCCAGCGGCGGCAGCTCGTCCAGCCGCCCGTCAATCGTCGCCTCGAGAACGTCCACCAGGTCGGTTTGCAGACGCATCAATAGCGGCTGGCATTCGGGGTCGCCAAAGCGGACGTTATACTCCAGCACCTTTGGCCCCTGATGGGTGACCATCAGCCCGGCATACAGGACCCCCTTGAACGGCTGCCGCGACCGCTTCATGGTGTGCACGGTCGGCACCAGGATGTGCTCCTCGATCCAGCCGAGCATGGCGTCGTCCACGAGCGGGGCTGGGCAGTAGGCCCCCATTCCTCCCGTGTTGGGCCCAGTGTCTCCGTCGTAAGCGGGCTTGTGGTCCTGGGCGGGAGGAAGCGTAAGAATCGTGCGGCCGTCGGTAATCGCCAGGATGCTCACCTCTTGTCCATTCAGCCGCTCCTCGATGACGATTTGTTTGCCGGCCGTCCCAAATTCCCGCTTGAGAGCGATCCGATCGATGGCCTCGAGCGCCTGGGACTGCGTCGAGCAGACGACCACTCCCTTTCCACTCGCCAGACCGTCGGCCTTGACCACCAGCGGCACGTGCTGATTGGGATCGGGAAAACGATCCTGGACGAAGCGGGTGGCGCTTTGAGCATCCCGAAAGACGTGAAATTCGGCGGTAGGGACGTTGGCGCTGTGGAGCAGGTTCTTGCAGAAGACTTTGCTCCCTTCGAGCTGGGCAGCCGCTTTCGACGGCCCAAAGATGCGGAGCCTGGCGGCCTGGAACGCGTCGACGATCCCCGCCACGAGCGGAGCTTCCGGGCCGACGATCGTCAGGTCCACGCGGTTCTGCTGTGCGAACTTGATGAGGCCGGCGATGTCGTCGGCGGAGATAGCGACGTTCGTGGCGTCGGCGGCCGTGCCGGCATTTCCTGGTGCAACAAAGACGCGCTCGATGCGCGGGCTCTGCTTGAGCTTCCACGCCAGCGCGTGTTCGCGGCCGCCACTGCCGACAACGAGCACATTCATGCGCGACGAACCATCCAGTGCGAGGGTCCTACCAGGGGGAATATAGGCGACAAGTCAAAACCGTAGTAGTTGGCGTCATTAGCGGATCACAACCCCGTTTGACAGAAGTGAAACGCTGCTCCGCTATCTTCACAGGTACGTAGGCCAGCGTTACGATACGCGACTTCCCCGTCCTTCAAAACCGCGCACGCGCTCATGTTGGCAAACAGGGTTGCACGGCACAAGTAAATGGATCCTTCATAATGCCGCTGTGCTGGTCGTTTGTTACTTCCCTGCAAGGTTTTACGGTGCGGGTAGTTGACAAAAGGTCTGCGGGGGCTAAAACATGGTAGACAGGGTTCGTGAAAAATATCACAAGGCTGGCCGTTAGTGGTCTCTAAGTTCGCAACTCATTGTTGCAGATGGATTTGCGACTTGGAATCCGGGAAGCCTCAGGCTGGCAAAATCTTGATTTGACCCAACTTGCGGTTTTTTGGACTTGGGCGTCTTCCTATGGCCAAGAAGATGTCGGTTGAGGAAATTCTGGCAGCCGCCCGCGCTAACAAGTCGGGGGGAGCCAAGCCCGCCGCACCTGCCGACAGCGAGTCGGCGGCCGCTGCGCCGCCCAGCGAAACTCCCGCAGCGCCCGCGCCACCAACGGCTGCTGCGACTCCAGCGGCCGCCAGCGCTGCTCCCAAATCTGCCGCCAAACCGGCCGGCAAGATGAGCATGGCTGAAATTCTCGCAGCCGCTCGCGTCGGCAAAGCGGGTGGCGCAGCGCCGGCGGCGGCGGCACCTGCACCAGCGCCCAAGCCGACAGCACCCGCCAAGCCTGCCGCGGAAAGGCCCGCTGCTCCCGCTGCCGCCAAGGCCGCGCCCGCTGCGCTCGCCGCGCCAAAAGAAACCGCCAGCATCCTGGCTGCCGCGCGCAAGTCAGCCAAGCCCGGCCCGATGACCAAGTCCGAAGCGGCGGCAAAAGGTCTCGCCGCTCCCCCAGCTCCGGCCAAGAAAAAAATCGAAGTGCCGCCGATGCCGCCCAAGCCGGACTATGCGCGGCCCCAACCGGTGGCTGCCGCGGCAGCGCCGGCAGTGCAGACGCGGCGCGGTTTCATGACGGCGGTTTCCGCGGCAGTCGGCTTTGCCTTTGGCACTTCGCTGGCGGTTGGATTTTCGTCGCTGGTGATCACGCACCTGATGTGGCTCTTGGGGCTGGCTCGGTTCATGTTCCCGAACATCCTCATTGAACCGCCGACGCGATTCAAAGTGGGCTTTCCCGACACGTATGCTCCCGGGCAAGTGGAGACCAAGTTCATTCCGCAGTTCGGCATCTGGCTGGTGCGTTATGAATTCGAAGGGCAGCCGATGATTTACGCCCTCAAGTCCGTATGCACGCACCTGGGCTGCACCCCCAACTGGCTGGAAGCGGAGCAGAAGTTCAAATGTCCGTGTCACGGCAGCGGCTTTTACAAGGACGGTGTGAATTTTGAAGGCCCTGCGCCTCGGCCGCTGGAGAGGTATGCCATCAGCCTGGCGGATGACGGGCAGCTACTGGTCGATAAGAGCCGCACGTTCCAGCAGGAGCTGGGGCAGTGGAAAGACCCGGCATCGTTCACCCCCGTATAGGGCGATACCCGTCGCCAGATTCCTCGATCGCGGAAAATCATTCGGCAAGACAACCCGCCACTGACGGACCTCTCCTTTCCCATGGCTTCTCTGAGCGAAATCATCCGCGAATCGCAGATTTGGAAAAGCATCTTTCGCCACCCCGCGCCGCTCGATCGACGCAATCGAGTGGTCGTGATGCTCACGAATTTCTTTCTGCATTTGCACCCAGTATCGATCAAGAAGCAGGGGATCGCCATCAGCTTCACCTGGTGCATGGGGGGCGTGACGTTCTTCCTGTTTTTGGTGGAGACGATCACCGGTGTGCTCTTGATGTTCTATTACCGCCCGACGCTGGAGTGGGCGTACAACGACATCCTGGCACTGCGCGACGTGACGAGCCTGGGCATCCTCCGCGAACTGCACCGCTGGGGGGCGCACGCGATGGTGATCACGGTCTGGCTCCACATGTATCGCGTGTTTCTGACCGGCAGCTACAAGCCGCCCCGGGAGTTCAATTGGGTCGTGGGAGTAATCCTGCTCCTGTTGACGCTACTGCTGTCGTTTACCGGTTATTTGCTGCCGTGGGATCAACTGGCTATCTGGGCCATCACGGTCGGCTCGAACATGGCTCGGGCCACACCGTTTCTCGGCTATGAAGGGCCGGGTAACCAATTGCTATCGATTGACGGCATCGACATGATCACCAACGCCTCCGACGCGCGGTTTGGACTGCTTGCTGCGCGGTTCGTGGGCGAAGAGACGCTGAACCGTTTTTACGTCCTGCACTGTGTGGCCATTCCGCTGGCGGCGGCGCTGCTGTTGGCGATTCACTTCTGGCGGGTGCGGAAGGACGGCGGGATTTCGGGTCCTTTGTAGCGGAATCAGCGATTTACGAATGACCAATGACCAAATCCCAATGACCAATGTCAATCAAGGTTTTCATTGGTCATTGGTGCCTGGTCATTAGGACTTAAACATGCACGGTCACGTTCCCTACGACGTTTTTCTCCAGCAGATTTCGGGCTTCCTCGGCTCGTACTATCTGTTCCTGGCGATCGCCAACGGCCTGGCTGCTTACTTGATCTGGCAGTCGGGGCGGGACAGGAAGTTCTTCGATATCCCCGTTCTCGAGATTCCGTTCACCACATCGCTGGTCTGGCTGCTGGTTTCCATCTTCTTCATCCTGATTTCGCCAATTGCCTACAGCGGCGACGTCTACTGGATGGAGAAGATCTCGATTCCGCTGTCGGTGCGCTCGAGCGTCAACTGGGCCATGGATCCCAAGATCTACATGGGGGGGACGCTGGGGATACTCCTGTTTCTGTTCTGGTTCCGAAAATTCTTCGTGCAGCCGCCCGTCGCCTGGGCCATGCTCAATCTGGCTTTGCTGCTGATGGGATTGTCGATGACCAATCCCAGCTTCGCGGCCATCGTCATGAAGCCGGACAACGTGCCGATCGTCGGCATGGTGTTTCTGCTCGGCTTCTTTACGTGGCTGGCGGCCTGGAAAGCGGTGCAAAACGACGAGCGGGCTCGACAGGGTCTGCCGCCGCTGGAAAAGCTCGACGAGGAAAAGGTCCTTGTCTGGCCCGACCTTGTTTACACCGAGCTGATCTGCATGGTGGCGTTGACGGCATTCCTGATCGTCTGGGCGATCGTGCTCAAGGCGCCGCTGGAAGAGCCGGCCAGCTCGGTCAAGACGCCCAATCCCTCCAAGGCGCCGTGGTACTTCCTGGGACTTCAGGAAATGCTCGTCTACTACGATCCGTGGATGGCCGGCGTGGTGCTGCCCAGCATGGTGATCTTCGGCCTGATGGCGATCCCGTTCATCGACTTCAACAAGGCGGGCAACGGCTATTTCACGATCGATCAGCGGAAGTTCGCGTACCTGACGTTTCAGTTCGGCTTTCTGGTGCTGTGGGTGACGCTGATCGTGATGGGGACGTTCCTGCGCGGCCCCAACTGGAACTTTTTTGGTCCATATGAACACTGGGACGCCCACAAGGTCGAGGCGCTCAACAACAAGGACCTGTCGGAGTTTTTCTGGATCGACGTCATGCAAAGCAGCCGGCCCAAACCGCCCGAAGGGGCCAGCGACACGGTCAAGCTCGGTTATGCGCTGCTTCGCGAATCGCCTGGTTTCCTGCTCGTCATCGGCTATTTCACCATGGTGCCGCCGCTTCTGGTCGTGATGAGCCGGTTCTTCCAAAATCTGTTCATCCGCATGGGGTTCATCCGCTACATGGTGATGACCAACTTGCTGCTGACGATGCTGCTCTTGCCTATCAAGATGGTGGGGCGGTGGAGCGTGAACCTCAAGTATTTCATTTCGATGCCGGAATACCTGCTCAATTTTTAACGAATTAGGCACACTCCGTGTGCTGTAGAACGGACGGCACACGGAGTGTGCCTACTACAAATCGTCCGCGCAAGCGGAGACGGAAAGTATGCCCGCTACTGAAACCACCTGGCGAAATCAGGCGCTCATGCACCGCATCTTTGCGGTTTCCGGCGTGATCCTGACGCTGACCACGATCTGGATGTTCTATGCCGACCACGAGCGGTCGTGGAAGGATTACCAGGTCCAGACGCTGCACATCGACCAGGCGATGAACGTGATGCGGCAAGAAGAGGTGGAGTCGTCCGCCGCGTATGCCGAGCACGAGAAGTACAAAGCCGAGCTTTCCCGGGCCTCGGCCGCACCGATTCCCGAATCCCCGTTCAAGGAGTTTCTCAAGCAGCTCGAAGGCTACGCCGAGAAGCAGCGACGCAGCGTTTCCATCACTCGATTGACGACGAACTGGGAGAACGTGAACAAGCAGGCCGAAAAGGCCGGCACCGCCCAGCAAGCGGCCGACGATGCCGCCAAGTCTCTGGAAACCAAGCCAGGCGACGCCGAATTGCAAACGGCTGCCCAAAAGGCGGCGACCGCAGCCAAGCGGGAGGTGCAGCAGGCAAAAGACCGTCGCGCGAGCCTGCTGAGCGACCTTCGCGGGTACATGAACCAGGCCCGGATCGACGAAGATAAGGCGCTCAATTACCGCAAAGTGCGAAATGGCGAGATCGACGCCGCCAAGGCCGACGTAGACCTCGCGATTCGTGACGGTTTGACACCCGCGGAGATCGCGGCCCGCCAGAAGGTAGTGGACGAGTTGCTGGGGGATCCTGATCCGGACAAGCCAACTGGCTGGCACAAATTGAATCAGGACTACCAGCGGCTCGGCTGGTATCGCCGCGAGATGGAAAGGGCCCTCAAGCAGATCACGGCGGCCGAAGACGTCGCCCGCAAGAAGGAGGAAGATGCCAGGGTGGAGCTCGTGCGCTTGCAAACGGCGTATGTCGAGAAGCGCGAAACCTGGGCCACGGGCGATCGCTATCCCTGGGTTTTCGGGAAGAAATGGCTGACCTTCCCGATCCTGGATGCCTTCGGTACACCGCGAAAAATCGACAATTATTGGTCGAAGGACCTCGAGCAGAATTACAACTTCAGCTACGTCCGGCGGTTCGACCGCTGCACGACCTGCCACCAGTCGCTCCCCAAGTCGCTTCCTGGCCAGCCCGCCGCGCCTGGCTACGAAAAAGGAAGTGATATCGAGCTGGTGATCGTCCCACCCGCGAAGGAGGAACTGCCCAAGCCGCAGCTCGATGAACAAGGAAATCCCAAGCCTCACACCCTCGAGGATCTGCTCGGCATTCGATTGGCAAGCGAAGGGCTGCTCAACGTGGACGACGTTACCGTGAAGTACGTCCGGCCGAAATCGCCGGCGGCCAGCGCGCGGCTGGTCAGCGAACTGGATGAAGCCAAGAACGTGCTCGGCGAGCAGATTCGCCTGGCGACGGCCCGGTTCCATGCTCCGCCCGACATCGAACAGAGCTTTTTCCCGACTCGCCCGGGGCTGATGCTCGGCGACGTGATCGTGTCGATCAACGGGGACGACGTGCTCGGCGAGCTGCGCAATCCTCGACGCGTCAGTGCGATGCTCACGCTCATGGCGACGCAGGCCAAGCCGATCCAGGTGACGGTTCGCCGCGGCTTTCCTCATCCTTTCACGTCGCACCCGCGGTTGGATCTGTACGTCAGTGATGCCAGCCCGCACAAGATGGGCACCTTCGCCTGCACCATTTGCCACGACGGTCAGGGGAGTGCCACCGCCTTCGAGTGGGCCTCGCACACTCCTAACAACACGGACGACGCCCGCGAGTGGATGCGGACCTACGGCTGGTTCGACAATCCGCACTGGATTTACCCGATGTATCCCAAGCGGTTTGCCGAGAGTGCCTGCCTGAAATGCCACCACGAGGTCGTGGAGCTTGAGCCCAGCCAGCGGTTTCCCGATGCGCCCGCGCCGAAAGTCACGCACGGCTATCATCTGATCCGCAAGTACGGCTGCTTCGGCTGCCACGAAGTCAACGGCTTTGACGGTCCCACCAAGCGCGTCGGTCCCGACTTGCGGCTGGAGCCAAATTACTTTGCGGTCGCCCAGGAACTGGTCCGCAATCTCGATCTCGACAACCGCGAGGCCCTATTCGAAAAGCTGCTCGACGAACAGCTCGAGTCCCAAGTAGGCGACAAGACCGCCCGGCAGCTCCAGCAGGAATTGCAGGCCGCGGCAGGGCGGCGGCTGGAAGCCGAAGAAAAGAAAAAGCAGGCCACGATGGCGATGCCGCCGGCCGGCGAGCAGGAAATTCAGGCCCTCGACCAGACGATTGCCGAGGCCGCTGGAATCGAGAAGACCATCACCGAGGCGCTGGCGGACATTCTGCCCAAGCTCAAAGTCATCGAGTACCATCTCGACAAGCTGGCGCAGTCACGTCAGCTTGCCATGCGGTTGACTCACCATCCGGAAGATAGTGCCGCACGAAATGAGCTGCGCTCGCTGCTGATCGAGGATCAGACGGCCACAAAAGGCGAGTTCGGGCAAACCTTCACGGCCAGCGAGCATCGACTGGCAAATATGCTCAAGGACATCGAGGCTCCGGGCTCGCTTCGCAAGGCCGGTCCGAGCCTCAGGTACGCGGGCGACAAGCTCGATTCGGCATTTCTGTACGACTGGATCGAGAATCCCAAGCACTTCCGCCCGACGACGCGCATGCCGCGGTTCTTCGGGCTGTGGGATCACCTGCGGGATGATCACGGCAACCTGGCTGAGGACGAGGTGGCGCCGAAGCTCGAGCCGGTCGAAATTCGCGGCGTGATCGCGTATCTGGCCGCCTACGATCAGCCGCTGCCGCTCTCCAACGAGGAGCGGCAGCAGTTCG
>Ga0075418_10011135_pt1 | contig 10048 bp, 4 predicted proteins | sample SoiMetdeltSBSDD2_FD_81776 | JGI IMG/M metagenome (GOLD analysis project Ga0075418, IMG submission 81776) | Bulk soil microbial communities from a Populus tree surrounding site in Tennessee, USA - Soil MetaG P. deltoides SBSDD2 | ecosystem: Environmental > Terrestrial > Soil > Tree plantation...
CACGCGGCGGATGGCCGTGCACTTCTGGCCGGCCTTCTGCGTCATGTCGCGCAGGACGTCCTTGAGGAAGTAGTCGCAGGTCTCCGATCCCGGCTCTGCATCCGGGCCCAACACCGCCGCGTTCAGGCTATCGGCCTCGACGTTGACGCGGACCGAGTTTCGGATCACGGCCGGCATCGCCCGGATCAGCGCGCCCGTCGTGCTCGATCCCGTAAATGCGACGACGTCCTGCGGACCGACGTAAGCCAGCACGTCGCCGGCGCTGCCGAGGAGCAATGAGAGGGCGCCCTCGGGAAGCGCGTTCTTCCCGACCAGGATCTCCACGATGCGGTGGGCGACGAGCGCCGAGCTGGTCGCGGGCTTGGCCAGCACCGGCATGCCGGCGAGCAGCGCGACTGCGGCCTTCTCAGCCAATCCCCACGCCGGGAAGTTGAATGCGTTGATGTGCACCGCGACGCCGTGGCGGGGGACACGCATGTGCTGGCCATGGAAGCGCGGCGTCCTGCCGAGCTGGACGCCGTCGCCATCGACCAGGATCCGCGTCTCGCCCAGGGTCTTGCCGAGCTCGGCGTAGGCCGACAGCGTGAACGTCGCGCCGTCGATGTCGAACTTCGCATCGCCGCGTGTATTGCCGCCGTTCGCCACGGAGAGCTCGATCAGCTCCTCCCGGTGCGCCTGGATGCCTTCGCACATGGCGCGCAGCATCGCGCCACGCGACGCGAAGCTCATCGAGCGGAGAGCCGGACCCCCCTTGCTGCGAGCGAACTCGAGAGCGGCGTTTCGGTCGAGCCCCTCGCTCGACACCTCGGCCAGCGGCTCCTCGGTGGCGGGGTTCAGGAGCGTCTCGACGCGTCCGGTTCCCGCGACCCAGCGCCCTTCCAGATGGCTCTGCAGCCGCCTCACGCGTCGAGACCTGTTTGCCAGAGCACGAAGGCGTAGTCGAATGCGACCTCGCGCAGGTAGTCGTAGCGGCCCGAGGCGCCGCCGTGCCCCGCGGCCATGTTGGTCTTGAGCAGGAGCGGGTTCGAGTCCGTCTTCAGCGTGCGCAGCTTCGCCACGTACTTCGCCGGCTCCCAGTACATCACCTGGCTGTCGTTGAAGGAGGTGGTGATCAGGATGGCGGGGTAGGCCTTGCGTTTGAGGTTCGAATAGGGGCAGTAGCTGCGGATCACGTCGAACTCGTCCTTCTTCTTGGGGTTGCCCCACTCCTCGAACTCGCCGACCGTGAGCGGCAGCGACTCGTCGAGCATCGAGTTGACCACGTCCAGGAAGGGCACCTTCGAGACCACGGCGCGGAAGAGGTCGGGGCGCATCTCGGTCACGGCGCCCATCAGCAGGCCGCCCGCGCTGCCACCTTGTATGACGAGCCGATCCTGAGCGCCGTACTTCTCTGCCAGCAGGTGCTCGGCGGCGGCGATGAAGTCGCTGAACGTGTTTCGTTTCTTCAGCATGCGGCCATCGTCGTGCCACGGCTTGCCCATCTCGCCGCCGCCCCGGATGTGGGCGATCGCCACGACGACGCCACGGTCCACGAGAGAGAAGCGGTTGGACGTGAAGCTGACCCAGTTCGGGATGCCGTAGGCGCCGTACCCCGAGAGGAAGATCGGTGCGCGGCCGTCCCGAACCAGATCCTTCCGATGGACGAGCGAGATCGGAACCCGCACGCCATCCGCCGTCACGGCGTGGATTCGCTCCACCGCGTAGCGCGAGCGATCGTAGCCGCCCAGCACGGGCTGCTCCTTCAGCAGCGTGGCGGCCCGACTGTCCATGTCGTAGTCGAACACCGACCTTGGCGTGATGAAGGACTCGTAGACGTATCGGTAGGCCGTCTGCTCCCACTCCTCGTTCTGCCCCGGCGAGGCGGCATATGCCTGTTCCGGGAACGCGACACGATGGGACGCCATGGTGCGCAGATCGATCACGCGGAGCTGGGTGAGCCCGCCCTCGCGCTCGAACACGACTGCGTGGTCCCTGAACAGGTCGATGCCTTCGATCATCACGTCCGAGCGATGCGCGACGAGCTCCGTCCAGTTCTCGCGCCGCGGATCGGCGATCGGCGCGGTCACGATGCGGAAGTTGCGGCCCGTGTCGTTGGCGCGGATCCAGAACACGTCGCCTCGATGGTCGAGGTCGTATTCCTGCTCGGGGACGCGAGCCGCGACCGGCTGCCACGCCGCCGTCGGCTCGCCTGCCGGCAGCACCCGAAACTCGGACGTCGTGTGGCTGCCCATCCCGAGCACGAGGTATTCGCCGCTCCGGGTACGGCCCACGCCGATGTTGAAGGCTTCGTCGGCCTCCTCGAGCACGAGCTCGTGCTCGTCTGTGCCCAGCCGATGGCGGTACAACCGGTAAGCCCTCTTGGTGCTCTCGTGCTCGATTGCGTAGAAGAGCGTCACGTTGTCCTTGGCCCATGCCACGGTGGTCACCCGCTCCACGGCCAGGGGCAGCAGCGTCCCCGTGCGCAGGTCCTTCACCGACAGCGTGTACTGGCGGAAGCCGGTGACGTCGGTCGTATACGCCAGCAGGTTCGCGTCGTCGGTCACTGCGAACGCGCCGATGGCCATGTAGGACTCGCCGATGGCGAGGGCGTTCATGTCCAGCACGACCTGCTCAGGCGCATCGAGAGAGCCGGCCTTGCGGCAGTAGATCGGGTACTGCTTCCCCTGCTCGGTACGCGAGTAGTAGAGGAAGCCGCCCTTCCTCCAGGGAACCCCCATGTCGGTCTCCTGGATGCGAGCCAGCAACTCGTCGTAGAGCTTGCTCTGGAGGGCCTCGGTCGGCTTCATCACGGCCGTGGTATAGGCGTTCTCGGCCTCGAGGTACGTCCTCACATCGGGATCGGCCTTGTCGCGCAACCAGAAGTAGTCGTCCACGAGGCGCTCGCCGTGGATCTCAACGACCCTGGTGACGCGCTTTGCGACGGGTGGCTCTGGGGCCGTCCGTGCGGGGCTTGGGGCGAGTGTCGTCATGGGCTCTCGGGGCGGCGGAGGGGCCGAAACCTCAGGCTATCACAATTGAAGGCTGCATCTATAAGTAATTGATTATAAGCAACTTATAGACGTCATCCTGGAACCGTGCTACCTTGCAGCGAATGAAGAGCCGGCTCGCTGACGTGGTTCGGCGGGCTTCCAGGCTTGGCTCGGCGAGTGTCGGACCGCTCACCCTGGTCGTGGCCCTGCTCATGATGAACGGCTGCTCGGGGTCCGGAGCGCCCCGCCATCGCGGAGCGCCGCTCGTCATCGTTTCGATCGACACGCTTCGCGCCGACCACCTGCCGGCGTACGGCTACGGGGCCGGCGCGACGCCGAACCTCGATCGCTTCCGGCGCGACGCGATCCTGTTCGAGAACGCCGTGACGCATGTACCGCTCACCCTGCCGGCACATGTCTCGCTCTTCACAGGGCGGCTCCCGTTTGAGCACGGTGTGCGCGACAACCTCGGCTATCGCCTCGACACCGCAGCGCATCCGACCCTCGCCGCCCGCCTTCGCTCGCGCGGCTATGCATCCGGCGGGTTCGTTTCGGCACAGGTCCTGCGGGCCGACACCGGGATCGGCCACGGCTTCGACGTCTACGACGACCACATCGCCATTCCGGCCGTGAACGACGCGCTCGGGCGCGCTCAGCGGGGAGGCGAGGAAACCCTGAGACTCGCGCTGGACTGGCTCAGGAGCGTGCGCGAGAAACCGTTCTTCCTGTTCTTTCACACCTACGAGCCCCACGCTCCGTGGCAGCCGCCGGAGCCCTACAAGAGCCGACACGCACATCCGTACGACGGCGAGATCGAGAGGAGCGACGAGATCGTCGGCTCGCTGCTCGAGGCCTTGCGCCGCGAGGGGCTCTACGACCGGGCGGTCATTGTGATCCTCTCCGATCACGGCGAGGGGCTCGGAGAGCACGGCGAGGAAGAGCACGGCGTGCTGCTGTATCGGTGGGCATTGCACGTGCCGCTGCTCCTCAAGCTTCCCGGCTCGGAGCGCGCTGGCGCCAGCATCGGCGCGCTGGTCGCGATCTCCGACGTGGTGCCGACCGTGCTGACACTCCTCGACCTGCCCCCCGACGAGAGCTTGCCGGGGCGCTCGCTCCTTTCGGCTCCCGAGTCGCGGCGCCTGTATGCGGAGACCTACTACCCGCGCATCCACCTCGGCTGGAGCGAGCTGCGCTCGCTCCTCGACGAGCGCTACCAATACATCGAGGGCAGCCGACGCGAGCTCTACGACTTGCGTGCCGACCCGAAACAACTGACGAACCGGCTCGAAAGCGATGATCAGCTCGCCTCTTCTCTTCAGAAGGACCTCGCGGCGCTTCCGGCCGAGCTGCAGCGACCCGCTCCGATTGGCGCAGAGGAGCGCGAGGCGCTAGCGGCGCTCGGCTACCTCGGCGGGGCAGTCGAGCCAGGCTCCGGCCCGCTACCCGACCCGCGCGCGAGCCTTCCGCTGCTGGCGGACGTGAAGGCAGCCTTCCGCCTGTCCGCCGCGGGACGCGACGCCGAAGCCGTCGAGGCGCTCCATCGCCTTCTCGACAAGAGCCCGGCACTGGTCGACGCCCGTTACGAGCTGGGGCAGGCGCTCGAGCGCCTCGGCCGTCACGCGGAGGCCCACGATGCGTATCGTGCGGCGCTCCGCTCGTCTCCGTCCCTCTCCGGTCCCCTCGCCATCGCCCTCAGCCGGGTCTGCGTGAAGCTTGGCCGGTTGGACGAGGCGGCGAACCACGCGCGCGTTGCCGCCGGCACGAATCCAGGCGAAGGCCACGAGCTCCTGGCCCGAATCGCGCTGCAGCGCGGCGAGCTCGCCGCTGCCGAGCGTGAAGCGCAGGCCGCGGGCCGCCGACCGGGCGCCGCCGTCGTGCGCGCCGAGCTGCACATCCGTGGCGGACGTTTCGCGGCAGCGCTGGCCATCTTGGATGCGGAGAAGGCGAGGGTCTCGGAGGCGGCCCTGGTCCCGGACGTGGACTTCCTTCGCGGCGACGCGCTGGCGCGCCTCGGGCGCTATTCCGAAGCCGAGGCCGCCTTTGCGGCAGAGATCCAGCGTTACCCGAAGAACGTCGAGGCTTACGCGCGCCTGGCGATCCTTTACGGGCTCGCGAAACGACCGCTGCGGGAAGTCGATCAGCTGTTCGTTACCATGGCGAAGGCGCGTCCGGACCCCGACACCCTCGAGCTGGCGGCAAAGACGCTCGAGGCGATGGGCGATTCACGCGGTGCGCGCCTCTGGCGCGATCGGGCCCGAGCGATGCGATCCAAGTCTCCGCAACGCCGCTAACCGGTTAATGGATCGAGCATCCATCCCATTGAAGCTCGATTTGGCCCGCACGGGCTGCAACATCTGACGTTCTAGCGTCTTAGTCGGCCTCCTGCCATCCGTTGAACGCGCGGCACAGCCGTTGCTCCTCGAATCGCAACCGCGTGCTTCCTGGATGTTCAACTCGATGAACAGAGCCGCCCCGAAGTCACGCAAGCTAAGGAGGTCGCTCCCATGTCATTCCGGTACAGGCGGAGATCGGGACGACGCATCGTACCGGCCCTCGCGCTGCTCATCGCCGTGGGATTCGTCCCATTCGCGCTCGCTCAGGGCACACAGACCGGCATTCTGACCGGCAGCGTCACGTCGTCGGACGGGCAGCCACTGCCTGGCGTCACCGTCGCGATCCGCTCAGCTTCCCTGCAGGGTGAGCGAACGACGGTCACGACCCCCAACGGCGACTACATTTTCAAGAGCCTGCCCTCGGGCAGCTACAAAGTGATGTTCAGCATCGACGGTTTCGGAACCGTCGAGCGGTCGGCGACCGTTGCGGTGGGCGTGAGCGCGACGGCCGATGCCACGCTCTCCCCCGCGACCGTGCAGGAGACCGTCGTCGTGACGGCAGAGGCCCCGAGCGTTCTCGAAACGACCCAGACCGGCGCCACCTACACGAGCACCCAGATCGACACGCTGGCGACGTCGCGCACGATCTCCGGCATCGCGGAGCTCGCGCCCGGCCTCACCGACAACACGCCCAACGCCGGCCAGGTCACGATCTCGGGCGGCTTCGCGTACGACAACGTGTTCCTGATCGATGGCGTGGACGTCACGGACAACACCTTCGGCACACCGAACAGCATCTTCATCGAGGACGCCATCCAGGAGACGCAGGTCCTGACCGGCGGCGTCTCGGCCGAGTACGGACGCTTCGGGGGCGGCGCGATCAACCAGATCACGAAACAAGGCGGCAACGAGTTCTCCGGAAGCTTCCGCACCGACCTCACGAACAACTCGTGGCGCGACGAGACGCCGCTCGAGGACGAACAGGGCACCACCCGTGAGAGCCTTCTCAACAAGGTGTTCCAGGCCACCTTCGGCGGTCCGATCGTGAGGGACCGGCTCTGGTTCTTCCTCGCCGGCCGCACCGAGAAGCGGAAGCGGCAGGACACCTTTCCCTTCTCGGGCGTGTCCTTCACCGACGCGCGAGACGACAAGCGCTTCCAGGCCAAGCTGACGGGCACGGTGGCGCCGAACCACACGCTGCAGGCCACCTACACGCGCAACGACACCACGGATACCGCGCCCAGCTTCGACTTCAGCATCGCTCCCAGCACTCTCGACGTCACCGAGTTCCCCAACGATCTCTTCACGGTCCGCTACTCGGGCGTGCTGAGCCCGCGGCTGTTCGCCGAAGTTCAGTACTCCGAGCAGAAGTTGGGCTTCCGCGACGGCAACGGGACCGATACCAACGTGTCGACGGGCTCACCGATCTTCACGTTCGGCAACTCGGCGGCGGTCGAGGCCGGCCAGCATTACAACGGGCCGTACTTCGACTACGGGACGGACCCGCAGGACCGCGACAACCGCCAGATCTCGGGGAGCCTCTCTTACTTCCTCTCCACGAAATCCCTCGGAAGCCACGACCTGAAGGGCGGCTTCGAGTACTACACGAACAATTTCCAGGGCGGCAACTCCCAGTCCCCGACCAACTTCGTCTACTACGCGGATTACAAGACCGACAGCGGCGGCAACCCGGTGCTCGACTCGAACGGCAACTTGACGCCGGTCTTCGAGCCCTTCGGCGGCCTCTTCCTCCACTGGATCGCGGAGCGTGGCGCCAAGCTGGACATCAAGACGACCTCCTTCTACCTCAACGACCGCTGGCAGCTCGGCCACCGCTGGTCCTTCAACCTGGGTGTTCGTTACGAGAAGGTGCGGAGCGACACCACGTCGTCGAACCTCCTCGCACTCGACACCGACACGATCGTGCCCCGTCTCGGACTGGCCTACGATGTTCGCGGCGACGGCAAACTCAAGCTCGAGGGAACCTACTCACACTACGCCGGCTCCTACAACCTGAGCCTCTTCGGCAGCAACCAGGGAGCCGGGAACCCGAGCCTCGTCTACGCGATCTACGTCGGGCCTCCCGGCGAGGGCCAGGACTTCGCTCCGGGCTTCGATCCGCAGAACTACTTCTTCCTCGGCTCGTTCCTGCCCGCGGCCAACGCGTTCTTCGATCCGAACCTGTCGTCCCCCACCGTGAAGGAGTTCACCCTGGGTGCTGGAACGCAGCTCGGCCAGAAGGGCTATGCGAAGCTCGTATACACCTGGCGCAACCTCAGGAGCATCGTCGACGACTTCATCACCTTCGACCAGGGCACCGTCGAGGTGACAACGCCGTCGCAGTGCATCGAGTGCGCTGGGCCCTTCCTACTGGACAGGGTCGTCTTCCGGAACACGAGCGAGCCGAAGCGCGAGTACCGGGGCGTCCAGCTCCAGGCCTCCTACCGCCTGACCGACCGCTGGACGATGGCGGGACACTACACCGTTCAGCTGCGAAACCACGGCAACTATGAAGGCGAGAACACGAACCAGCCCGGCATCCCATCCAGCTTCGGCGACTACCCCGAGATCCTCGTTCCGGAGCGCAACTTCCCCGAGGGGCGCCTCAACGACTACCAGCGCCACAAGGCCCGAGTGTGGACGACCTACGAGCTGGGCCTCGGCAAGTTCGGCAGTCTCAACACCGGGCTGCTCTGGCGCTACGACTCGGCCCTCACCTACAGCCTCGTCGCCCAGAACCAATCGCCCTCGGACATCCAGCTCTCGCGTGATCCGGGCTACGCGACGCTGCCCAATCTGCTCAACGTCTTCTTCGGCGAGCGCGGCTCCCAGGACTTCAAGGGTGCTCACCTCTTCGACCTCGCGATGACCTACGACATCCCGATCTACAAGTCCTTCAAGCCCTACGTGAAGTTCGACGTACGCAACCTGTTCAACGACAAGACGCTGGGCGCCGGCGTCTCGGGCTTCAACACCACCATCGCGCCCGACGACGACGGGCCGGTGGACGCGGATGGGATCCCCACGCAATTCGTCCGCGGGGGCAACTTCGGCGAGGCCATCGCGAACGGCAGCTACCCGATTCCGCGGGAGTTCCGGTTCGCCCTCGGCTTCAGGTTCTAGAAGCAGTCAGCTTGTCCAGGCGCGGAGCGGCGAAAGTCGCTCCGCGCCTTGGTTTCAGTCGTGCTACCGTTTCGGCCGCGTCGATGCTGCACGTCGCGGTCCTCGCCGAGCCCGATGACACGAGCCTGCGTCTGCTCGAAGGAAGGAGTGGAGTCCATTTCGCCGTCGGCCAGGACGCCGCGGCGCTCGCCGCCGACGTTCCCGAGGCCGAGGCCATCCTGTATTGCACCGGCGGTCGCGAGCGGCTCGAGGAAGCGTTTCAACGGCTGCCGCGGCTTCGCTGGATCCACAGCCGCTGGGCGGGACTCGACGCCCTCATGTTCCCGGCGCTCGCGGACAGCCCGGTCCAGCTGACGAACTCGCGTGGGGTGTTCAGCCGCACGCTGGCCGAGTTCGCGATCGGGGCGGTGCTCCACTTCGCCAAGGACTTCGGACGCATGCGGCGGCAGCAGGCCGAGCGGCGCTGGGAGCCGTTCCTCGTCGACGAAGTCCACGGCCGCACGCTGGGAATCCTCGGCTTCGGGGACATCGGCCGCGCCATCGCGCAGCGCGCGAAAGCGATGGGGATGTGGATCCTGGCGATGCGACGGGCATCGGCACCCGAGGATCCCCTCGTGGACGAGGGCTTTGCCGGGCCACAACGGCTCGAGCTGATCGCGCGATCCGACTACGTCGCGCTCGCGCTGCCGCTTACCCCTGAGACGCGGGGCCTGTTCGCCGCGGCGGAGATCGCGGCGATGAAGCAGTCGGCGGTGCTCATCAACGTGGGACGTGGACCGACGGTGGACGAGCCGGCGCTGGTGGCCGCCCTTCAGGCGGGCCGCCTTCGCGGCGCAGCCCTCGACGTCTTCGTCGAGGAGCCGCTGCCGGAGACCAGCCCGTTGTGGAGCCTCGAGAACGTCCTGCTGTCGCCACACACGGCGGACCGGACGGCGACGTGGCTCGACGAGGCGATGGCGGTGTTCCTCGAGAACCTGCGTCGCTTCCGAGCGGGCGAGCCCCTGCTCAACGTGATCGAGGACAAGAAACGCGGGTACTAGGCGGTCGTTACTGGCCCGATGACGTGCCCGCGGGCGGAGCTGCTGACGCCGCGACTGGCGGTGGGAACAGCATCTCGCCCGTCGACGCGTCTCCTGCGCCCCGCTCGATCCGCACAAGAACGGACAGCGGCCCCGCAGGCCCGCCGCGAAACACCCCTCGTGTCGGGGCAGCGTCCCCATAGTCACGGCCAACCGCGACGGAGATGTGATGTTCGCTGACGAGTATGTCGTGCGTCGGATCCAGGGCGGTCCACTCGAGGCCCGGCAACCAGGCCTCGACCCAGGCGTGGCTCGTCAGGTTCTGCGCGACGGGCTGCTCGACCGTCGGCGCGAAATAGCCGCTCACGTAGCGGCACGGAATGCCGAACGCGCGCGCGACGGCGAGGGTGACGTGCGCGAAGTCCTGACAAACGCCGCGGCGCATCTGGAGGACGCTGTCGAGCGGTGTATCCACCGTCGTCGATGCTGGAGCGTAGACGAGCCCGCCATAGACAACGGCGACGATGCGGCGAAAGCAAGTCAGCGGGTCGGACGCACGCACAAGTCCATAGGCCTCGACGAACGCGGCCACTGCCAGGGAGAC
>Ga0075418_10011136_pt1 | contig 10048 bp, 12 predicted proteins | sample SoiMetdeltSBSDD2_FD_81776 | JGI IMG/M metagenome (GOLD analysis project Ga0075418, IMG submission 81776) | Bulk soil microbial communities from a Populus tree surrounding site in Tennessee, USA - Soil MetaG P. deltoides SBSDD2 | ecosystem: Environmental > Terrestrial > Soil > Tree plantation...
ATGGAGGCGGGCCAGTTTCCGGCGCACTGCAGCCTCGGGGGCGTAGGTGAATGTCTGGCATTCGTCGTTGAAGGTGAGGAATCCGTCACTACCGGTGGCCAGGTGGACCGCAACGCCAGCCGTACGGAGCTGCTGGAGGAGGGCGGTAGCATCCGGGAACACGGTAGCGTGCTGGGCAACCGTGGCCCAATAGTGGTCAGCGACCGCATGGACGACCGTCGTGGTGACCGGGAGGCCACAGGCTTCGAGGGCACAGGCCACCAGCGTATGCCTGGACCATTCCTTGACTTCGAAGCCGGCATCCGTGAGGCCGCGTTGCCACCAGCCAATACGGTTCCGCAGGGCGTGGTACGCGTCGCTGGGCGTCGCCGCATGGCTTCTGAGCTGCTGGGTGAGGATGTGAATGGCGCGCGTGAACTCGCGCTGTACGGCGGTGGCGTGAGGCTGCCCCAGGTGCTGCACGAGCGGCGCCAAAATTGCCTGCTCGGCCAGCTGAGAGGCCCCTTCAGTGGTCAGGAGGACATCGTCGACGTCCACCACGGCGAATCGTATATGCATAGCGGTGTATCCCCGTCTAACAGCAGGCGCTCCCGCCACGCTCAAGGCACGTTGACCAATTGAAACGATAACGACGCGGACTCCAACGGAGAAAAAGGCGCGCGAGTGAGGCCCATTCCTTCATGACGAGACGGCATAGCCCAGCCTCTGTTTGGCCTCTTGCGGATTTCCCCAACTCACGATATCCACTCCTAAGCGCTGTGCCAGGTCAAAGTCTGGGCGCCACATTTCCACCAAGGCGACGGCAACACCCACCGCATGCGCTTGTTCGACATCCTGCGGACGCACCACATCGTACGACAGACTCACGGCATCTGCGCCCACGGCGCACAACATGCCCCTCAAATCGGCCGGCCGGGCGCGCACTAGGGCGCGCGTCGTCACCTCGGGATAGGCGGACTTGGTATGCCGCAACTCCACATGGTCCCACGCAAGCAGCATCACTCTGTTGCAAGTCTGCGTGCGTTTGAGTAGCCTCACCACTTCGGCATGGACACGTCCTTCAGGTGCGAAGCCACTTTTGAGGTCGAGCGAGAGCAGGGCGTCCACGCCTCGCGCCCAGATGAGCACGTCCTCTAACATAGGGAAAGGATGGCCCTGGACCGTGAGCGTTTGCAATTCTGCCCAGGGGACAGCATGACACCAGCGCCCATCGGGCAGGGTGTAATTGTGTCGCAAGAACGCAGTGCCGTCGTGACTCAACTGCACATCGACTTCAAGCAGGTCGGCGCCCATGTGCCGGCCAATTTCTAGAGCGGGCCAGGAGTTCTCTGGTGCCAAAGCTTGGCAACCGCGATGGGCTTCGACCAGCATGCGTCCCGTAGTTGTTCGGAGCAGCTCCATACTCTTTTTCTCGCACGCCACGCGGACCGAACGGCAGGCGCTCACCATTATACACATCTCTGATTAGGGTTTATAGGATTAACCTAAATGCTTAATGTCTTGCGCCAACTTCAAGATATTACCGCAAGGTTCGGTTGGTCATAAATAACTGATTAAAGGCCCTTTTGTGACTTGTGTATAATGATGAGCGCTGGCGGTGAGCCGCGCCAGCAGCCGTAGCGAGGCACGAGCGAAGGCTGTTGGCGTCGGCTGCAGTGCCAGACTGTGTCAACCCCCCCGCTGAAGAGCTTATGCTGTTGCCAGCCCCCGCTCGCCTGCCCAGGAACTCTGCCCCGCGCTCCCTCGGGAGAGGCTGCCCGCACGACCACACTGCGCCCCAGCCCAGCGTAGCCCAGAGCGGCCCGTAGCCGCGGCCTCTCGCCAAGGTGCCACCCCCCCGGCGGTTGGACGCCAGGACCGTCAAACGGCACTCCGTCCGCACCTGCTCCAGCCCGCGCCTGCAGCAATAGCCCGCGTCCCACCCGCATGCGCCACCCGCTGCTTGCGCTGCTGCATCCCCGCCGGCCGCCGGCGCCCCCGCGGCTCCAGCGCTTCCCCCCGCGGCTCCTCCACCCACCGCGGCAGGCGTCGTCCGCCTGGGTTGCGCATGCACTGCTGCTGGCGCGGACAGGTTGTGCCGGTGGCCGTCGCCTCAGAGCGGATAGGCCGTCCCAGGGTGACTGGCGCCAAGCGGCACGTGCGCGGCGCGCCTGCTGGCCCCTGGGAGGGAGCGGGCCTTCCGTCACCGGGGCCGTCCTCCTGGCTGCAAAGCCCGCGCTTCTGGGGCGCTGAGGTGATCGGCCGGGCGCCGTAGGGGGGGAGGCCTGCGGCGAGCCCGGTCTGCCCTGCCTCGCCGTGGTAGGCGCCCACGGCTGCCACGGCCTTGCATGGGCTCCCCAGGACGGCTTGGGCCGGCAGCGCCAGCGGACTGCGCCAGGCGCGATCGCCCGTATCGTTGGTCACGGCGTTGGCGCTCATGCGCTTGGGCTGCCTGGCCACCGCTGTCTGCACGTGGTCGCAGCCCGCGCGTCCGCGTCCCGGCCCACGCGGCCGCGCACGGCTCTCCGGCGCCGGCCGTGCGAGCGGCGTCGCGCCGCTCGCACGGAGTCGGCCAATCGGTATAGAGGCGCTGGCGTGGCTGGAGGGCTGCGCTCGGTGCCTGTCCATGGGCCGCGACGGCACCGCCGGGGGGGCCCGGCTCGTCTTGGTGGTCTGGCCCGTCCAGTGCCTGGCGAGCGCCCTCGACGCGCTGCTCGACCTGCTGGAGGCGTGTGGCGAGTGGGGCATGGGGGCAGGTGCGCGCGTGGGCGTTGACCGCTTGGCCCTTGCTGCCGTCGCTAGCGCCGAGTGCACCCGCGAAGAGGTCTAGCGGTTGGCACCACACCGTGCACTCCCGGCCCCCCTGGCGCCGCGGCACCAGGGGGTGCTGCCGGACGTCCGCCCTCGTCTTGTGAGCTGGGCGCAGCTGCTTGCCGCGCCCCCGCACCTCAACCTGCCGGGGCGTCGCCGGTGCCAGGCGACGACGCGACCGGAGACGGTCGAGAGAGCCAGACATAGAGAGCGTCAACAGCGCCGCTGGCTGGTCGGCCGGCCCGTGGCGGCGGGCTTGGCGCGCTGCAAGCCGAGCGTCGGGAGGGTGAGGTGGGCGACAACGGCGGCGATGAACCGGACGGGATGCTCTTCCGTACTCTAGTCGTCGAGCCGCTCTGGGCACAGGCTCTCGGCGTGGCGGTGTGCGCCGTGGATAAAGCCCATGCAGGTCCAACACTCCGAGCGAGCAAAGAAGGTTCTCAGTGTAGGTAGCAGTGCTCTAGTCTACCAAGACATGGAGTTTTCACACAGTCTGGGGCGTGGTTAGATGCGCAAGTCCCGCAAGCCCAAAGGCTTCCGATGTCTCGCGGCAGATTACGCCACCAATCGCTTCTGTTCCAGTAGCTTGAGGCACAACGCACGCATGGTGGCCAACTCCCGTTGAAACTCCCGCTGGGCTTCCGCCGTGGGAAGCGCCTCAAACAGGTCTGGTAGTTGCCCCCCGTGACTCATGACAGCATCAGCCATTTTGTCACGCAAGTGTTTGCGGACAAACAGACAATTTTCGGCGTGGAAGAATACCCGCAGCGCATCAGTGGCGCTCAGGAGTCCGTGCGCCAGCGACTCCAGAATGCCCAGCGTGAGGAGTGCCAAGAGGGCGAGCGGTTGGCCTGGGACTGTGTTGGACGCTGTGAGCAAGGCTTGTAAGGACATACTGTGGGACATAGACTACCTTAATGTGGATAGTATTTCACGCCAGCCACTTGACCAGATGCATGCTCAAAATAATGCACGGCTCCGTTGTTGCCTTGTTTGATGACCTTCTGCCATCTGCCGGGGAGCAATTGCCGCAGATACCGGCGGACGGCTGGATTCCGCACGGGGTACTGCAAGGTGCCGCCCTTGGTTGGCACCTATCCCAGGGGGACAGAGCCAGAGGCATACACGTCGGTGTATAAGTGAAGTGGCATTGTCACCCCTGTTTACAGGAGTTTACCTCTTTGCTAGTAAAGTGTCCTCGCTTTTCCGAAGCATCTAACGCTGGGCCTGAGCCGCGCCTGGAAGCGGGAGCGAGGCACGAGCGGACGCTGGAAGGCGTCGGCTGCAGGCCTTGGTTCGGCTCTGCACGCGAGCCGCTCTGAGGCTTTGCCTCCTTGGGCCGCGCCTCGTAGCACTTACGTCCCTTGCCCCAGGACACGAGGATGTCGCCAGTCGAACCCCGGTGGCGCGTACCGGGCAAATTGCGGCAAGTCGTCGGTAATCGCAAACCAGGGCGCCTTCTCCTGCTCCCCACAGAAGATGTGATACCGGGCACGGGCTCCCGGGTCGTTGTCGAGTGCACCAGCCGGGATGCAGAGCGACTCGGCGTGTGGCACGAGGGCCGGTAGGCTGGTGCCGCAGACCCGACAAAAGCCCGTCCGAAATCCTGGCGCTTCGGGGAGACTGTAGACGACCAGCAAGTCCTCACCCTGTAGTCCATGCCAGGCCGAGGCGGGCGCTAGTAGGCACGAATCATGGGCTGAGCCAGTCATTTTGCGGTCGCGGTAACAATGGCAGTTTTTGATGACCTCAAGTGTACCGCGTACCTCATAGACCACACCGCCACAAAGACAACTCCCACATGTCCCCTCTGTCCCCCTCGGGTGTGTCTGATGCCGCACAGACTGCGGCGGGCAGGCGGGGAGATCGGGCGGAGACGTGATAAAGCGTGGCAGGGTGTCCGTGATGGTGTGCCACGGGGCCTGCACCGCCACGTGACCGTGAGCGCATGGTCGCACACCAGGGTCGTCGTCCAGCCCTCCGGCGGGCAGGACCATGCGCCTCCCATCGCCCATAGCATATGGCACCACTGCCCCACAGTGGCTACAGAAGGACCGCGTAGAGACGGCAGACAGGGCATAGTGGGTGATGGTCTCCTGACCACGCAGCCAGGCGAAGTCAGCGGCTAGGGCCGCCACGTGCGTCGCAAAGGCGGCCCCGCTGAGTTTGCGACAGCTCACACAATGGCAATGCCACATCGGGCCAGGTTGGCCTGCGACAGCATACGCCACGGCCCCACAGAGACAACTGCCGCGCATGCTTGTGTCTTTCTCGACCATCACTGTCCTCCTAGGAGGATGCCGTCCCGTCAACCACGGCACGAGACATGCAATGGAGTGCAAGAGCCGTATTGAAGCCGAACACTAATTAGACTTAGCTCCGCGCTAGGCGACCTTCACGGCCTCGGTCAGGATGGAGAGGATGGAGAAAAAGTAGGCCCCCTGCTGCTCCAAGGCGTCGAACTCCTGGAGCCACGCCTCTGCCTCCTCCACCGAGACCGCTTGCCGCCCTACCACAAAGGGCCGCATCAGCCGGGCGGCCCAATAACTCACGCTGTTCACATGGTAAGACCGGTTCAGAATGGGCACCGGCGTCTGGTGCAGCGGTTCCAGACTGACCTGCCGCAACCGCACCCCCAGGCTGGCGGGGAGATCGGGGTAAGGAGCGTGGGCCATAAACGCCGTCAGGACGCGCTGCATCCGGTCCGGCTGGGCTGAATGCCACACGAGTGAACTCCAGTTCGTTGCCAGGATGAGGCACCGCCCGCCAGGGCGCAGCACGCGCTGAACTTCGCGCAGGGCGGTGTCTAGCTGCGCGACGTACTCGAACACCTGTACGCCGTAGACCACATCGAACTCCCCACCTTCATAGGGCAGTGTGACGGCGTCCCCCACCCGGCAGTTCACCCACGCCAACTCAGCATAGCGGCTCTGGGCCGCGGTGATCTGGTCCGCACTGAGGTCGATGGCGCAGACTCGCCCGGTTGGCCCGACACACTGGGCCGCCTCATACGCATAGAAGCCTCCACCACAGCCCACTTCCAAGACGCGCTCGCCTGTGCGGAGCTGCAGCGCCTCCAGCACCCGACTCCGGCGGAGCACCATGTCGTGACATTGCGCCAAGGCACGTTGGATGCGCGCCATGTCGTCGGTGCAGGTCAGTGTACTCATGCCGTCCTCCTCTCACGATCTCACAGCGTCTCCCGGAAGCCTTGGTGCTGTGCCCGAGATGGCTCTAGAATAGGGCTTTTGTGCTCTGTGGTCAAACTTGAAGCCCAGACATAATGACTTCCGCCAGGTAGACTGACCTCCGGGGGAACCGCGGGTGAGCTTGCCTGAAGCCAGAGCCGCCTCATGTCGCAACATGAACAATCTCGGAGGTCAGCCATGCCCCAGTCTCGCACACTCTACGTCGGGTTCGATGTTCATAAAGAGTCCATTGCCGTTGCTTACATCGCCCAAGCACCGCACGCCGAGGTCGTCTCCCTTGGCAACAGCGGGACGCGCCAGTGCGATATCGATAAACTTATCCGCAGGCTGCAGTCCAAAAGCCCCCACCTCGTCTTTGTTTATGAAGCGGGGCCGTGTGGCTATTGGCTCTACCGCTATCTGACCAAAAAAGGCCAGGGCTGCTGGGTCGTCGCGCCCTCTTTGATCCCCAAAAAGCCCGGGGATCGGGGCAAAACCAACCGGTGGGACGCCATCACACTCGCCCGCCTGATGCGCTCGGGCGACCTCACCCCGATCTATGTCCCAGCGATTGAGGATGAAGCCATTCGAGACCTGTGCCGGGCGCGTGCAGAGGCCATCCGCGATCTCAAGACCGCGCAGTTTCGGCTGAAAGCCTTTCTCCTGCGGCACGCCATCCGGTATACAGGGCGGGCCACCTGGGGCCCGGCCCACCTCCGCTGGCGCAGCGAGGTCGTCTGTCCCACCCCCCAAGTGCAGACCTGGCGGCTCGCCCCCGTCGTCGACGCCCTCCAGGCCCTGCGCGGAGTGCAATTTACTGTCGCCGTGACCGCTGTGGCCGAACTCGGCGACCTCACCCGGTTCGAGAATCCCCGCCAGCTGATGAACTACCTGGGCTTAACGCCATCAGAATACTCGACGGGCGAGCGGCGCCGCCAGGGCGGCATCACCAAGACGGGCAACAGCCATGCCCGCCGTGCCCTGGTCGAAGGCGCCTGGGCCTATCGCTACCCCGCCAAAGTGAGCCGGCAACGGCACTGCGCACTGCCGCGGCAGTGAACGGCTTTGGTATCCACGCCTGGCCAGACTGCTCCAGGAAGACCATACTTTCCGCACTCAAGATATCGCCGGTGAGAAAAATCACCCGCTGGAGCAGGTGGGAGTACTGACTGCGCAGGATAGCATAGAAGGCTGGCCCGTCGAGGTCGGGCATCCGCACGTCACACAGCACGATGTCATAGCACCGCTCCTCCAGCCGTGCGAGGGCGCGATTACCCGTGTCGGCCGTGTCCACCGTGGCGCCGTCACGACGCAGGAGCACGGCGAGCGCTCTAGCAAAGCTGGACGCATGGTCCATCACCAATATGGTCACAGGGGTGTGCAGCGGCATGGTTACCTCACGTCGCCTGGAGGTCCGGTCTTGCTCTGGCATATCGACACGCGAGTGTGGTAGAAGACAGGGCTAAATACAAGAGCATTTTCTCTTAAGCCATCGTGGCGTATATCTGTTCCCGTACATAGTGACCTCCTGTGCGCGGCAGCATCGCTGCCTGCGTGCACAGGGGCTGCCGCGGTGGCAAGGGTGTATCCAGGCAGGAAGTATCGAGAGCATAAGAGGGCGCACGCTCGCTGTGCTGTGGCAGGAGGTCGCGAGGCCACGCGGGTGACACGGAAAACCAGCCTGCACTGGGCAGGGATTTTATACTGTACTGTTATATGGGAGGCTGAGAAACGTCACAGAGACTCGAACACGATATCCACGTCGCCTTGATCGGCGCGATCAGCACGGTGCGACTCGATCCGGCGATCATGTCGTGGTTTATCGTGCAGCCCCTCCAGTCCTTCTTGCATAAACCGTTGTATCCACTTGTAGGCATGGCGACGGCTCAGGCCAACCATGGCGGCAGCGAGTGAAGTCGCTTTGGCAGGCACTCTTCACTCGTCCTTTCCAGCATGAGGAGAGACTTCCATGACGACAAGAAGCATATAGTATTTGACAATATAGTACAACAAGGAAATTCTTATCAAGAACAACCCTTTTAAAACCTCTTGCATATGCATCTCTTAAGTGGAAGTTCTGAAGTTTTCCCTCATAATAGCTTCTGGAAATGCTATGGAACTTTGAGAAGTCTCACGAGAAGCTTTGGTCTTGTGGCATTGCAATAGGAGCCGTACCCATGGCGAGGGATGTCATCAGTGAGTGGCACCTTAGAGCTGTATGGTGCGACCCACTCGCGACGGACATCTGGCGGTATACTTGAGAGTGTGCTGTGGAGTCAATCCTGCACGAGGAAGTCAGACGCATGGAGACCGGAAAACCCCTCCCTCCGCTTGTCATTGCCGTGGTGGTGGGATAATCTCAATACCCATGGGATGGGCTTCCTGTATGGGGCATTCCCGCCAGAACAGGCTCGCCGGCTGGCCTCACGTCTAGAGCGCGTTATGCACTCTCACAAAGGCAACACAACAGTGGGCACAGAGGCAAAACGAGTCCCGGGTGGACTGGCCGTTCTCCACTCTGGATGCCCGCGTCAAACTCAAAACTATCCCTACAGGATCTTCGCCTACTGTAGTATCAGCCAAGCGAACGTATGCTGACGTTGGTAGAGGTCGCGCGATTGCAGCTTGGCCTTCACAAGCGTGGAATACCACACTCGATGACTGAGGCTGTCGAAATTGAGTACCTCACGCACCCGCTCGTACTGGCGGTGCGATCGCTTGCAACACTACCGTGAAACGTGCGGGGCGCGTCTGCGCTCGCTGACACGCCTCCCACCACACTGTCTATGCTTTCCTGTTGCCCTCAGGCAACTTTGGCTGAAAGGTGCGCTGGACAATTTCCTTCAGACGAGTGGTAACGGAGCCACCCAGAAGTCTGCCGAGCACGGGGATGTCTGCCGACACGTGCACGGCCTGCGCGTCGACCTGCATCTCGATCCAGAACCCGGTCCCCTCCAGCCGGACCTGGCTGCGGTCAGTGGACCACTCCACCTGCTGAACGAGTGTGCTGAACCGACTCTGGATCTCGTGGACAGCGGTCTCGAGGCGTTTTTTCGCCTCGTCAAACGTGTGCCCATGCTGCACCGAGAGATGGATGAGGGACATGGTCTTGCTACCTCCTTTGTCATGCTGGTGCCTCTCCTCTACCAATTTTAACGCACCTGGAGAGTGACGTTCACGGGCTCCAGGCAGCGGCACGCCTACATCCACTCAAGGTGAGGGCTCACAGCGGTGATGCCAGCGGGAAGCGTACCGGGCCAGCCTGTCTAACAAAGCCGCCGATGGTCTGAGAATTTCCACGGCACGTGCATAGCGTATGCCGGCACGGAAGCCGGGAGGCAAAGGCTGCTGGTAGGCTTCAATCCATTCGACAGGCCACGCCCACTTAGGCTTGCCATCCTCTCGCCATCCGAACAGCCGGTCGTCTGGATCGACGAAGTGCTTGGCGCGGTCGCGGGCGAAGGCGGCCTTATCGGCATAGCGCCAACTCGGCGCGAAGAGCACCAGCCCGGCAATCCGCCGCTGAAAATGTCTGGCCTTTCCCGGTGTCTCGATAATGGCCAGTGGCTGGCCGACCCACTTCCTCGGCATGGGGTAAAAACGCGTCTCGATCACCTTGTGCCCTGACACGATGGCCGCCGCCCAGGGAGCCTGGATGTTGATCCCTGGCAGCGTGACGGTCTGACTCTGCCGTATGCGCGTGCGCTCCAAACCGCCTGCGTGATGTGACGCTGTGTGCGCGCACGTCGGTCCGCCTGGGAGCGCTACGACAGGAGAAATAGGTTCAGGAGCATCGTGATTCGTAGGATACATCGGACGCCTCCTCATCCCAGATGGGTCTCGCAGGGAAGTCCCCCTCTTGGGTCATAAACGTAGCATAAGCGATATAATGGGGCGCAGACATTGTCAATCTGCAAGAGTCTGCTAGAATGCGACCATGCTCACTTCACTCACAGCCAGCTTACGGAGGAATCAGAATGAATACGCTTCAGGCTGTCGCCGTATCTTGAAAACGGAAGGCGTCGAGTGGATCTCGTGCTTTCCGTCCAATAATCTCATCGAGGCAGTTG
>Ga0075418_10011138_pt1 | contig 10048 bp, 13 predicted proteins | sample SoiMetdeltSBSDD2_FD_81776 | JGI IMG/M metagenome (GOLD analysis project Ga0075418, IMG submission 81776) | Bulk soil microbial communities from a Populus tree surrounding site in Tennessee, USA - Soil MetaG P. deltoides SBSDD2 | ecosystem: Environmental > Terrestrial > Soil > Tree plantation...
AAGCGGAGGCGTTCATCCATCGGTTTACACTCTTTCCAGGGCATCTGGGAGCGCTCCCCCAAATGCGGAAATGTGTAAACCATGTGCTCGGAATCAGGTGCAAGCTATCTGTCGATAAGCTCAAAGGGTGTAGAGCCATAGGTTCCACATTGGATGTGGAATATCGTTGTGACTGTGAAATATCAGGGCTCTCTCAGCTCCTCCTCGTTCGTATCTCGCGTCTCATCACCTACCCTCTGCGCGATCTTGCTCCACTGGCCGTGAAATGTAAGCGTCAGTTTCGTGGAGAATTCAGCGAAACTTGCCCGTACCTGACCACTGTGGAAGGGGCCTCAAGCCTGCCGCGCAGGCGTTTGACATGGACTTGAGCAAGTTGTCGTGCTGCGCCGGTTGAGCGCAATAGGGGCGACCCCGCACAGCCCATGCGAGCCGCCTGTACCTTCTGAGCCCAGCGCGAGCACCAGGCTGATCGAAGCGTATGGGCAGTGGCAAATCCAGTGGCACATGAACAGGTCGCTTAGGCGGCGTTCGAAGCTGGCAAAAGGCCGGATCATTCGCCGGCCATCCACTGCCGATATGCCTCGATCCACTCCGCGCCTGCCGGCCGGGGGTTCGGAACTGGGAGATCGAGGATGGGAATCGCCTGCTGCGCGCGGCCGCGCCGGCAGATCGCGACGATCTGCTCATCGTCTGTCATATTCAATCCGTTCGACGGTGGCTGTGGCGCCGAGGATCTGGGTTTCGAACGGCGTATCGAGATGCTCGTCGAGCAGCGTGTAGAAGCCCACGCGTTGCTCCGATTCGTTGTAAGCATCGACGATCGCTTCCTCGATCAGCGCTTTGAGCGCGGCCTTCCCCGGAGGCCAGCGATCGCGCTTCGTGGTGGCTCGTTGCGCCATCACGCGTCCTCCGGAAGGTGCCGAAGCGCCTCATCATCGTACTCGATGGTCAGCTCGTCCGGCGGTTCGGCAAACCCCAGCGGCGCCTCACGGCGTGCATAGCCGATCGCGCGATCCGTGGCGAGACGCTTCTCGAACATCCGAAGCAGCATCGGCACTTCCCGGTCCACATAGTCATAGATTCGCACCTCGGTCTTGGCCGGATGATGTCGATGGAGCCGACCGCTGTACTGAATCAGCGTCCCTTTCCACGAGACCGGCAAGGCGAGAAAGAGTGTGTCGATGTCTAGGGTCATCTAAGCCTTCGCCGATGTAGCGGCCCGTCGCCACTACGAGCCGCTCCGCCGTATCAGGAATCGACGCGAGCTGGTCGGCAGAGCGCTGCCGCTCCTTTACGGTCATCCCGCCTCGCAGTACGACCATATGGCGCACGAAGCGACGAAGACGTTCAGCGAAGTATTCCAGGTGATCCTTTCGTTCTGTGAGCAGGATGGGCGAGCGGCCCTCATGGATGGCGGTGATGACGTCCTCGACGATACGGCTGTTTCTGGCGTCGTCATTCGCCAGCATCCGGTAGATCTCCTGGATGCTGGTAGCTGCGCTCGCAGCAACCAAGCGGAATCCGCTATCGCGCACGATGAGTCGGTGATCAAACGGCCGGTGCGCGGCTTGGCTTCTGGTGTCCATCCGGAAGCGAACGGGGCCCAGCTGCATCTGGGTGATGGGTTGATGTCCGTCGCGCCGCTGCGGTGTCGCGGTGAGCCCAACGACGTAGCGCGCCTTCACCTCGGAGAGTATCCGCTCGAAAGAGACCGCTGGCAGATGGTGGCACTCATCGACGACGACGTGCCCATAGTCAGCGATCAGATCGTCGATCTCATCCTTGCGAACCAGGCTTTGGACCATGGCGACGTCGAGTCTCCCGTTGGGCCAGCGCTGGCCACCTCCGATTCGGCCAATCTGCTTCTCGTCGACATCGAGGAAAATCGCAAGTTGGGCAATCCATTGTTCGAGGAGCGGCTTGCGGTGGACGAGAATAAGAGCGCTGCGAGCGCGCCGCGCGACAAGGTACGTGCCGAGGACGGTCTTCCCGACCTCGGGCGGCGCCACGAGAACACCCGTTTCGTGCTCCAAGAGCGCTCGAGCCATCTGCTTCTGGGCGACGGTCATCTCCTTTGAACTTCACCTCGAGCGGTGCGCCGTCATAGCGTTTGTCATCGACCGCCAGCGCCACTCCATACTCCTCGAACAGCTTGCGGGCCTCGAATGCGCAACCCCGCGGTAGTGAGATGTGCTGTGTCAGCTCTTCAGCGCACGTGATCACCCGAGGCGTCAGCGCGGTGGACAGGCGCATCCTCTGTCTCTTGTAGAACTCGGGATTCTGAAAGGCCGCAAGCCGCTTCAGCTGATTCAGCAACGGAGGCGGGAGTCCAGCCTTCTCGATGAAGAGCCGCTGCGAGAGAACGGCCGCGACCTTCGATGGCAGAGAGCCCATAATCTGGTTGACGGTGATCTGCCCGGGTGACAGGCGCATCCATGGAGCTGCCGATGCTTCATCGTCGAGGTCCTCGGAAAAGCGGACGCCGACTACTTGACCGGTTCGGGTCGCCTCCCGTGCGATCGCCTCCGCGGCAGCCGGTTCCATCCGCTGCACGGAGGCGAGAAACGCCCACTGGTCTGCATATGCTTCGAGCTGCTCGTCAATGAAGACGCTGTTGCCCTGCTGCCGCGCGTCGTGCTGCAGCGGCAGCGCAATGAGATTGCCGAAGCCGCCGCGGGGCAAGGTGTCCTGATTCGGGAAGAGGCGGTCGTAGGACTCCATACTCAGTTCGTGTCGGCGACTCATCGTCTCGGTGATGAGATAGCAGCCCATTCGCCTGGCCACATTCGCGGACAGCGGTGCAGTGAAGAAGAGCCAGGCGTGTGCGCCATTCCCAGACCGGGAGCGCTCGATCGCGACGGGAGTGCCGACCGATCGGCAGGTCTCGGCAGACGCAACAAGGTCCTCCTTCCACGAATTCTTGTCGAAGTCGACGGCGAGAAACCAGCAGGTGTCATCGTCGAGGAGGGGATAGACGCCGATCGCGTGTCTTCCCTGAAGATGATCGGCAACGACTTGATCGCTGACGGGCACGAAGGCCTGATTGATGCAGTCACTGCATCTTCCGCCGGTCCTGAGCAGGCACAGCCCTGGTTCCCATTTGTTGGAGCAGGCTGGCGCGTAACCCGGTTTGCCGGTCTTCTTGCTCACAAAGCGAACGGGGAAGACATCTGTCCGACCGCGAAACAACGTCCGGAACAAGCTCACCTTCTCGCCGGAGGTGCGCGGCGTGGAGCGATCCAGTGGCGGCGTCGGCGCAGAGAACGTTGCTGGCCTGGCGGCCGCGACAGCAAGTTCCGCGCGAAGCGATTCGATCCGTCTGCGCGCGTCTTCGCGTGCGCGCCCGAGCTCTCCCAACCTCGCTTCCTCACGGGCGAGCTCCTGAAGCACGATGTCTCTCGGGCGCGTCATGAGTCGATCCTAGTCCATGGGTCCGCCGTGCCAGGGAATCTGTTCCCGGACCAAGGTAATCGAGTCAAACCCGATAAGGCATCAGGGTCGCAGTAGGTGGTGCAGATGAAAGCGGTAGCGCGATCCCGCCAGCGAGCTGCTGCGCGCAGGGCCTCCCACATGGTCAACATGCAGGCAGCGACTGGTCATCATGCTGGTCGGCATCAGCATCAGAGCATCACATCAGCGTGAGTGCGTCATCCGTCGTCGACCTCGCCGATAGTTGGCGGCGCTGTCCCCGTGTCTTCGTAGTCGGTCGCGCTCCGTTGACGCCGGTCATTCGGCCGGAGAGGCGTCCGACTTTATGCGTAGATGCGCGACAATCATGCCGTTTTATGCGAACGTTAGCGACAAATCGCAGCGTTGGCATAGGCTTATGTGATGGCTGGCGACAAGACGTGGGTTGCGCCGCTTTCGATTTGAGTGGAAAGTATGCGCAGGATAGCGACAAATCGCGTAGTTTGTGTATAGGATGGCGACACTCCGGCCAGCTTGGCCTGCTTATGCGGAGATCAGCGACATGCCGCTCGTTCTTACGGGCGACGAGAGGAGCCAGGCGCGTCGCTTTCAGCGGCTCGCTCAACAGGGGCAGCTGCGCCGCCTTTATCCAGGCATCTACACCGATGATCTGGTGCAGCCGCTCGAGGCTATCGTCCGCCGCGAACTCTTCGCGCTGTGTTCGCTCATCGCCCGCGGCAGCATCATCTCGCACCGTTCCGCGCTCAACGGCGGCCGGCCGACGGCCGCCGGGAGTGTATTTCTTACCGGTCCCAATCGCCGGGACTTCAGCCTGCCCGGCGTGACCCTCCGCATGACGAAGGGTGCCGGACCGCTCGACTCCGACATCCGGATTCCCACCTTCGCCGGCGATGCCTTTATATCGAGTCAGGCGCGCGCGCTGCTCGAGAATCTCACCGCCAGTCGCGGCGATCCAGCGGAACGCCGCACTCTGGGTGCCGAGGGCGTCGAGGCGTGGGTCGATCGCTTCATCAGTCAGGACATCAGCGGTGGCATCAACAGGATTCGGGCCACCGCGCGCGTCATTGCGGAGCCGCTGGGACTGCAGGAGGAATTCAAGCAGCTGGATGCAACCATCGGCGCGCTCCTCGGCACGCGCACCGTGCGCTTGAGCGCGCGCGCAGCGGTCGCACGCGCCGCGGGTAAGCCTTACGACGATGCACGCGTCACGCTATTTCAGACGCTGGCCGCCGAGCTGCGACAAAACCCTCTGCAAGTGCCGCCCGCCGATCCGCAGGCAGATCCGCATCTGCAGGCTTTCATCGAGACCTACTTTTCCAACTACATCGAAGGCACGGAGTTTGAAATAGAAGAGGCGCACGACATCGTGGTCCAGGGCCGTCCGCTGCAATACCGGGAGGATGATTCGCACGACATCCTGGGCACCTACCAGGCGATCCTGAAATCAAAGGCCGATCCCGTGATCCCGCAGAACTTCGAGGCCTTTGCCTCCCAGCTTCAGGCGTGGAATCGACAGGTCATTGAGTCACGCTGGGCCAAACATCCGGGCGAGTTCAAGACCGAGGGTAACCGCGCCGGCAACACCATCTTCGTCACGCCCGAGCTCGTCCTGGGTACCCTTGAGAAGGGCTACGAGATCATCATGAGTGCGCCGACGCCAGAGCAGCGCGCAGCGCTTGCCACGTTCGTAGTGGCAGAAGTGCATCCGTTCGCCGACGGCAATGGTCGCATCTCACGCCTCGCCCTGAATCTGTTTCTGACACACGCCGGTTTCACGCGCATTAGCATCCCGACGGTTTACCGCGACGACTACACCTCGGCGTTGAAGGCGATGTCGAGCACGGCGCATCCAGTGCCCCTGGTGCGAATGCTCTCGCGAGCTGCGCGCTTCAGTCGTTGGCTGGACATGCGTTCGAAGGAGATTGCATTCGCCACCTTGAAGAAGTCTCACGCGCTTGAGCAACCCGCAGCCGCCAAGCTCACGTTTGATGAGTAGCGGAACCGCGCGGCGATGGACAAGGGAACTCACCGGATGGTCGTATTCACGCGGTGCAGTTGTCTCCCTGATGGGGGACGCCTGAGTCATGCGGCGCGCAATCCGGATCTCCGAGTACGTGAAGGATTCGCTGCAGGCTGAGTCTGCTAAGGTCATGAGCAGGTGTGGCGATGGCTTTTCCGCTCACGCATGCCCGATTCAGCTGCATGTATCCCGATGCGCGCACGACTATTCCCCAGACTTCCGCAACGTCGATTCGGGGCGTGCGAACGACTTGCTGAGATGACCGCTTCCAGCCTGATCGCCACGCTCGAACATCCAAGAATATCCGCCGGGCGGGTTGGAGAGGATCTCCCAGCTATTGTTGTCAGCGTCCCAGAAGAAGAAGCTGTAGCTGCCGTGCTGAATCATCGGCTTGCTGATCTTGTGCAGGCCCCATTTCTCAGCGTCCCGGAGCACGAGTCGGTAGCACTCATCCACTTCGGCTTCGGTATCGACATCGATTCCATTGTGATTCAGGAATGGCAACTCGCCGGTACGCTGGTCGCCGACCGCGACACAGACATAGACATGCTTGCCACCGAGGCGGCTCCAGATGGAGCGTGGACTCGTCTGCACCACCTCGAAGCCGAGAAACTCCTCGTAGAACCGCCGGGTGAATGCGAGATCACGACATTCGAGCGTTCCATGCGAGATGAACTTCAGCTTGAGCGTGGGCTCGGGCTTGGCTTCGGTGCGCGGTGCGTCGCTTTCGTCGGTCATGCGTCGGCTCCCTGTGCGTGGATTCTTGGTTGAGGCGGTGAGTGCAGCGCGGTGCCGACGGGGCGGCGAGCGATGACGTGCGATGAACTCGAGCAGCGGACTGCCATCGCTCCCACCGAATGCCTCACCGTTTCCACGCCCAGGAACTCCTCGTAGAAGCGGCGTGACTCACTCAGTTTGTAAACTTCCATAGTGCTTGGCTCAGGGTTCTCGGTTTGACAATGAAATCTTTGATGCGGACCTTGGCCCGCAGTTCGCCAAACATCTTTACTGCACTGTTCATACTGGTCTCCGTAAGTTCAAACGAGTTATGCCCCCAGATTCGGGCTCGTGCCCGATCTCCGGCATCAAGGAACGAATCGGCAAAGAACTCCTGCGGTGGCAACGCACACTGTTCGGCAAAGTCACGCTTGGCAGACTCGATCACCATTGGCGCACCACAGGCATAAACCTGGTGTTTGGACAGGTCGGGATAGTCCTGCATCACAGCGCGATGGACAAAGGCCGTGCGACCGTTCCAGCCACACGCTGGCGTAGCGCTTGCCACTCGGCTGTAGTGTTATTTCGAATGGCACGACAATCTCCTGTCAGGTGTGCTTTGATTCAGCTGCCGTTGTAGAAGAGCTGCCGATCCTTTGAATGTAGTCCAACTAAGTTATCGGACGCTCGAAGCCAGAGCCAATGAAAATTCGGAATTGCCGGTATCAACAGGCGTGATGCTATCTTTACCGAGATTTTCGGCGACCTGGATAACGGCCTTGTGCAGCCACGCTTGCGCAGGGTCATTGTTGATACGTTCATGCCACTGCAGCGTCACATCAAGTGTCGGAATGTCGAATGGCAGGCCTATTACCTGCACCGTTTTTTCCAGGTCCATGCAAGTAACCAGGGCTTCGGTGACCACTGCGATGCGGTCTGAACTGGCAATGATGGATTCGATTCCCGACAGGTATGCCATCTTCACGGATACCTTACGCTGGATATTTTTCTCCTTGAATAGTCGATCTGCATGCTCCCGGAAATGCCCATAGCTGCCGCCGGTTGGCTCATACTCTATGAATGAAGCCTGCAGGAACTGCTCGAGGCTAATGCTGCCTTGAATGGTGGGGTGGTTCTTGCTGACCACGCAAACGAAACGAAGGCTGCGGAATCGGTGCCGGGAAAAGCCGGCGCCCAGTGGCTTCGCCGCGCCAATCGCCAGGTCAATTTCGCCACCGCTCATCTGCTCGGCTACGCCATGACGCGACAGGGGCACTGTTTCGAGAGTGATATTTGGCGCGTACTTGTCGAAGTACGACAGCAGATGTGGGAGCAGTGACATCTGGCCGACATCACTGAGTGCCAGGCGAAAGTGCCGCGTGCTGTTGGCGGCATCGAAGCAGCCGCGGTTTTCTATCGTCTGGCGAATCTGTTGTAACGCAGCCTGGATAGGCTCGGCCATCGATTCCGCCAATGCGGTGGGCATCATGCCGCTATCGGTACGCACGAACAGTTCGTCGCCGAAGGCATCGCGCAGGCGCCGTAACGCGTTGCTAACGCCCGACTGAGAAATGCATAGTTGCTCCCCGGCGAGGGTGACACTATGGGTGCGCTGCAAAGCGTCGAGTACCAGCAACAGGTTGAGGTCGAGTGTGTTGATATTCACGGCGGTAGACCCTCCGTGCGGCAGAACCGCGTGCGCTGCTACTTTTTAACAGGCGTCCACGGAAAAATTCGGCTGTTTGATGGGCGTAATCCGGGTTTGATTGCACCGTCGCGGAATCTGAAGGAATTGCAAAATCGATTGCCGGAAACTCCGGTAGCCGGCCAGCTGGCGCCGTCTACTAATTGACCGACCCTCGTTGAGCACAAAGTCGATTTAAATACAATATAGTTGTTTAAGCAACCGAAATTTGATTCGGAAGATCTGTAACCTAACGGTCAGTAATTTCGGCTGGTGATTCTCTGTATTCGCAGTAGGCGTTGGTTCTCACGCACCTGTCGCAATAGTCTTAGTGAATAGTTTTGAACTAATTTCATGCCGAATCGTGAAGGGCGGGTAGTTCATTGTCAGATCACCTAGGAACCAGGGGCCAACAGCTGGTTCCTGCGCGACTTGCGCACGCCATTTGGTGGTGCGCGGCAATCGGGTATTGGTCGCGAGGGCGGGGTGCATTCCCTCGAGTTCTATACCGAACTGCGCAATGTGTGCATCAAGCTTTGAGGGCTTGAGCATGGATCAAGAAACTATCAGGCAGTACGGCGACGAGTTGTACGACGCATGGCTTGATCGCCGGGTTCTCAGCCCATTGCTGGAACGCGCGCCACACATCTCGCTGGCTGACGCCTACGCCGTTCAGTTGCGGTTGGTAAACCGTCGGGTGCAGGCCGGTGAAACGATTATCGGCAAGAAGATTGGTCTTACCAGCAAGCCAGTTCAGGACTTTCTTGGTGTTTATGAGCCCGATTTTGGCCAGCTGACGTCGGGCATGCTGCGCACTGAAGATCAGGGCATAGACCTCGATCAACTGATTCAGCCAAAAGCTGAGGCCGAACTGGCTTTTGTGTTGAACGAAGATCTGATCGGGCCGGGAATAACGGCCACCGATGTCATACGTGCAACAGATTACGTGAGTCCTTGCTTTGAAATAGTGGATTCGCGCATCCGTAACTGGGAATTGAAGATCCAGGACACAGTGGCCGACAACGCGTCCTGTGGTGTTTTTATACTGAGCGATGTCCAAGGCGATCCACGCAAGCTGGACATCACCATGGCCGGCATGGCCGTTTATAAGAATGGTGAGCTATTTTCCACCGGCGTTGGCGCTGCCGTGCAGGGATCGCCAGTGAATGCCGTGGTGTGGTTGGCGAACACGCTCGGCAAGCTGGGGCTTCCATTCCGCGCTGGCGAAATCATTCTTTCGGGCTCGCAGTCGGCAGTGGTGCCGGCCACCGCAGGTGATGAGCTGGTATGTACCATTGGCGGGCTAGGGTCTTGCACAGCTCGTTTCCACGGTCGGAGCGCGTTATGACTGCTACGCTTAGCCGCGAGGATGTTGCATTGCTGACAGACCGCATCGAGGCCGCGCAGAACAACGCGCAGCCGATTACCAAACTCACCGACGACTTTCCGGCGATGACGGTGGCAGACGGTTACGCGGTGCAATTGGAGTTGCGCCGACGCTGGCTGGCCCAAGGGCGACGCCAGGTAGGCTGGAAGGCCGGCCTCACCTCCAGAGCCAAAATGGAGCAAATGGGCGTATTCGCGCCGGGCATAGGGTTTCTGATGGCGGACATGGCGCGGCCCGAGAATTCAACTGTCAGAACCGACGACCTTGTGCATCCGCGCGTGGAGTGCGAGGTTGCCTTTATGACCAAGCGCCCTCTAAAAGGTGACAGTTGTACGCGCGAGGAAGTATTGGCAGCAACCGATTTTGTAGTGCCAGCGCTGGAAATCATTGACTCGCGTTTCGCGGGATTCAAGTTTGATCTGCCAAGTGTAATCGCCGACAACAGTTCTTCGGCTCGCTACATTGTAGGTGGTCGCGCTCGTTATCCCGGTGATCTGGATATCAGCTCACTGGGCGTGGTTATGGAGAAGAATGGCGAGGCAGTGGCCATGGCCTCGTCAGCCGCGGTGATGGAACATCCGGCTGAGGCCGTCGCCTTGTTGGTAAAAGTGCTGGCCGAACTTGGCGAAGATCTGCCGGCGGGCAGCTTTGTGATGAGCGGCGGCATTACGGCAGCGATTCCTGTGCAGCGGGGCGATCATATTCTTGCCCGCTATCAGGAACTGGGCAGCATCTCCACCCGATTTATTTAAAGCACCCGCTCTGTAGTAGATCACCGGGGAGAGACACTATGCCAATTATCCAGTTGAAC
>Ga0075418_10011143_pt1 | contig 10046 bp, 9 predicted proteins | sample SoiMetdeltSBSDD2_FD_81776 | JGI IMG/M metagenome (GOLD analysis project Ga0075418, IMG submission 81776) | Bulk soil microbial communities from a Populus tree surrounding site in Tennessee, USA - Soil MetaG P. deltoides SBSDD2 | ecosystem: Environmental > Terrestrial > Soil > Tree plantation...
CTGTGGCCGCACGGCATCTCCGGAGACCTTCCGATCCTGCTCGTCCGGATCTCCGCGGTCGATCACGTGGCGCTTCTGCAGCAGGTGCTGCGGGCACAAGAGTACTGGCGCCTGAAAGGGCTGTCCGCGGATGTCGTCTTCATCTATGATCATCCGGCCCATTACCTCGCCGAACTGCAGGCGCAGCTGACGGCCGTTCTGGAAGAGGGCTCATGGAGCGCGTGGCAGCATCGCCCCGGCGGCGCCCATCTCCTGCGCGCCGACCACATGGGACGCGCCGAACGGGTGGTGATCGAGGCCGTCGCAGCCGCGGTGCTCCACGGCGACGACGGCGATCTGCGCGCGCAGCTGGAACGCGGACGCGACGAGCCGGCGCCCGGTGAGACCTTCGCCGCGCGCTCTGCACCTCGGGAATGGGCTGGAACAGCTTCGACGCCGCTCCCCGAGATGGCGTTGGGAAACGGCCTCGGCGGGTTTACGGATCAAGGGCGCAGCTACGCCATTGTGCTCCACGGACGCCAGCAGACGCCGATGCCGTGGGTCAACGTCATTGCGAACCCGAACTTTGGCACCATCGTCAGCGCGTCGGGAGCGGCAAACACCTGGTGCGGCAACAGCCGGGAGAACCGGCTGACGCCGTTCGCCAACGATCCCGTGAGCGATCCGACGGGCGAGGTGATCTTCGTCCGTGATGAGGAGACCGGCGCGTATTGGTCGCCCACACCCGAACCGGTCGCCCGCCGTGAGCACGACCGGTGCGTCGTGCACCATACCGCCGGCCTCACGCATTTCGCGCGAGCCGTTCATGGCATCGACCACGAATTGGAGGTGTTCGTCGACACCGTCGACCCCGTCAAGTTCTCGGTGCTGACACTGGCGAATCGTGGACCTGCCGCCCGCACGCTCAGTGTGTTCGGGTTCGCGGAGTGGGTGCTCGGGCCGCCGCACGACGGGATTCACCTCCATGTCGTGACCGACATCGATCCGTCGACCGGCTCCATCCTGGCGAGCAACGCCTACAACCATGAGTATCGCGGCCACACCGCGTTCTCGTACGTGAGCGAAGCGCCGGTGTCGTTCACCGCCGATCGCCGATCGTTCCTCGGCCGGCACGGGGACCTCTCGCGGCCGGCCGCGATGACGCAGCGCGTGCTCTCCGGAGGAGCCGGCGCAGGGCTCGATCCCTGCGCCGCTCTGCAGGTCCACTGCACGTTGCAGGCGGGTGAGCGGCGGCAACTGGTGTTTCTGCTCGGACAGGGCACCGACCGGGACCACGCGCGCGCCCTCATTCTCCGCCACGGGACGGTTGCGGCCGCGACCTCCGCCCGGCACAGAGTGCACGCCTCCTGGAACGAGATCCTCGATGCGGTGCGGGTGCGGACGCCGGACGATTCGTTCGATGCGCTCGTGAACAGGTGGCTCGTCTACCAGGCGATCAGCTGTCGGATCTGGACACGCGGCGGCTTCTATCAGCCGGGCGGGGCGTTCGGTTTCCGCGATCAACTGCAGGACGTCATGGCGCTGACGTTCGCGCGGCCGGCGCTGGCGCGCGAACACCTGCTTCGCGCCGCCCGACGTCAGTTCGTCGAAGGCGACGTTCAGCATTGGTGGCACGCACCAGCGGGACACGGATTGCGGAGCAGGTGCTCGGACGATCTGCTCTGGCTCCCGTATGTCGCCGCCGAGTACGTGCGTGCCACCGGCGATCGGAGCGTGCTCGAGGAACGTGTCCCGTTCCTGAAGGGGAGGCCGCTCGAGGAGGACGAACACGAGGCCTACGACCTGCCGGCGATCTCCACGGAGGACGGCACCCTCTTCGAACATTGTCTCCGCGCGATCGACCGAGGTCTGACCGCCGGGCTGCACGGATTGCCGCTCTTTGGCGTGGGCGACTGGAACGACGGCATGAACCGCGTGGGATCCGCGGGCCGCGGGGAGAGCACGTGGCTCGGCTTCTTTCTCCACGGCATCCTCATCGACTTCGCGGTCGAATCCGAGGAGCGTGGCGATCATGGACGAGCCGATCGCTACCGCTCCGAGGCACGGCGTCTCGCGTCCTGCCTGGAGGACGCGTGGGATGGTGAGTGGTACCGGCGCGGCTATTACGACGACGGGACGCCGCTCGGGTCGGCGCAAAACGACGAGTGCCGCATCGATTCCATCGCCCAGTCGTGGGCCGTGCTGTCGCGCGCCGTCCCGGAGCGGTTCGCGGAGCGGGCGATGGACGCGGTCCGCACGGCGCTCATCGCCCGCAGCTCACAACTGGTCCTGCTGCTCGACCCGCCATTCAATCGGTCGGCCCAGGATCCCGGCTACATCAAAGGGTATCCCCCTGGTCTGCGGGAAAACGGCGGCCAGTACACGCATGCGGCGGCCTGGGTGGTGATGGCACTGGCGCGCCTTGGCGACGGCGACGAAGTGGCCGAGGTCTACCATCTCCTGAACCCGATCAATCACACCCGCACGGCCGCGGACGTCGAGCGATACAAGGCGGAGCCGTACGTGCTCGCCGGAGACGTCTATGCGCGGCCGCCGCACGCCGGCCGCGCCGGCTGGAGCTGGTACACGGGGTCGGCCGCGTGGATGTACCGGGCGGGTCTCGAAAGCATGCTTGGCCTGCGACGGCGGGGCGGCACCTTCAGCATTGATCCGTGCATCCCCGCATCCTGGCCCGGCTACGAGATCGCGTGGCGCGTCGATGGAACCCAGTACTTGATCACGGTGGTCAACCCGGAGCGCCGGTGTCGCGGCGTTGCGCAGGTGCTGGTGGACAACGTCGAAGTGCCGGGCGGCGCCATCCCCATCGTGGCGCACGCCGGAGTGCGTCATGTTCACGTGGTGCTCGGCGGGCCGGGGCGGGAACACGAGGCGAACTGATCCGGGACGCGAAGGTCAGTCGCGCAACACGACGGTCAAGAGGGAGTTGTGAATCTTCAACCCGCGCTTGTACTCGATGAAGCCGAGCTTCCGGAACTTGTGCATGAAAAAGTTGACGCGTGAACGCGTGGTGCCCACCATCTCCGCCAGGGTTTCCTGAGACACCCTGGGAAGGGTGCGGTCAGACGCGCCGCGTCCCCCATAACGGGCGAGCAGCAGGAGCGTGCGTGCGAGCCGCTTCTCACTCGAGTCGAAGAATTGGTCAATCAGATCTTCTTCGATACGGGTATACCTCGTCAGCATGTGCGCGAGGAAACGCTCGGCGAACGCCGGCTGCGCATGGAATTGCCGCACCATGTCGTCCTTGTCGACAGCGATGATCGTGGACGGAGCCATCGCCGTCGCCGTCGCCATGCGCCGCGGCTGACTCGCGAGACACCCCTCACCGAAGAAGTGCCCGTTCTCGAGCACCGCGATCACGGCTTCCTTCCCCGCATGCGACAGGACCGACAGCCGCACGGCGCCGCTCTCGATATACATGACCCTCGTAGCCGGATCGCCCTGAGCGAAGATCCTCGCGGCGGGTCCGTAGTTGATGCGCTGAGTCCGCGCGCCCGTCCAGTCGAGTATCGCCGGGGGTGCGCTCAGGGCCGTGTGCTTCGAGGTTCTCATCAGTTCCCTACCCGGACATCCAGTCGTGGTCAGCAGGCCCTGTCGAATTACGGGACGGGTGTCTCTTCTTCAGGCGGCGCTGGGACAGGCGACGTCAGCAACGAGACCGCTCCCATGAGTCCGATCACCGCCACTGCGATTCCGGAAGGCAACGCCAGGGGTGCCGGACTCAGGGCCACGATGGCCAGCACGACAGCCAAAGACTGGAACACCGCGCCGGCGCCCGATGCGCCAAAGGAACTCATTCGGCTCCTTGCGAAATTCGCCACGCCGGCATCGAGCCCCCGTCATCGTCCCAGCGCGCCTGATGCGCGGGGCTCGGGGCTGTCTCAATCCGCGAGCGCTCCGAGGCAGACTGGAAGTGCCCCGGTTGCTCGCTGCACACCCAGCCGCGTTCGCCGTCGAGCGCCCTCGCAGGTGGGACTTGCGGCAGCTGTTCCCGCCCGAATTGCATGGTGCCCGGACAATCTGCGTGCGTGCAGGGTTTGCGGTCTCCCCTGGCGGATGCCATATGCGCCTCCGATGAGCCAACTTTGCTTCCCGGATTCGACTGCTCCGACGTCTCTGCCGGCCGGGTACCACGTCCGTGTTCGGACTGGCCTTTGACCATGGTCGCAGGTCGAACCGCGCGTGTCTGTGCGGTTGTGAACAGCAGACGGCGCTCGGCGCTCGCGCTGTTCACTCGGGAACAGCGGTGAGTCTGCCAAGTGCGTACAGTTGCAGTCGGCGTTGAGCGCCTCGCGTCATTCACGGAGCACATGATGGCAAACCAGATTACCTACGGCGATTCATCCCGTCAGTCGATTTTGCGAGGGATCAACAGCTTGACGGACGCGGTGAAAGTGACCCTCGGGCCCAGCGGGCGCAACGTCATCCTCGACAAGCCGTTCGGTTCGCCGACGATCACCAAGGACGGCGTCACGGTCGCGCGGGAAATCGACTTGAAGAACCCGCTCGAGAACATGGGGGCGCAGATGGTGAAGGAGGTCGCCAGCAAGACCTCGGATGTGGCCGGGGACGGTACCACGACCGCCACCGTGCTGGCCCAGGCGATCTATCGCGAGGGGGCAAAGAATGTCACCGCCGGCGCCGACCCGATGGCTATCAGGCGGGGGATCGAGAAGGCCGTCGCGGCCATCACGGTCGAGTTGAAGCGGATGGCGAAGCCCGTGACCGGATCCATGATCGCGCAGGTCGGCACGATTTCGGCGAACCAGGATGAAACCATCGGGCGGATCATCGCCGAGGCGATGGACAAGGTCGGCAAGGACGGCGTCATCACGGTCGAAGAAGGGAAGACGCTCGAGACAACGCTCGAGGTCGTCGAAGGGATGCAGTTCGACCGCGGCTACCTCTCGCCGTACTTCGTCACCGATCCCGAGCGCATGGAGGCGGTGCTCGACAACCCTTTCATCCTGGTGCACGAGCGGAAGATCAGCGCGATGAGGGAGTTCGTGCCCATCCTGGATCTCGTCGCCGGGGCCGGTCGCCCGCTGCTCATCATCGCGGAGGATGTTGACGGCGACGCGCTCGCTACGCTGGTCGTCAACCAGCTACGAGGCACGCTTCGTGTGGTCGCGGTCAAGGCGCCAGGATACGGCGATCGGCGGAAGGCGATGCTGGAAGACGTGGCGGTCCTGACCAACGGCCGCGCGGTGACCGAGGATCTGGGCATCAGGATCAAGTCACTCACGCTCGACGATCTCGGCCAGGCCCGGAAGGTGATGGTCGACAGGGACACGACCACCATCATCGAGGGCGCGGGAAGCTCGACGGCGATCGACGGCCGCGTGAAACAGCTGCGCGTCCAGGTCGAGGACACGACCTCCGACTACGACCGCGAAAAGCTCCAGGAACGACTCGCCCAGCTGGTTGGCGGAGTGGCGATCATCAAAGTGGGAGCGGCGACCGAAACCGAGATGAAGGAAAAGAAAGCGCGCGTCGAAGACGCGATGCACGCGACTAAGGCGGCCGTCGAAGAGGGCATCGTGCCGGGAGGGGGTGTGGCGCTGCTGCGGGCGTCGAGAGTGCTCGAGGACCTGCAGCCGGTTGGCGAGGAGCAGGTCGGCGTCAACATCATCGCCAGGGCGATCGAGGAACCGCTGCGATGGATCGCCACGAACGCCGGTCACGAAGCCGCGATCGTCGTCCAGCGCGTCCGGGAGATGAAGGACGACGAGGGTTTCAACGCGGAGACTGAACGGTACGAGGACCTCGTGCAGTCGGGCGTGATCGATCCCACCAAGGTGGTGCGCTCCGGCCTGCAGAACGCTGCGTCGGTCGCCTCGATCCTCCTGACGACCGAAGCGGTCATCTCGCAGATTCCCGAATCGCAGCATGGGGCGATGCATCGTCACCACCACGCGTAACCTGTGACGGTCTTGACATGCGGAGGACGCTCACAACCCGAGCCGCTCAAAGTGCGCGCGAATGACTTCGTAGCACTCGCATGAGGCGTGTTCGAGCTTCTTTCTGTTCAGGACCCGAATTCGCCCGTACTTTGTCGTGATCAACCCGGCGTCCTGCAATGTTCGCATGACGAGCGTGACCGTGGGACGGTGCACTCCGAGCATGATCGCGAGGAATTCCTGCTTCAGGACAAACTCCCGGGCGCCCACCCGATCCTGGGTCTGGAGTAACCACCGGCAGCAGCGCTGCTTCACGGTGTGAAGCGCGTTGCAGGCGGTGCATTGCATGATCTGCAGCAGGTTGGCCTGCGCGTACAGCGCGACGACGTCGCGAAACGGCCCCGCCGTCGTGCTTTCCTTGATGAAGCGGCCGACGGACATCGACGGGAACGGACCATCGGGCACCTGCTGGAACGTTCGGCCCGCTCCCGAGCGATCGCCGAGGAAGACGCCGATCCCCAGCATGCCCTCGCGGCCCACGGTCGCGACTTCGACGAGGGCACCATCACGCATTTTATTCGTCACCGAGAAAACGCCCCCATTCGGGAAGTACACGTCGGTGAGGCGGGTGCCATGTTCCTGGAGCGTCCTGCCGGTCACAGTCGTGTTCATGCGCAGGTGCTTCTGAAGGCGGGCATAGGCAGCAGCCGGAAGCGCTGCGAGAAGGCGATTCTGCAATGGGGTCCCGTCGGGAAGCAGGCGAAGCGAAGATACGGTTGCGGTGGGCATGGCGTCTCCTCTGGGCGAACCTGAACGATGTCAGGCGCTTCGATGAGACTGGAGGGGCGCAGCCGCCAGCTGCGAGCACAGCTCAGAAAAGCAAGTAGGTCTGTAAGCGTAGCACGCGGCGCGTCAGAGAACGCTCGAAATGTACGATATCCCACATTCTGCCCGCCAGACTGGTGCCACGCCTTCGGGAGACATCGCCAGCCTCCGAGTTTCCGGCAGCGAATCGCTACCCGCAAGCAGGTGCGTCGCTCTTGGTGGCCGCGATCGTGCTCTTCCTCGTGGGGCTGCTCGGCGGGCGACGCGTCTTGGGATAGCAACATCGAGTCGAGAGATCCCTTCTACGTCGAGTTCTTCCGGTTGGCCTGAGCGTCAGTCGATTCGGACGAGCCTGAGCTGCCCAGCTGCTCCTCGTAATGGAACACTCAGGAAGGAAGAATGATTGTTTGTGCCTCAGAAAGGGCGTATGCTGCAGACGCATCGCTTTCCTGAGCACTGCCGCACCCCGGCCGGGGAATCCTCCCTGACCTTGAGCCACAGCCCTCACCAAAGCTTTTTCCAGTAGTGGCACTCTCGGCTGGCGTGTCGTCATGCCCCTTCCGTGAGGTCGGCGGTGGAGTCGCGCCGCGACAGCTCACTGCCTGGAGAGGAGCATCATCATGACTATTGTTCGTTGGGATCAATCTCGTGACATGGCCGCGCTCCAGGAGGGGCTGAGCCGATTGCTCGAGGGCGTCTACCGCCGTCCTCAGGAAGACCTCAACCGCGGCGCATGGGTGCCGGTGGTCGACGTTTACACGAACGACCAGCACGAACTGGTGCTGAAGGCTGAGTTGCCCGACATGAAGGAGGAGGAGATCGAGGTGACCGTTGAAGACAATACGCTCACGTTGAGTGGGGAGAAAAAGCTCGACACGGAAATCACGGAGGAACAGTTTCATCGCATCGAGCGCCGTTATGGCGCCTTCGCGCGGACGTTCGCGCTGCCGCCGACGGTCGACCCTGCCAAGGTCAGCGCACAGTACAAGGCGGGCGTGCTCACGGTCCGGCTGCCGCTGCGCGAGGAGGCCAAGCCCAATAAGATCAAGGTCGCAGTAGCCGCGTAAGTCACCGCGGTGAGGCGGGGGCGAGCACCCCGCCTCTCCTGCGCGCCGTAGGTTCGATGGCTCCGAGCTAGAGGTCTTCGCCCAACCTGATGGAGGTGCCCTGTGCCGCTATCTGCCGCCCACCGATCACTGGCCGCGGGCGTCATTCGTCAAGCGGTTCGAGATGTGCGCAATCCGAACGGGACGCCAGACGACACTGCGAGCGCACGATCGTTTCTATCGGGATCGCCGATGCTGTCCTATTGGTGCGAGATTGCCGAGCTCGATCTGAATTGCGTGGTCGAGTGGGCACGAACGCTGGTGGCTGACTGCGACGCTGGTCGCCGCGGCCGCGGCTCCCGCGAAGTCCACTGAGACGAGCAGAAAGATGCCATTCGTTCGGCGCCTAACTCGAGAGATTCTTTTCTGACGGAGGCCGGTTGTGGCCGCGCGTCGCCACCGGCAACGAGCGGCGGATCGTCTCGCCGTCGTCAACAACCGTGAGGGCTTTTATCGTTCGGCCTGCAACGTCAGGGGCTTGTCCAGGCGGAACCTGATGACCGTTTCCGCAGGGACGCGGAGTTCGTGTCCGCTCGCAGGTACCGCGCCGGCGTCGCCGGCTGCGCCAACGCCGGTCGCCGCGCCTTGGGCGCCAGCGATCACGCCGATGACCGTGCCACGCACCGCCGCGCCGGTTGTCTCGGCCGTGCGTCGGTTCACGCCGATCCCGGCGCTGCTCTTCAGCATCACTTCAGCCGTGCTGACGGCGTATCGCCGCCCGGCGATGGTCATCGACTGAATGTCCAGCGCCATCTCGGGGCTGCCGGTGGCGCCGCCTGACGAGACCTGTCGGATGATGAGTTGAGCGCTGGATCCAGCTGGAACCACAACCCGCGCGTCGCTGTCGACGTCCTCTTCGACGATCGCCGAGAAGACCTGATCCGCCACGGAGTTCCGGGAGTCGATCATTTCTACCGTCCGGACCACGAGCTCGGTCCCCGCCCGCGCCTCGACTCTGTGGCTGCCCACCGCGTTCGGGTTTGCGCGCTCGGCCGAGAGGAACTCCAGCGCCTCGACCTGGCTGGTGGAGTAGCGACGCGAAGTGCCGTCGGCGTGCCGGAATGTGATCGTCCGGGCCGCGATGCCCACGACGGTGCCCTCGACTCGGGTGCCATCTCTCATGACCAGGATGTCTGCAGACGACACGGTCGCGACCGACACCGCAACCAGGCACATCGCAATCGCGACCACGGTTTTCTTCATCTGTCACTTCCTTCTGGATTGACGAGTCGGAGGCCCACGCCGAAGGGACGGCCGATGGTCAACGTCCGGTGGATCGTAGGGGCAGCTCGCCGGCATCGTTCATACTGCAGGCGGCAGGAATTCTCCTCGGTATCCTGCAGGTTCGAGACTGTCACGCGTTGGCGTCGGTGTCTGTGTCGCATTGCACAGCGCCCACCGCGACGACCGCACCGCCTCCCTTGTCTGGTGGGCCGGTTCGCCAGCTGGTGAGCACCTCTGTGTGTGCACAACGGCACAGACAGAGAACGGGAGAACCAGCACAGTGCCATGAGAAGTAGTGGGGCAAGTGCTCCCCCGACACGCATGCTGCTCATCATCGTCGGCGTGCTCATCACTGCGACGGCGGTCCTGCGCGTCGTCCGCGTCCGGGTGCCCGGGTTCGGGCATCCTCCATATCTCGGTTCGATGAGCGAGCAGTGGCTCGCCGAGTATCGCGCGGAGCACCCCTGAGTTGCCGGCCGCAAGTCCTCAAGCTTTGCAGTGAGGATCCGCCGTAGGTCTTCGGGTTTTGGGAGAAAAGTAATGACCACCACGCAGTGCAGGTGCGGCGTCAGGTTCTATTCGCCAAGTCGCAGCAGGATCGCTCGACTGTGCAGCCGCCTCGCCGCGATCGCGGCGAGCGTTCTCGTGCTGCTGGCGACCGTCGCCGCGGCAGGAGCGCAGGAGACGGGCGGCGCGATCAGTGGCACGATTCTCGACCAGCAGAAAGCAACGCTGCCGGGCGTGACCGTCACGCTCCGCAACGAGAGTACCAATGCCGAGCTGACCACGGTCACGAACGAGCAGGGCGCCTTCGTCCACCCGTTCGTCCCGATCGGACGCTACACGATGGCGGCGACGCTCGAGGGCTTCTCCACGGCGAAGCGGGGCGACGTCGAAGTGCGCGTCGGCGACCGGCTCACGATCGACCTGACGCTGACGGTCGGTAACCTCACCGAAGAGGTCGTCGTCTCGGGGGGGACGCCGCTGCTCGAGA
>Ga0075418_10011144_pt1 | contig 10046 bp, 13 predicted proteins | sample SoiMetdeltSBSDD2_FD_81776 | JGI IMG/M metagenome (GOLD analysis project Ga0075418, IMG submission 81776) | Bulk soil microbial communities from a Populus tree surrounding site in Tennessee, USA - Soil MetaG P. deltoides SBSDD2 | ecosystem: Environmental > Terrestrial > Soil > Tree plantation...
CCACAACCCCTGATGTTACGTGAAGTGTTACGTCAAACCCGGCGTAACTTCAAAAACCACCTTTGAGCTGCGAATATATGGTGGAGCTAAGGGGACTCGAACCCCTGACCCCCACACTGCCAGTGTGGTGCGCTACCAGCTGCGCCATAGCCCCGTGAAGTTGTGCTCATCGAAGTTACACCACCTGCGGGAAGCGTTCAAAACCGCTGGTCAGGGCAGTTCGCCGCCCACCTCCGGGCCGAGCGCGCGAGCAGGGGTCGGCTCCGAGGGCCGCAGCCGGGTCTCTGGTGCGAATATCCAGCCAACCCCTCCGACCAGCAGAATGGCGCCGCTGATCACGAAGGCAGCGCCGAAGCTCACGTGCTGCGCGATCTCGCCGACCGCGAGTGAGCCCACGATCGCGCCGAAGTCCGCCATCATCTGGTAGGTCGCGACGGCCGTCCCGCCCCTCGCCTTGCTGCCGATGATGTCCGCAACAGCGGCCTGCTGGGGCGAGGTGAACATGCCCGCCGCCGCGCCGGCCACCAGCGCACCGGCAAGGAAGAGCGTCAGCGACGAAGCCAGGCCCACCGCCATCGTCGCCACCCCTGACACCGCCAGGCCCACGATCAGTAATGTGCGGCGCCCGATGCGGTCCGACAGATGGCCGCTCGGGATGACGGCCGCCACGTTGCCGACCGCAAACGTCGCCAACGCGAGCCCCGCAGTACGCGGCCCACGATGCAGCACTTCTGTGACGAACAACGGCACCAACGCAATGCGCAACCCGAACACCGACCAGCCCATCGCGAAGTTGGAGAACAGCGCCGACCAATACGCTCTGTTGCGCAACGCAATTCGAAGTGTTACCGGGTCTTCGGCGTTCTCCGCAGGTGCAGCCACCGCCGAATGCCTCAGGTTGATGAACACCACGGCCGCGGCGATCAGCAGCGCCACACCGTAGATGGCGAACGGCGCGGCCAGGCCCAGCCCTGCGGTCAGGCTTCCCAGCACCGGGCCGGCGACCGACCCGATCAGGAATGCGCTCGAGAACAATCCGGCGACCCGGCCGCGGGCGTCGGGCGGCGAGATCCTGATCATCAGCCCCAGGGACGAGACGGTGAACATCGCAGACCCGAACCCGCCGAGCGAGCGGAACAGCAACAACTGCCAGTACGTCTGCGCGAAGGCACACGCGCCCGTGGACACCGCGACGATCAGCAGCCCGCTCACATAGACGCGCCGCTCCCCGGCCTTCTGGACGAACAGACCGCTCGCCGGCGCGGACACCAGCCGCATCAGCGAGAAGGCGGTGATGACGAAGGTCGCGGCGCTGATGCTCACACCGAAGTTGCGCGCGTACTGCGGTAGCACCGGCGAAACGACGCCATAGCCGAGGGCGACCACCACATTTGCGGTGATCAGTACCCAGACTTCGCTCGGGAGTTTCGGCTTCGAGTCAGCCGAACATTCACCCTCCGCGACAGAACTCACGCTATGACCTTATTCACCACTTCCTTGGCGGCTTCCTGGACCTCCGCAAGATGCTCGGGCCCCTTGAACGACTCCGCGTAGATCTTGTAGACGTCTTCGGTGCCCGACGGGCGTGCCGCAAACCACGCGTTCTCCGTCGTCACCTTCAGCCCGCCCAGCGGTGCGCCGTTGCCGGGCGCGGTGGTCAGCTTGGCGGTGATCTCCTCGCCCGCCAGTTCGGTCGCGGTCACCTGCTCCGGTGACAGCTTGGCCAGCCGCGCCTTCTGCTCCCGGTCGGCGGGTGCGTCGATGCGGGCATACGTTGGCGCACCGTATTTTTCGGCCAGTGCGTCGTACCGCTGCGACGGGGTCTGGCCGGTCACCGCAAGGATCTCCGACGCCAGCAGCGCCAGGATGATGCCGTCCTTGTCGGTCGTCCACGTCGACCCGTCACGGCGCAGGAACGACGCGCCCGCGCTCTCCTCGCCGCCGAAACCGATGGTGCCGCTGATCAATCCGTCGACGAACCACTTGAACCCGACCGGCACCTCTAGCAGTTTGCGGCCCAGCCCGGCGACCACCCGGTCGATGATGGACGAGCTGACGGCGGTCTTACCGACCGCGGTCGAACCCGGCCAGTCCGGCCTGTGGGTGTACAGATACTCGATCGCCACCGCGAGGTAGTGGTTCGGGTTCAGCAACCCTCCGTCGGGGGTGACAACGCCGTGCCGGTCGGAGTCTGCGTCGTTGCCGGTGGCGATCTGATACTTGTCTCGGTTCGCGATCAGCGATGCCATCGCGTTGGGCGAGCTGCAATCCATCCGGATCTTGCCGTCCGTGTCGAGCGTCATGAACCGCCAGGTGGCGTCGACGAGCGGATTGACCACCGTCAGGTTCAGGTTGTGGCGTTCCGCGATCGCGCCCCAATAATCGACGCTGGCTCCGCCCAGCGGGTCGGCGCCGACGCGGATGCCCTCGGCGCGGATCGCGTGCACGTCGACCACACTGGGCAGGTCCTCGACGTAAGCGTCCATGTAGTCGTGGCGTTGCGCACTCTGCAACGCCCGGGCCAGCGGCAGCCGCTTCACACCCTTGAGCCCGTCGCGGAGGATCTCGTTGGCCCGCTTGGCGATGGCCCCGGTCGCGTCGGTGTCGGCGGGTCCGCCATTGGGCGGGTTGTACTTGAAGCCGCCGTCGCGCGGCGGGTTATGCGACGGAGTCACCACGATGCCGTCGGCCAGATCGCCGTCGCGGTCACGGTTGAACGTCAGGATCGCGTGGCTGACCGCAGGCGTCGGGGTGTAGCGATCGGCCGAATCGATCATCGCAACAACGTCATTGGCGGCCAGCACCTCCAGCGCGGAGGCCCACGCCGGCTCCGACAGGGCGTGTGTGTCACGGCCGATGAACAGCGGTCCGGTGGTGCCTTGCGCCGCCCGGTACTCGACGATCGCCTGGGTCGTCGCGATGATGTGCGCCTCGTTGAAGGCCGCGTCCAGGCTCGACCCGCGGTGCCCGGACGTGCCGAACGCCACCTGCTGATCCACGTTGTCCGGGTCGGGTTCGACGGTGTAGTAGGCCGTCACAACCTGGGCGACATCGATGAGATCTTCGGGTTGTGCCGGCTGACCGGCACGCGGGTTCGCAGCCATGTCCCCGATTCTGCTCCTCTGAGAATCGCGTCGTTGGCCGGACTGAAAGCTCGACGGCGATACTTTGGCTCATGTTCAGTTTCGACGGCCGGGAGCTGGCCGCCGTCTTCGTCGGCGGCGCCCTCGGCACCCTCGCGCGCGCGGCATTTGAAACGCTTGCGGCGCCCGACCCGGGGCGCTGGCCCTGGCCGACGTTCACCGTCAACATCGTCGGCGCATTTCTGTTGGGCTACTTCACCACCCGGTTGCTCGAGCGGTTGCCGGTGTCGAGCTATCGGCGCCCGCTGCTCGGCACGGGCGTCTGCGGCGGCCTGACCACGTTCTCGACGATGCAGGTAGAGACCATCAAGATGCTTGAGCACCACCATTACGCCCTTGCCGCCACGTACACCGCGGTGAGCATCGTGGTCGGGTTGCTCGCCCTCTATCTCGCAACCGCGCTGGTGCGACGCGCCCGGATCCGCGCGTGACGGTCGCAGTATGGGCTGGCGTCGTCGTGGTCGGCGGCGTCGGCGCGGTGTTGCGCTTCGTCGTCGACCGCACGGTGTCGAGCCGAACTGCCGGATCGTTTCCGTACGGCACCCTGGCGGTCAATCTCAGCGGCGCCCTGCTGCTCGGCTTCCTGTCCGGTCTCGCGCTCAGCCCACACCTCGCGCTGCTGGCCGGCACCGCATTCGTCGGCTCCTACACGACCTTCTCGACCTGGATGCTGGAGACTCAGCGCCTCGCCGAAGAGCGCCAGCTGCGGCCCGCCGTCGCCAACATCGTCGTCAGCGTGGTGCTTGGCCTGGCCGCGGCCTGGGTTGGCCTGTGGATTGGAGGCCGGTTTTGAGAGACGAGTACCTCAAGCTCACCGCCTACTTCGCCGAACGTCTGCGCTGCGATGACCGCTTCGTCGCCGACGCGCTGCTCGATCTCTTCGGTGAGAGCGCCGTGGCCACCAGCGTGGTGCTGCGTGGCATCGCCAGCTTCGGCCCGCACCATGTGCTGCGCAGCGACCAGTCACTGAGCGCATCGGAGGATTCGCCGATCGCGGTCGCGGCGGTCGACCGTAGTGACAAGATCGCTCCGCTCGCCGACCGGGCTGTCGCGATGACGACACGCGGTCTATTGACGCTCGAGCGCGCACGTCTGCTCGGTGGGCCGGATTTGTCGACACCGCCTGACACCGTCAAACTCACGGTCTACATCGGGCGTCAAGACCGGGTCGCGGACCGACCCGCGCACCAAACCGTTTGCGATGTGCTGTACCGGCACGGATTCGCTGGAGCCTCAGTATTTCTCGGCGTCGACGGCACCAGAAGCGGACAACGGCGGCGGGCCCGCTTCTTCAGCCGCAACGTCGACGTGCCCGTGATGATCATTGCGATCGGAACTGGCATCCAGGCCACCGCGGCGATCCCGGAGCTTGAGGCCATGCTGCGCCAGCCTCTATTGACGACGGAACGGGTGCAGCTCTGCAAGCGCGACGGTGAACTCGTGACTCGGCCCGCCGCAATGCCAATGGCCGACGACCACGGGCGCGCGCTGTGGCAGAAGCTGATGGTCTACACGTCGGAGGCTACGCTGCACGAGGGCGTCCCGATCCACCGCGCCATCGTCCAGCGGCTGTTCGATGCCAACACCGCCAGCGGCGCGACCGTGCTGCGCGGCATCTGGGGATTTCACGGGGACCATAAACCGCACGGCGACAAGATGATTCAGCTGACCCGCCAGGTTCCGGTGACGACGATCGTCGTCGACAGCCCTGACCGCATCGCCGCGAGCTTCGACATCATCGACGAACTCACCGACCGGCACGGATTGGTCACGAGCGAGTTGGTTCCCGCCTTGGTGTCGATCGACGACGGCGAGCGGCGTGGCGGAACAGAGTTGGCCCGATACCACTACTGACCGTGAACGAGTGCATGCGCATCTTCGGCGGGTCGGGCTACCTGGTCGATGAAACGCCGCTGGGCCAGTGGTGGCGCGACATGAAGCTCGCGCGCGTCGGCGGCGGCACCGACGAGGTGCTGTGAGAACTGGTCGCCGCGGCGATGAAACCGGACTACGACGGCTACGCCGAGATTATCGACTCGCGTCGCAATGCGTAGAGCGCCATGCGCCGGTTGGACATGTCGTGCTCGCCCAGGAAGTCACAGCCCACGTATTCGCACAGCCGGCGGGCACCGCTGTTGCGGTGATCCGGATCGAACATGATTCGGCGGCAACGTGGTTCGAGCTCGAAGTGCTTGCGACGACGCGTGGTAACAGGATCGGCGCGATGCCGCGGTTGACGAACTTCAGATTCGCGATCGCGGCGTGCAGTCCGATCCTCATCAATCTCGGTCATTTGAGCGCCGAGCCTACCTCAGTAAGTTAGGTAACACTTACCTCCCTTCTGACCGCCGTTCTGATGTTTTGCCGACGCTGGATGCGGGGAGCCTTTCGCCATGAATGAAGTGCTGGAACGCGAACTCAAGTTTGATGTCGACGAGCAATTCGCACTCCCCCGTCTCGACGACATCGCCCCCGGAGCCGGCGTGGAACACAGCACGGTCACACTCAACAGCGCCTACTACGACACCGCCGACGGGGACCTGCAGTCACACGGAGTGCTGCTGCGGCGGCGCGACGGCGACGACGACACCGGCTGGCAGCTCAAGGTGCCCCACACCGAGGGTCGCGTCGAGATCCGCACCGGGCTCTCCGACACACCGCCGTACGAGCTGACCGACGCCCTCACCGGCTTGCGGCTGGGCAAGCCGTTACTGAACGTGGCGACGGTGCGCACGACCCGCGACCGGTATCGGATCACCGACCCCCGGCGTGATCGGCTCTGCGCCGAAGTGGCCGACGATCATGTCCGCGCCTCGATCGACCATCGCCTGCTGGCGTGGCGGGAGATCGAGGTCGAGTTGGGCCCCGGCAGGCGCTCAGTTCCCCGCCGCCTTACCGAACGGCTGGTCGAGGCTGGCGCTACCCCAACGCGATTCCCGTCGAAACTTGCCCGCGTCTCGGGCGTGACGCGACCCGAACCTGCGGGTGAGACAGCGGCCGACCGAGCGGTGGCGAAGTACATGACGGAGCAGATCGACAACATCTTCGACGGCGATCTCGGCCTGCGCCGCGGCAGCGATCCGATTCATGACACGCGAGTGGCGATCCGCCGGCTGCGCAGCACTGTGCGGGTGTTCGGCAAGCTGATGGATTCGTCGGTCGGGCACATCGACGACGAACTCAAGTGGTTCGCCGGCCTGCTCGGGGAGGTCCGCGATTGCCAGGTGCAACGCCGCCGCTTCCGAGAAGCGTTGGCACAGTTGCCGCCCGAGCTCGTCCTCGGGCCGGTCGCCAACCGGATCAACACCGATCTGCAGTCGGACCAACTGCAGGCCCGCACGGTCGCTGCGGAGGCGATGAACTCGCAGCGATACCTCGACCTGCTCGCGACGCTGCAGCATTGGCGCACCGGTCCGCCGCTGATCGAACCACCGAGTGTAAAAGCGGTGACCAAGCGCGCCCACCGCGCGGAGCGCAAGGCCGATCGGCGACTGGCCGAGGCGATCGAGGCGGGCGATGACGCGCTGCTGCACCGCGCCCGCAAGGCCGCCAAACGCGCGCGATATGCCGCCGAGCTCCGCAAGCCCCTCGACAAACGCGCAAAGGAAACGGCCAAGCATTACAAGCAGTTTCAGCGCGTGCTCGGTGACCACCAGGATGGCGTTGTCGCATCGGCCACGCTCATCCGGCTTGCCCGCGCTGCCGGCACGACGCCAGGCGAGAACGGATTCGCCTTCGGGCTTCTCTATGCGCGCGAACAACAGGCCGCCGAAGAAGCGCGTAACCGGGTGCGGGAACTGATTGGCTAGCGCGCTGCCGGAATCCACTCGTCGGCCAGCGCCGATACCCAGGTCCCTGCGTCGGCCGCATCGTCGGGCGGACCCTCGACGATCACCAGTTCGTCGACACCGAGCTCAGCGAGCGGCCGAACGTCTTTCACGCTCAGGTCACGAAGCGCCACGGCCAGCTGCAGTTCAGCGCGGTCGCGTCCGGTGTCGTCACACAGCCGACGGAGGAAATCCATCCGTTCGGCGACTTCGCGCACACCGTCGAGGTTGAACCCATACCAGCCGTCGCCCCAGGCGACGACCCGGCGCAGCGCCGCATCACTGTTGCCGCCCAGCACGATCGGAATGCGCCTGTTGGCAACGGGTCTGGGGTTGACCCGTACCGCATCGAAATGCACGAACTCGCCGTCGAACGACGCGACGTCGTCGCGCCACAACGTCCGCATCGCAGCGACGTACTCGGCGGTGCGCGCCGCTCGCCGCTCGAACGGGACGCCAAGTGCGTCGAACTCCTCGCGTGACCAGCCGACGCCGACGCCGAGCGTGAGCCGGCCGCCGGAGAGGGTGTCCAGTGTGGCCGCCTGTTTAGCGACAAGCACGGGATTGTGCTCCGGCAGGAGCAGTACCCCTGTCGCGATTCCGATCGTGGACGTGGCCGCGGCGGCGAAGCTCAGCCCGATCAGCGGGTCAATCCAGTCGGCCGTGGCCGGCACGGCGATCTGTCCATCGTCGGAGTACGGATAGCGCGACGCCGACCGGTCCACCATGACGACGTGCTCGCCCGACCACAGCGTCGCGAAACCAGACTTTTCGGCGGCAGCCGCGACGGCGTCGATGACGCTGCGGGTCGCGCCCGAACCGATGCCAAGTGCGTGCAGTCCCAACCGCATCCGGCGATCGTCTCACGCGGCGAGCAGCAAGACCCCCGCGATCAGCAACGCAACCACCTTGACGATCTCCAGACCGACGTAGACCCAGTGCGCGCTTGACCGCGGTCCCTCCCCGCCGGCGAGCACAGCGTCCGACCGGCGGGTGAGCTGCGGCCGCACCGCCAGCACCTGCGCCAGCAGGGCAACGACGGCGACGGCTGCCGCGACCGCGACGCCGAAGGTCGGCGACGTCACTGCGAAGCACGCGGCAACGACTGCGGCCAGCGCGAGCTCGCAGGCGTTGAGTGCCCGAAAGATCAAGCGGCCGATGCCAAGTCCGATCTGCAGCGTGACACCGGGCGCCCGAAACTTCAGCGGGGTCTCTATCAACGAGATCGCCAACACCATGCCCAGCCAGACGAACACCGTGGCAACAGCGACGGCACGAGCTGTATCCACGGCTGGAGCCTACGACAGCAGGCGAGTCAGAACTGCGACGTGGCTGCCGTCCAGATCGCGGGCGGCAGTCACGAGCGTGACGGGGGCGCCTCGCAGCACGTCGCGCAACTCGGCCAGCGCCGCGGCCCCCTCCTCGGTCTCCAGTTCTGCGGCGTAGCGCGCGGCGAACTCGTCGAACCGGGCGGCCTCGTGGGAATACCACTTGCGAAGCTCGGTCGACGGCGCGACCTTTGGCATCCACGTGCCGACCCGCGGGTCACCCTTTCGGAAACCCCGCGGCCACAGCCGGTCGACCAGCACCCGCTCACCGTCGTCGGGACCGGGATCGTCGTACACCCGCGCAACCCGGATGCGGCGACTGGCACTCATGCGGTGGAATCGTAGAAGGATGGACATCGATCGGGCCGCAGAACTGCAGCGCTGGCAGGACTCCGGCGCGGTGTGGGAAGTGATCTCCCGGAAGGGCGGCGGTGTGACGGTGGCCTTGTTGCGCTGCGACGGCGGCGAGGAGGTCGACCGGTTCAGCTCCGACGATCCCCGGCTGCTGGCCTTCATCGGCGATCGACAGAGCAGCGCGGACTGACCATGGACCTGGGAAAGCTGACCTTTGTCCCGGCGCATGAAGCGCCCGAGCTGGTCGCCGAACCCGTGCGGCCACACCTGCGCGACGGGCTTTGGGTCAGCCCGATCGACCCCGACCTCGCCGACACCGCGGCATTCTGCGAGCACTACGACATCGGCCTGGACATCTCGGCCAACTGTGTCGTCGTCGAGGCGCGGCGCGCCGACCGGGAATGGTTCGCGGCCTGTCTCGTGCTCGCCACGACACGCGCCGATGTCAACGGCATCGTCCGCAAACACCTTGGTGCGCGCAAGATTTCATTCGCCCCGATGGACAGTGCGGTGTCCGTCACCGGAATGGAATACGGCGGCATCACCCCCGTCGGCCTGCCCGCAGACTGGCCACTACTGGTGGACCTGAACGTGATGGATCAGCAGCACGTGATCATCGGGAGCGGGATTCGCGGGTCGAAACTATTGGCCGCGACGGAGGTTCTGGCGTCGCTGCCGAACACGGAGGTGCTGGACATTGCGATGCGTCGAACGTGAGCTTGTGCTCGAAGGATCGCGAAAATCTCGCACACAAGCTCACGTTCGGCCAACCGCCACGTCGTCGTGATCCGTTGACACCGACAGGTCGCGCCAGGCCTGCTGCTCGTCGGCGACGAACCGCAGTTTGTCGGCGACCCCGCCGAAGGAATCGCGGCCCAGCTGGACGCGCAACGGCGGCCGCTCCGCCGAAGCGATTTCGACGATCGCCGCGGCGGCCTTGACCGGGTCGCCGGGCTGGGCATGGTTGACATCGGTGGCGTGCCGCCTGGTGGCGCCCGCGGTCTCGGCGTAGTCGTCAATGACGGTGCCTTCGGTGCTCAAGCTCGACGCATCGAGGAAGTCAGTACGGAAGTAGCCGGGCTCCACGATGATGACGTCGATGCCGAGCGGACCCACCTCGTGCGCAAGCGCTTCCGAGAACCCCTCGACCGCGAACTTGGTGGCGCAGTAGATACCCCAGCCGGCCGAGGCGGTAAATCCGCCGATCGACGACAGGTTCACGATCCGCCCCGACCGCTGCGCCCGCAGTGTCGGGAGGACCGCGCGCAGCACATTTAGAATGCCGAAGACGTTGGTGTCGAACACCGCCCGCGCGGCGGCGTCACTGGCTTCCTCGACCGCCGACAGCAGGCCTCGGCCGGCGTTGTTGACCACCACATCGATGCGGCCGAACC
>Ga0075418_10011148_pt1 | contig 10045 bp, 9 predicted proteins | sample SoiMetdeltSBSDD2_FD_81776 | JGI IMG/M metagenome (GOLD analysis project Ga0075418, IMG submission 81776) | Bulk soil microbial communities from a Populus tree surrounding site in Tennessee, USA - Soil MetaG P. deltoides SBSDD2 | ecosystem: Environmental > Terrestrial > Soil > Tree plantation...
CGGGGATATGGCTCCTGACGCGCCTCGCAGCCCCGCGCGTGCGAATGTAGTGGCTATGCGGTTGCGATGCTACCCGCGAAACGGCGTGGAACTACAAATTGCGATTGTTGGTCCCGCCGGGCTCAGTCCGCCTTGGCGCCGGAGAATTTCACCACCTTGGCCCACTTTTCGGTTTCATCCGCGATGAGTTTTCCGAATTGAGCGGGCGTCATCGGCATCGGCTCGCCGCCGAGCTCCGCAAGCCGCGCCTTGAGCTTGGGATCGGCGAGAACGTCGTTCACTGCCTTGTTGAGCGTATCGACGATCTCGGGCGGCGTGCCCTTGGGCGCCACGATTCCGTACCAAACCACCGCCTCATAGCCCGGCACGGTGTCGCCGATGGTCGGCACATCCGGGAGCGCCTGCGAGCGTTTGCCCGCCGTCACACCCAGCGCGCGCAGCGTGCCGGCCTTGATGTGCGAGATCGAGCCAGGCAGGTTGTCGAAGATAACCTGGACGCGGTTGGTGAGCAGGTCTTGCAGCGCCGGCGCCGAGCCGCGGTACGGCACATGCTGCATGTTGACGCCGGTCATGGCTTTGAACAATTCGCCCGACATATGCACCGACGTGCCGCTGCCCGAGGAGGCCATGTTGATCTTGCCCGGATTGGCCTTCGCGTAGGCGATGAACTCGGCCACGGTCTTGGCCGGCACGTCCGGGTGCACCACCATTACGTTGGTGAGCAGCATCGTGCCGGCGACCGGCACGCCGTCGCGCATGAAATCGAACGGAAGCTTCTCGTAGAGCGACGCATTGATGGCATTGTTCGGAGCGGCGAATGCGATCGTATAGCCATCAGGCGGCGATCCCAGCACCGCAGCCATCCCGATGTTTCCGCCGGCGCCGACTTTGTTCTCGATGATGAATTGCTGGCCCAAGCGCTCCGAGAGATATTGTCCAATGACGCGCGCCACGGTGTCGTTCGGTCCGCCGGCGGTGAACGACACGATCCAATGCACCGGACGGGCCGGATAGCCTTGTGCCGCGGCGATGCGCGAGAAGGCCGGCAGCGCGGCAGCGCCTGCTGCCAAATGCAGAAAATGACGGCGGTCAAGGTTCATCATGGCCAAAGTGGACCTCGCTGTGCGTCGGAATGAATACACGCCCCTAGCCCATTGGAACGCCGGCGTCGACGACTGTCTGATTGAGCTGCCTGGTGAGGCTCTCGATGCGCTCGGCCGCCGCATTGAGTGCCGCGACCACCGCCGCTTGCGTCGCCTGGGTGCGATCGGCGGATACGACACTCGCCTCCTGCAGCGTGGTAAGCTCCGGCTCGAGCCGCCGCAATTTTTCCTTCACCTCCGAAAGCTCATCGGCGAGCGCCAGCGCGGCCATGACCGTGAGCCGCGTGTCGCCGATCTCGCCGAAGCGCGCCCGCAGCGTGGCGATCCGCGCGTCGAGCTCCTCGGCGAGATGGGTGACACGCGCCTCTTCGCCGCTCTCGCAAGCCATCCGGAACTGGCGGCCGTTGATGGTAACGTTGACCTGCGGCATGGCACCCTCAGCGCTCGTTCGCCGCGAGCACGGAGCGGATCGTGTGGATGGCAGCATCGAGCCGCTCGGCCACCTCGCGATTGGCCCCCTCCAGCGTTCGATTGCGCGCGGCCGCGGCATCGAGCTCCGCGGCAAGGCGAGAGCGGTCGGCGCCGAGCGCATGCAGCTGAGCGTCGAGCGTCTGCTCGCCGCGATCCGCCTCGTGCCGCCGCTCGACGGCGGCCGCAAGCGCATCGAGCGCAAGCGCAAGACGTTTGCTGGCGGCCTCGATGGCGCTCCCTTCCGTCATTCTCGACGACCCCTTGGCTCGGCGGATTACATAGCCGATTCGTCAGCCGTATGGCCGGAGAAATCTTTTGCGTCGGCAAGCGGTTAGGAGAAGAACCCTACGTTGCGTGTGCACTCCTCGTCAACGCTTGACCGCAATTCATCCTGACCCCTGTGAATGGCGAGCGAGCCAGGCGGCGGCATTCTTTGACTCGCATTGCCCGCGTGCTAGAGCCTCGCCCGAGAACCGCTTGGCCCGGCGATGACCAGCCCCAACTCGCTCCTTGCTGCAGCGGCGTCCTCCGTCCGCCGGGACGAGCGCGCAACACGCGCGCGCCACGACCACATGGCCAATGCGCTGCGCGCGCTCGCCATGGACGCGGTCGAACAGGCCAAATCCGGCCATCCCGGCCTGCCCATGGGGGCAGCCGACGTCGCGACCGTGCTGTGCACGCGCTTTCTCAAGTTCGATGCGGCGGACCCCGCCTGGCCCGACCGCGATCGCTTCGTGCTCTCGGCCGGTCACGGCTCCATGCTGATCTACGCGCTGCTCCATCTCCTCGGCTACGAGAAGATGACGATCGAGGAGATCAAACGTTTCCGCCAGCTGGGCTCGATCACTCCCGGCCATCCCGAGAACTTCCTGACGCCGGGCGTGGAGACGACGACGGGCCCACTCGGGCAGGGACTTGGCAACGCTGTCGGCATGGCGATTGCCGAGCGCCACCTCGCCGCGGTGTTCGGCCCCGAACTGGTGGACCATCGCACCTACGTGCTCGCCTCCGACGGCGACCTGATGGAAGGCGTCAGCCAGGAGGCGATCGCGCTCGCCGGCCATCTCAAGCTCAACAAGCTGATCGTGCTGTTCGATGACAACGGCATCTCGATCGACGGACCCCTGTCGCTTGCCGATTCCGTCGATCAGGTGCGCCGCTTTGAGGCGGCTGGCTGGGCGGCAAGCCGCGTCAACGGCCACGATCCCGAGGCGGTCGCCAAGGCGCTCGAGCAGACGCAGTCCTGCGATCGGCCGTCGCTGATCGCCTGCCGCACCACCATCGGCTTCGGCGCGCCCAGCAAGGCGGGAACCGAGAAGTGCCACGGCTCCCCTCTCGGCAGCGATGAAATCAAGGGCGCGCGGGAACGACTCGGCTGGACGGAGCCTGCCTTCGTCATTCCCGCCGAGGTGCGCGACCTGTGGCGCAGCGCGGGGCGAGCCGGCAGGGCAGCGCACCAAGCCTGGAACGGTCGCCTCAACGCGGCATCCTCGGCGCGTCGCGCCGAATTCGAACGCCGCATTCGCGGCGAGTTGCCGAAGGATAATCTCGTTGCCGCCGTGCGCTCGGTGAAGGAGAAGCTCGCCGCCACGCCGAAAGAGGTTGCCACCCGCGCCGCATCCGAGACTGCGCTCGAAGCGCTGACCGTGGCGGTGCCGGAGATGATCGGCGGCTCTGCGGATCTGACCGGCTCCAACAACACCAAGCCGAAAGGCATGACCGTATTCTCCGCCGCGAACTATTCCGGGCGCTTCATCCACTACGGCGTGCGCGAGCACGGCATGGCCGCAGCGATGAACGGCATGGCATTGCACGGGGGCGTCATTCCCTATTCCGGCACGTTTCTCGTGTTCTCCGATTACTGCCGTCCGGCGATCCGCCTCGCCGCGCTCGCGGGCGAACGCGTCATCCATGTGATGACCCACGACTCGATCGGGCTCGGCGAAGACGGCCCGACGCACCAACCGGTCGAGCATCTCGCCGCGCTGCGCGCCATTCCGAATCTTTACGTGTTCCGTCCGTGCGACGCGGTCGAGACGATCGAATGTTGGCAGCTTGCGCTGGAGAGGTCGCAATCGCCGAGCGTGCTGGCGCTAACGCGCCAGAATTTGCCGCAGTTGCGCCTTGCGTTTGAGGAGACGAACCGTTGCGCCGCCGGCGCCTACGAGATCGCCGCCGCGGACAACGAGGCCGATGCGTCGCTGTTCGCGACCGGCTCCGAAGTGTCCATCGCGGTCGAGGCACACAAGTTGCTGCGTGAGCGCGGCGTCGCTGCGCGCGTGGTGTCGGTCCCCTCCTTCGAGCTTTTGCGCGAGCGTCCCGCCGCCGAGCGGCAGAAAATTGTCGGCACGGCGAAGGTCAAAGTCGCGGTCGAGGCAGCGGTGCGCCAAGGCTGGGACGAGATCATCAGCTCGGACGGCGCCTTTGTCGGGATGACGACCTTCGGGGCGAGCGCGCCCTACAAGGACCTCTACCGGCATTTCGGCATCACGCCGGAGAATGTTGCGAAGGCGGCGTTGAGCAAACTCGGCAAGACTTAACGGCCGCGCCGAACGTTCCTATCTAGTGCCTCATGAGCTAACGTGTTTAACGTCTCATGCCCCCGCGTAGCGCTAAATTCGGGGGACAGCGGGGAGCGAAGGAGCCGGAAATGTCAGTTCGGGTCGGTATCAACGGATTCGGCCGCATCGGCCGCAACGTGCTGCGCGCAATCGCCGAAGCCGGGCGCAGCGATATCGAGGTGGTTGGCATCAACGATCTCGCCCCGGTCGAGACCAATGCGCATCTGTTGCGTTTCGATTCCGTGCACGGCCGCTTTCCCGGCGAGGTCACGGTCAAGGGCGACGCAATCAACATCGGCAACGGCCCGATCAAGGTGACCGCGATCAAGGACCCGGCGAGCTTGCCGTGGAAGGAACTCGGCGTCGACGTTGCGCTTGAATGCACCGGCCTCTTTACATCGAAGGACAAGGCGTCAGCGCACCTTTCCGCCGGCGCCAAGTGCGTCCTCATCTCAGCGCCCGCGGAGGGCGTCGACCTCACGGTCGTCTATGGCGTCAATCACGACAGGCTCACGAAAGAGCACAGGGTCGTTTCCAACGCCTCGTGCACCACCAATTGCCTGGCGCCGGTCGCGAAGGTGCTCAATGACGCGGTCGGCATCGACAAAGGCTTTATGACGACGGTGCACTCCTACACCAACGATCAGCCCTCGCTGGACCAAGTGCACAAGGATCTCTACCGGGCGCGCGCCGCGGCGATCAACATGATTCCGACCTCGACGGGCGCGGCAAAAGCCGTCGGGCTGGTGCTGCCGGAACTCGCCGGCAAGCTCGACGGTGTCGCGATCCGCGTGCCGACGCCGAACGTCTCGGTGGTCGACTTGAAGTTCGTCGCCAAGCGCGCCACCACGAAGGACGAAATCAACGGCGCCGTGAAGCGCGCCGCCGAGCAGCAGCTCAAAGGCATTCTCGGCTATACCGAGGCGCCCAACGTCTCCAGCGATTTCAACCACGATGCGCACTCATCCGTATTCGCGCTGGACCAGACCAAGGTGATGGACGGCACGTTGGTACGGGTGATGTCGTGGTACGACAACGAATGGGGCTTCTCCAACCGCATGATCGACACCGCGATTGCGATGGGCAAGCTGATCTGAACCCGCCGGCAATGAGCGAACTTGTTGCCCAGGTTTGGGTCCGGGCGACGGCGCGCACAGGCTGACATGTTCCGCACACTTGACGACGTCGACGTCAGGGGCAAGCGCGTGCTGGTGCGCGTCGATCTCAATGTGCCGGTCGAGGACGGCAAGGTTGCCGACGCAACCCGCATCGAGCGGGTCGCTCCCACCATCAGGGAGATTGCGGATAAGGGCGGCAAGGTGATCTTGCTCTCCCACTTCGGACGCCCGAAAGGGCCAGATCCGACACAGTCGCTCAAGCTCGTCGCGCCGGCGATCGCCGCCATCCTCAAGCGCCCAGTGGCGTTCGCGGAGGATTGCGTCGGCGAGAAGGCCGCCGCCGCAGTGAACGCCATGAAGCCGGGCGACATCCTGTGCCTGGAGAACACCCGCTTTCATCCGGGCGAGGAGCGCAACGATCCAGCTTTTGTCGCGCAATTGGCTGCGCTCGGCGACATCTTCGTCAACGACGCCTTCTCGGCGGCGCACCGGGCCCATGCCTCGGTGGAAGGGCTCGCCCGCAGACTGCCGAGCTATGCCGGCCGCGCGCTGCAGGCTGAACTCGAAGCGCTCAGCAAGGTCATGCGGACCCCCGTCCGGCCGCTCGCGGCGATCGTCGGCGGCGCCAAGGTGTCGACCAAGCTCGATCTGCTCGGCAGCCTGCTCGCCAAGGTTAATATCCTGATCATCGGCGGCGGCATGGCCAATACCTTTCTTGCCGCGCGCGGACATTCCGTGGGCAAATCGTTGTGCGAGCGCGATCTCCTGCCGACAGCGCGCGAAATCATGGACCAGGCGAAAGCCAAAGGCCGCGAAATGGTGCTGCCGGTCGATGCGGTCGTCGCCAAAGAGTTCGCGGCGAACGCGCCCTCGCGCGTGGTCGCGGTGAACGGCGTGGGCGGCGACGAGATGATCCTCGACATCGGCCCGCGCAGCATCGAGCATGTCTGCTCCGTACTTGCCCGCGTGAAGACGCTGGTCTGGAACGGGCCATTCGGCGCGTTCGAACTCGAGCCTTTCGATACGGGCACGGTCGAGATCGCGGAAGCCGCGGCGGAACTCACGGCCGCCGGGAAAATTGTAACGGTGGCAGGCGGCGGTGACACGGTGGCGGCGCTCAACGCCGCCGGAACGGCCGACCGCTTCACCTACGTCTCAACCGCCGGCGGCGCTTTCCTCGAATGGCTGGAAGGCAAATCTTTGCCGGGCGTCGAGGTGCTGAGGGTCAGATGAGCAACCGATGCAACGATACACCCTTTGCAACGGCGCAAAGAGGCGGCACAATTGCTCATGAATGCGCAACGTGACGGAGGAGGTTGTGATGAACCTCGCTGAACTCAACAAGGTCGCCGAGGCGATGGTCGCGCCGGGCCGCGGCATTCTCGCCGCCGACGAATCGTCGGGCACCATCAAGAAGCGTTTCGATGCCATCGGGGTGGAATCGACCGCCGACAGTCGGCGCGATTACCGCGAGCTGCTGTTTCGCGCGTCCGAGGCGATGTCGAAATGCATTTCCGGCGTCATCCTCTACGACGAAACTATCCGTCAGAACGCCAAGGACGGCACTCCACTGGTCAAGCTGATCGCGAACTCGGGGGCGATCCCGGGGATCAAGGTCGACAAGGGCACGAAGCCATTACCGTTCTCCCCCGGTGAAGTGATCACCGAGGGGCTGGACGGTCTGCGCGAGCGCCTCGTCGAATATCGCGGGCTCGGCGCCAAGTTCGCGAAATGGCGCGCGGTGATCGATATCGGCCCCGGCATCCCGAGCTACGCCGCGATCATGACCAACGCGCATGCGCTCGCGCGCTATGCCGCGCTCTGTCAGGAGGAGGACATCGTGCCGATCGTCGAGCCGGAAGTGCTGATGGACGGCGATCACGACGCGGACCGCTGCTACGTCGTCACCGAGTGGCTGCTCAAGACGGTATTCGAGCAGCTTTACTATCAGAAGGTGGCCCTCGAAGGCATGGTGCTCAAGCCCAACATGGTGATCGCGGGCAAGAAGGCGAAGAAGCGCGCCGGCGTCGAGGAGGTCGCCGAGAAAACCGTGCGACTGCTCAAGGCCTGCGTGCCAGCCGCAGTCCCCGGCATCGCTTTCCTGTCCGGCGGCCAGTCGGACGAAGAGGCGACCGCGCATCTTGATGCCATGAACCGGATCGGAGGCCTGCCGTGGCGGCTCACGTTCAGTTACGGCCGGGCGCTGCAAGCGGCGCCGCAAAAGGCGTGGTCTGGGAAAAACGAAAACGTCGCCGCTGCCCAGCGCGCCTTCACCCACCGCGCGATGATGAACAGTCTGGCGACGCGCGGGCAGTGGAAGCAGGACTTGGAAAAGAAGGCAGCCTAAACCGCTAATCCGTCGGCGCGTGTTGCGCGCAAGCTTCGCGCGCCGATCACGTTGCCGCTCTGCGGATCACGAACGGTTGCCACCCCTGGAGCGGCCTCTTGCGACGTGATCTTAATCCGCCGCTATACGGCGCGACCTTTACCGTCTCGTAGGGTTGAGGCTTTATAAGCGCCCCCAAACTGCCCGATTGCGGGGGCAATCGATATCTTATGGCGTCCCGAGAAAAACCGGCCGAACCGAGGCGCCCCGTTGCGCGCCTTTATCTCGTGACCCCGCAGGATCCTGCCGGGCTCGCGGAGAGACTCGCCGAAGCGCTCGACGCGGCCGATGTCGCCGCCGTGCTGCTGCGCCTGCCGCAGGGCGAGGAGCGCGCGCGCATCGACCACGCCAAGGCGCTCGCGCCGACCGTCCAGAACAAGGGCGCGGCGCTGCTCCTCGACGGGCATGCCGATCTCGCGGTGCGGGCCGGCGCGGACGGCGTCCATCTCGGCGGGGTCGAAGCACTCACGGCCGCGCTGCCGATGCTCAAGCCTGCCTACATCGTCGGCTGCGGCCGACTTACGACCCGGCACGACGCCATGGTCGCTGGCGAAGCCGGCGCCGATTACGTCATGTTCGGCGAGCCCGACGCGACGGGTCGCCGACCCTCGTTCAACGCCGTCGCAGAGCGCGTGGGGTGGTGGGCCGAGCTGTTCGACATCCCCTGCGTCGGATTTGCCGCCTCGCTCGATGAGGTGGAGCCGCTGGCAGCGGCCGGCGCGGATTTCATCGCCGTCGGGGAGTGCATCTTCGCCGACCAGCGCGGGGATGCCGCCGCGATTGCGGACGCGGCACACCGGCTCGCGGTTGCGGAGACGATCGCATGAAATGCGTGCGATACGCCGCGGCCGCCCTGCTGGCGCTCGCGTCCTCGGCCGGCTTGATCGCGTCTGCCACGGCGCAGACGCCCAGCCAACCTGCCCCGCCCATGATGCAGCCTGCGGCCAAACCGGCCGCAAAGCCAGCGCCGCTCAAGCCTGCTGCGACGACGCAGGCGACAGCCGTGCGCGAGCCCGATCTCGCCTATGGCGCCTACCAACGCGGCTACTACGTCACCGCTTTTGCGGCCGCGACCCGTCGCGTCGAGGAGCTCAAGGACGCGAAGGCGATGACGCTCTTGGGCGAGCTTTACGCCAACGGCGTGGGCATCAGCCGCGACGACAAGAAAGCGGCCGAATGGTATCGGCTGGCCGCCGACCGGGGCGATCGCGAGGCGATATTCGCACTCGCCATGTTGCATTTCAGCGGGCGCATCGAACCCGCCAGCCGCGAGGAAGGCGCAAAGCTGCTCGCAGCGGCCGCCAGGCTCGGACATACCGCCGCGGCCTATGATCTCGGCCTCCTTTACATCGAAGGCCAACTGTTCCCGCAGAATTTCGCCCGCGCCGCCGAGCTCTTCCGCAGCGCCGCGCAGGCCGGGAGCCCGGAAGCGCAATACGCGCTCGCGACGCTCTACAAGGAGGGTCGTGGCGTGCCGAAGGATTTGGTCGAGGCGGTGCGGCTCTTGGCCGCCGCTTCGCTCGCCGACAACACCGATGCCCAGGTCGAATATGCCATTGCGCTGTTCAACGGAACGGGCGTAGCCAAGAACGAACAGCTGGCGGCGATCCTGTTGGCGAAGGCCGCGCGCAAGGGAAATCCGATTGCGCAAAATCGTCTCGCCAATATTCTCGCCGTCGGGCGCGGCGCGAACGCTAACCCTGTGCAGGCGATCAAATGGCACATCATCGCCAAAGCTGGCGGTGTGAGCGACATCCCGCTCGATGCTTTCGTGCAGCAGCAGCCGCCGGACATCCGCGCCGCCGGCGAGAAAGCGGCGAAGCCCTGGGTCGACGCGCTCAAGGAGCTGCGCCAGTCGCGCTCTTGACGCGCAGCGTCGCTACAGGCAGACCCCACCTTTGACGCAACGCCCGCCCGAGCGGGCATGATGGACACATCGCGGGCTTCCCGCGCGCCGACCATGCTCCGCTCCGCCCTCCTCAATGTGATGATCAAGGCCGCACGCAAAGCGAGCCGCACGCTCAAGCGCGATTTCGGCGAGATCGAGCACCTGCAAGCCTCGCTCAAGGGGCCAGCGAATTTCGTCACCGCCGCCGACCAGCGCGCCGAGGAGATCTTGCGCGAGGAGCTCGAGCATGCGCGGCCGGGCTACGGCTTTCTCGGCGAGGAAGGCGGCGCGCGCGAAGGCAGCGACAAGACCCACCGCTGGATCGTCGATCCGCTCGACGGCACGCTGAACTTCCTCCACGGCATTCCGCACTTTGCGATCTCGATCGGGCTCGAGCGGGAAGGCACGATGGTCGCGGGGCTCGTCTACAATCCGGTCACCGACGAGCTTTTCACCGCCGAGCGCGGCAAGGGCGCCTTCCTCAACGACCAGCGGATCCGCGTCGCCGGCCGCCGCAA
>Ga0075418_10011149_pt1 | contig 10043 bp, 9 predicted proteins | sample SoiMetdeltSBSDD2_FD_81776 | JGI IMG/M metagenome (GOLD analysis project Ga0075418, IMG submission 81776) | Bulk soil microbial communities from a Populus tree surrounding site in Tennessee, USA - Soil MetaG P. deltoides SBSDD2 | ecosystem: Environmental > Terrestrial > Soil > Tree plantation...
CAGCTTATGCTCGGCTTCGCGGCCGAGGTGACCTCGGAAACCGCGGCCGCCGGTGACAGCGTGGTGGCGACGCTCAAGACGCCGATCACCGTCGGCGATCGGATCGCCTTTCCGGCCGGGAGCCAGGTGCGCGGCACGATCACCGACGTGAAGGCCGCCTCCAAAGGCTTCAAGGAGACCGGCGGCGCCCTGTCGATGCAGTTCAAGTCGATCGTCGGGCCCGACGGCCGCAAGGCCTCCATCGCCGCCGGCTTCACCAAGGTGGCCGAGGGCAGCGCCGCCAAGAAGGGCGGCATCATCGGCGGCAGCGCCGTCGGTGGCGCGCTCCTGGGTAAGGCGCTCGGCAAGAGCACCGGCGGCGGAGCGGCGATCGGAGCGGCCATCGGCACCGCGGTGGCGGGAACGACCAAGGGCCGCGAGGCGCGCATCAAGCCCGAAGACGAGATCCAGATCGCGCTCGAGCAGAACGCCAGCGTGACGTTGAAGCGCTAGAGCCTCATCCCGCAAAAAGCGGTGAGCCCGGGGCACCAGCCCGAGGTCAGTCGGGCCTGCGTGCTCCGGGCTCCTTGCCGCGTCGTTGCGGCCGGCGGGTTTCCCCGCCGGGCCGCTCAGGCGATCAGGTTCACTTCGCCGACTTGAGGTGCACGTCGACCGCGCACGGCATCAACTGGCTGCCGCCCTGGCCGTCGTCCACCATGAGATTCATCACGAAGTGGGCGTCCCCCACCGCGTGCGAGCCCTGCTTCTGGAGCGTGTCGAACGCGAACGTCAGCTCCAGCCCGTTGGCGAGGCGGCGGCCGCTCAGCATGTGCCCGCTCACGCCCGCCGGCGAGAACCCCTCGTCCCGGAGCCCGAAGCTCAGCACCGGTCCGCAGGCGCCGGAGCACGAGTACTCTATGGCGAACGTCACCGGCCCGCCCAGGTCGTAGTGATTCACCCTGAACTGGCAGTCGTAGGACAGACTGTTGGTGCCGACGACCTCGGAGCAGGTCTGCTCCTTCACTGTCTGCTCCCCGGCCGGTGTGGCCGTGAATCCCGCGGCGACTACCAGCGCCGCTGCAAGGACAATCGAGAAGACCTTCATCGCTCCTTCACCTCCGGGCCGCCCAGCACTGCCGGCTGGCCCCACGCCAGATAGAAGCAACGCCGATACCATGTCAGGACTTTGAATCGTCGGATGGCTGGCGGCGCCCAACGGCCCCTTCCGAAGCCCGATACACCTCCTCCGAAAGCGTGATCTGACGCGGCTTCGCACAGACTACGGTTCCGATGCGACGCACAGGGCCCCTTCCGGGCGCCGCATTCTGTCAGGGTGACGGGTGGTGTCAGGGGACGGAGGGCCTGACCGTGTTCAGGGATTGAGCAGGGCCTGGAATTCGGTGCGGCCGTGGAGAATCGAGAAGTCCTTTTCGGACGCCGCCTGGTCCTTGGGGAGGAAGCCAAAGGCGCTAGCCTTCTCGAGGCTGGCGAGGCTGCCGTCGATGTCGCGGCTCAGGGCGAAAGCGCGAGCCATGCGGTAGTGGACGACTCCCAGCGGGCTGGAGGCGACCCTCTCCGCGGCCAGTCGGATGGCCTGTCCGGCCGTGGAGCTGGGGCGAACCACCTTGCGTCCGTCGGACGAGGAGAGGCGGGCCAGAAGGAGCGCCGTCTCGGCCAGCTCCAGGGGGTCCTCCCGCGGGTCGGACCGCAGCAGGGCCTGCTCGAGACGGCCCGGGGCCGCTGCCCCGTCGCGGCCCCCGCGCTGCCGCTGGGCGAGGGCGCGCGCCAGCCGCGTCGGCGCCTGCGGGCGGACCGCGGCGGCGCGCAGCAGCTCTTCGGCCTTCTCCCCGCGGCCACGCTGATCGAAGTAGCGCACCAGGTCGTCGTACGCGAGGTACAGCACCTCACGCCCGCGGGCGGGCCCGTCGTAGTCGGCGGGCATGCGCTCGATCAGGAGGCTCAGGAAGTACTCGGCCTCGGCCGCCCTGTCGAGGCGGAACAGGGCGTACCCCCGGCCGTAGAGGCCCAAGAGTGTCGGAAGCGCCGCGTTTTGAGGCAGGTCGACGCTCTCGTACAGCTCGAGGGCGCCTTCGTAGTCTCCTATCGTCAGCCGCAGTGCAGCCGCTCCCTGGAGGGCGCGCGTGCGTGCGAACGGGAAGCGCTCGAGGATCACCTTGTAGAAGCTCGACGCCTTGCTGAACGAGCCTTGCTTCTGCAGGGTCGCGGCGGCGTCCAACTGGGGGAGTGCGGATTCGTGATCGAGATCGGCGGCCTGGCCCAGGAGGTTCATGGCGGCCAGGTAGTCGCCGCGCTCGCGCAACACCGCAGCCAGGCCGGTCAGGACCAGCGGCTCGTCCGGGGCGAGGTCGCTGGCCCGGCGGCAAGCCGCGAGGGCGGCGTCCTCTTCTCCTCTCAGCCGTTCGACCAGGCACAAGGCTAGATGCGCCTCGGGCGCCTCGGGAGCGTCCGCCACCCCCCGTTGCGCCTCCTCGAGCGCGGGCGCCAGTCGGTTGGAGATCGCGAGCGCCCTCACGAGGGCGGCGCGGGCCTGAGGATCGCGCGGCTCGAGGGAGATGGCCGCCTCCGCCTCCCGACGCGCCGTCTCCAGCCTCTCTGGTGTCTCGTCCAGGCCCAGCGCATAGAGGTAGGTCGCGACCCGCGACAGCCCGACGTGCGCCGCCGTCCGGGCGGGGTCTCTGTCGAGCACGGTGCGGAACAGGCGCTCCGCCTCCGCCTGATCCTCCGGGCGCGGTCGCTGCAGCATCTGGAACCCGCGGCGCAGGAGGGAGGCCTCGTCGGTCTGGCGCGCCTCGCGCAAAGCGTCGGGCGTCTCTGCCGGTGACACGAAGGTCGGGCCACAGACGACGCACAGCGCCGCCAGGATGGTCCGAATCGTCAGGCTTCGGTGGGGGCGAAGCGCGCGAGGAATTCGCGCAGCCGGGCGCGCACCCGGCCGGCGGTCACGTTGATGGGGTGCTGGCGGGACAGGAAGCTGAAGAACGGGTCGGACCGGCGCTCGTAGCGCTCCAGCTCGTCGAGGATCCTGCGGTACTTCGGCCTGAGGGTGAGCCCTCTCTTGAAGGCCGCGAACGCCGGACCCCGCTGGCGGTGCCGCAGGAGCGAGATGCCGAGATTGCAGAACAGGTCCGGATCGAAGAAATCGCGCTTGACCGCCTGCTCGCACATCTTCAGCCCCTCGTCCGAGCGACCCTGGCTCAGGACCAACGCCAGGCCGAAAAACGAGAGGTACTTCATGCTGGTGCTGCCCTGCGACTCCTTCTCCATGTCGAGGGCTCGCTGGAAATACCCGGTTGCTTCCTGGTAGGTCTTGCGTTCGAGACACGCGAGGCCGCGCTTGAAGGCTTCGTCCGGTCGGGCTGGCGGATTGACGGTGGACATGCCCCCCCTCGGTCCAAGGACAGCAGGCAAGTGACATGGTCCCAATATAGTCCGGTCCCAGGGCCAGTCAACCTAGTCTCCGAGGGCGGAAAACGACAAAGGCCGCCCGGCGCACAAGGGCCGCGGGCGGCCTGATGGTCTCCTCAGGCGGCGGTCGGAGAGCTACTCTTCCTCGGTGTCCCACCCCATGCCGTAGGTCGGGGCGGATCCACCGCCCGGCCGCTCGGTCGAGCCTGGCGTGAAGGTCGGGGTCACAGCCGGCGTCCCGATGCCCGGCACCGTGCCGGAAGTGCCGGACGCGGCAGCCTTCGCCGGGGCTTTGAGGCGCGCGGCGGCCTTCTTGACCTGCTTCCTCGCGGAGGCTTTCTTCGCGGGCTTCCTGGCGGCCGTCTTTCTGGCCTTGGACCTCTTACCGGACGCCCTGCGAGCTGGCTTTCTGCGGCTCGAAGCCTTGCGCTTCGCTTTCTTCTTGGCCACGGTCGTACCCCCATGAGGCTGTCGCCCGTTGGTCTTGCGGGAACGGGCGGTAATTCATCACAAGGCGGCGCAATAGTCAAGACACGCACGCCCGAGCCGATCCGACGGGCGAGGCGCCGGGGGCGCGGTGGCCGGGGCTTCTGAGACCGAGCGCCGCGGCCCCTGCGCCTCACCCCCGGGATTTCAGATGCGGCCGCCGGACGCGTCACGAACGGGATGGAAGAGCAGCGGATCGTCGGTCATCACGCCATCCACCCCGAGGGCGATTAGGCGCCGCAGCGTCGGCGCGTCGTTGACCGGCCAGACGAGGACGAGGAGCCCCCGCCGGTGGGCCGCAGCCACGCGACGCCACGAGGCCAGCCGAAGGTGGGGATGCAGGGAATGGAGGGCCAGGGCGCGGTGGGCCTGTGCCACACCGCGGGTGGAGCGCGAGACGAGGAAGCCGAGTCGCGTCCGGGGCAGAAGGGTGCGCACCGCTTCCAGGACCGTGCGCGAGAAGGAGGAGATCACGGGAGGCCGCGACGCGCGCGCCCGTCTCAGCTCGCGCGCCACCGCGGCGGCCAGGAACGTCTCTTCAGTGCGGCTGCCCTGGGTGGGGCGCAGGAGTGTCCGGCCGCGCCGCGTCTCCGTCTTGATCTCGATGTTCACGCCGCAGCGATCGGAGGCGCACTCGAGCGCCTCGGCCAGTGTCGGGACGCGCTCGCCGCGGAAGCGGGGCGCGAACCAGGAGCCGGCATCCAGCCGCCGGATCGACTGGAGGGACGCCTTGGCGACCGGGCCGCGTCCGTCCGTCGTGCGCTCGAGCCGATCGTCGTGCAGGACGACCGGCACGCCATCCGCCGTCAGGCGCACGTCGAACTCGATGGCGTCGATCCCCTGGTGGATCGCCGTCTCGAAGGCCGCCAGCGTATTCTCGGGCGCGTGCAGCGAGGCGCCGCGGTGCGCGATGCGCAGGATCTCCCGGGAGGCGCCCGGCGATCGGCTCACGATCCGCCGATTGCGGCGCCTCGGTCACGGGGCCATGGCCGCGGGATCACGGAGTGACGGCCGCGCCGGCGGCCTTCTCGGTCCGCTTCCGGTCCGAGGCGTTGCGCTGGCGCTTGCGCAGCCGCACGGTCTTGGGGGTGACCTCGACCAGCTCGTCGTCGGCCAGGAACTCGATGCAGTCCTCGAGCGACATGAGCCGGGGGGGCTTGAGGCGCAGCGTCTCGTCCGACGTGGAGGCGCGCATGTTGGTGAGGTGCTTGCGTTTGCACGGATTGACGACGAGGTCGTTGTCCCGGACGTGCTCGCCGACGATCATCCCTTCGTAGACCTCGCACCCGGGACCCCAGAACAGCGTGCCGCGATCCTCCAGGTTGTAGAGGGCGTACGCCACCGTCACGCCCGGCTCCTTGACGACGAGGGCGCCGCGGATCCGGCCCGGGACCTCGCCCCGGTGCGGCCCGTACTCGTGGAAGACGTGCGACATGATCCCGGTGCCGCGGCTCTCGGTCAGGAACTCGCGCCGGAAGCCGAGAAGCCCCCGCGCCGGCACGGTGAACTCCAGACGCACCCGACCCGCCCCGGCGCCGCTCATGTTCGCCATCTGGGCGCGTCGCGCTCCGAGGATTTCCATGATGCGCCCCCGGTACGATTCCTCGAGATCGAGGACGAGGTACTCGATCGGCTCGAGCGGCGCCCCTTGGGAGTCGCGCTTCAGGATGACGCGCGGGCGCGACAGCTGGAACTCGTACCCCTCGCGGCGCATGGTCTCGGCCACGATGGCCAGGTGCAGCTCGCCGCGGCCCGAGACGCTCAGCGTGTCGGGCGCGTCGGTCTCCTCGACGCGCAGGGCGACGTTTGCCAGCGCCTCCCGGAACAGGCGGTCGCGGAGGTGGCGCGAGGTGACGAACCGTCCTTCGCGGCCGGCGAGGGGGGAGTCGTTCACCAGGAAATCCATCGACAGGGTCGGCTCCTCGACCCGGATCGGCGGCAGGGCCTCCGGCCGATCGGGATCGGCGATGGTCTCCCCGATCTGGATGTCGGGGATGCCGGCCAGGGCGACGATCTCGCCGGCCGCGACCTCCTCGACCTCGGTCCGGCGCAGCGCCTCGAACACCTCCAGGCGCGTCACCTTATGCGACTCGGAGCGGCCGTCGATCTTCAGGATGGCGATGGGCGTGCCGTGCCGCAGGGTGCCACGGAAGACGCGTCCGATGGCCATCCGGCCGACGTAGTCGTTGTAGTCGAGGTTGGCGATCTGCAGCTGGACCGGCCCGTCCGCCTCCCCGGGTGGCCCCGGCACCCAGTCGAGGATCGCGCGCAGGAGCGGCGTGATGTCCTGAGGCGCGTGCTCCATCTCGCGGATCGCATACCCGAGCTTGGCGGACGCATACAGGTGGGGGAAATCGAGCTGCTCGTCGGTCGCGCCGAGGTTGAGCATGAGCTGGAACACTTCGTCGAGGACCTGGTGCGGCCGGGCGTCGCTGCGATCGACCTTATTGATGACCACGATCGGCCGATGGCCGATCTCGAGGGACTTCTTGAGAACGAAACGGGTCTGGGGCAGCGGCCCTTCAGCCGCGTCCACCAGGAGGAGCGCGCCGTCCACCATCGCCAGCACGCGCTCCACCTCGCCGCCGAAGTCCGCGTGTCCCGGAGTATCCACGATGTTGATCTTGACGCCGTCGAAGCGCACCGACGTGTTCTTGGCCAGGATCGTGATGCCTCGCTCGCGTTCCAGGTCGTTGCTGTCCATGACCCGCTCCTGGACGCGCTCGTTGGAGCGGAAGGCGCCGGTCTGCTGCAGCATCCGGTCGACGAGCGTCGTCTTGCCGTGGTCGACGTGCGCGATGATGGCGATGTTGCGGATGTCCGTCCGGCGGACTCCGGCGCTCATGAAGGCTCCACGGGTCAGTCGATCAGGAACCTGGCGCGGGGTCGCGCGGGCGGCGGGGATTCGGGGCCCGTGGCCGCCGTCTTCTCCAGCAGCATCTCGCGGATGCCGTTCTTCAGGAAGTAGAGCTCGCGGATCCGCAATCCCGGGAACAGCTTCTCGATGTCGCGGTTCTGGAGCACGTGGCGCCGGAGCGCCCGCCCGGCCCCGGGCTCCACGGCAAGCTGCTTCTCGTCCACGATCCGGAACCGTTGCGGCGCCTCCGGCGCCGTCGCCGTGCGCGAGTGGAAGTAGGCGAACAGGATGCCACCCGGCTTGAGGACCCGGCTCACCTCGGCCGCGATGCGCTTCGCCGACTCGGGGTCGTAGTAGTTGAGCAGGTCCCAGGCGACCAGGGCGTCGAGCGACGCATCCGGGTAGGAGAGGACGGTCGCCAGTGGGCTGCGATAGGAATCGGCCGGCCTCGCGGCCGGACGGACCGGAACGCTCCGCCCGATGGACCGCGGCGGCAGGACGATGCGGCGCGAGGGGCGGGCCCCCGGAGTCGGGTTCGGTGTTCCCGGAGGCGGAGAGGAGACGTGAGCCGCCGGGGCGGCCGCGATTCCCGGGCGAACGTTGCGCCCGGTGAGCGTCTCCGCACGCCCCGAGGTTGCGGGAGCCTCGCCGCGCGGCTCGGGCAGGGAGACCTCCGGCGTCGCCGGCAGTGCAGAGGCCTTGGACGGCTCCGTGGCGCCCCGTGCCTCCTCGGCGGCCGAGACCAGATCCTCGACCTGGACGCGACAGCCGAGCCGGGCGAAGATCTCGATGTTGCGGCCCGACAGACGACCCAGGTCGAGCAGCGTGGGGTGGTCGCGCACCGCCAGCCGCTTGAGGAGCTTCTGGAAGATGTGGGAGCGGAGGGGTTCCCCCTCCGCTCCCTCGGATTCATCGGGCGCCTTGCCGCGCTGGCGCCGGAACAGATCGAGCATCGGAGTCAGGGACGCCGTCCGGCACTCCGCGGGACGGTGGACCCCGCCTCCGCGGGAGTGCGCGGGCCGCGTCTCCTCATAGATGGGGCTGCTTTTTCGTCGAGTCCTCGCGGGGCTCGGGAAGCGGCCGCAGGGACTCCTTGGCGCCGGCCACCTTCGCTGCGGCGCCGCGCTCCATGTCGACGCTGCCCTTGAAATGAGCCCCGTCGGCGATGGTGATGCGGGGTGCCGTGATGTCGCCCACGAGCTTCCCGCTCGGAGCGATCTCGACGCGCTCTGCGGCGAAGGCGTTGCCGGACACCTCGCCCGCGATCACGATGGTCTTGGCATAGAGATCGGCGCGGATCCGGCCGTTCGGTCCGATCGTCAGGTTATGCTCCCTGAGGTCGATCTTCCCCTCGACACGGCCATCGATCGTCAGATCCTCGTCCCCTTGCAGCTCACCCTTGATCTGGATCGAGGGGCCGATGTTGACGACGATGCGGCCGCTCTTGATCGCTTCCGGCTGCGTGTACACGGGGGTGACGGACGGCTCGGGCCCAGGACGTGCGCCGGTCTCCTTCTTGTCCCACATCATCAACCTCCTTGAGATAAGTACCCGGGATCGGAAGATAGTCGCCGCGCCGGCGTTTGGCCAGCCGGATCCCGCCCCGGACATCGAGAGGACGGCGAAGGAGCGAAATCCGATCGGATCAACTGCGGAACCGATGAGGCCTGCTTCCACCAAAAAGATGGACGGGACTCTAGCACAGCGATCAGGGAGGGTCAAGGTAAATGGACCCACAGGTAAATGGACCCACGACCGGACCTCGACCGGCCCCCGGCGGTCGGCGCGAGCGACTTCGCATACAATCGCCGCGATGTGGAGCCTCGCTCTCCTGGCCTTCCTCCTGGCCGCGAAGGCCGCGCCGGGTGCCGACGATCCGTTGCTGGCCCTTCTGGTCCAGGAACAGGATGCCGCACGGCGCGGCGCCATCCAGGACCTGTTGCGGGCCGACGGCGGCGACGCGTGCGCGACGCTGTCCGGCTATGCGAGGGCGCGTGACGCGAGGGCGCGCGAGAACGCCGTGCGGATGATGGGCGAGGCCGGATGCTCGAGCATCGACGCGTATCGGCCGTTCTTCTCCGATGGCACCGCGTGGATCGCCGACGCCCTGCTGAACGCCCTCGCGCGCAATCGCGTGGAGGAAGGGGTCCCGTACGCTCTCGCGCTCCTGAGCGATCAGCGGCGGCTGGTCACCGACGGCGGCAGCTGGACGCTGGGGCAGGAGGCGCAGCGGGCGCTCCGGACGCTCACCGGCCAGCCGATCCTCTCGGCCGCGCCGCAGAACCCGGAAGGCCGTCGCGCCCCGATCGAGGAGGCCTGGCGCGCCTGGTACGCTGCCCATGGAGACGAGCCGGCAAGCGTCTGGATCGCCTCCGGCGTGAAGAGCATGAGCGAGGCGCTCGCGGGGAACTCCGCGGCACGCCGCCTGGACGCGCTCGAGACCGCGCTCCTGATCGGGGATCCGGGTCGGCCCCTGCTCGCCGAGACGCTGCGACGCAACCCGTCCGATCTGACGGCGGTGCTCTCGTGCGCTCCGGAGGAACCGCCCCGCGTGACCGATGAGGTGCCGTGCACCCTGACGGTGCGGAACGCCAGCCCGCATCGAATCGCCCTGGCTCCCGGCGACGCGAGCGTCGCCCTGTCGCCCTGGGAGCAGCCCCAGACCGCGCCCCGGCCGTCCGGCCGGTCGCGCGACGCCGCCGGGGAGCACTCGAAGCCGAAAGTGAAAAACGACGGCGCGCCGCCACCGGAGCGGCCGCCGCCACCCGATCCCCGCACGCTCGGAGGGAGGCTGGTCGACCTGGCGCCAGGGGAAGTCCTCATGCGCCCGGTGCAGGTCGGGCCCGTGCTTTCCGCAGGACGGTATGAAGTGAAGGTCGCGCTGACCGATCTCTGGGCGAGGCTCGACCCCGGGCCGTACAGCGCGCCTCCCATCGAAGCCGCGTTTGTCCTGCGCTTCGAGCAGTAGGCGGGGAAGAATCTCAGCCGGACAAGACGTTCCCCGGGGGTCCGGTCCGGAACCCCCACGCGTCATGCTTAATGGCCATGATCGGAAATCGCGATCGCCGGGCCCATGGCAATTCATCCATTCTCGTGGATTCGTTCCCGCCATCCGACATTCCCCCGGGGCAATTATTCTTCTTGACAAACGCAATTATGACTGTAACAGTTATGTCGTTAGAGCAACCCGACGCTGTGCCGGGTTGGCAGTCTCCCGGTCGCCCGACCGTACAGCCATCCAGTCTGCGGCGAGCTGAGTGGATCTGGGGTCGGGCGACCGAATCTGGCTCCCTCC
>Ga0075418_10011151_pt1 | contig 10043 bp, 5 predicted proteins | sample SoiMetdeltSBSDD2_FD_81776 | JGI IMG/M metagenome (GOLD analysis project Ga0075418, IMG submission 81776) | Bulk soil microbial communities from a Populus tree surrounding site in Tennessee, USA - Soil MetaG P. deltoides SBSDD2 | ecosystem: Environmental > Terrestrial > Soil > Tree plantation...
AACAGGGCCCCCCCGTGCAGCGGCCGCTGCCCGCGCCCCAGCCGACGCCAAAGGCTGCCGCGCCGCGGGACGGTGGGCAATCGGGGGAGGCGGCGCTGCGCCAGCGCGTTGAGCAGCTTGAGGAACAGCTGGTCGACATGCAGGTGGTCGTTGGCACCCTGGAGTCATTGGCCAAAGGCGCGCCCGCCCCGGTCGGCGCGAGCCTGCCCGGGCGCGGCAATGCCGGCGCCGCCGCGGCGCTCAACGCCGCCGATGCCGGGCGCCTCGACAGCCTCGAAACGCAACTTCAGGCTCTCGCCGCGCAGCTTGAGACTCTGCAAGAACAGATGCGCGCCCTGGCCGGCCGCAGTGGCGCTTTGGCGCCCTCCTCCACCTTTGCCAATGCCGAGCCACCGAAGGGGGCGCGTGTCGGTGAGGCGGGCGCCCCGCCGCCGGGGCGTGCAGGCTTCGGCGCGGTCACGGTATCGCCCGGTGGTCAAGGTCAGCGCGACGATATCGATCAGCTCTTGAGCCAACCCGGCGCACCGCCGCCGATGGCGGCGCCGTCTGTTGGCGGAGCGATCGCGGCGGCGGCGCCCCTGCCGGGCGGTGCCGCGCCGGACGGGGATGTGGCGCCCAAACAGCTCTATGAGACGGCCTATGGGTATCTGCTGCAGCGCGACTACGGGGCGGCCGAAGCCGCCTTCGAAGATTTCCTGCAGCGTTTTCCCAGCGATCCGCTCGCCGGCAATGCCCAGTATTGGCTGGGAGAGTCCCTGTTTGTGCGCGGGCAGTATCGTTCCGCCGCGGGCGCGTTCCTCAAGGGCTACCAGACCTATGGCCGCAACGCCAAGGCGCCGGAAAGCCTCCTCAGGCTTGCCATGTCGCTGCAACGCTTGGGACAGAAGGATGCGGCCTGCTCGTCCTTCAACGAGTTGGCGAGCAAGTACCCGAGCGCTCCTCCGCACGTGAAGACGAGCGCTCAGGCCGAACAAAAGAAGGCGGGTTGCTGACGGCCGCACTATAGCTTCGCACACCGGGGGCAGCGCAGGTGCTCTGCGGCCTGTGATGGGGACCGTGGCGTTCAGCAGCGATACGGCGTGGGCACGCGAGGCCTATCGGCCCGACGTCGATGGCCTGCGCGCGCCCGCCGCGCTTGCCATCTTTGCTTTCCATCTGGGCCTTGCGGGCTCCCGAGGCGGTTTCGTCGGCGTCGATGTGTTTTTCGTGATCTCGGGGTTCGTCATCACGCGCGGCGTTTTGCTCGAGATCGATGAGCAGCGCTTCTCACTACAAGCTTTCAACCTGCGTTGTGCGCGCCGCATCCTACCGGCGCTGATTGAGACTGCTGGGGACGCTGCTCGTCGGCTCGATCATCCTTTCGCCATCCGAGACGCGGGAGTTTGCCGGCAATGCCTTGGCGAGCTTGGTATCGGCGGCCAACGTCCTTTTTCACGACCGCACCAACTCCTTTTGCCGATGCCGCCCACTACCGACCGCTCCTCAACACCGGTCGCTCAGCTTGGAAGAGTTCCCGCTGATCTTGGGCGTGCTCGTCGTGCGCGCTGGCGCCGCTCCGGCGCGCATCCTGGCCTATCTTGTGGCCCTGTCGCTGGCCTGGTGCGTGGTGGTGGGCTTGTTCCGCACACGCCATGTCCTTCTACATGCCGATGGCGCGCTTCTGGGAGCTCGGTGCGGGAGCCCTGATCGCCTGCGTGGAGGCGCACCGGGTTAAGGTTCCCCCAACCCACGCTCCTGGGGCTGGCGGGGTTGGGCGGCATCGCCGCCAGCGTGGCACTTCCTGGACGGACCGGAAACCTCGACCTGGATGATGCTCGGGCCGGTTGCGGCCGCCGCTGCCCTCATCCTGTCGGGCGTCGCCGGCGAAGGCCCGGTGCATGGCCTTTTGTCGACGAGGACTGGTAGCGATCGGGCGCCTATCGTATGCGATCTATCTTCCTGCATTGGCCGGTCATCGTCTTTTGGCGCATGTGCGTGGCCCGACCGCTGAACGGCGTCGAGCAGGTCGGGATTCTAATCGGCGTCCTCATTGCGGCCCAGCTCCTGTGGCGGTTCGTCGAAAAGCCGTTCCGCGCCGGCAGCGCGCTTCCCAACGCCGCGGCCATGCCGGCGATTGCTGCCGGCTGCGCCGCCGTTGTCGGGCTGGGCCTGCTGCTGCGCGCCGATCGCGCGAGCCTGTGGACGTTGAGCGCGCCGGCTCGTGAGTCCGTGAGCCAGCCGCGGGCCAGCAAGTCCCGGCCTGCCTGCAGCAGGGGATGCGAGTCTGGCGCCGTGACTTCGAGCGCCGCCAGCGGCTGGTACCGGCCACGCTCGCCGACGTTGCCGCGGCGGGCGGCGCCCTGGTGCTCTATCCCCATACCGTGTTGTGCGACGGGGCAACCTGTGCGGTCGCCGATGGGGTACGCCCGCTCGATAGCGACGATGACCATTTGAGCGCCTTTGGCGCCCAGCGCGTGGCTCGCGCCTTGGCCCCGCGCTTGCTAAAGTCCCTGGGACTTCCGGTCGGCACCTCCGGTTCGCCGTGACGGCGCCGCCCAGCGAAACTGTCGGCGGCGGCCGCCAAAGAGGCTCGTTCGCGGGCATGAGGCCCATGACTTCGGTTGATCGTTCGAACCCGCGCCCTGATCCGCGCCCTGAGCTCGATGGCCTGTTTGGCAGCCTCATCGGCAAGCCCGCCGCCGGCGTGGCGCTCGCCGTCTCCGGCGGCAGCGACAGTACCGCGCTCATGGTTCTGTTTGCGGAGTGGCTGGCGCAGACCGGACAATCCCCCGCCGACATCTTTGTGCTCACCATCGATCACGGCCTGCGCCAGCGCTCAGGCGCGGAGGCTGAATGGGTGGCGCAGATGGCCGCGGGGCTCGGGTTTCGCCACGCCATCTTGCCGTGGGCCGGGGCCAAGCCGAAAACCGGCGTGCAGGCGGCCGCGCGCGCCGCGCGCTACCGTTTGCTGGTGGAGTTCATGGCCGGCACCGGCCTTAGCGTGCTGATGACCGCCCACACCGCCGACGATCAAGCCGAGACGCTGTTGATGCGCTTGGCGCGCGGCAGCGGTCTCGACGGGCTCGCCGCCATGGCGCCATTGGCGCCGCTCGAGGCCCCGATGCTACGGGGTAAGGGGGAAATCGTGCTGGCACGACCGCTCCTGGGCGTCGCCAAGGCGTGGCTCAGGGCCGCCCTTGAGGCGCGCGGCGTGCCCTGGTTGGAAGATGAGAGCAATGCGGCCCTCATCTTCGAGCGGAGCCGATGGCGCGCGGCTGGCGATACCTTCACCCAATTGGGGCTGACCGGGCCCAGCCTGGCGCTGAGCGCGCGGCGCTTGCAGCGGGCGCGCGCGGCCCTCGACTGGGCGCTTGCACAGTTTTGCGCGGCCAATGCCGGTCGCTACCGCGTCGACCCCTGCGGGTTCATCAGCCTCGATGCCCGCGCCTGGCGTGCACTGCCAAGCGAACTGCAAGTGCGGGTGTTGGGCAAGGGTATCGCTGCGGCGGGAGGGGCCGGCGGTCCCGTGCCGCTGGCCAAGTTGGAGGCGCTCGCCGAAACGCTCGCCACCCCCCACGCCGCGGGGCGGTGGACCTTGGCGCGGACGGCGATCCGCGCCGGGCGGGGGACAATTGTGCTCGAGCGCGAGCCTGGTCGCCGGCCATGGCCGGAACTCGCCCTGGCGCCCGGCGAACGGGCGCTCTGGGATGGCCGCTTTTGGGTGGCGGCAGGGCCTAAGCTTGGCTTTCCGGTCGCCGTGCGCGCCCTGGGCCAGTCGGGGCTTGCCACCCTGCGCCGCCAGGTTTCGCTGCCCGGCGGCGTGCCATCGGACACCCTGCGCGCCTTGCCGGGCTTCTGGAAGGAGGCCGTGCTCTTCGCCGTCCCAAGTCTCGCCTTCCCCTGCGTTGGTGGCTTGGTTTCGGCTACCTTTGCCGCCTTAGGCGACCCGGCCGGCGGACAAGAGCAAAGATCGCGCAGTCCTGCCCGCCCATAGGCGTCGGCGTCCCCGCTCGCCTTGTTGGCGCAGCAACCTTCCCCCATTTCGGGGCAGACCCCTGCAAAATCGCGGCTGGCGGGAGCCTAAACTTGGCAAAGTAGTAAGAGGCCCCTATGTTAAAGTGCACGGGCCCGGGGATCATGCCGGCAGCGCGCAACAGCTGGGATCGCGATGGCGGTTTGGCGTCCCAGGCCATCAAGGATACTCGATGAACTCGAATTTCCGGAACCTTGCCATCTGGGTCGTGATCGTCCTGTTGTTGATGGCTCTCTTCAACCTGTTCCAGAATCCGAGCCAAGGTCGCCGCGGCAACGAAATCAGCTATTCGGAATTTCTGGCCGGCGTCGACAGCGGCAGCGTGTCGGAAGTGACGATCGCCAAGCATCGCATCACCGGTTCTTTCCGCGACAAGAGCAGCAATTTCACGACGGTAGCGCCCGACGACCCCAACCTGGTCGAGCGCTTGACCAAAAAAGGCGTGAAGATTACCGCCAAGCCCCCCGAGGAGGACGTGCCCTCCATTCTGGGCGTGCTGGTGAATTGGTTCCCGATGCTGCTCCTGATTGGCGTGTGGGTGTTTTTTATGCGCCAAATGCAGTCGGGCGGCGGCCGGGCCATGGGGTTTGGCAAGTCGAAGGCCAAACTTTTGACCGAGCGGCACGGCCGGGTGACGTTTGAGGACGTGGCCGGGGTCGACGAGGCCAAGTCCGATCTACAGGAAATTGTCGAGTTTCTTCGCGATCCGCAAAAATTCCAACGCCTTGGTGGACGCATTCCGCGTGGCGCGTTGCTCGTCGGGCCCCCTGGGACCGGCAAGACGCTGATCGCGCGGGCCGTGGCCGGGGAAGCCAACGTACCCTTCTTCACGATTTCGGGCTCCGATTTCGTCGAGATGTTCGTGGGCGTGGGCGCCTCGCGCGTGCGCGACATGTTCGACCAGGCAAAGAAGAATGCCCCTTGCATTATTTTCATCGACGAGATCGACGCGGTCGGTCGCCACCGTGGCGCTGGCCTCGGCGGCGGCAACGACGAGCGCGAGCAGACCCTCAATCAGCTGCTGGTTGAGATGGACGGCTTTGAGGCCAATGAGGGCATCATTATCCTCGCGGCCACCAACCGCCCCGACGTGCTCGATCCGGCGTTGCTGCGCCCCGGTCGGTTCGACCGGCAGATTACGGTGCCCAATCCCGACGTGGCCGGACGCGAGAAGATCCTGCGTGTGCACATGCGCAAAGTCCCGTTGGCCCCCGACGTCGATCCCAAGGTCATCGCCCGCGGCACGCCCGGCTTTTCCGGTGCCGACCTCGCCAACCTGGTGAACGAGGCCGCGCTGTTGGCGGCGCGGCGCAACAAGCGCCTGGTGACGCAGGCCGAGTTCGAGGATAGCAAGGACAAGGTGATGATGGGGGCGGAACGCCGCTCCATGATCATGACCGAAGAGGAAAAGCTCGCCACCGCCTATCACGAGGGCGGCCACGCGCTCGTCAATCTGCTGGTGCCGGGCAACGATCCCCTGCACAAGGTCACCATTATTCCGCGCGGGCGCGCCCTTGGTGTGACCATGAGCCTGCCCGAGCGCGATAAGCTCTCCTATTCCAAGCAGTGGTGCGAGGCGCGCATTGCCACCATGTTCGGCGGCAGGGTGGCCGAGCAGCTCGTGTACGGCGAGGACCACCTCAATACCGGTGCCTCCAGCGATATCATGCAGGCGACCGAACTCGCCCGACGCATGGTGACCGAGTGGGGTATGAGCGACAAATTGGGTCCGCTGCGCTACAACGAGAACCAGCAAGAGGTGTTTCTCGGCCACGCCATCACGCAGCGTCAGAACATGTCCGAGGACACGGCCAGGCTGATCGATGAAGAGATCCGCCGCATTGTCACGGAGGGCGAGCGCAAGGCGCGCGAGGTGCTCGGCGGCAACCGCGACAAACTTGAGGCGATCACTCAGGCGTTGATGGAATACGAGACCATCAGCGGTGAGGAAGTGAACGCGCTGATGCGCGGTGAAAAAATCGTGCGTGCGAACGACGACGAGGAATCGAAAGGGCCGGCTGGGCCGGCGGTGCCGGCGGCCGGCAAGATGCGTCCGTCGCGGCCGGAGCCGGGCCCCGGGGGCCTGGAACCGCAGCCGCAAACTTAAAAGGGGTCGGCTCGGCCCGAATTGGGGCCGCGCCGCTTGAGGCGCCTTCCTTTCGTCCTTTTTGCCTCGCTTTGTTGGTATCAAGCGTGGGGTTGCGTATGACGCGCCGCTGACTGCGGCCAGTTCTTTGCTTGTCGCTCGGCAACGAGCGACGGCTCGGCGCCACATGATTGAGGGAGCGTCGTGAAGAGGACGGGCGGGCATGGGGCGAAGCGGGTGGTGGAAACCACTATCCGCCCGACCACACGCACGTTGACCAGGCGGCCGCCGGCGGCGGTGCAGCCCTGGCGCGGCGGCGCCCTGCTGCTGGCCAAGGCGCTCATCATCAGCACGCTCGTGCTGGCGTTGGCGGGCGGCCTGTTCTACGCGCGGCTGTTGCACGGGCCGGTGCCGTTGGCATTTCTGGTCGAGCCGCTGCAGCGGGCGATTGCCGAGGAGCTGGCGGGGTTCGGGGTTGAGATCGACAACGTCGCCGCGCGGCTCAATGATCGCCATCAGCTGGAATTCGAACTCAGCAACGTACGCATCGCCGACAGCAGCAATGCGCCCTTGGCGGTGGCGCCCTCGGCGACGTTTTCCATCAGCCGCCGGGCGCTGCTGCAGGGCCGGATCGCACCCGAAAGCGTCGATCTGATCTCGCCGCGGCTTCTGCTCTACCTGGGCGATGACGGGAAACTGTCGCTGCAGTTCTCTGCGCCGGCCGAGGCCGCCGACGCCGACAAGCCCAAAGGAGCGGGCAGCGCCGGCCATAGCAAATCGAGCGCCTCGGCCAGCGCCACGGGGCTCAGCGACGGCAGCCTCGGCCGCATCGATCTCGTCAAGATGCTGTCGGAGGCCTCGGCGCGGGCGCGCCGGCGCGAATACGCGACGGCCTATTTGCGCGAGGTCGGATTGCGCTCGGCCACGCTCATCGTCGACAACGGCAGCCGCAAGAGCATTTGGCGCCTGCCGGAACTCGACGTTGATCTCGACCATCGCCGCAGCCGCAGTTCGATCGCCGGGCGCGCCAAGGTCGAATCCCTAGCCGGCCCGTGGAACCTCAACTTCCGCACCTTCGAGGCCGACAAGACCGGAACCCTGCAGCTTGCCGTCTCGGTGCAGAACCTGGTGCCGCGCGGCTTGGCGCGCACCTTACCGCATCTGGCCGCGCTCGAAGGTTTCGATTTGCCGGTGTGGGGAGAGGCCTACCTCGACCTCTCGAGCGACGGCGACATCTTAGGGGGCCGGATCGGCATCGACGCGGCTCCGGGAACGGTGGCGCTGCCCTGGCTGGCGGAAACATCGTTTGCGATCGACGGCGGGCATTTGGAAATCTCCTACCAGAGCGACACGCGTCGCTTCGAGATTGCGCCCTCGGTGCTGGTGTGGGGCGACAGTCGCGTCCAGTTCGCCGGCAGCCTGGCGCACGACGCGCGCACACCGGAAGGTCCCGCCTGGGCCTTCGCACTCAAATCCGCGGGTGGCTGGATCGGCGCCGAGCTGCCCGCGCACGAGCGCCTGCCGATCGACGATTGGTCGGCGACGGGCTTTCTGGCACCCGAGCGTGGCCGCGTCGTGCTCAGTGAATTTTTGCTGCGGGCCGGCGGCGCCGAAGTTAGCGCAGAAGGCGACGTTGCCGGCATGGGCGGCGCGCCGGCCGCGCGCCTCGAAGGCAAGATCGGCGCCATGCCGGCAAAGACCTTCAAGGCACTATGGCCCGCGGCGCTGGCGCCGCAGACCCGCGCCTGGATCGGCCAGCGCCTGGTGCGCGGGCAGCTGCAGGGTGGCTCCTTCAAGCTGACCTCCGGTAATGGGGCCCCGGGCGGGGAGCGCCAGAGCGCGGCGGACCGCGTCTCGCTCACCCTGGTGGGCAGCGACCTGGCGCTCGCCTTGAGCGATCGCTGGCCGGCGTTGGAACTGCCGCGCGCGCTGGCGCGTCTCGACGGTCATACCTTTGAGGTCTCGGCGCCCGAGGGCGCCTTTGTTGCCGGCGACGGGCGCCGCATCGGCGTCAAGGGCAACTTCAGCGTCGACATGCAAGAGCCCATGCCGCGCACCGGCCACATCACGGCCAAAGCGCAGGGGCCGTTGTCATTGGCTCTGGAAATGCTGGCGCAGGAACCATTCAATGTTCTGCAGGACAGCGGGCTCAACCCGGCGACGGTCGACGGCAAGCTCGAGGCCCAGCTTTCGCTGGCGCTTCCCCTGCAGCACGCCGTGGCCGCCGCCGACCTGAAAATCGACGGCAAGGCGCGCATCAGCGATGGGCGCATACCGCAAGTCTTTCCACCCTACGACGTGCACGGTGCCAATATCGTCTTGGAGCTGACAGATACCGCCGTGGAGGCGCGCGGCGACATGCTGATCAAGGCCGTGCCGATCAAGGCCAACTGGCAGCATGTGTTTGGCGTGCCGCTGGACAAGCAGCCGCCGCTTACGCTGACCGCCAGCCTCGATGCCAACGATCGCACGCAGCTCGGCCTCGACATCAACGATATCGTGCAGGGCGAGGTCGCCGCCGAGATCACGATCGCGCGCGATGCGCAAAACGAGCAGCGCGTGCACCTACGCGCCGACCTGGCCAACGCCGAGATCGTGCTCGACAGCATCGCCTGGAAGAAGCCCAAGGGACGCTCCAGCACATTCCAGTGCGATATCGTCAGGAACGGCACGACGCATCCGATCGAGCTGATGAACGTGCAGCTGGTCGGCGACAACGTGGCGATCGAGGGCTGGATGGGCGTGGGGCCGGATCACCGCGTCCGCGAGTATCGTTTCCCCAATTTCTCGATTAACGTCATCACCAGCCTACAGGCGCACGGCAAGATGCGCCCCGACGGGATTTGGGAGGTGACGGCCAAAGGGCCGCGCTATGACGGCAGGGATCTGTTTCAATCGTTCTTTGATGTCGCCGGTATCCACGACCGCGACAACAAGGTGCGCCCGGGCCTGGATCTGCGCGCCGAGATCGATACCGTGGTGGGCCATAACGACGGCGCGTTGCGCAACGTCAAGGTGTGGCTGCAAAAGCGGAATAACAAGCTGATGGCGCTCGACGCGCGCGGCGTCCTCGAGGGCAACAAAGCCTTCGCCGCCGTGCTGCGTCCCGAGCCCGGGCAAGCGCGGCTGCTGCGGGCCGAGGCCAACGATGCCGGGCAGCTGTTCAAGCTGGTCGGGTTCTATTCCAGCGCGGTCGGCGGCAGCATGAACCTCGAGGTCAACCTCGAAGGCTCGGGTGTGGCCCAGCGCACCGGCACGCTATGGGCCAAGAATTTCGTGTTGCTCGGCGATGCCGTCGGCGGCGATGTGCTGGTGCAGCAGGCCGACGGCGCCGTGCGGCCGATCGGATCGGCCGAGAAACGCGGCATCGTGCGTGAGCAATTCGCCTTTGAAACGCTGCGCGTACCCTTCTCCGTCGGGCACGGGCAGTTTCTTCTCAACGAGGCCCGGCTCGACGGGCCGGTGCTCAGTGCCAACATGCGCGGCAAGATCGATTTCCGCTCGCAAAATCTCAATGTTGGCGGCACCTTCACGCCGCTGGCGGGGCTCAATACGATGTTTCGCGGTCTGCCGCTGTTCGGTCCCTTGTTGACGGGGCCGCGCGGCGATGGGGTGTTTGCGATGACGTTCGCCATTCAAGGCTCCATGAGCGCGCCGCAGATCATCGTCAATCCGTTCTCCGTGATTACACCCGGCGTGACGCGCGAGATCATGCAGATGGCGCCCGAAACGCAACGCATCGTGCCGCGCGACAGGCCGCAAGGGCGCAGCGAACCCGCCCCGCGCGCTTCAAGTGCACCGGCGGCGGCAACCTCCAACAATGGCTTCGAGGCTCGGGTGCAGCCCGAAATCGGCGGCGGCTGGTCGGCCGACGGCGAGCCGGCGGCCTCCGCCAAGAAGCGCTAGCGCAAGCGAAGGCGGCGCCAGACGCGACTTTTGTTGCGG
>Ga0075418_10011153_pt1 | contig 10042 bp, 7 predicted proteins | sample SoiMetdeltSBSDD2_FD_81776 | JGI IMG/M metagenome (GOLD analysis project Ga0075418, IMG submission 81776) | Bulk soil microbial communities from a Populus tree surrounding site in Tennessee, USA - Soil MetaG P. deltoides SBSDD2 | ecosystem: Environmental > Terrestrial > Soil > Tree plantation...
CAAGTGTACAAGATCGATGATCGGCGGCAGGCAGCTGACGCCCCGGCACAGCCAGGCGTTGACCGGCTCCTCGCGCTGCGGCATGGCGAGCGGCGCCGGCAGCCCGCTGACATCGTCGGCGATCGCCAGCACCATCAGGTCGGGGGCGTACTCGTCGGCGAGCTCAGCCTGCCAGCGCTTGAGCGCGGCGGGCTCGCCGCGCAGCACGAGCAGGCGCGGCGGCTCGAGGTGCTCGGCCAGCGCGCTCGCCATGCAGGCGAAGCCGCCCGGCTGCTCGAGCATCGCCGGGTAGAAGAGTTCCAGAGTCCGCGCAGCCGCGCGCGCGTAGCGCGGCTCGCCGGTGAGGGCGGCGAGGCGCGCGAGTGTGCTCGCCGCCACGGCGTTGCCCGAGGGCGTGGCGTGGTCATGGCCCGGCTTGGGGCGGTGGATGAGCTGCTCGTGGTCGCTGGCGGTGAAGAAGAAGCCGCCCGCTTCGCGGTCCTCGAAGCGCTCGAGCAGCGCGTCGGCGAGGCGCTGCGCGAAGCGCAGATCGTCGAGGAGGAAGTGGTCCTGCAGAAGTTCCAGCGCCGCGGCGATGAGGAACGCATGATCGTCGAGGAACAGCGGTCGGCCGTCGCGCCCCAGCATGGCGCGCACATGGTTGAAGGCGCGGCGCGCAGAGGCGACCCAGTCGGCGCGGCCGAAGATACGGCCGGCGTGCGCCATGCCGCGGATGGCGAGCGCGTTCCACGACACGATGATCTTGTCGTCGCGGCCGGGGCGCGCGCGCCGCTCGCGCACGCCAAACAGCGTGTCGCGCCCCGCCGGCGGCTCGCCCGCGCCGGCGACCACCAGGTGCCAGCCACGGTTCTCGAAGTTGGGCGGCGCATCGAGGCCGTAGTACGCGCCGAAGCGGCTGAATCTCTTTTCACCGAGGAGCCCCTTCACTTCGTCGTGCTGCCAGAGATAGAAGCGTCCCTCCTCGCCCTCGCTGTCGGCGTCGAGCGAGGCGTAGTAGCCGCCTTCGGGCGACTGCATCTCGCGCATCAGCCAGCCCGCGGTCTCCTCGGCGCAGCGCGCGAACAGCGGCTCGGCCTTCACCAGCCAGGCGTCGGCGAGCAGCTCGAGCAGCGGGCCGTTGTCGTAGAGCATCTTCTCGAAGTGCGGGATCTGCCAGCGCGCATCGGTGCTGTAGCGGAAGAAGCCGCCGCCGAGCTGGTCGTAGAGCCCGCCCTCGCACATGCGCGTGAGGGTCACCTGCGCGATGCCGGTCTCCCCCCGGCGCAGGCACAGATCGAGATCGAAAGGGTGCGGAAATTTCGGCGCCACACCGAAGCCGCCGTGGCGCGCGTCGAAGCTCGCGCGCAGCGCGTCGAGCAGCGTGCGCAACGGCGCCGCGGACAGCACCGGCGGCTGCGCCGCGCGCTCGGGCAGGAGCCGGGTGAAGGCCTTCAGCACCTCGGCGTTCTGCGCCGCGATCGCGGCGCGCTTGTCGCGCCACAGCTCGCCCACGCGCTCGCACAGGTCGGCAAAGCCCGGCAGGCCGTGGCGCGGCTCGCGCGGAAAGTAGGTGCCGCCGAAGAACGGCGAGCCGTCGGGGGCGAGGAACATGGTGAGCGGCCAGCCGCCGGCGCGCTGCGCCAGCATCTGGTGCGCGCTCTGGTAGATCTGGTCGAGGTCGGGGCGCTCCTCGCGGTCCACCTTGACGTTGACGAACAGGCGGTTCATCACCGCGGCGACCTGCGCGTCCTCGAAGCTCTCGTGCGCCATGACGTGGCACCAGTGGCAGGCGGAGTAGCCGACGGAGAGCAGGATCGGCTTGTCCTCGCGCCGCGCGCGCTCGAGCGCCTCGGCGCCCCACGGGTACCAGTCGACCGGGTTGGCCGCGTGCTGCAGGAGATAGGGCGAAGTCTCGCGCGCGAGGCGGTTCGGCATGAGGCCCCAAAATAAAAACCCCCGCCGCAGCGGGGGTCGTTGACGACGGCTGGAGCTTAGCTTAGCGGACCGACCGGGTGAACGGGAAGATCTTGGTCAGGCCGAGGACGTCGGTGAGGATCAGGACGAGAAAGACGAAGACTGCGATCCACAGGATGCTGGCGCCAGCGTCAGCGCCTGCCGGCAGGCTGTCCAGCTGCCCGGCCAGCTGCGCCGCTTCGGCGTCGCTGAGGGCGGCGATGCGCGCCTTCACGTCGGCCGGGTTCACGCCGTAGGCTTCGAGGCCGGCGCGCACCTCGGCGCGCTCGAGCATGGCGCCAATGCGGCCGCGGTCGCCGGAGGTGGCGAGTGAATCGGTGCCGATCATGCCGGCGTGCGCCGGCAGCGGCAGGCCGAGGCCGGCCAGCGATACGATGAGCAGGCTTGCGATCAGCTTTCGAACATGGATCATCATTCGTTGGTTCCTTTCTTGATGATGGAGCATGGATAGCCTAGCACCAGAAGTGCTCGATTTCTGGTTCGGCGTGGACGCCGAGCGCGGAAAACCGCACAAACGCTGGTTCGAGAAGGATCCCACCTTCGACGCGGCGATCCTAGAGCGCTTTGCAAAGCTCTACGAGAGCCTGTCGTCGAACGACGACTGGCTCGATCCGGCGCCCGCGTGCCTCGCGCGCATCCTGGTTCTGGACCAGTTCCCGCGCAACATGTTCCGCGGCACGCCGCGCGCTTTTGCCGCCGATCCGCTCGCCCTCGCCGCGGCGCAGCACGCGCTCGAGCGCGGCTACGACCGCGAGCTCTCGCCGGTGGAGCGCACCTTCATCTACCTGCCCTTCGAGCACAGCGAGTCGCTCGCCGACCAGGAGAAGGCGCTCGAGCTGTTCAAGGGCAACGACAACTACGAATGGGCGCTCAAGCACTGGCAGATCATCAAGCGCTTCGGCCGTTTTCCCCATCGCAACGCGATCCTCGGCCGCGCCAGCACGCCCGAGGAGATCGAGTTTCTCAAGCAGCCCGGTTCAGGATTTTGAGTCCGTGATCGCGCCGCGCGAGGCGGTGGAAACGAGCTTCATGTACTTCGCCATCAGGCCGGCGGTGTAGCGCGGCTGCGGCCGCTTCCACTTCTTGCGCCGCGCGGCGAGCTCCTTCGCCGGCACGTTGAGCTGGATCAGGCGCTTTTTCGCGTCGATGGTGATCGGGTCGCCTTCCTTCACCAGCGCGATGGTGCCGCCCTCGTACGCCTCCGGCGCCACATGCCCCACCACCATGCCCCAGGTGCCGCCGGAGAAGCGCCCGTCGGTGAGCAGGCCCACCGAGTCGCCGAGCCCCTGCCCGATCAGCGCCGAGGTCGGCGCGAGCATCTCCTGCATGCCGGGGCCGCCTTTCGGCCCTTCGTAGCGGATGACGATCACGTCGCCCGGCTTGATGCGCTTCGCCATGATCGCCTTCATGCAGTCGTTCTCGGAGTCGAACACGCGCGCCGGGCCGGTGATCGCCGGGTTCTTGAGGCCAGTGATCTTGGCGACGCAGCCTTCGGGCGCGAGGTTGCCGCGCAAGATGGCGAGGTGCCCTTCGCGGTACATCGGCTTCGACCACGGACGGATCACTTCCTGGTCGCGCCGGGGCTCGGCCGGCACGTTGCGCAGCATCTCGGCCATGGTCTTGCCGTGGATCGTCATGCAATCGCCGTGCAGCGCGCCGTTTTCGAGCAGGATCTTCAGCACCTGCGGCACGCCGCCGGCGCGGTGGAAGTCGACCGCGACGAAGCGCCCGGAAGGCTTGAGGTCGCACAGCACCGGCACTTTCTTCCGCACGCGCTCGAAATCGTCGATCGTCCATTTCACCCCTGCCGCCGAGGCGATGGCGAGGTAGTGCAGCACGGCGTTGGTCGAGCCGCCGGTCGCCATCACCAGCGCAACCGCATTTTCTATGGATCTGCGCGTGATGATGTCGCGCGGCTTGAGGTCGTTGCGGATCGCCGCGACCAGCACGCGCGCCGATTCGGCCGAGGAGTCGGCCTTCTCCGCATCGGGCGCCGCCATCTGCGAGGAGCCGAGCAGGCTCACGCCGAGCGCCTCGAGAGAGGAGCTCATGGTGTTGGCGGTGTACATGCCGCCGCAGGCGCCGACGCTGGGGCAAGCGTTCTTCTCGATGCCCTGGAAGTCCTCCTCGTTCATCTTGCCCGCAGTGAACGAGCCGACCGCCTCGAACGCCGAGACGATGGTGAGATCCTTGCCCTTCCACTTGCCCGGCTTGATGGTGCCGCCGTAGACGTAGATCGCGGGCACGTTCATGCGCGCCATCGCCATCACGCCGCCGGGCATGTTCTTGTCGCAGCCGCCGACCACCAGCACCCCGTCCATGGCCTGGCCGTTGACGCTGGTCTCGATCGCATCGGCGATCACTTCGCGGGAGACGAGCGAATACTTCATCGCCTCGGTGCCCATGCCGATGCCGTCGGTCACCGTCGGCACGCCGAACACCTGCGGCTTGGCGCCCGCCTGCTCGAGCGCGGCCATCGCCCGGTCGACCAGCGGCTGGATGCCGGCGTTGCAGGGATTCATCGTCGAGTGGCCGTTGGCCACGCCGACGATCGGCTTGTCGAAGTCGCCGTCACCGAAGCCGACCGCGCGCAGCATGGCGCGGTTGGGCGAGCGGGCGACGCCGTGGGTGATGAGACGCGAGCGGCGGTTGTAGGTCGGCATGGGTCCTCCGGGGGAGCCATTCTGCGCCCGCCGCGGTGCGCGCTCCAATGCAATTGCCATCCGCCTGTAATACCCTATAGGTATGAATCTGCCAGATATCCGGCAATTGCGGTATTTCATCGCCGTGGCCGAGCGGCTGCACTTCGGCCGCGCCGCCGCCGCGCTCAACATCTCGCAGCCGCCGCTGTCGCGCGCCATCCGCGACCTCGAGGCCGAGCTGGGCGTGCGCCTGCTGGCGCGCTCGCGCCGGCGCGTCGAGCTGACGCCCGAGGGCGAGCATCTGCTGGGCGAGGCGCGCCGCCTGCTCGCCAGCCTCGAGCGCGCGGTGCTCGACCTGCGCGCGCTGGCGAGCGGCGAGCGCGGCCGGCTGCGCATCGGCTTCGTCTCGCTGGCGGACTTCGGCGTGCTGCCCGGGCTGCTCAAGGCCTACAAGGCGGCGCACCCCGGCGTCTCGCTCGCGTTGCGCGAGATGCTCTCGCCCGAGCAGGCCGCCGGCCTCGCCGCCGGCGAGCTCGACTTCGGGCTGCTGCTGCCGCCGGTGGGCGGCGCCGAAGCCTTCGAGCACCTGGTGGTGCAGCGCGAGCGTTTCCTCGTCGCGCTCGCTGCCGGGCACCGCCTCGCGCGCGGACGCGGCCCGCTTGCGCTGGCTGCCCTCGCCGGCGAGCGTTTCGTCATGGTGCCGCGCGAGATCGCCCCCGGCCTGTACGATATCGTCACCGGGCTCGCCGCGCGCGCGGGCCTCTCCTTCAACGTGGCGCAGGAGGCGATCCAGATGCAGACCGTCGTCAGCCTGGTGTCGAGCGGCCTGGGCGCGGCGATCGTGCCCGCCTCGCTCGCCAACCTCGGCCGCCGCGGCGTGGCCTACCGCGAGATCGCCGACCGCCATCCGCGCCTCGAGCTGTGGCTCGCCTGGCGCCGCGGCCCCGGCGGCCCGACGGCGGGCAGCGCCGGCCGCGATTTCATCGCGCAGGCGCGGCGCCTCGCCGAGTAGCCATGCTGCAGCACCCCGACATCGATCCCATCGCATTCGAGATCGGCCCGCTCGCCGTGCGCTGGTACGGCCTCATGTACCTGGTCGGCTTCCTCGGCGGCTGGTGGCTCGGCATGCGGCGCGTGGCGCAGGGGCTCTCGCCGCTCACGCGCCAGCAGGTCGAGGACATCGTGTTTCCCATCGTGCTCGGCGTCATCATCGGCGGGCGCCTGGGTTACGTGCTGCTCTACAAGCCCGATTACTTCCTCGCCAACCCGCTCGAGATCGTCGCCGTCTGGCGCGGCGGCATGTCTTTCCACGGCGGCATGCTCGGCGTGATGCTCGCCATGGCGATCGCCGGCCGGCGCTACGGCATCGCCTTCCTCAACATGACGGATTTCATCGCGCCGCTGGTCACCGTCGGCATCACTGCCGGGCGCCTGGGCAACTTCATCAACGGCGAGCTGTGGGGCCGGGTGACCGACGTGCCCTGGGGCATGGTGTTCCGCCACGCCGGCCCGCTGCCGCGCCACCCGTCCCAGCTCTACGAGCTCGCCCTCGAGGGGCTGCTCCTCTTCGCCCTGCTGTGGTGGTTCTCATCCAGGCCGCGGCCGAAAGGGCAGGTCTCGGCGCTGTTCGTCGTCGGCTACAGCCTCTGCCGCTTCTTCGTCGAGTTCTTCCGCGAGCCCGATTACTACATCGGCTTCCTCGCCCTCGGCCTCACGTACGGCCAGTGGCTCTCCGTCGCCATGCTCGCCGCGGGGATCGGGTTGTTCGCCTGGAGCCGGCGCTAGCGCGGCAGCGCACGCTCGAGCACGCGCGCCACATGCAGGGCCTGGCGCCCGGCGCCGTCGGCGATCTGGTGCCGGCAGCTGGTGCCGTCGGCGACCAGCAGAGTCTCGCTGGAAGCGTTTCTCGCGGCGGGGAGGAGCGCGAGCTCTCCCATCTTCATCGAAACGTCGTAGTGCTCCGCTTCGTAGCCGAAGCTCCCCGCCATGCCGCAGCAGCTCGTCTGAACCGTGGAGAGCTTGAGGTCGGGGATCATGCGCAGCACCTTCTCCACCGCAGGCATGACGTCGAAGGCCTTCTGATGGCAGTGGCCGTGCAGCAGGATCTCCTGCGGCATGGCATCGAACTTCAGCTTGCCCGGCTCGCGCGCGAGGAATTCCTCGAACAGGAAGGCGTTCTGCGCCAGCACCGCGGTCTCGGCGAGCAGCACCGGGTACTCGTCGCGCAGCGTGAACAGGCAGGAGGGCTCGAGGCCGACGATGGGGATGCCGCGCCGCGCCCAGGGCCCGAGCGCCGCGAGCATGCGGCCGGCCTCGGCTTTCGCCTGCTCGAGCATGCCCACGGCGAGGAAGGACCTGCCGCAACAGAGCGGCCGGCCCTCGGTCTGCGGCTCGGCGATGTGCACGCGGTAGCCGGCCGCCTGCAGCACGCGGATGGCGGCGCGCGCGTTCTCGGGCTCGAAATAGCGGTTGAAGGTGTCGACGAGGAGCACGAGCTCGTGCTCGCCGCTCTTCGCCCAGGCGCGCTCCACGAAGTGATCGCGCCGCCACTTGGGCAGGGATCTTTTCCCAGTAAAACCAATGAACCGCCCCAGCAAGCGCGTGGCCAGGTTGGTGAGCGGCGCCAGCGCTGCGGCGACCGGCGCGTAGCGCGGCAGGTAGCCGATGACGCGGTCGCGCAGCGTGGCGCCGTGGCTCGCCTTGTAGCGCGCGAGGTATTCGATCTTCATGCGCGCCATGTCCACGCCGGTGGGGCACTCGCGCTTGCAGCCCTTGCACGAGACGCACAGGTCCAGGGCGGGTTTCGCCTCATCGAATTTCAGCTGGCCTGAAAGCGCGAGGCGAAGCGTATTCGCCCGCCCGCGCGTGAGGTGCGTTTCGTCCAGCGTGGCGCGGTACGACGGGCACATGGTGCCGGCGTCGAACTTGCGGCAGTGGCCGTTGTTGTTGCACATCTCCACGGCCTTGTCGTATCCGCCCCACTCACTCCAATCCAATGATGTTTTCAGGGGAATCACTGCGTAGCCGGGCGGGTAGCGGAATAGCGACCTGTCGTCCATCTTCGACGGGCGCACGATCTTGCCGGGGTTCATCAGCCCCTTGGGATCGAGCCAGGACTTGATCTCGCCCAGGCAGGCGGTGAGGCGCGGGCCGAAGAAGGGCACGATCCACTCCGAGCGCACCAGGCCGTCGCCGTGCTCGCCGGAGTAGGCGCCCTTGAATTCCTTCACCATGGCGCAGGCCTCGTCGGCGATGGCGCGCATCTTCCCGGCGCCGTCGCGGCGCATGTCGAGGATCGGGCGCACGTGCAGCGTGCCGACCGAGGCATGCGCATACCAGGTGCCGCGCGTGCCGTGCTTCTCGAACACGCGCGTCAGCCGCTCGGTGTACTCGGCGAGGTGCTCGAGCGGCACCGCGCAGTCCTCGATGAAGGACACCGGCTTGCCGTCGCCTTTCATCGACATCATGATGTTCAAGCCGGCCTTGCGTACCTCCCAGATTTGTTTTTGAAGCTTGTCATCGGTCACTTCAACGACGCTGCCGGGCAGGCCGAGGTCGGCCAGCAGCTGCACCAGATCCTTCAGCCTGCCGACCCGATCGTCGGCGAACTCCACCAGCAGGATGGCGTCGGGATCGCCCTTGATGAATGCGCCGACCGTCTTCTCGAACGCCGGAATCTCGCGCGCGAGGCCGATCATCGTGCGATCGACCAGCTCCACCGCCGTCGGCTCGAGCTTGACGATGTGCTGCGTCAGCTGCATCGCGGTATGGAACTTCGGGAAGTGGCACACGCCGAGCGAGCGCTTCTCCGGCAGGCGCGAGAGCTTGAGATGGATGCGCTCGGACCAGGCGAGCGTTCCCTCGGAGCCGACCAGCAGGTGCGCGGCGTTGGCGTGCGGCGGGCCGAGGTGATCGAGGTTGTAGCCCGCCACCTTGCGCAGCAGCTTGGGAAAGCGGGCTTCGATCTCGTCTCTTTCTCTTTCGAAAAGATTTTTCAATCGGAAAATCAGATCGCGGTATGCGGCGGGTCCCGTGGCGTCTTCCATCGGGCCGAATTTCCAGCGATCGCCGGCGACGGTGACCGCATCGATGGCGAGCACGTTGTGCACCATGTTGCCGTAGGCGATCGAGCGCGAGCCGCAGGAGTTGTTGCCGGCCATGCCGCCGAGGGTCGCCTGCGCGCTGGTGGAGACGTCGACCGGAAACCACAGGCCGCGCTGGCGCAACTCGGCGTTCAGCGCATCGAGCACCACGCCCGGCTGCACCACCGCGCTCTCGCCGTTCACTTCCAGGATTTTGTTCAGATACTTCGTGTGGTCGATGATGAGCGCCGCGCCCACCGCCTGGCCGCACTGTGAGCTGCCGGCGCCGCGCGGCAGGAGCGGCACGCCCTCGGCGGCGGCGAGCGCGATCGCCGCACGCGCGGCCTCCTCGCTGCGCGGCACGACCACGCCGATCGGCATCACCTGGTAGATCGAGGCATCGGTGGCGTAGCGGCCGCGGCTCGCGGCGTCGAAGTAGACCTCGGCGTCGAGCTCGCGCCGCAAGCGGCGTTCGAGCGGGCTCATGGCGCGAGAGTGGCGAGAATCTCGCCGAGCCTGCGCACGGCGGCGTCCCAGCGCTCTTTCGGCGCGGTCGCGGCCTGGCGCGCGCGATAGACGCTTGCGCTCAGCTGGCGGTAGGTGTTGTAGAGCACGGCGTTGCCCGAATACTTGACGATCTTGAGGTAGATAGCTTGCTCGAACTTGGCCGTGCCGGCGAAATCACCGCGCCGGTGGTTGGCGAGGAGCTCGGCGTGCAAGGCGCGAATCTCGTTGATCTGCGCATGCGTGGCGCTCGCTCGGGCGAGCTTCCCCGCCACCCGCTCGAGCGCGCCCAGCACGGCGAGCGTCTCGGCGACGCGCACCGTGTCTACCGGCGCGACGATCGCGCCGCGATGCGGCTGCAGCTCGATCAGCCCCTCCGCGGCGAGCACCTTGAAGGCTTCGCGCAGCGGCGTGCGCGAAACGCCGAGCTGCTCGGTCAGCATGCGCTCGTTCAATCGGACTCCGGGAGCAAGCTCCCCATGGATAATGAGATCGCGTAGCCTGTCGAGCGCCTCCTCATGGAGAGGGCGCCTGCTGATCGGAGAAATGGCCACTTGCACGGATCGTATATTGTATGCAAAATGCAAAAAAGTCCAATAAGGCCTGTTCATGACGCGTAAAGCTGGCCGTCACTTCCTGCAAATCCCCGGCCCGACCAATGTTCCGGACCGGGTGCTTCGCGCGATCGACTTCCCCACCATGGACCACCGGGGGCCGGACTTCGCCGAGCTCGGCAAGGGTGTCCTTGCCGGGATGAAGCGCGTGTTCAAGTCGACTCAAGGCGAAGTGGTGATCTACCCCGCCTCGGGTACCGGGGCCTGGGAGGCGGCGCTCGTCAACGCGCTCTCGCCGGGCGACCGC
>Ga0075418_10011156_pt1 | contig 10039 bp, 12 predicted proteins | sample SoiMetdeltSBSDD2_FD_81776 | JGI IMG/M metagenome (GOLD analysis project Ga0075418, IMG submission 81776) | Bulk soil microbial communities from a Populus tree surrounding site in Tennessee, USA - Soil MetaG P. deltoides SBSDD2 | ecosystem: Environmental > Terrestrial > Soil > Tree plantation...
ATAAGCTCCCCCGCCACTCAGTGCCGTGTCTAGCGGAGACCGATGTGGAAGCTTCAACCTTAGTTTCCAAAAAGAACGCGATGGCGGGGCAACTTCAGCCGTCGTTAGACCGCACCTTTCACGAATCGAAGGACCTCGAATGCCTTCGCTGATCTCAGCGGCTCCGTGCGGCGGTATTCAAGTTCCAGACCTACATCGTATGCCTGCTTTACGAGAGCGTCCGGCTCCACGAACTGGAACAGTGACTCCAGCGAGCGCAGGCTGCTGAACTCAGTCGGCGTAACTGCTGGACTTGATTCCGATGGACGCTGCAACACTACGCTGAAGGTGCCTCGTGGCCGGAGCGTCTCAGCCCATCGCGGCAACAAGCGTGGCCACTCCACGTATTCCAACACCAGGCCTGCATGAACCAGATCAAACGCCCCTGGTTCGAACCCGCATTCAGTCAGATCGGCACACCGCAAGTCTAGTTCGAAGCCAGGATTTGGAAACCGCTGAACGAGCCGTTGGAGATACGTGGGATTGACATCGACACCTGTGACTCGCCGGGTCACGGCGGCATCGACGTGCTCGAGCCCGTTGCCTGTCGAACAGCCGAGAATGAGCACGGCACAAGGACGCGTGCTCTCCAGCACATCGCGCAACAGGTGACGGAGTACTGGACGTTGATTGACGGCGGGACTGCTCATGTGGCCGACATAGTCGCGCTCAGTGATATCGAGCCATGGATTGCTCATCTGCGTCATCGTTGTTGTGCGGTCTAGCGATCAGGCCTCAGCCGCCCGCCGCTATTTTTTGGTGGTCGGGGGATCTTCCCTCGGTTTAGTAGACACGGATGTTTTACGCGGCTCGTCGCTCATAGTCAACGGGCGATCGGGTGCCCAAGGCCGAGTGCAGGCGTTGATAGTTGTAGTACCAGAGATAGCATCGGAGTTCGGAGCGGAGTCCAGCCTCGGTCAGGAAGCGGGTACCAGGCGAGATTGGCTTTGAGAGAATCAAAGAACGATTCCATGTGAGCGTTGTCCCCTGGAGCGCCGCCACGGGTCATGGTCTGACGAACATCCTAGACCAGGAATGTAGCCAAAACACGTCTGAATTGTGGCCTGCGATCAATCCCACGTGGGCTATTCCTTTTTGATGCGTTCTGAATTGAGGACTTCGTATACATCAGTTAGCCTTGCCTCGAAGGTGATTTGTTCTCGAAACCGCTCGCCCAGACGAAGTGCAACGGCTTTAGATCGTCGGTTTTCGGGGTGAATCAGGCTGATGAGGCGATGAATGCCTGCCTCACGAAATGCCCAATTGATAGAGGCCTTTGCCGCCTCGGTGGCATATCCGTTACCCCAGAATTTTGGGGACAATGCCCAGCAGACCTCCACATCCGGCCAGCCCGGAAGGTTTAATAGACCCGCTCTTCCAACAAGCTCACCAGTTCCTAGGTGTTCAATTGCCCAAATACCGTATCCAAGCAGAGACCAGTGCCCGAGTATGATGGCCATATTCTCCCAAGCTTGTTCTTTGGTCAGTGTCTTGCCACTAAGAAAGCGAACGAACAGCTCGTCCGCGTACATTTCGGCATAAGGCTCTAGATCGTCGCCCTCAAATGCCCGCAGTCTTAACCGTTGAGTCTCAATCGCTGGGATGTTCATGAGCATGAAAGCACCACTAAGCACCTAACGACGCATGCGGATTTTATGCGGCATTTGGTTGAAGCAGCCACTGATTGGCCACTTGCGACCCCTTTCAAACGTACGGTTTCCAGAAGAGTCAGCGTTGCTGGATTAGCTGTAAGCGGCGCCAGCATCAGGACGGGTGCGATCCGCGCGTCTGCGCGCCCAACTCAGTTTCCGAAACACCGTCACGTGGAAAGCATCACAGCGGTCACCAGCAATCCGATAGCGAGAAGCGTCAAGAAGTACAGTATCGTTAGAAGAGCGCCACGCCCAAGTCTCGTTCCATGTTCCTCCGTACACGCGTTTAAGCGCGAGCGCATAGTAGACGATCGCCCACAGCGACAGCATCGTGGCGAGCGCCAGTGGTAGCTTTGCTTCAATGACGAATATCAGTAGAAAGAAGCTGTGCACGTAGAGAGCGAAGATCAGATCTGCTGCGTATCGGCGGTGAGGAGCGCGGTACACCCATTGCAACAGCACGGCGTAGATGGGCACGAGGCCAAGCACCAGGTACGGCAGATATTGAATGCCTCGCTTACGCGTCACCTTGAGCTGTTCTTCGGGCGCTAGAGCCTTGAGGTGCCGAATGCCCGGTGTATCGACATGCTCGAGCGCCCAAGGAATCGTATCCGCGCTTAGCCGGCCTTGGGCAACGGCTGTGGGCGGCGGCACTTGCTGAAACAGATAGAAACTAAGATCGAAGCCGGGCCCCCCGAACTTAAGACCCAAGTCCCAGCCCAGGAACTGGACAGCAGCGAAGGCAACCGCGATCGCGGAAAGGTACAGCTTCAGCGGTTTGACGTAGCGGGCACGCTTGTTTGCGAGATAGTCCTGGGGCAGCTTTCCCGGTCGAAAGAAAAGCAGCCCGAGGGTGCGCCAAAGTTTGCCATCGAGGTGTACGAAGTGAGCGAGCAGCTCATGAAAATATTCTGTGACAGTGGGTGGCTCAAGCTTCGTATCCTGGCCACAGACAGAGCAACATGTGCCACCGGTTGTGGCTCCGCAGTTGCCGCACGTTGCGCTGGCAGGTTGGGCTGTCTCAGCTTGGGTCAAGGTGCAATCCCCCGTGGCTGGTAACGGAGATGCGGTTGCGAGACCGGACGCAGCGGCATTCTTACCCGGATCGCATTAGGCTCGCCACAAGTGTCGAGATGGCTATTGACCTGTAATCCCCCGGCGTATGCAATTGGGCCGAGAGCGGCGATCGCGCTAGGAATGCCGTGCGGTGTTGAAAGCCGCACAACGGCTTCACGATCAGCCGCAAACGGCGCTAGCATCAGCGTCAATCAAAGCCGGACCAACGCGCCGTTTGTCGGCTGCATCGTGGTGTTATGCAACACTTACGTCCCGCGATGGACGCTGGACCTCTGCTTCAACCGTTCCAGCCGACCTTTGCGACTGATCAGGTTCTTGTAGTCCCACTGGATGTCTCGCGCCTTGGCCAACCAGCGCTGCAGCTTCTCTGTGTCAATCTGGTCGGCGGCGGTGTATCGCACTTCAGCGGCTTTGAAGCTTCCTTCCTTTTTCAGATCTTCCTCTTCAAAGGACTGACCGCTCCAGAAGAGCAAACGTACGCAGTTCTTCAGCTTGCTGTACCCGACGATGGGGTTACCATCGAGAAACCATACAGGATGGGCGTGCCAGATCTTGTTGTCCGCCTCAGGCAGATTGCGGTCGATCTGCTCTGCCAGCAGTTGGCAGATTGCCCGATCGATAGGTGCCTGGGCACCATTGTATTTTTTCGTGTCCGAGTGCATTGCGATCTCCTCATTCTCGCCTTACCGGCAGGTGCCCCTAGTGGATAGATGTTCAGAGCCGCATAACGACAAAGCTGAGCAGCGTCGGCCGCACTGAGAGGCAGTGAACTCCAAGAAAACCAGCATCGCGGCCGCCGGCTGCTCCAGCGATTTGTTAGGCGCCTCGTTCGGGTGCTCTCCAAACAACAGATGCGACAAGCGCGCCGACCCCCACCAGTTGGAGGCCAAAGCGCAGCATGTGGCCAAGTTCCCAACGGTCTCGCATGGTCGACCAGTTCGCCGGCAGCGGATCCCCGATACCGCCACGAAACGCGGCGTTGGCCGGAGCGACCAGCCAGAAGAACACTACCGGAAATGCGAGCAGCAGGACCACTGCCGCAACAAGCGTGAGCCATAACGCGCGGCGCTGCCGCCGCACAAGGTAAGCGAGAATACCTGTCGCGACAATGGCCGCCAGTTCAAGGATGGCCCCGACGTTCGGTGGTCCCCACTGGACATACAGCGTTCTTTGCAAGGCGACGTACAGGTCACCGGAGTATTGCATTTTCGCCGGTCGTTCCAGCACGTGTGCGAAGGCAAGACCTGCCAACAGCGCGACCAACATGATAGTGACGAACTGCGAGACCCTCATGTAGCCCCCTCTGTATAAAGTCTAGTCCGCCGGCTGGAACGACACCTCGTAACGGCGTCATGCCGGCCCCGTCTGCTGCAATGGCTGGTTCGGCGCTGCCTCGCCGATCCCGCCCATCGGGGTACATAAGCCGATGAGCGTTCCCTCGACGCTGCGGACATAGGCCACCGTCTGGCCCCACGGCATGACCTTCGGTTCCGCGATAACGACAGCGCCCGCCCCGACCGCTTGGGTGAACGCCGCCGGCACGTCGGCCGTGTAAAAGGCGATTTCGACGCTCGCTGGCCCGCCGCTGGTTGGCCGCACATACCCGCCGGGCATCATCATTTCGCCGCATTGGTGGGAAGCGAACGCCAAAACGGGAGGGGTGCCGGGCGCACCGCCTGTGTCCAATTCGGCGAATTGGATACCCTCGTCGAAGAAGCGCGATTGGAAGCCGAAGGCCCGGCGGTAGAATTCGAGCACTGCGGGCACGTCGTCCACGTACAGGCAGGTGCCTGCGAGCCTCATAACGACTCCCTCCACCGCGGAACACCCAGGTTCAGCGGGCGCGCCTGAAACGCTGTATGAACAGGCGAACTGGCTGTGCGCGCTCCGCTGCAACCGTTAGTTGGGCGGCGCGCTCTAACGTCCAGTCGCTCGCATCCCGAGTTGGTAGCCAACCACCGTTAGCACCTGATGCGTGATGAACAGGAACAGCACAGACCAAAGCACACGCGGCACCGTGACCCCGACCGCGAGCCCGAGCACAACCCACACCCCGAGCAGCATATCCACCTGGTCGAGCACATAGAAAGCCAACCCGACGATGCCGCGCCCAGCCGCACCCGGGGCCACCCGGAGCTGCCGCTTCAGCACACTGTTCGGCAGCTCGCTCAGCATCGCTGCCGCTCCGATCGCGAACCCCAGCCCGATGACCGCCCCGTTGCTGTAGTCGAGCAGTTCGGCGCCGCGTGCGACGCCGATATGGTGCAGTAGGACTTGGAGGCTGACGCCGGCTGCGGTGCCGAGGGCCACGGCCAGCACGCCACGATAGGTCTTGTTGGCACCGAGCAGGGGCTGACCGCGCAGCGTCGCGCCGGCATCGATCGGGCGAGCAAGCCAGCCCAACCAGCCGAACTTAATGCACAGGCCGTGAAAAGCGAGGCCGACCAGCAGTGGCGAGAGCGTGTAGCTGACGTTCAGGAACTCGTCCATCTCCTCCTTCGGCTGTTCGCCGACGTTCTAACCGCCCAACGCCGGCCATCAGTGGTGCCCGAAGACCAAGCGGTAAAGCACACGGTTGCTGTTCCGCGCGCCGACTGCATGGCCTGGTTAGCGCTTAGCTTAGAAACGACCCCCGGTCGAGTCAAGATCCCACACCGGGTGGCTGAACCCGAGATCCCTGAAGATGGCGCGCGCTTCCTGAGTGCTCCTCTTGCGCCAATCAGGTCGAAGGTAGTCCCCATACCACCGTCTCGCAAGCTCCATCACTTTCGTGACTGGCTGGAGGTCTCCGACCGGCAGGCCGTGCCGCTGACTCCACTCGCGCACATCGTCCGCATTGCGGAACACAAGCATGGTACTGCACGTGTAGACGACGTTGTCCCACGCCCTCCCCATCGGGATCGGGAAGTGAACAAGCAGGTCGTCCGGCTTCACGCGCCCGTTCCCGACCGACATCACGACCCGCTCCTCTTCGGCTCCCAGGCTCGACGTGATTGTACAGGGGCCGTCGAGCAACGACGCAATTCCGAGCGAACACCACGCGCAGTTCCCCCACCAGCGGCGGTCGCCGGCCCTCACCAGGAATGGGGTCGGCGCAAGTGAGAACGGGTGGATAACCCAGACGCGGTGACTGTTCGGATGGAGAACGACGCCATGTTGCTCTGCGAGTTCGTCGAAGCACCGCTCGAGGTCGTGGGCCGAGCAGTGCAGCCGGTCCGCCAGCTGTGCGTTGTCCGGAACCGAACAGGTATCCAGCAGCGCGCGAATCAGCTCATAGTGGAGACGGCCAGTTTCCATGTTCGCTGTCCCCTGTCGATTTGCGCTCGTCGGCCCAACGTTCCCGGTTCAGCCGCGCGGACGTTTGCGGCCGGCGTCGGCTGGAACCGGCGGGTTAGACGATGCCTCGTTACAAATAGACGCCGTCACGAGGCACCTTGAGTATTGTAGATGTAACTGTGAGTTGAATCTTCACTGACGTGGTTTTGCCTTCCTCTACTCTGACACCCTTTTGTCGGAATTTCTTAAACCCTTCGGTTTGTGCGATTACTTCATAGACGCCCACGGGAACTTCGGTTTCGAACTCTCCTGCTTCGTTAGCCTTCACCTCAGCCTTGAATTTAGAACTTCGAAACAGAATTTTGGTTCCCGCTATCCTTGCCTCCTGCCAATCTACGACGACCACTTTTAGTTTGCCTTTTGAGGAAGAGTTGTCTTGAGGCGTCGAACCTCCCGAAGCCGTGCAACTCAGTACGAGGGCGAAGATGACAGTCATGAAAGTGCAGTACAAATTCATCTTGGCTAGTGGGCTCCGAGCCGCGATATCGTCTAACGCCGTGGCGTTGAGCCGCCCGCGCAGGATGCCACGCGGATCGCAGGCCAACTCAAGCGGGTCGGCTCCAACGGCTTGTTCGGCCTCGGTGCCATCAGCGCGAAGCTTCTCTTCGTCGTTTCAGTGCTGCGCGAAGGTCATCGCGAGCGGACCGATCTCTACACATTCTCGTCTTCGATGAACGGGCCAGGAGGAAGCTTCTGGCCACACCATGGGCAATACGAGGCGAACGTTCGTTTCCCGTCAAACTTCCAACACGGATCCTCGCCTCGAAACAGCTCAAAACTAACGCGGATATCAGCTCTATCCGGTTCCTCGATCGCGACGTACATGCTCGCGCAGCAGTAACGAGTGAGCCGCGACTGTCGACGGAGCGTCTCAGGCGGCACCACCTTGTGCAACCATTCGCGGCACCGAGGACACTTCCTAATGTGATCCATGCACCTACGATCAGTCTCCATGTCCCCTGTAGCGACAGGCACATCGTCGGAAAAATATCTAAGCGCGATCATTGGAGCGTCTCGGTAGCGATCCGCGATCCACTTCCGTTTGGAGCGACAGATGGGTAGCGCCTCGGCTCCATCACTATCATCGAGCGTGATTGCATCCATGGACGTCACAACTTGATCGGCCGCCTAACGTTCCTCGATGGAGGGGTTAGCCATCAACCTTGCAGATGCTCTCTTCATTTCGAACGAGGCGCTTCCTTTCGGCCACGAGCTGCGTCCTGATGCCCGTAACAAAGCATCTGGTCTCTTCATCCCGACGTCTGTTCGCCAGCGCCATCGGATTCGACGAGGTCGCGAACTGTGTTCCCGTAATTTTCCAGCTGTGGTGAAAGCAGTCCGTTCGACCAGCTGGATTGCTTGCGCCGACCTCGTTTTCCGAGTTCCGAGCGGATGCCACGAGCTATTGGGCCCTGGCCGGCAAGTGCCGCCGAAACCACCGAATCGCCCGTTCGTCTCGCTCCGCCGCGAAGGGGTCCATGACGTGCCGGGCTCCCGCCACGATAACGAGCTCGTACGGCTTGCCGGTGCGCCGCAGTGCGGTGCCAAGCTGCAGTGCGTGTGAGGGCGACACGCTGGTGTCGCTACCGCCGTGCATGATGAGCAGCGGCGCCGAGATTCGATCCGCCCACCGGATGGCGGACCGCCGCTCCACATGCGCGTCCCGGTTCGCCTCGAAGCCCGGAAGAATCTTTGACGACATCGCGGCGGCCTGCGGGTCTTCCTTAAGGTAGGCGTCGAGATCGGTGAACGCGCCGACCGTGGCTGCGGCGCGGACCTCGAAGCCGTCGCGTAGCGCCTGGAGCACCATCATGCCGCCCCTGGACTCGCCGTATAAGAAGACGTTCGCTGCGTCGGCGTACGGCAGTGACGCGATGACGGCTCGGATATTCATTAGATCCGCCAGATCGGCGCCGCCCAGCTCATCGCGACCGGGGGCGCCCTCACTCCCACGGTACATGGGAGCGACCACCACGAACCCTGCATCGGCCAACCGGTGGAACGGGACGAGCAGCTCCCGCGCGGCGTTCTGACGCACGTAGCTGCCGCGGTTGTAGACGACAACAGGGCGCTTATCGCCCGTAGCCTTCGCTCGGTACACGAAAGCCACGACCGGGAGGTCCTCGCTCCGGTAGGTCAGCTTGAGGAGCTCGAATCGCGCGTCGGTGCGGGCTCGTTCGTACACCGTCCGATCGGCATCAGAGCAACACGATTCCCCCTCGGTGGGTGAGCGTGGCCCGGCCAGAAGGTCGGCGAAGGAGGGCAACGCGACCGGTTCAGTGCCGAGGACTGCCTGTGCCGACACGTTCTGCGCGCTGACAAGCGACCAGCCTCCGACGCCGGTAAGCAGGGCCAGGGCGGCAACCCACAGCGAGTCACGGGCCACCGCGCCGTGCCACCCAGCCGATCGTGTCCTCATGGTGCCCATACTGTACCCGCTTTGACAACTTGCTCTAGCATTTCGCTCGGCGTCAGGATGATGCGGTTTGGAGCGATGTTGGGTACTCCACTGAATCTTACCGCAGAACCTGTGTCATTTTGACGTTGACAGTGTCGCCATCGATGTCGAGCCGGGTCTCCGCGGACACCTCCATCACCTCGAGGTCGCTGCCGAGTAATGCCGCACCACACGCCCGCGTGCACGCCACGAGCGTCGAGTCGAAGTCGATTTCCGTCGCCACGAACCACGCGCGGTCCTCCGGCCACCACATATTTGGAGTCTGAAGGTGCCCAGGCAGATGCTCGAAGCGCGGAACGACGTCGATCGGCCCTCGATACAGGAAGTACTCCCGATTCGGGAGAGATACGGTCGGCGCAGCAGCGAGATCGCGCGGCGGTGCGACCCGGAGCGCGACACGGCGTTGCTGAAGCCAGGCTCGCAGCCCGCGCCCGCCCACGGCGTGCACTTGGACCGAGCCCGTCAGCTGGCTGAATCCGTGCCAGATGGCCAACCAGCAGTGGTTCGGTGTCGTGGTGTGGCCACGGAGCAGCGACACCAGCGCGGTTGCCTCCTGTCGGTCGAGGCTCCCTTCCTGTGGTGGATTCGGCCACGCGAAGCGATCGAACTGCACCGCCGGATGCATCTGTCGACCTGACCGCTGCGCCAGCTCGGACCATCGCCGACGGATCGACTCGCTTCCTACGTGCTCCTCAGCGTGATGGAAGACCCGTAAGTAGGCCTCGTAGCCGACCGGCACGATGGCGCACACACGCGTGCCGACGTCAGCGCCCCACGGCAGCAATCGATCGGCGATCCAGTCGGCGGGTGCAGTGTCCAGCTGCAGCTCGACGCCCTCGGGATGAGTGATCTTTCCCAGACTAACGCGCAAAGGAACTCCTAAACCCGCTACGGGACCCCCCGACTTTCGATGGGATCGCGTGGTCGCCCAACGCTCAGGCTGAGCGGCCGGCGTCGAGCCGGGCCGCTCCAGCCTGTTGTTCGGCGTTCATCCGCCAGGCCTGAAACCCTCAGGACATCTCTCTCCACGCTCTTGCCCTCTCACAGTCTAGAGAATGAACCTCGTGCCTACGCTGTTTGGCACAAACGCCTGGGGCAACTCACGGGCAAGTGCGTGCGTCGCCTTCCAGCCGGTGCAATGTGCTGGGACGATCAACTCCGGGTTGATGCCCTTGAGTGCGGCGACGGTTGGCTGGATAAGCGGCTCAAAGACCGCCCCGGTTAGATGAAATCCGCCGATCAGGGCATACACCTTCTGGATTCCAGTCAGCTCCTGGGCGTGGCGAACGGTATTGATTGCCCCCGCGTGCCCACAGCCGGTGAGGATCACAAGGCCCTTGGCCTTGACATTCATAACTACTGCCTGGTCGTCGTGGATCAACGGGTCCTGCTGCCACTGCTCTGCGACACTGGCGTAGTGGATCGGGAAGCCCTGCTCAAATGGAGTCGTGCGGTGGATCTGTCCTGTCACCAGCAC
>Ga0075418_10011157_pt1 | contig 10039 bp, 11 predicted proteins | sample SoiMetdeltSBSDD2_FD_81776 | JGI IMG/M metagenome (GOLD analysis project Ga0075418, IMG submission 81776) | Bulk soil microbial communities from a Populus tree surrounding site in Tennessee, USA - Soil MetaG P. deltoides SBSDD2 | ecosystem: Environmental > Terrestrial > Soil > Tree plantation...
ATTGAGTCTGATCAAAGCCGCGGGCGCGCAGCCGGCCGGCGTCGTCCTCGCGCTCGACCGCCAGGAGCGCGGCTTCGGCGCGCTCTCCGCCGTCCAGGAGGTTCAGTCGTCCTACGGCATCCCGGTGATCCGGATCATCACGCTGGACCACCTGATCGAGTATCTCGAGGGCGGAGGGGACAGCGAGGAGCTGGCCTCCCTGCGGAATCACCGCAGGACGCACTGCGTCGACAGCGAAGCGTGATGCAGTTACGTTTTGGACTCCGGGCCGGAAACGAGAATAATGCCGGCTTGAGGTGCACCGGATAATGGCCCCGCCGATGAAACTGCTGGTCCCCGCCCTCCTGCTCGCATTCATTGCGGCTGGCGCCGGCGCCCAGGACAAACAGAAGCAGCAGAAGCTCTACCGTTGGGTCGACAAGCAAGGCCAGGTCCATTACGGGGACAGCGTGCCGGCGGAGTACGCGGAGCAGGATCGCGACGTCCTCAACAAGCAGGGCGTGAAGGTCGGTCGCGAGGAAGGGATCATCACGCCGGAAGAAGCCGCCGCGAAAGCCGCCGAGTTCAAGACCGCGCGCGAGGAGCAGAAGCGCAAGCTTCGTGACCGCGTGCTGCTTCAGACCTACCAGTCGGTGCAGGAGCTCGAGGTCCTGCGCGACAACCGGCTCGACCTCGTCGACGCGCAGCTCACGATCCAGGAACAGTCGCTCTCGAACCTGCGCGCGCAGCGTGCCCAGATCGAGCGCATCGCCGCGCGCTATTCGCCGGCCAACAAGGACCCGTCGGCCGAGCCGCTGCCGGACGAGATCGCCCACGACCTCGAGCGGTCGGCGAGCGACATCGATACGCAGCAGGCGAACCTCCTGAAGCGCCGCCAGGAACGGGAGAACATCCGCCAGACCTTCGAGGCGGACATCAAGCGCTACCAGGAACTGCGCACGGTCCGGCCGCGCTAGCCAGTGCTGCCGAAGCCGCCTGCGCCGCGGGCGCTCGCTTCGAAGTCCTCGACGATGTCGAAGTCCACCTGCACGACGGGAACGACCACCATCTGCGCGATGCGGTCGCCCGGCTGGATCGTGTACGCGCGCTCGCCGCGGTTCCAGACGGAGACTTTCACTTCGCCCTGGTAGTCGGAGTCGATGAGGCCGACAAGGTTGCCGAGCACGATGCCGTGCTTGTGGCCGAGCCCCGAGCGGGGAAGCAGCATGGCCGCGAGTCCCGGATCCGCGAGGTGAATCGCGATGCCCGTCGGCACGAGTTCGCTCTTGCCCGGCTCGAGCGTCAAGGGGACATCGAGGCATGCGCGGAGGTCGAGACCGGCCGAGCCCGACGTCGCGCGGCGCGGCAGGTCCATGTCGCGTCCGACGCGCGGGTCGAGAATGCGGACTTGCAGCTTTTTCATTTTCCGATTATCGCGTAACGGGCGGGGAGGCGTAGCATCGGCGCATGAAAATCCTGGGACCCCTGGGCATGGGTCTCGCGAGCCTGGCGCTCGCCCAGGCATGCTGGTGCGACGAGGCGCCACCGGCCAAGCCGATGGATTTCCTGCTCACGCGTGAGGAGCTGCGCGCGATCGCCGATCGCTACGTGTGGGCTGAGCCCGACGCCGGCCAGGAAGACAGGCTCGAACAGGTGACTGTGCGCGCGCCGGCCTATCTCGCGCCGATGCGGGATCCGTCACAGGATGTCGCGGGCGGCATCGCCGCGCCCTTCTGGGCCCTCGCGCATCCCAAGGATGCCTGGCGCATTTTCCTGCCCATTCCGCCCAAGTAGCAGGCATCTGCGCCGGGCGCACGGTTTTTCGCCGTGCGCCCGCGTTTTGCGACCAACGCGCGGGTGTTCGATTCAACAGACTCCGGCCATGCACATCCGGGACTGGCCCGCGGCCGAGCGACCGCGCGAGAAGCTCCTCGCGCTCGGCTCGGGCGCGCTGTCGGAGGCGGAGCTTCTCGCGATCTGGCTGCGCCACGGCACGAGCCGCATGAACGCGATCGACCTCGCGCGCTCCCTGCTCGGCCGGTTCGGTTCGCTGCGCGGACTCCTGAGCGCGGGACGTCGTTCGCTCTGCGAGCACGCGGGCGTCGGGCCGGCGCGCTGGGCGGAACTACAGGCCGCGCTCGAGCTGGTGCGCCGCCATCATCTCGAGCGGCTCCAGGCAGGGCCTGCGCTCGCGAGCCCGCGCGCAGCGCGCGACTACCTGGTCGCGCGCCTGCGTGACCTCGAGCACGAGGTGTTCTGCTGTCTCTTTCTCGACAGCCGCCACCGGCTGACGAGCTGCGAAGAGCTTTTCCGCGGGACCGTGGATGGCGCAAGCGTCCACCCGCGCGAGGTGGTGAAACAGGCGCTCGCCCGCAATGCGACCGCCGTGATCCTCGCCCACAATCACCCGTCCGGAATCGCCGAGCCGAGCCAGGCGGACGAAATCATCACGACGCGGCTCCGGGACGCCCTCGCCCTGGTCGAGATCCGTCTCCTCGATCACCTCATCATCGGCGACGGAGCCTGCGTTTCCCTCGCGGAAAAGGGCCTGATCTGACGCGCAACACGCTGATTTGACTGCGCAAAGCTTCACTGGTCTAATACGCGCCCCTTAAGAGACGCCGCCATGTCCAGAGTCTGCCAGATCACCGGAAAGCGCCCGAGCACCGGCAACAAGGTCTCCCACTCGAACATCAAGAAGCGCCGCCGCTTCCTGCCGAACCTGCACACGCAGCGCTTCTGGCTGGAGAGCGAGGGCCGCTGGGTGACGCTCAAGCTTTCGACGCGCGGCCTGCGCACGCTCGAGAAGCGGGGCCTCGAAAAAGTGGTCGCGGAACTCCGCGCCGCCGGAACCCACGTCTGAGGTCAATGCCATGCGCGACAAAATCAAGCTCGTTTCGAGCGCCGGCACGGGTCACTTCTACACCACGACCAAGAACAAGCGCCTCCATCCCGAGAAGATGGAAATCAGCAAGTTCGACCCGGTCGTGCGCAAGCACGTGACCTACAAGGAATCGAAGATCAAGTAGGCCGCCGCCCGGCCGCTCGGCTAAACTCCCCGCCATCCTGCGCGGCCGGATCGACCGGTCCGCGCCATCACAGGGGGGAGTTTCAGGAATGCGTAACGCGTATCTCGCTGCCGCCATTGCCATGGCGCTGCCGGTTCCGTCGGCATGGGCCCAGGAAACCACGGCACTCGGTGACGTGATCGTCACGGCCCAGCGCCGCAGCGAGAACATCCAGGACGTTCCGATCTCGGTGGCGACCGTCGACGAGAAGCACCTCGCCGCGATGTTCGAGGGCGGCGGCGACATCCAGGTCCTCGCCGCGCGCGTGCCGAGCCTGTACGTCGAATCCTCGAACGGCCGCCTGGCGCCGCGGTTCTACATCCGCGGACTCGGCAACTCCGACTTCGACCTGGCCGCGTCGCAGCCGGTGTCGGTCATCGTGGACGAGGTCGTCCTCGAGAACGTCATCCTGAAGAGCTTCCCGATATTCGACATGGAGCACGTGGAAGTCTTGCGCGGCCCGCAGGGCACGCTGTTCGGCCGCAACACGCCGGCGGGCATCGTCAAGTTCGACACGCGCAAGCCGACGCAGGAGTTCACGGGCGACGCTTCCCTCAGCTACGGCGAGCTCGGCTCGCTCTCCTTCGAAGGCGCCGTCGGCGGCGGGATCTCGGACGCCGTCTCCTTCCGCCTGTCCGCGCTGTACCACGAGCGCGACGACTGGATCGGCAATCGCTTGACCGGCGAGGACAACGTGATGGGCGGCTTCGACGAGTTCGCGTACCGCGCGCAGCTCCTGATCGAGCCGTCCGACGCCTTCAGCGCGCTATTGAATGTCCACGGCCGCGACATCGACGGTACGGCCTCGATCTTCCGCGCCAACGTCCTCGGCCCGGGCAGCGACGGGTTCAACTCGAACTACGACCGCGACCACGTCGCCTACGACGCCGGCGACAACAACCCGCAGCATGCGGAGGGCACGGGCGGGTCGCTCAAGCTCGACTTCAAGTTCGGCGGCAACAAGACTCTGACGTCGATCACCGCGTACGAGACGACGAAGAGCCGCAGCCTCGGCGACATCGACGGTGGCGCTTGCGCTCCCCTGGGTTCTCCGGTTCCCTCCGGCCTCACTTCAGGCACAACGGATTGCTTCTTTCCCTTTGACGGAGTCCCTGACGCCGTCACTTATCCGGGGTTCATCCCGTTCGCCTCCGCGACTCAAGATGGCATCGACGACCTCGACCAGCTGACGCAGGAATTCCGCATCGCCTCGCAGGCGAACGATCGCCTGTTCTGGCAGGCGGGCGCCTATTACTTCGACTCCGATTTCTCGGTCACGACCAACCCGTTCTTCGTCGCGGCGACGACGCTCACGCACAAGAACACCGCCTGGGCGGTGTTCGGCCACGTCAGCTACGACGTGAACGACAAGTGGACCCTGACCGGTGGCGCGCGCTACACCGACGACGACAAGGACCTCACCGTCCAGGTTTCGCCGGTCCCGCAGGCGCCGCAAAGCGTCTCCGACGAGAACGTCAGCGGCGACCTGAGCGCCCTGTACAAGGTCAACGACAACGTCAACCTGTACGCGCGGCTGGCGACGGGCTTCCGCGCGCCGACCATCCAGGGCCGCGACGTCGCGTTCTTCGGCTCGCCGTCGATCGCGAAGGCGGAGACGATCACGTCAATCGAGGGGGGATTCAAGACGACGCTCGCGGACGACCGCGTGCGGCTGAACGGCGCCGTCTACTACTACGAGATCAACGACCAGCAGCTGTCCGCCATCGGCGGCGGCGGCAACTTCGTGCAGCTGGTGAACGCCGACAAGGGCACGGGGATGGGCATCGACCTCGACGGTGAGTTCCTCATCACCGACCGCTTCCTGGTGACCCTGGGCCTCAGCTGGACGGACACCGAGCTCGAGGACGACACGCTCGTCGTGCCGCCCTGCGGCTCCGGGCAGTGCACGGTGACCGACCCGCTGGACGCGAACGGCAATGCGATCATCGACGGCAACCCGTTCGTGCAGGCGCCGGAGTACGTCGCGACGATCACCGCGCGCTACGGGATCCCGGTCGGCGACGGCGAGTTGTTCTTCTACACGGACTGGGCGTTCCAGGGAAAGACGCAGTTCTTCATCTACGAGTCCGAGGAGTTCTTCAGCGACGGCAATTACGAGGGCGGCGCGCGCATCGGCTACGCGGCAAACGGCGGCAAGTGGGAAGTCGCGGTCTTCGGCCGGAACATCACGGACGAGGAGAACGTCAAGGGCGCCATCGACTTCAACAACCTGACCGGCTTCGACAACGAGCCCCGCATCATCGGCGCATCGTTCACGACGAGGTTCTGAGGCCGCACATGGGATGCCGGAACTACCCGAGGTAGAAACGACGCGCCGGGGCATCGAGCCCTGGCTCGTCGGCCGGCGCGTCGAGCGGCTGGTGGTGCGGCAGCCGCGCCTGCGGTGGCGCGTTCCGCGCAGCCTGCCGGCGAAGCTGGCCGGCGCGCACATCCGCTCGGTCGGCCGGCGCGCGAAGTACCTCCTCGTCGGCACCGACGCCGGCACGATCATCCTGCATCTCGGCATGTCGGGGAGCCTCCGGATCCTCGACGCCGCCACGCCGCCCCTCGCGCACGACCATGTCGACCTCGTGCTCGACTCCGGGCGTTGCCTTCGCTTCAACGACCCGCGCCGGTTCGGTTGCCTCCTCTTCACCGCGGACGAGCCCGCTCGTCACAAGCTCCTGCGGAGCCTCGCGGTCGAGCCGCTCTCCGACGAATTCACGGGCGAAGCGCTCTGGCGGCGCGCGCGCGGGCGGAGCGCCTCCGTGAAGTCGTTCGTCATGGATTCGCGGATCGTCGCCGGCGTCGGCAACATCTACGCGAGCGAGGCGCTATTCCGCGCCGGCATCCGGCCGCGGCTCGCTGCGGGCCGTGTCAGCCGTGAGCGCATGGCTGCGCTCGTCAGAGCGATCCGGGACGTGCTCACCGAAGCGATCGGCGTCGGCGGGACGACGCTGCGCGACTACGTCGACGCCTCCGGCATGCCCGGCTATTTCCGCCAGCGCCTGTTCGTCTACGAGCGGACCGGCAAGCCCTGCCGCCGCTGCGGAACGCCGATCCGGCAATTCACGCAGGGACAGCGCAGCACCTACTGGTGCCCGCGCTGCCAGCGCTAGGGATTCTTCTTCGCCTTCAGTGCGTCGGCGACCGCCGGATGCACGAACTGCGAGACGTCCCCGCCGTAGAGCGCGATCTCGCGGACCAGCGTCGACGAGATGAAGGTGAACTGCTCCTGGGGAGTCATGAAGACGTAGTCGACATCGCGCGCGAGGTGGCGGCTCATGCTCGCGAGCTGGAATTCGAACTCAAAGTCAGACACGGCGCGCAGCCCGCGCACGACCACGCCGCAACCCTGCTCGCGCGCGAAGTCGACGGTGAGGCCCGCATAGCCGAGCACCGTCACGTTCCTGAGGTCCGCGAGCACTTTCTGCGCGAGCTCGACGCGCTCGGCGAGCGTGAAGAGCGGCGCCTTGCCGGGATTCGCGGCGATGCCGATCACCACGCGGTCGAAGATGCCCGCCACCCGGCGCACGAGGTCCTGGTGGCCGTTCGTGATCGGGTCGAACGTGCCCGGATAAACCGCGCTTCGCTTCGGATTCACGTGGCAGCCTCCTCCCCGGTGCGCCGGGCGAGATGATACCCGACCGCTCCGGCGCGCCCGGTCCGGTGCATCCGCCAGGCTGCCGGAAGCACGGGCGCGCCCCGCCGGGCCGGCATCTCGACGTAGATGCGGGCCGCAGGCGCGAGCCATCCGCGCGACTCGAGGAGCCGCATCGCTTCGGTGAGCAGGCCGGCATCGAACGGCGGGTCGAGGAACACGATGTCGTGCGGGACGGGCGAGCTACCGAGCCACGCGAGCGCATCCGCCTGGATCACTGTGGCGCGGTCCGGCGCCAGGAGCGCCGCGGTCTCACGCAGGCGCGCTGCACTCTCGCGTTCGCGCTCCACGAAAGTCGCATGCACCGCACCGCGCGACAGCGCTTCGAGGCCGAGCGCGCCGCTGCCCGCGAACAGGTCGAGGCAGCGGCTTCCGCGCACGTCCGCCGCCAGCCAGTTGAAAAGGGTTTCGCGGACCCGGTCGGGCGTCGGGCGAATGCCGCCCTTGGCCGGAAACCGGATGCGCCGTCCGCGCCACTCGCCGCCAATGATGCGGAGGGTATTGAGCATTTTTTGCAGCGCACATCCCTTAGACTTGCGCGATGATACGCGTCCGTGCCTCGGGGATCGCCGGAGCCTCCGTCATGAGCAAACGTTTCGTCGTCTCGCTGCTGATTGCGGGCCTGGTTCTGGCTGGCTGTTCGGGCGATTCCGCAGACGGCGTTGGCACGACCGACCCGACGTCAGGCAATGGCGATCCGGGTTCCACACCGGGCGTTGGCAATTTCGTACCCTTGTTCCGGCCCACGTCGGGGGTGTTGCCGTTTCCGACAGATCTCTATTTCAGCGGCTCCACGGATGGAACGCTGAACCTGCCCGAGTTGATTCGGCCATTGACGCCTCACTTCGACGCGCTGAACGCCCTCGATGGGTGGTCGACGACTGCGGACATCACCGTGCGCTTTTCAGCGGCGATCGACGCGGCGACGTTGGCCGAGAACGTCCGCGTGATCCGCGTAGCGATCGACAACGCAACAAAAGCCACGGTAGGCGTGCTCGGCATCCTGATTCCGGGCGTGGATTACTCGATCGGGGTCTCGCCCGACATGGACAGCGGTGGCGCGACTCTGCTGATCCGCCCGCTCAAACCCTTGGTGCCCTCGACCGGCGGAACCAACAACGGCTATCTCGTCCTCGTGACCGACGGCGTCACGGACACGAGCGGCAACGCGGCGACCGCGGATGCGGAATACCTGACCGTACGCACCGCTGCTATCGCGGACCTGACCGGCGGCGTCAATCCGCCAACCTGCACTTCGATTACGAACGTGACTCTGAATGGCGTGTGCCGCCTCACTTTCGCCCATCTTGCGATCGGCAGTCAGCTGCCGGGTGGGCTCGCGGTCGCACCGACGGATGTCGTGGCATCGTTCAGCTTCTCGACCGTCGCGACGCAAGACACGCTCGCATACCTTGCCCTGACGACTGCGCCGCGACCCTATGAAGTCGCTGCGACAGGGCTCAACACGTCGTTCATGGGTCTGCCGGGTATTGCGGACATCTACGCAGGCAGCTTGAACATCCAATACCGCCTCGCGGTCCCGGATTCCGCCAACTCCACGAACATCCTCACGACGTCTTGGCAGGCCGCGGGGCCGTCTCCAGTGCCCGGCCTCGATCCGGCGAGCCGGAACTTGACGCGATTCAACCCGGTGCCCGCGGCCGGCACGGCACTCGACATCCCCCTGCTCCTGATGGTGCCGAACGTCATTCCAAAACCCCCAGATGGATGGCCGGTTGCCATATTCGTGCACGGGTTCCCCCGCGATCGCACGGATGCGTTGCTGGTCTCAGACGCGATGGCCTCGCGAGGGCTGGCGACGATTGCGATCGACTTGCCGCTGCACGGCGTCACGCCTTCTTCGGCGGCCTATGCGCAACAATTTGCGACCCCGTTCGAGCGCACCTTCAATCTCGATCTGCAAGTCAACGGGCAGTTCGGCGTACCGGGGCCGGATGGCGAGGTGGATCCCACCGGCGTCAATTTCCTCAATCTCACGAACGTACTGGTTCAGCGCGATAACTCGAGACAGGCCGTCGCCGACCTCATCGCCCTCATCCGTACGATCCCGACCATCGATTTCGACGGTGTCCCGGGCCCCGACTTCAATACGGCGCGAGTCCATGTGATCGGGTATTCGCTCGGCGGCACGCATGCGGGACCCGTGCTCGGGCTGCTCGGATCCGAAGTGAGCTCATCCGCCTTGCCGTCGGCCGCTGCAATGCTGACGGACACCATTCAGCAATCCGCGACGTATGGGCCGCTGATCAACGCGCTGCTGGCCCAGAGAGGCCTGCAGCCCAGCACCACGCTGTACCGGAATTTCTTCCGTAATGTGCAAGCCGCGTTCGATGCAGCGGATGCAGTGAACTACGCCCAAACGATGGCGGGATCCGCGGCCGGCGGCCGTGAGCTGTATTTCTCGACATTCGAGGGCGGCGCCGCCGGTTTTCCAACTGATCCGGTCGTCCCCACCAGTTCGACCCGGCGGCTGATCGCGACAGTGGGCGGCACCGGCGTATCGCGCGTCACTTCGGTCGGAATCAATCCGGTCGCTGGTACGAACGGAGGATGGGTGCCGTTCTCGCAGGGCATTCACAACACGCTGCTCGACCCCGGGCCGTCGCCCGCAGCAACGTTCGAGCTGCAGAGCCAGATTGCGGACTTCCTAGCGAGCGACGGGGACGTCATCGTGATCACGAATGCCTCGGTGATCCAGCCATAGGCGAGGACAGCTTCCTCGCGCGCCTGCGCGCGCGCGTCAATCGCGGCTCTTCCTGGGTCGCGGACCTCCTCCCCGGGCGGCGCATCGACGATGCCCTCCTCGAGGAGCTCGAGACGCGCCTGCTCGCCGCGGACGTCGGCGTCGAGGCGACGCAGGCGATCCTCGCCGACCTGCACCGGAAAGTCGCCCGCGCAGAGCTCGCCGACGCGAAAGCGCTCGAGGCCGCGCTCGCCGACGCCCTCGTCTCCATCCTGAAACCGGTCGAGCGTCCGCTCGAGGTGGACCGCTCGCGGAAGCCTTTCGTGATCCTCGTCGTCGGCGTCAACGGCTCGGGCAAGACGACGACGATCGGCAAGCTCGCGCGCCGGCTGAAGGACACCGGCCTCTCCGTGATGCTCGCGGCCGGCGATACCTTCCGCGCGGCGGCGGTCGAGCAGCTCGCGGCCTGGGCCGAGCGCAACGCCGTGCCGGTCGTCGCGCAGGCAACGGGCGCGGATCCTGCCGCCGTCGTGTTCGACGCGCTCCAGTCGGCGAAAGCACGCGGCGCCGACGTCCTGATCGCCGACACCGCCGGAAGGCTCCACACGCAGTCGCACCTCATGGACG
>Ga0075418_10011161_pt1 | contig 10037 bp, 7 predicted proteins | sample SoiMetdeltSBSDD2_FD_81776 | JGI IMG/M metagenome (GOLD analysis project Ga0075418, IMG submission 81776) | Bulk soil microbial communities from a Populus tree surrounding site in Tennessee, USA - Soil MetaG P. deltoides SBSDD2 | ecosystem: Environmental > Terrestrial > Soil > Tree plantation...
AGCCTCACGGACCCGGTGCGCGAGCTCAAGTACGTGCTGCGCGCCTACGACGCGAAGGGGCATTTCGACGAGACGGAAGCGCAGCCCCTGTGGCTCTATCGCGAGCCGTGGCCCCAGGATGAGGCGACGTCGGGCAGCCCGCAGCCCGCGGAGGGCGCCGCGGCGGCCCCTTCGGATGGCTCGCAGCCGGCGGCTGCAGCGGCCCCCGCCGACGGTTCGCAGGATGCCGCGGCCGGCACCGCGCCCGCCGCGTCCACGCCGCCTCCCGCAGCGTCGATGCCGCCGCCCGAGCTGCTGGCCGCCTACGGAGAGAGCGACCTGGCGCGCCACCAGATCCCGATGGAGGGGGGCGCGGTGCGGGTGGAGGGGAGCGGCATCCCGTCAGGGCACACGGTCTGGGTGGCTGGCCACCAGGTGCCGGTCGATCCGCAGGGCAACTTCGTCGCGGAAGAGATTCTGCCGAACGGCGCTCATACGGTCGAAGTCGCGGTGCTCGACGACACGGGCAGCGGCTCGCTGTATCTGCGCGACCTGGAGTTCAAGCGCAAGGACCTGTTCTATGTCGGCGTCGCCGACATCACGCTGTCGGAGAATCGCGGGAACGGGCCGGTGGACCTCGTGCAGGGGGAGAACCCCCTGCAGCCCTGGGATTCCTCGCTGGACGGCCGTCTGGCGTTCTACCTGAACGGCAAGATCAGCGACGAGTGGCGCCTGACCACGAGCGCGGATACCCGCGAAGGTCCGGTGGAGGACCTGTTCAGCAACTTCCTCGACAAGCAGCCGGAGTCGCTTTTCAGGCGCATCGATCCCGACTACACCTATCCGACGTTCGGCGACGACAGTGTCGTGGAGGAGATGGCGCCGACCCTGGGCAAGTTCTACCTCAGGGCGACCCACGGCGACGACTACGGGATGTTCGGCAACTTCAAGGTCGGCTACCTGGACAACGAGCTGGCCCACGTCGATCGAGGCCTGTACGGAGCCAGCGCGCGCTACGGGTCGGAGGCCACCACCCGCTTCGGCGACCAGCGGGCCGTCGTCGAAGGGTTCGCCGCCGAGCCGGGAACGGTGCCCAGCTACGAGGAATTCCGCGGCACCGGCGGGTCGCTCTACTACCTGCTCCACCAGGACATCCTGACTGGCTCCGAGCGCGTGCGCATCGAATTGCGCGACAAGGACTCGGGCATCGTCACGGGGGTGGTCAATCTGAAGCCCGTCACGGACTACGACGTCGACTGGATTCAGGGTCGGGTGCTGCTCACCGAGCCGCTGTCCTCGACAGCCGACGACAACCAGCTGGTCCGCAGCAGCGGCCTGAGCGGCGACGAGGCGTGGCTGGTCGTGCGCTACGAGTACACGCCGGGGTTCGACGACCTGGACGCGATCTCCACCGGCGGCCAGGGGCATTACTGGTTCGGGGACCACGTGCGGCTCGGCCTGACCGCCAACTCCAACGAGGAAGGGGACGTCGACAGCAACCTCGGCGCCGCGGACCTGACCTGGCGGATGACCTCCGACTCCTTCTTCAAGGTGCAGGCGGGCCACAGCGAGGGTCTCGTCTCCGGCACCACGCGCTCCGATGACGGTGGATTCGGGTTCCAGAGCACGGACCCGGTGCCGTTCACCGACGCCGAGTCGGACGCCTACCGCGCCGACCTGAGCCTCGGGTTCGGTGACGTGTCCAAGGGCCGGCGGGGCCGCTTCACCCTCTACGGGCAGAACCGCGACGCCGGCTATTCGGCGCCGGGCCAGGCGACGATCAAGGACACCGAGCAATACGGCGGCACGTTCCGCATGCCGGTGACGGACCGCCTGAGCCTGGGTGCCAAGGGCGATCAGCGGACCGAGGACCTGGGGCTCGAGACCCGGGCCCTCGAAATGGACGTGCACTTCAAGCTGACCGACCATTGGAGCCTCAGCACCGGCGTGCGCAACGACCAGCGCGAGGATCATTCACCGGCACCGGACGTTCCCCTGACCCAGGAACAGGGGGAGCGCACCGACGCGGTCGCGCAGGTGACGTTCGATCAGGGCATCTCATGGCGCGCCTACGGCTTCGTACAGGACACGGTCGCCTCGGACGACGGCCGCGAAGACAACGGGCGCGTCGGACTGGGCGGCTCCTATCGCCCGACGCAGCGCTTCCGGCTCGACGCGGAGGCCTCCGACGGCGACCTCGGGCCCGGCGGCAAGCTCGGCACCACCTTCCTCTATTCCGACCGGACCAGTCTTTACATGAACTACGCGCTGGAAAACGAGCGCACGGACAACGGCCTGCGCGTCCGCCGGGGCAACCTGGTCTCGGGCGCGAAGCGACGCCTCATGGACAGCAGCAGCGTCTACCTCGAGGAGCGTTACCAGAGCGGCGGGTCGATGACCGGCCTCACGCACGCCACCGGAATCAACCTTGTGGCGAAGGAGCACTGGAATTTCGGTGCCAGCGCGGAGGTCGGCACGCTGCGCGACGCGCAGACCGCCGCCGAGACCGATCGCAAGGCGGGCGGCGTCCGCCTCGGTTACGGCGCGGACACGATCCAGTTCTCGAGCGCGGTCGAGTATCGCCGGGACGAGGCGGAACAGTCCGACCTGACGCAGACGGAAAGGACCGGGTGGCTGTTCCGCAACACCTTCAGTCTCCAACTGACGCCGGACTGGCGCCTGCTCGGCAAGCTGAACCACTCCACCAGCGAGAGCTCGCTCGGCGCTTTGTATGACGGCCGTTACACCGAGGGCGTGATCGGCTATGCGTACCGTCCTGTGCAATACGACCGGCTGAGCGCTCTGGCCAAGTTCACCTACTTCTACAACCTCCCGACCGCGGATCAGGTGGGCCTGGCGAACACCCCGGTCGAGTTCATTCAGAAGAGCCACATCGCGTCGCTCGATCTGACCTACGACCTCACGGCCGACTGGTCGATCGGCGGCAAGTACGCCTTGCGCCAGGGACAGGTGAGCCTCGATCGCCAGGACCCCGAGTTCATCGAAAACGGCGCGCGGCTCATGGTGCTGCGCTTGGACTGGCGGTTCCTCCCGGCCTGGGAAAGCATGATCGAGGCGCGCTCGCTCGACCTACCGGACATCGACCAGACGCGCCGGGGTGCTTTGGCCGCCGTCTATCGCTACTTCGGCAAGCACTTCAAGGCCGGCGTCGGCTACAACTTCAGCGACTTCTCCGACGACCTGACCGACCTGAGCTACGACCACCAGGGAGCGTTCATCAACATCATCGGCAGCATGTGACACCGCGCGTGACGTCAGCGGGACGGCGTCGCCCGTTGCACAACTGTCCACTTTCGCCAGGGCCGCCCCCGGCGATTCGCGTCTGATCGCCGGCCGGCGAACAGCCTTGGGTCACGGAGGGGGGCCCCGTCGCCAGAGCATCGACGCGCAAAAAAAGGACCGGTCGATCGCCCTTGCCCCGGTTGCGCGCGGTTCCTACATTCTCCATGTCTCCAGGCTGACTGACGGTGGCAGGGGAATCTTGGGAGACTTTTCCGTGCGTTAGACCCTACGGAAGGGGGGCCCGAACCATGACCGACTCATTCCCCTCGCGGGAACCTATCGTCAAGCGGCACCTCCACCATCCGGGACGTCGACCTGCGACTGCGGCCGGCGCCCTCGGCTTGGCACTCCTCGTGATCGCCGCACCTGCCATCGCCGCCATACTTCTCACGTCCAACCCTGCGGATCTTGTTCAATCCATCGCTGACCAACCGGCGCTCGTGACGGGCGCGGCCTTCACGGCGATCCCTCCCCGAGGGACGCCACACGCCATCGGCAACTCGCCGCTCGCAGGGTTTCCCGTGAGCGGAGGGACGTTTGCCATTCTTACGAACGGCAACGCGGCTGATGCTGACCAGCCGAACACGGATTCCGACACATCAGGAAGCGATGGAGGGACCTTTGTCCGAGGCGATACCGACTTCGACGTTTCCATACTGAGGATCGACCTCGATGTTCCCGGCGACGCCAACTGCCTGTCGATCAGCTTCCGCTTCCTTTCGGAGGAATACCCGGAGTTCGTCGGCTCATTCTTCAACGATGCCTTTATTGCAGAACTCGATGCCTCCAGCTGGACGACATCCGGGACCGTCATCTCCGCGCCCGACAATTTCGCCTTCGATCCGGCGAATAACGCCATCAGCATCAACGCCGTGGGCGTCACGAGCATGACCCAGGCCAATGCAGCCGGAACGACCTATGACGGCGCGACACCTCTGCTGAGCGCCTCAACCCCGGTGACCCCCGGGCCTCATAGCTTGTTCCTGTCGATCTTCGACCAGGGCGATGATATTTTCGACTCAGCGGTATTCCTGGACAAACTCGTGATCTCAAGGACTCCGCCGGAAGGTTGTCTCCGAGGAGCGACTGTGTTGAGCGCCTCCAAGATCACGAGCACTCCGGTCGTGGCGCCGAGCGGGACGGCCCTCTACACGATCACCATCGACAATCCCGGCGATGCGCCCGTTGCGCTCAACACGATCACCGACACGCTCCCTCCCGGCTTCTCCTATGTGACCGGATCGAGTTCGGTCCTGACGACCGCAGATCCGGCCGTCCTGGGACAGGAACTCACCTGGAATGGCCCATTCTCCCTTCCGGCGAGCGGCAGCGGTGTGCTCACCTTCTCGGCCACGGCATCCGCCACGCCAGGGGTCTATCTGAACAACGCGGGCGCCACGGCCGAGGGTGTCCCAGTGACCCCAAGCGGGCCGACCGCGCAGGTGACGGTGACGGAATGTGTCTCAGCTCAAGATGGCGTGCCGTGCGAAGACGGCAACGCCTGCACAGGTCCTGACACATGTTCCGGGGGAGAGTGCGTCGGCGGCCCGAACGTGTGCGCCTGCCAGTCGAACGCCGACTGCGGCGACAACAACCCATGCACCGACGACACCTGCGAGAACCCCGGCACCCCGACGGCCACCTGCGTTCACGTCAACAACACGGCGCCGTGCAACGACGGCAACTCCTGCACAGGCGCTGATGCCTGTTCCGCGGGAGAGTGCGTCGGCGGCCCGAACGTGTGCGCCTGCCAGTCGAACGCCGACTGCGGCGACAACAACCCGTGCACCGACGACACCTGCGAGAACCCCGGCACCCCGACGGCCACCTGCGTTCACGTCAACAACACGGCGCCGTGCAACGACGGCAACTCCTGCACCAGGAACGATGCCTGCCAAGGGGGCGTCTGCACCGGGTCGAACCCGGTGGTGTGCACGCCGAGCGACCAGTGCCACTTGACAGGGACATGCGATCCGGAAACGGGCGCGTGCTCGAATCCCCCGGCGCCCAACGGGACGGTGTGCAGCGACGGCAACGCCTGCACCATAAACGATGCCTGCCAAGCTGGGATCTGTATGGGCAGTGCCGATCCTGCTTGCACGACAAATCACCCGCCACAATGCGAGGTCGCGATCGCCACCCCAATCGAGCTGTGGCCGCCGAACCACAAACTCGTGACCGTATCCATTGCTGGTCTGACAGATCCAGATGGCGATTCATTAACCACCACAATCGTGAGCATCAGTCAAGATGAGCCTCTCCGTGGCCGCGGAGATGGGAACACGTGCCCAGACGGGAAGGGCGTTGGAACCAGCAGCGCTAGCGTGCGCGCAGAGCGGAGCGGCGCCGGAGACGGACGCGTCTATCATGTTTCATTCACTGCCAGTGATGGCCAGGGAGGTGAATGCAGCGGAAACGTGCGGATTTGTGTGCCGCACGATCGGCGGCCCGGTCATGTCTGTGGCGAGGATGGGTTGGTGATCGATTCAACGGGCCCCTGCGCTTCCAGATAGGCGTCCGATGAGTCTGACGACTCCTGCCAGCGCAGCAGATGGTATCCCTGGCGAGTCTCGACGGTCGGTGAGCGATCCGTCTCGCCCGCCTGCAACCGGGAGGGCGTTCCGGGGAAGTGAGTTGCCCGGCCTGGGAGAGCCTGATCGAGGCGCGCTCGCTCGACCTCCCGGACATCGACCAGTCGCGCCGCGGCGCGCTCGCCGCCGTCTACCGCTACTTCGGCAAGCACTTCAAGGCCGGCGCCGGCTACAACTTCAGCGACTTCTCCGACGACCTGACCGACCTGAGCTACGACCACCAGGGCGCCTTCATCAACCTCATCGGAGCCATGTAGCCATGGCCGGCGGCCGCTCCGGCAAGCCCTCTTCGGCGACACCGGCCGCGGCCTAGGCTCCTAGGTCTCGACGCGCGCCATCCACGCCACCAGAGTCTCCAGCATCGCGCCGACGATCTCGTCGCTCTTGCGTCCGGTTCGCGCAGGAACGCGGAACGAGTGGTCCGCGTCGGCGATGAGCTCCAGCGTCGCCCGCGCCCCGAGTCGCTCGATGAGAGGCTGCAAGAGAAGCACGCTCGCAAAATCATCGTGCGTTCCCTGCAGGAAGAGCATCGGGATCTGCACGTCGAAGAGATGCCTGCCACGCTCGTCCGATGGACGTCCTGGTGGATGCAACGGGAAGCCCAGGAAGACGAGACCGCGGACTCCGGGCAGCGGCGATTCCGCCTGTGCCTGGGAGGTCATGCGGCCGCCGAAGGACTTGCCTCCCGCGAAGAGCGGGATCTCGGGCACGAGGCGCCGCGCCGCGGCCAGGGCGGCGCGCACGGTCGCCTGAGCCAGCCGGGGCTGATCCGGCCGCCTCGACCCTCGCTCCATGTAAGGGAACTGGTAGCGCAACGTGGCGATCCGCCGCGCGGCGAGCCCGGCGGCGACTGCCGAGAGGAACGGGTGCGTCATGCCGGCTCCCGCACCATGGGCGAGCACGAGGCAGGCGAGAGGATCGGGCGGTCCCTGCAGGAGGCCGGAGACGGCCTGGCCGTCCTCGAGATCGATCCTCTGCGGCTCGCAGTCGACGGAGGGCACGATGCCTAGCCTTTTGGCTTGAAGGCCTCCTCGACCTGCTTCTCGATGCTCTTGTAGTTCTTGTCCAGGAGCTTGTACTCCTCGTCGGTGAGGATCCGGAACGGCACCCGCACCATGCTCTGCGCGAACTTCACGTTCAGCCAGTGCTGGCCGCGCGCGATCCCGGCCGGCACCTGGAAGTAGATCCGGCCCATGCAGGCGCGCTGGGAGTTGAGCTCGACCTGGTCCCAGGCCTTCCCGCCGGAGTCCACGTCTGCGAAGAAACCGATCCGGCACGCCGACTGGGCGTGTGGTGGAAAGTAATTGATCGAGTCGCGTTGGACCTGCGCCCGTTTCTCCAGCGCGCCGAGGGGCGCCGTCCGGTACTCCTCGTTGGTCGCCATCGGGATCGTCTGGCCGTCGGGCGTCTCGAGAGACAGAGCCGCGCGGGTCATGGTGTAGTCGGGCACTCCGTCGCGGACGGTGAGGCCGACCTCGAGATACATCCACTTCTGGCCGACCGACAGGTTCGCCACCCGGTACCCGAGGATGGCGTACCCCTCGTTGTTGTAGGCGGCGCGGACGAACCTCCCCTCCATCGTCATGATTTGGGGCACGCCCGCTTCGGGGATCTTCACTTTCGGGGGTTCCTTGGCCGGTTCGTCCCGCGCGGCGACCGGCAACGTCGACATGAGAGCGAGGGCGATCAGGGACAGCAAGGACCTGCTTTTCATGAGACCTCCTCGCGGACTTCCTCCGCGCTGTGAGCGACGATTCTAGGTGAAGAGTGCTACGGCCCGATCCAGCGGAGCGCGTCGTCGAGGTCGCGCAGCAGTATCTCCTCTCCTCCCGAGAAACCGTGGTTCCTGGCCTCGACTTCGTACAGGCGGCGTGTCGGCGTGTCGGGCCCCAGCAGGCGGCGGGACTCCGCCGATGGAACATACCGGTCGCGCGTCGACTGGATGACGGCGAGGGGGATGGAGCCGATCAGGCCCAGGGACGGGTAGAGCTGGATCCGTCCCTTGTCGTCCACCTGGACTTCGGGAGGGCGATCGGCGGGATCGGGGGCCTTCAGGAAGTCGCTCTCGCGCGTGAGAGCGATTGCGATGGCGCCGGCGAGGCCTTCCCGAAGACGGGGATGGACGGCCGTGAACGCGACCACGGTGGCGCCGCGCGAGAACCCGACCACCAGCAGGCGTGTCGCCGCGGGAAGCCCGAGATCGGACTTCGCCTTCGCATAGGCCTCCTCGAGCGCATCGGCCGCCCAGGAGGCGCTCACCTTGTCGCCGGATTGCCGGACCGGCTTCAGCGCTTCGCGCGAGTCGAACCCCGCGACAGGGTAGCCCGCGTCGGCCAGGTGCTCGAGCAGCATCCCGCTCGTGCCCAGCCAGCCGGCATCGCCGGTGAACAAGGCGATCAGAGGTTTCCGCGACCCGGGAGCCGAGGGCTTTACGTAGGTGGCGTGATACGTCCGGCCTCCGACGACGATGTCCTGCCGGCTCGCGTCGAACACCCCCGGCCGGCTGTCCAGCCCGGCGCATCCTGCGAGCAGCAGGAGTGACAAGGCGCTGCCTGCGCGCATCATCGGGCGGGCCGTCGAGCCCCGTAGCGTCGCGACTTCGAACGGCCCGGACCGACGGTCGCGAGGAGCTGGCGTGAGGCGCTCTCGAAGTACTCGTGGTTGCCGCTTCCATGCGCGACGAGCATCGCCCCCTCGAGCGTGCTGACGAAGAAGGCCGCCCTCTCGGACGCGGCCCCGGGGAAGAGCAGCTCATGGCGCTTCCGGCCCTGCTCGAGCACGCGCGCCAGCCACGCCACGTTCTCATCGAAGAATCCCGAGACGCTCTCGCGCATGGGTCTGGGAAGCGTCGCGGCGTCGGTCGCGAGCATGCCGCACATGCACATCCGCTTCTTGCGCAGCACGGCGCCGTAGAGGGCGACGTACCCCTGGAGCCGCTCCTGCGAGCCGGCCAAGCGCGTCTCGATCGAGCGGAGCGATTCCAGGAAGGCCTGCCGATAGCGCGCCACGAGCGCCTGACCGAGGTCGGCCTTGGTCGCGAAGTGATAGTGCAGGCTGGCCTTCCGAATGCCGACCGCGTGGGCGACGTCGGCATAGCTGAAGGCGTTGTAGCCCCGCGATTGCACGAGCCGCTCGGCGATGTCGAGGATGCGAGCGGCGGTCCCCGGGGCGCGCGATCTGCCCATCGATGGCCTCGCCGGCGGACGGAGCTGCGGCCGGCGTCAGGACCTTATCACGGATGCGGCCCGGCGGCGCCTGGCGCGGAGGCTCTTGACGAATCTACCTACTAGATGGTAGATACAGGCCAGGAGCGCCGGCCCTCGCCGCCGGCCGCCGAACAAGGAGGACAACCTCATGAACCGAACGCGCAGGTCGTTCCTGGCCCTCGTCGTGCTTTCCGTCACCGTCACGGGCGTGTCGCTCGCCCAGGTCGCTTCGAGAGCCGTGGTCACGAGCCACAGCAGCCTCAAGTGGTCCGACGCCGGGATCCCCGGGGTCAGCACCTCGGTGGTCGAAGGCGACCTCTCGAAGGGGCCGTCCCACTTCTACCTCAAGTACGCGGCCGGTTTCGTGGCGCCGGTTCACCACCATTCCCCCGACCACTACGTGACGACCGTCGCGGGGACCCTCGTCCTCATCATGGACGGGAAGGAGCAGCGGCTCGCGCCGGGGTCCTATTTCGCGTTGACCGGAAAGGCCAGCCACGCGGCCCGCTGCGAGGGGAGCGAGGACTGCGTCATGTTCGTCCAGGCCCTCGGCCCCTGGGATGTCGTGCCGGAGAAGGCGGCCACGGCGAGCCACTAGCGGCCGCTCCGGGGTCGCCCGTCGTGTCGCGGCCGCGACGAAGCAGGCACTGAGCGAGCGCCGCGCGAGTTGCGTCGAGGGCTGAAGCGAATGGATTGGCCTGGGTGCAGGTCGTTCTCCCGATCGCCGATTCCGGACTTCCTGTATCCTGCGACCGATGTGCCCCTCGACGGTCGCTCGACCCGTTGCTTTCGAGTCTGCCAGGGAAGCGGACAACTGGTTTGCGCGCAACCATGCGAAGTCCCAGGGGATCTGGGTGCGATTCTTCAAGAAGGACTCCGGCGTTCCCTCCGCGACCTACCAGGAGACGCTCGATTGCGCGCTCTGTTTCGGCTGGATCGACGGCCAGCTCAAGAAGCA
>Ga0075418_10011163_pt1 | contig 10035 bp, 11 predicted proteins | sample SoiMetdeltSBSDD2_FD_81776 | JGI IMG/M metagenome (GOLD analysis project Ga0075418, IMG submission 81776) | Bulk soil microbial communities from a Populus tree surrounding site in Tennessee, USA - Soil MetaG P. deltoides SBSDD2 | ecosystem: Environmental > Terrestrial > Soil > Tree plantation...
CGCCGTGCCGGTGAAGTTGAGGTTCTCGAACCCGGTGCCCAGCGTCCAGCTCACCGTGGACTGAACGGTGTCTACGCCGCCGGCGTCGGAAAGCACGTCGCCTGAGCTGACGACGTAAAGGTCGTCGCCCGTGCCGCCGAGAAGGGTGTCGCTGCTGCCGAGGCCTACGAGAGTGTCGTTACCGGCGAGACCTTCGATGCTGTCGGCTGAGGACGTGCCGACGAGGCTGTCGTTGCCGTTGGTGCCGACGATGCGTGCCACATTGAACTCCGCACGGAGAGGAAAATTCCGGCAGTGTCCGGCGCGGACCAGCGCCGGTCGATAGTCCGTCTAGCTCAGTCGACTCGGAGCTCGACCCTTCCCAGTCCGTCCACCTCGAACAGCACGCGGTCGCCGGCCGTTACTGTCTTGGTGGTGACGATGCTCCCCGTTATCACGACATGGCCGCGCAGGAGCCCACGGCCGATCGAGGCGAGGTGGTCGGCGAGCCAGGCGACCGCGTCGAGCGGATGGCCCATGGCATCCGCCCCGCGCCCTTCTCCGACCTTGTCTCCATTGATTGTCGCAACGCCGCGCGCCGCGCAGAGGTCAATGCTGCGCCAGCCGGTGACCGGATCGCCGAGCACTGCGCCCTCGTTCCAGCAGTTGTCGGCGATGAGCTCTAGCGGGTACTGCGGCAGTACCTTGTAGTCCGCGTTGCGATCGTCGGCTAGCTCGAGAGCGGGCATGACGGCGTCCACCGCCTGGGCTACGCGCTCGCGCGAGAACGGTTTGTCGGCGGCGGGGAGGTCTTCGCCGATGCGCACCGCGATCTCGAACTCGACGATGAGCCGCACGTAATCGACGGCGCGCACGCGCGCGGGCGAGCGGTGCAGCGTCGACTCGAGCATGATGCCGGCCTGTGGCTCCTCCACGCCGACGAACTTGCGCATCTGCGGCGAGGTCAACGCGAGCTTGTAACCGGCAATCGCGCCGAGCTTCTGCGCGCGCAGCGCCACAAACGCGTCCTGAATCTCGTGCGCCTCCGCGATGTTGCGCGGCGCGAGCTCGGGCGGCAGCGGCGCGAAGCGCAACCGGCGCTCGTGCGCGTCGAAGAGATAGCGCGCCGCGGAACTTAAGCTTTCCCCGGATGGATCGTTCCGCAATTGGGACATTTGCGTTCGCTCCTGTAGAAGGCATCGAAAAGCGGAGGCAGGTCCGTAACGATGTTCTGCACGTTGACGTCGATGCGATGCACGCGCGTCCAGCACTTCGGGCAGTACCACTCGAAGCCGTCATTCACGTTGCGCGGGCGCACCTTCTCCACAACAAGGCCAACGGAGTTCGCGGGACGCTGCGGCGAGTGGCGGCAGTGCGCGGGAACGAGGAGTACGTCGCCTTCGCGGATCGGCACGTCGCGCGCCGCTCCGTTTTCCATCACCTTGAGGACGATGTCGCCGCGCAGCTGGTAGAAGAATTCCTCATACGGGTCGTCGTGGTAATCGGTGCGCGCGTTCGGGCCGCCGATCGCCATCACAATGAGATCCTCGGCCTCGCGGAATACCATCTGATTGCCGACCGGCGGCTTGAGAAGGTGCGCGTGCTCCTCGATCCAGCGTGAGAAGTTGAACGGAGCCAACATCAGAAGGCAATTGTGACGGTCACTTCCGCGTACGCGCTGTCGCACTCGCGATACGTGCTCTTCTCGCAGTCGAGATACGACTCGTACACGCCGCCCAATCCGATGTACGCGTGCGGCCCGGCCTGCAGGTAGACGCCCGCGCGGCCGCCAACCGAGTCGAGGTCCGGCAGGCCGTTGACATCGGTGCGCCGGTAGAAGGCGCCGACGTAGGGCTTCGCCGTGCGCATCTGGTGGAAGACGTACTGGGTCGAGGCGGTGTACTTCGTCATGCTCGGATCGGACCCGGACCACGATTCGATATGCAGGCCGACGCCGAGCCCGTCGACGAGGTAGTAGCTCGCGCCCAGACCCAGCACGAGATAGCTTTCGTCGAACGCGTAGCCCGTGCTTGCCGTGAGGACGAAATGCGTTTTCCCGCGGCTGAACGCCCCCGCGACGGTTTGCGCCGTGGCCGTGGACGCGGCGAGCGCAGCGGCTACGGTCAGCAGGGCGGCGAGATAGATGTTCATTCTCATTCTGGTGCCCAGGGCCGGAATCGAACCGGCACGGCCTTTCGGCCAGGGGATTTTAAGTCCCCTGCGTCTACCAGTTTCGCCACCCGGGCTCGCTCGGCATCTTACTTTACGGCAGCGAAGGTCCTGACCACATCGGCGATCGGTATTCCCACGGGAAGACCTGGCGCGGTCCACGATCTTGCCCTTGAGGCTAATGTACGCGCCTGAAATCGGGCTTCAACGGTTCAGGGTCCGCGAGGTGCTGGAGGCGGGAGTCGGAATCGAACCGGCGTCCACGGCTTTGCAGGCCGCTGCATGACCACTCTGCCATCCCGCCGCATGGTATGAACCGAAGGTGCGGCTCGCCGGACCGTCCCTCGTCAAGACTGGCTTACCCGCACTGCGCAAAAACGCGAGCCACGCCATGATTGTACATGGCGTCGCTCGCGCCTTGCGGCCATACGGAGGCGCTGCGAGCCTTTGTACTAGTCGGTATAGGGCAAACATACCGCTCTGGTAGAGCGGAACGTCTCGCGCATAACAGCCCTAACATCGCTACTTTGAGCACGTGCAAGACTTCGACAGGCTCCGCGAGAGCAAACCAGATCTCAAGTGGCTCATCCTCAAGATGGCCGCTCTGCCGATCACCCGGCATGACTGGGCTTTCGTCTTCGAGGTCAACCGTGAGGAAGCCACGAAGATCGCTTGGAAAATCGATCCGAACCATTTCGGCAAGTTAGAGGAAGGCCCGAACGCATCTCGCGTCGTTAAATGGTTCATGAAGAAGACGGTACGCTGAACGAAGCGAGCAGGACCGCTGCGACAAGAACGCGAAAGTGGACACGGGGATCCACATTTCCTCGGAATGTAGCCAGCGCTAAGGCCGTGCTCTTGGTACGGTCGTGCAAGCACTTTGCCGATCCGGGGATCGGCGCAGCGTCTGTCTGGTCTCAACCTGACCGTAGCTTAGGTCGCACAACTCGTGTGTGCGTTCGCACGGCGCTACGGCGATCTGCTGTTCGGCCCTTCGCCGCGTAAGTTCGCCAGCGCAGGTGCCGCACGTCCTTTAACTACGACGTAGCTGCGGAAAGCGGCAAGTAAATGACCCGGCGCTCAAGGGCGCTTCCCTCAGCGCGACGAATCGGAAGAGTTCCCAGGGGACTTGATAGACCTTTCTGCTCTGACTTCGGCAACGATTTGAAAAAGTCGCCTGTCGATCCGGTCGGCGTCCGAATCTCTTCTGTGCCCGTGATCTTCACGGCGTCTTTGAAATGCGCGGCGTAACTCTCTGACATGTGCCAGTAGCTTTCGACCGCTTGCCGCAATTTGGACCGTCGGTCCGGTCGTGGACGGGCTGCGCGCGCAAAGACCTGTTCCCGTACGCATTGAGGTTGGGGCTCAGCCATTGGTGCGCGAGAGTGTCGAGGCGCGCCCTCGTCGCTACCCGACGTTCAAGTTCGGCGGGTGTCGCTTGATGGAGACAATTGCGTTTGAGAACGTGAGAGCCGCAAATCGTCCCCTGGAAAAAATTCGCGCTTATGAGCGCTAGCGGACTGAGCCGCATGCGGCTGCGTGAGAACGTGTGCCGTCAAAGGAGATTACCAATGAACAGATTTCCGATAGTTCTTTCATCGATTGCGCTCGTCGCCCTCGCAGGATGCGCCACTGAAAGCGTCATCTCATCGGCCACTGTGCCCGGCCAAGCGGTCGGCGCCGCCGGTCCGTCGGCCAGCGCTGGCGCGACCAGTACGCCGGCCCCCGCACCGGTCGCGCTGCGTGCGGGCTACGGCCGCATTGAATCGGTCACGGTCGTTCCGAGCGGCTCGACTGTCCACAAGGCGTCGAAGAGCAGCAAACGCATCACCATGCGCATGGAAGACGGCACCATGCAGCACTTCGAGTCGAAGGCGGGCGTATCGGTAGGCGAACACGCCGAGATCACGAGCAACGGCACCTTGCGCAGCCTCGCCAGAGTCGGGTTTTAGAGAATTTGCAGGCTCGAGCGCTGTGCGCTCGAGGCGGACCGACGGCGGCTCAGGATTTCTCCTGAGTCGCCCCCGCGCAGTCGTCCCTAACGCCATCCATTGGCGTACGGCAGCTTACCGACCTTGTCCAAGAACGCTTTGATCTGCGCTTGCGAGGGAACAGTGCGGCAGCGTACAGATGGCAGGAGTAAGCATGGCTACCCTGAAGTCATGCTCTACGACTTTCTTAGCAGGAACCGGGATGAACTGATAAGGCATTGCCGAGAAAAGGTATCGAAGAGGTATTCGCCAGCGCAGGTGCCGCCGGTGGTGGACCATGGCGTACCTCTGTTTTTGCAGCAGTTGGTTGAGACGCTGGCAGCCGAGCATTTCACAGCGCTTCGTTCGGAGAGCGAGCCGGGGCCGTCACCCGTTGCGACGGACATCGGTCGCGCCGCCACCAAGCATGGCACGGAACTCCTTCGCCTCGGATACACGGTTGATCAGGTCGTCCATCACTATGGCGACGTTTGCCAAGCAGTTACTGATTTGGCCGTAAAAAGGAAGGCCAACATTACGACAGATGAATTCCGCACGCTGAACCGCTGTCTCGATGACGCGATTGCAGACGCGGTGACCGCGTTCGGGGAAGAGCGGGAAAACGCGCTTCTTGATCAAGCAACGAAACTGCATCACCGGTTGGGTGTATTGGCGGAGGAACAGCGGCGATTGGTGGACATAGCCCTCCAAACGCTCGCCGCCATCCAGACGGGCAACGTAGGGGCGACGGGTGCTACGGGCGTCGCTCTCGTGAACACCCTGAAAGAGCTACGCGAACTAATTGAAGTCTCCTTGCCGGAGATTCGCCTCATGACAGGGATGGCGACGACACCTTCGAAGAACTAAACAAGGCGGTGGGGCTGCATTCCAGCCGTGGCCGTCATGCCCCGGCCGGCCTTGAGTCGCCCGCGCTCGGCGAGCTTCACCAAGGCCGCATCGATGTCGTCGGCGATGATTTGCCGCGACCTCCCTGTCGCCTACTTCGTCTACCCAAAACGCGACCGCTACAAGCTCGCCGGGTCCCAACCTGAAACCGTGCCATTTCGTTCTCCTTCCCTGCCGTTCGACCACGCGCAGTTCAGGATTCCAAAACAGCTGTTACCGAAACCTGGAGCGGGAAACGAGTCTCGAACTCGCGACCTCAACCTTGGCAAGGTTGCGCTCTACCAACTGAGCTATTCCCGCGGCAGCGGAAATTATAGTTCAACCCCGCTTCGATGCGTAAGGCAAGGCCTTCCGCAGGTAGTAAAGCATGGAAATCACGGTCAGCACGGCCGCGACGTTGATGAGGATCGTGCCGAGCCAGTGGCAATCCACCATGTCGAACAGGGCATCGTCGAAGAGAAGGAGCGGGATAGCGATCATCTGGCCTACGGTCTTCAGCTTGCCAATGAAGGCGACGGCGACGCTTGCGGACTGTCCCACCTTCGCCATCCACTCGCGCAGCGCCGAGATCGCGATCTCACGCCCGACGATGATGAGCGCCACGATCACGTCCACGCGTTTGAGGTAAAGCAGTGCTAAGAGCGCCGCGACGACGATCAGCTTGTCCGCAACTGGATCGAGGAACGCGCCGAAAGCCGACATCTGGTTCAGCCGACGGGCGAGGTAGCCGTCCAGCCAGTCGGTGATGCCGGCGAAGATGAAGACCACGGTCGCGCTGACGTTCTTGCCCTGCTCCGAGAGCCAGGCGTCCGGTAAGTAGAAGATGCCGATGAGAAGCGGAATCAGGATGATTCGCGACAGCGTGACGAGATTGGGAATGTTGAGCGGCATCAGTGCAGGTGCTTGTAGATGCGCTCGGCGAGCGGCCGGCTGATACCTTCGACCTTCGCAATGTCGTCGATGGCCGCGGCTTGCACGCCGCGCAGGCCCCCGAAATGCTCGATCAGCGCCTGCCGCCGCTTCGCCCCGATGCCGGGGATCTCGTTCAGCATCGAGGTCGTGCGCGCCTTGCCGCGGCGCGCGCGATGCCCTACCACGGCGAAGCGGTGCGCTTCGTCGCGAATCGCCTGGATAAGGTGCAGTCCGGCATGCGAGGGCGCGAGCTCCAGCGTGCGTGCCTCGGACTCGAGGATGAGCTCCTCTTCCCCGGCTTTTCGCGACGGTCCTTTCGCGATGCCGACCACGCAGACCTGGTGCAGGCCGAGGTCGGCGAGCGCCGCGCGCGCCGCCCCCGCCTGCCCCCTGCCCCCATCGATAAGGATGAGGTCCGGGATCCGGCCCGCCTCGGCAGTCACGCGCTCGTAGCGGCGGGAGAGCACCTGGCGCATTGCCGCGTAATCGTCTCCAGGGGTGACGTTACGGATGTTGAAGCGCCGGTACTGGGACTTCTGCATCTGCTGACCATCGTAGACGACGCACGAGGCGACCGTCGCCTCGCCCATCGTATGGCTGATGTCGAAGCATTCGATGCGCTGCGCACCTTCCGGCAGCCCGAGTGCTTCGCGCAGCGCAAGCAGCCGCGCTTCCTGCGTCGCGCGATCGCGTACGCGCTGCGCGATCGCAAGCAGCGCGTTCTTGCGCGCCATGTCGAGCCAGACTTTGCGCTCGCCGTGCGACGGGTTCACGACGGGAATTCCCTCGAGCCCGACTTCTTCGCTCGTGACCACGAGGCCGGGCGGCGGCTGCTCGACGTAGTGCTGCTCGAGAAACGCGCAGATCACCTCCGGCGCGGTCGCGCCTTCCGCATTCGCGGGGAAGAAGCTGCGGTCGCCGACGTGGCGCCCGCGGCGAATCATGACAAGGTTCACGCAAGCGATTTCGCCTTCGATTACGCACGAGACGACGTCGGCATCCACGCCGCGGTTGGATTCAACGTACTGGCGCGCCTGCACGCGTGAGAGCGCGCGCACCTGGTCGCGGTATGCCGCGGCCTTTTCGTATTGCTGCGATTCCGACGCGCCCTGCATCCTGGTGGTCAGAAGCTGGATCACGTCGTCCTCGCGCCCTTCGAGGAAAAGCGCCGCGTTCGCCACGTCTTCGGCATAGATTTCCGGCGCGATCCTGCCGGTGCACGGCGCGGTGCAGCGCTTGATCTGGTGCAGCAGGCAGGGCCGCGAACGGTGCTCGAACACGGTGTCTTCGCAGGTGCGCAGCCTGAATACGCGCTGCAGGAGCTGGATCGATTCGCGCACGGCGTAGGCGTGCGGGAAAGGCCCGAAGTAGCGATGGCGCTTGTCTTTCGCGCCGCGGTGGAACCCCAGGCGCGGATACTCGTGTCCGGTGATGGTGAGGTAAGGATAGGACTTGTCGTCGCGGAAAAGGATGTTGTAGCGCGGCGCCAGGCTCTTGATGAGGTTGTTCTCGAGGAGCAGCGCTTCGCCTTCCGAGCGCGTCGCCGTGACCTCGATCGCGGCCACCTGCCCGATCATCACCTGCGTGCGCGGACCGTGCGCGGTCTTGTTGAAGTACGAGGAAACGCGCTTCCTGAGATCGCGCGCCTTGCCGACGTAGAGCGCCTCGCCGCCCTTGCCGAGCATGCGATAAACCCCAGGCAGATTCGGCAGTCCTTTGACGAATTCCTTCGCGTCGAACACAGTGAAATCATTATAAGCGTGTAAAATCAGCGCCTTTTCGTCGGGTGCGGAGTCATGGCAAAAGTTGAAGCAGTCGAAATTCGTCCGGGCAATCTCCTCGAGTGGGACAAGCGCGTCTGGCGCGTGCTCAAGTCCTACCACGTGCACGTCGGCGGACGCGGCGGCGCGTTCATGCAGGTCGAGATGAAGGACATCGAGGCCGGCACCAAGACGAACCAGCGCTTCCGCACCGAGGACAAGATCGAGCGCGCGTTCGTCGACCCGCGGGACATGCAGTTCCTCTACCAGGATGGCGAGAGCTACGTCTTCATGGACAAGGAAAACTACGAGCAGCTCTCGCTGCCCGCGGAATTCCTCGAAGGCCAGGCCGGCTATCTGTTGCCTAACGTCGACGTGCAGATCAACTTCTACAACAGCCGACCGATCGGCGTCGAACTCCCACCGTCCGTGGTGCTCGAAGTGGTCGACACCGAGCCGGGCATCAAGAACTCAACCGCCACGAACTCCTTCAAGCCGGCCCGGATGGAGACCGGCATCACGGTTCAGGTGCCGCCCTTCATCAACAAGGGCGAGAAGATCAAGGTCGATACCGCCGAAGGCAAGTACATGGAGCGGGCCTAAGCCAGAGCCGTCAGGCTCTGCTGCGCTTCGCGGTAAGCGACGCTCTTTCGTAGGTCGCGCCCGCCTTTCTTTCGCATCCGATCGAGACGTTGCGCATCCGGCGGCGGAACGTCCTTGAGGGAGTCGAGAAGCAGGTTCTGTCCCGCGGGGTCGTTGCAGAGGAGCACCATGTCGCAGCCCGCGGCGAGCGCCGCGCCGGCGCGCTCCGGCGGCCCGCCGACGGTGCTGGCGCCGGCCATGGAAAGGTCGTCGCTGAAGACGACGCCCTGGAAGGCGAGCTTGCCGCGCAGGATTTCCTGCAGCCAGTACTTTGAGTAGCCCGCGGGCTCGGCGTCGCATTGCGAGAAGATCACATGCGCGGGCATGACTGCGGCGAGGCCGGCCTGGAGCGCGGCGCGATAGGGCGTGATGTCTTTCTTCCAGATTTCCGAAAACGCACGATCGTCACGCGCCACATCGTGGTGCGTGTCCGCTTGGGCGAAGCCATGTCCAGGAAAATGCTTGCCGACGGCGGCCATGCCGGCGTCGGCGAAGCCCTGGATGATGGCCGATGCGAGTGCGCCGACCGCGTTCGGATCGAAGTGCAACGCGCGATCGCCGATCACGCTCGCCCCGCCGTAGTCGAGGTCGAGCACCGGCGCGAAGCTGAAGTCTAGGCCGTGCGCACCGATCTCCGCACCGATGATGTAGGCCGCGCCGCGCGCCACTTCGCTCGCCAGCACCTTGTCGCGGTCCCACAGTTTCCCGAGCTCGCGCATCGCCGGGATCGCAGTGAAGCTCGAGCGGAAGCGCTGCACGCGTCCGCCCTCGTGGTCGACGCAAATGAGAAGCTCGGGCTCGCGCAGTTTGCGGATTTCGTGGATGAGCGCATCGAGCTGCTCCGGGCTTTCGTAGTTGCGCGCAAAAAGAATCACCGCGCCGGCCGCCGGGTGCCGCAATCGCTCACGATCCTCGTCGGTGAGCACCGTGCCGACGACATCGATCACCGCCGGACCGAGCGGCGCTCTTAGCTTGCGCACTCGAGAATGACGGTCGCCATCGCCACGCCGCGCTCATCCGAAAGCGAGACGTGCGCGCGCGAAATGTTCCGGGCGGAAAGCAGGCGCTGAAGGTCCTTGGAAAACTCGAGCTGCGGCTTGCCCGAGGGCAGGTTCGCGACCCACACACCGTGCCAGTTCGCGGGCGCCTTGATACCGGTGCCGAGCGCCTTGGTGAAGGCTTCCTTGGCGGCGAAGCGCTTGGCGAGGTAGGAGGCGGGTTGTCGATGGCGGCGGAAGCGCTTGAGCTCCGGGTCGCAGAGCACGCGCACGGCGAAGCGCTCACCCCAGCGCTCGAGCGCCTTCTCGATGCGCTCGATCTCCACCACGTCGGTGCCGACGCCGTAGATCACCGCCGCGCCGCCTGCACCATCAGGGTTTTCATCTCGCGCACCGCTTCGCGCATTCCGACGAAGACCGCACGCGAGACGATCGCATGGCCAATGTGGAGCTCGCGAACCCCAGGCAGCGCCGCCACCGGCTGCACGTTGAAGTAATTGAGCGCGTGTCCGGCGTTGAAGCGCATGCCGTGCGAGCGGATCGCTTCGCCCGCCTTGTGGATCTTGTCCAGCTCAAGAACCACGGCAGGGCTCTCGGCGTCGCGGCCCTTGGAGTGGAACGCGTGTGCGTACGGACCGGTATGGATCTCGCAGACCGAGGCGCCGATCCGTTTCGCGGCCTCGACCTGCTTGAGCTCCG